>VOFD01000124.1_pt1 | contig 41826 bp, 42 predicted proteins | sample 5384101 | NCBI WGS metagenome assembly VOFD01 (sample SAMN12384723, study PRJNA508395) | human gut metagenome | isolation source: healthy gut C | host: Homo sapiens
AAAAGGTATTGAACAGGGGATCGATACCTTGCGCATGGACATGGATTTACATTTGAATGGCGCTTACCCAGATTCTTCTTATGTCTCTTTGGAGGAGCTGACATTGATCGGGTTGAATACCTCGCTGACCATGAGTGGAGAGGTTAGGGATATCTGGAGGAATCCGCGATTCGGGCGGAGATGAAAGGGCAGGTCGATTTTACCCGTTTGGCTAAAGAGTTCTTGAATCCCGACACACTGCTGCTGGAGGGTACCATGATGGCTGATTTATCTACGGTGTAGTACGAATATCGGTGGATTGAAGATGGTAGCCAATACGACGCCGGTTATTGATACAACGGCTGTTATCCCTATGACCGCAGGGTTGGAATTTGATCATTTACGCACCAAGTTGCCGGATTCTACCTGGATGGTGGCCGGTAAGACCGTGTTGAAAGGGGGCATCAAGGCTTCTTCTACAGATAAGCGGATCCCTATGGCGGGAGCTACGATCTCGGTGGACACCTTAAAATATATTCTTATCCCTTTACGGACGGGTATGGTTCTGGGAAAGCCAGTTCTCTTTGGAAGCATTACCTTATCGGCAAGCGATTCGTCAACAACGTGAACGCCGTATTGCCGCCGGTGATACCTTGCGCAGGCGCACGCAGACCACCCGAAGGGCGAATAGACAGCGGTCGCAAGTGGATTCGGTCGCTTCCTCAAACAGTGTCTTACGCCAATGGGAGGCTCGGGGACAAGTGAGGTTTAAGCAATTGAGGGGCTTTAGCCGCTTATTCCCCATTCCGATGTATATTGATGAGACAAGCGTGAAATTCAATACTAACAATATGACGTTGAGTGGTGCCCGCCTGCATTTAGGAAAGAGCGATCTTACTTTGAGCGGAGAGCTTAGCGACATCCGGCGGGCCATGCTACGGGGAGGAAAGCTGAAAGCGAATTTCGAGTTGGAATCCGATCTGATCGATTGTAACCAGTTGATGCTAGCTATAGGTAAAGGTTTGCAGTTTTCAGATCAATTGGCATCCAATTCAGTTGGGGCCTTTCGGAAGACAGTATCTCCGTACTGGAGACGGATCATCTATTAGCGAATACCGTGGATAGTGTCGCTACGGATTCGATCTCTCAACTATTTGTCGTTCCGAAATTCTTGGATCTGACGCTTCATACAAATGCTAAAAAAATAGATTTTAAGGATCTGAAGTTGGAGGATGTGAAAGGTGAGGTTGTAATCCGGGATCAAAGTATCAATCTGAGCGATTTATGTATGAGCTCGAATATCGGTTCTGGAGATCTGACGATGGTTTATACGACCAAAACAGATCAAGAGGCGACTATGGGATTTGAGTTGTCCTTAAATGATATTTTAGTGGAACGGTTAATCAGTTTATTCCCGGATATTGATACATTGGTCCCTATGCTTCGTTCGTTCGAAGGCATGGTAGATTGCCAGATGACGGCGACTTGCAAGGCGGATTCTACGATGTCCGTGTTGCTGCCGTCTGTAAATGCCTCTTGCTACCTGAGCGGAAAGAATATGGTGCTGCTGGATGGTGAGACATTTACCGAGATATCGAAGACGCTGATGGTCAAGAATAAAAAACGGAATATGATTGATAGTATAGCGGTAGATTTAGCGATCCATGATAACAAGATCGAGGTATTCCCATTCTTGGTGGAGATGGACCGGTATAAAGTAGCCGTAGGAGGAACGCATAATTTGGATATGACGTTCGATTACCATCTCTCGGTTTTAAAATCGCCGGTGCCGTTTAAGCTGGGTATCGATATAAAAGGGAATCTGGATGATTTCAAGTTCAAAATAGTGAAATGTAAATATAAAGATTTCTTGAAACCTACCAAGCAAGCGGAACTGGATAGTACCCGCAGGAATGTGCGTGAGGAGATACGCGAGACGATCCGGAAACAAATAAGAGAGGCCGCTCCCGAATTAGGAAACAGCCTCTCTGAGATTCATCCACATACACACGGTCACGTTGAGGAATCAACGTGATCCATACATTTGCTCGTAATATTTCATGTAATCTCCACCGGTGATATCCTCCACCCATTTCTGGTTCTCAAGATACCAACGGATGGTTTTTACGATACCAACCTCGAAGCAGGTCTCTGGTGTCCAGCCTAATTCGTTGGTGATCTTCGTCGGGTCGATTGCGTATCGTTGATCATGGCCCAGACGGTCTTTTACGAATGTAATCAAGCTGTCGTTGATCCAGTCGATAGAGATTTCTCCATCGGCACCGATCTCTTTTTTCTTTAATACTTGGCGATATTCCGGTTGTTCGGTCATTAGTTGATGGATCGTCCGGATCGTGAGTTTTACGATCTCGATGTTCTGCTTCTCGTTATGACCGCCTACGTTGTAAACCTCTCCCACACGTCCGTGGTGGATGACGGCGTCGGTCGCCTTGCAATGATCCTCTACATATAACCAGTCGCGTACGTTTGTGCCGTCACCATATACAGGTAGGGATTTACCTTCCAATATGTTCTTTATAATTAAAGGAATCAATTTTTCCGGAAATGGTAAGGTCCGTAGTTGTTGGAACAACGGGTAATAGATACCGGCATCTTATACGTCTCGTGGTAAGCCTTTACGAATAAGTCCGCGCTTGTCTTGGAGGCACTATATGGGCTTCGGGGATCTAAAGGCGTGGTCTCGTGGAAATACCCTTCGGCACCTAGGCTTCCATAGACCTCATCGGTAGAGACTTGATGGAAACGTACGCCTTCACGCCATACCGGATAACCTGTCTCGGCCTTACCGGTAACCCATGCTTTTCGTGCGGCGTCCAATAGGTTTTGTGTACCAAGGATGTTGGTTTGCAGGAATAGCTGGGGATTTTCGATGCTTCGGTCTACATGACTTTCAGCGGCGAAGTTCACGACATAATCGAAGTTGTATTTCTCGAATAGCTGGTCGGCCAAGGCACGGTCGCAAATATCGCCTTTCACGAACTCGCAACGTACTCCATCGATATCCTCGGCGATGGTGCCTAAATTACCTGCGTAAGTCAGCAAGTCTAGGACAACGATCTTGATATCGTCATATTTCGCCAGCATATGTTTGATGAAATTGGCACCGATAAAACCGGCGGCACCGGTAACTAGGTAAGTTTTCATATCTGTACAGTGTTTAGTATTTGAAATTAAGCTCAGCGTCTTTCAGCAATGGAGCCTTGGTGTCTTTTCTCGGATAGGTTGATCGATTCCGGATCTGTGATGCTCCAATCTACATGGACCGTGGGATCGTCATAGCGGATTCCCCGTTCATGCGTCGGAGTATATGGATTATCTACTTTATAGGTAAAGATAGCCTCGTCACTTAATACATGGAATCCGTGGGCGAATCCCTGTGGAATAAATAACTGGCGTTTATTCTCGTCCGATAACTCTACAGCTACATATTTGCCGAATGTGGGCGAGCCTTCACGTACGTCTACGGCTACATCCAATACCCGTCCTTTGATCACCCTGACTAATTTAGATTGAGAATAGGGCGCTAGCTGATAGTGTAATCCTCGTAATACGCCTTTAGAGGAGCAAGATTCGTTGTCTTGCACGAACTGGATTTTTCCGATATGCTCCTCGAATTCCGCTTGCTTAAAAGCTTCCATAAAGTATCCGCGCGCATCTTTCAATACCTTTGGCTCAATGATCCATACGCCCGGTATTACAGTTTCTGTATAAGTCATTTTTTCGTTATTTATCTATTTGATAGGCAAAGGTAAGCTCATTTTCTCTACTTCTATAATATTCGGAGGGAAAAATAAAAAAGAAAGGAAAAGTTTGGTAATTCCAATATTATTCTCTTTCTTTGCACTCGCAAAACAAAAGTAGTTGTTTTGTGTTGAAGTTATGGTTCCTTGGATGAGTGGCTTAGTCAGCGGTCTGCAAAACCGTGTACGGCGGTTCGAATCCCAGGAACCTCTTGGTAATTGAAAGTTCAGTATTAAGAATTGAAAATTACTTTTTATTTTTGATTGATTCGGTTCCTTGGATGAGTGGCTTAGTCAGTGGTCTGCAAAACCATGTACGGCGGTTCGAATCCGCCAGGAACCTCGGAGGAAAGCCTCGAAGTTGTTTGTAATGAACGCTTCGAGGCTTTTTTTTGTTTTGTCCGTTTGTAACTCTCGCCGGGTTGTCGGGCGGTTCGCTGTTTTCATGGCTTCCCTTGGCCGGATCCTTAGGGGGATTTGTGGTTTTCCTCTTGAGGTATTCATCTTCTAATGGCTGTTGCACGATCGTCTTTGTTATGGAGCGCAGTTTCTAGCTTATACATCCGGAGGTAATGTGGAACCGGCTAATTCACGTGAGTATGGACGTGCTAATTTGTCGCACATTGATGGTGAGGATGAATTACTGAAAGGGATCCATGTGGGTTCACAGATATGGATGTCTCATGGGGATACGATTACCGTATTGCCGGATAATTTCAAGGTGATCGCCAGCACGGACGACGTGAGGGCTGCCGCTTACCATGTGGAAGGTGAGCAAACGTGGGGCGTTCAGTTTCATCCGGAAGTATTCCATTCGACAGACGGTACGAAGTTGCTGGATAACTTCTTGAATATTTGCGGATGCGCCAAGGATTGGACACCGGCTTCCTTTATCGAATCTACCGTAGCTGAGTTGAAGGAGCAATTGGGAGATGATAAAGTGATCTTGGCTCTTTCCGGCGGTGTGGATTCATCTGTTACGGCCGTATTGCTGAATAAGGCGATCGGTAAGAACTTGACTTGCATTTTCGTGGATCATGGTTTGCTGCGCAAGAATGAGTTCGAGAACGTAATGAGGGATTATGAGCATTTAGGATTGAACGTGATCGGCATAAACGCAAAAGATAAGTTCTATAAAGAACTAGCGGGCGTTACGGAACCGGAGAAGAAACGTAAGATCATCGGCAAAGGATTTATCGATGTCTTCGATGAGGAGGCGCATAAGCTGAAAGATATCAAGTGGCTGGGGCAAGGTACGATTTATCCGGATGTGATTGAGTCGCTTTCTATCACAGGTACGGTTATCAAGAGCCATCATAATGTGGGCGGACTTCCGGATACGATGAACTTGAAACTCGTCGAGCCGCTTCGTCTTCTTTTCAAGGATGAGGTTCGCCGTGTCGGTATGGAGTTGGGTATGCAACCGCATTTGATCAAGCGCCATCCGTTCCCGGGACCGGGATTGGGTATCCGTATCTTGGGTGATATCACGCCGGAAAAGGTACGTATCCTGCAAGACGCTGACGATATCTATATGTCATTGATGCGTGAGTGGGGACTTTACGATAAGATTTGGCAAGCTGGGGTAATCTTACTTCCGATTCAATCCGTAGGTGTAATGGGCGATGAGCGTACCTATGAGAATACGGTAGCTTTACGTGCGGTAACTTCCACGGACGCTATGACCGCCGATTGGGCGCAGCTTCCGTACGAGTTCCTCGCCAAAGTTTCCAACGAGATTATCAATAAGGTGAAAGGCGTGAATAGAGTCGTGTACGACATCAGCTCGAAGCCGCCTGCAACCATCGAGTGGGAGTGACATTTGTCTTAGGTATAACAAAGTGTAAAATCAATAAAATTTAAAAGTCACATGAAGCAAGATATGATTGTTATCTTGGATTTAGGTAGTCATGAGAATACGGTGTTGGCTCGTGCTATTCGTGCGTTAGGCGTTTATAGTGAGATTTATCCGCATGACATCACGGTTGAGGAATTAAAAGCCTTGCCAAACGTGAAAGGTATCATTATCAATGGTGGCCCAAACAATGTTATCGACGGTGTAGCTATCGACGTGAATCCGGGTATTTACGAGATGGGCACTCCTGTAATGGCCGCAGGTCACGATAAGGCGTTGTGCGAGGTTAAATTGCCGGAGTTTACGGATGATGTCGAGGCGATCAAGGGCGCTGTCAAGTCTTTCGTGTTCGATACTTGCAAGGCTGAGGCAAACTGGAATATGACGAATTTTGTAAATGACCAGATTGAATTGGTAAAGCGTCAGGTAGGGGATAAGAAAGTTCTGCTGGCCTTGTCTGGAGGTGTCGATAGCTCTGTAGTAGCCGCTTTGCTTTTGAAAGCGATCGGCGATAAATTGGTTTGCGTGCATGTGAATCATGGTTTGATGCGTAAGGGCGAGTCCGAGGATGTCGTTGAGGTCTTCAAGAACCAGTTGAATGCCAATTTGGTGTATGTAGACGCTACCGATCGTTTCTTGGATAAGCTAGCTGACGTGGAAGATCCGGAGCAAAAGCGTAAGATTATCGGTGGTGAGTTTATCCGTGTATTTGAGGAAGAAGCTCGCAAATTAGATGGAATCGATTTCTTGGCTCAAGGAACGATCTATCCGGATATCGTGGAGAGTGGAACGAAGACGGCTAAGATGGTGAAATCCCATCATAACGTAGGCGGTCTGCCGGAAGATTTGCAATTTGAGTTGGTTGAGCCTTTGCGTCAATTATTCAAGGACGAGGTTCGTGCTTGTGGCGTAGAGTTAGGTTTGCCTTATGACATGGTTTATCGCCAGCCGTTCCCCGGACCGGGTTTGGGCGTACGTTGCTTGGGTGCCATCACCCGTGATAGACTGGAAGCGGTACGTGAGTCGGATGCGATCTTACGGGAGGAGTTCAAGAACGCCGGATTGGATAAAAAGGTATGGCAATACTTTACGGTAGTACCCGACTTTAAGTCGGTTGGCGTACGTGATAACGCCCGTTCTTTCGAATGGCCCGTGATTATCCGTGCCGTCAATACGGTAGATGCCATGACCGCTACGATCGAGCCGGTTGATTGGCCTATCTTGATGAAGATTACGGATCGTATTTTGAAAGAGGTGAAGAACGTGAACCGTGTATGCTACGATATGTCTCCGAAACCGAATGCGACAATTGAGTGGGAGTAATTAGGCTTACTTATTAAACAGATATAAAAAGGCCCGGTGATTTATCTGAATCCCGGGCTTTTTATTTATATACGATAGATTCGAAGAACTATTTTAGTTCACGGATCTTGATATTACGGAACCAGATCGGATAGCCATGATCTTGCAGACCGATATAACCTTCTTTAGAGATACCTTCGGTAAAGCCCGGGAAGTTCTTGAATTTACTGTTAGCTACCAAATCATCCCACTCTTTGCTCCATAAAGTATACTCAACAACTTTCTTGCCATTTTGGGTATGCGTTACTTTTCCATCTTTTACACGGATTACGATCGTATTCCACTCGCCGGCAGGATTAACTGTTTTCGGATCTGCGGGAAGCATGTCATATAGAGAACCTGCTAAGTGGTTCGCTAATTTGTTGTCGGTTGCGTCCACGTTATCTAGTACCTGTACTTCGGGAGCCGCATAATAAATAGGTTTACCGGGTACCTCGCGTACATAATAGAAGATACCGGGTTTCCCATCTTGCTCGCTTTCCAGTCTACCGAGAGCTCGAAGTTTTTGAATTTCTTGTTCTGGTAAAGGATATCGCCATTAGCGCCTTGTCCCGGTTTCTTACCTTCGCCGGTAAATACTTTCATGGCATTGTCTTCTATAACCCAGTTTGCGGGCATAGCGGTACCGTTACATTGGCGCCATCCAGAGAAGTCTTTTCCGTTGAATAATAATTCCCAGCCAGCTTTTTTTTTTCCTTCTTAGTCAATGTATTCGGAGTTTGAGCGAAACAGGGGATAGCCATAGCTATGGCCGAAAGAATCAAGAATGATTTGAACAACTTTTTCATGTTACTTAAATTGTTATTAGATTAGATTTGTTAATATCATTACAAATGTAGCAATTTGCTTAATAACCCTTATGAGGATTAACGTATTTTTAATGGAAATAGGATTATTCTATTGATTTAACACATGAATCGTATGGCAAGCCACTAGCGCGGCCGTTTCCGTACGCAGCCGGCTCTCTCCTAAAGAGATCGGCTCGAAGCCATTCTCTTGAGCCAGTTTGATTTCTTCCGGGCTAAAATCACCTTCCGGTCCGATGAGGATTAAGGCATTCTCTCCCGGCTGATACGTATGTTTTAATAGTGGCTTCTCGCCTTCCTCGCAATGGGCGATAAACTTACGCCCATCAAAGGGAGTGGCGACAAACTTCTTGAAATCTGTCATTCCTTCTAACGCCGGCAAAGTCGCTTTCTGGGATTGCTTCATGGCACTGACCAATATCTTCTCCAATCGAATCGGCTTGATCTCTTTACGCTCCGAGAAACGACAATTCAAACAGGTGATCGCATTGATCCCTATTTCCGTCGCTTTCTCCACGAACCACTCCATCCGGTCCATGTTTTTGGTAGGAGCTATGGCTATATGGAGATTGAAGTTCCAGAGATCGGGTTGTTTCCAACTCTCTAAGAGGGTCACCTCACAATGTTTGGGATGCGCCCGGCTAATAGCCGCTTTATAAAAAGAGCCTTGCCCATCCGTCAATACTATCTCATCGCCTTCACCTAGACGAAGTACCCGTATACAATGTCCTGCTTCTTCTTCCGGTAATTCCGGCTTGATAGCTATATCTGGTGTATAAAAAATCTGCATGACCATCTAATTTTCAATTCTCAATTTTCAATTACCCAAGGATCATACCAATTATAGTAGCCGATAGCACAGAGACCAAGGCTCCGCCGATCATAGCCGGTACGCCGATACGTGAAATTAATCCTCGTTTTTCCGGGGCTAATACGCCCAATCCGCCTAATAAGATACCGATAGACGATATATTAGCGAATCCGCAAAGGATATAAGTAGACATCAAGATCGATTTCTCATACATGAATAATCCGGCATCTTTCCATTGCTGTAATTGGAAATAGGCGACAAATTCGTTCAATATGGTCTTTTGTCCCAATAAAGAACCAACTAACATGATGTCTTGGCTGGGAACCCCGATCAACCACATGAAAGGAGAGGTGATTACGCCCAGTATAAATTGGAAGGTCAAGCCCTGCGCCTTACCGTCCGTAATCTTTACAATCCAGTCATTCAGTCCGGTATAACGCCCTATCACACCTTCCGTAATATAATTCGCTAACGCTACAAGGGATATGAATACCAATAACATCGCGGCAATATTCGTCATCAACTTTACGCCGGTAACCGTACCCGATGAGATGGCATCTAGAATATTCGAGTTCTCTTTTTCCTTGCCGGAGATAGCTACATGGTCCGTGGCTTCTTCCGTCTGCGGACAAAGCATTTTCGCTAAAACGATTGAACCCGGTACTGCCATTACGGAAGCCGAGAGCAAGTGAGTGGCGAATAAAACCTTCGCCGCCGGGTCTGTTCCTCCCAACATACCTATGTAAGTACCCATTACGGAACCGGCGATCGTACCCATTCCGGATACCATGACCAAAAATATCTCCGAACGATTCATCGTCGGCAGGTAATTCTTGATCAACACAGGAGATTCTGTCATTCCCATAAAAATATTACCGGCGGCCACTAATCCCTCCGAGCCGGATATATTCATGAATTTACGCAATACCCACGCAAAGGCACCGACTACTTTCTGGATAATCCCCCAATGGTAAAACATGGAAACCAAGGCGGAGAAGAAAATAACAATCGGTAGCGAATGAAGCAAGAAACTGAATCCTGCCGCTTTAGAGGCATACGGGCCTAATAAGAAAGTAAGACCGGCATCCGTGAAGTCCATCAACTTAACAAATATCTTGCCACATCCTTCCAATAGGCTTCCGACGAACGGCACATATAAAACCGCCAAGGCGAATACGATCTGCATGAACAAACCTCCACCTACTAATTTCCAATCGATCCGTTTACGGTCATAACTCATCGCATAGGCGATACCTAAAATCGTAATGATCCCAAGCAGACCTCTTAAAAGTGAGACCAGTCCGAATCCTCCTTGTTCTCCAATCATTTGTTTGTGTCCTCCTCTTCTTCTCGACGGCGCAACTCGTCTTTATACATTTTCGCGTATTCGTAATTTTCGTCCGCTATAGCGTCTTCCAATCGCTCGTTTATTTCTTGGATATCCAATAGGCTTAACCATTTCTTTAACTGGGCTTCGTCCTTAATCTCATCCGGTTCTAATTCTAATAAATTGTCATCCTCCTCCGGTTCGTCAGCGGGGATGGACAGGGTGTCTTCCAGTACGACACCGCATTCCTTTACAATCTCCTCGGAAGTAAAGATGTCGCAATTTACCCGAAGCGCTATGGCAATCGCGTCGGAAGTGCGAGAGTCCAGCTTTATCGAGCGCTCACCGTCGCTAAACTCTAATTCTGAGTAAAACACACCATCTTCGAATTTGTATATGTAAACTTCCTTAAGAATGACGTTGAAGGCTTGCGCAAAAGTGGCGAATAAGTCGTGTGTTAATGGACGAGGAGGTACGATATGCTCCAAAGCGATCGCTATAGACTGTGCTTCAGCGGTTCCTACGATGATTGGAATTCGCCGTGGACCATTTTCCTCTGCCAAAATTAACGCATAGGCCCCGGATTGAATTTGGCTGTTCGCTAATCCTTGAACCCTTAATTTTATTCTTGTACTCACAAATCTGAAATTTAAAATTGTATACAAAAGCAAAAGTAATATTATTTTCGGGATTATCGCGAATAAATGTGATTAATCACTTTCAGTGTGTTTGGGGTTAAGGGGAAGGATAATGGAAAAACGGCTTCCTTTTCCTATTTCGGACTCTACGGCGATATACCCATCGAAACGTTCGGCTATCACTTTGCAAATGGATAGTCCCAAGCCGGTACCTTTGGCGAATTCATCCAGTTTCGTGAAACGATTGAAAACGGCGTCTTGCTTTTCTTTCGGGATACCAATGCCGGTATCTTCTACGAAAATATGTACATGCCGCCCTTCCTCTCGGTATTCATAACCAATCAATATATATCCCTTTTGCGTGAATTTGATAGCGTTGCTAAGAAAGTTGGTAATCACTTGTGTCAACCGAAGCTTATCCGTGGGAATGGATATGCTTTTTTCCGGTATTTGCATACGAAGTTCTACGTTCTCCGGCATTAAAACTTGGAAAGTCTGGTAAATCGTGCTTATTAATTCATTTAGAGAATATTGCTGGACCATGAAAAACACGGTGCAAATATATAGTATTTTATGTTGTACAGCATGATTTCGTGGCGTAAATCCTTGATACGTTAGCTTTATTTTAATAATAGTCCGACCTGCTAAAGGACCGTTAACAGTTATTGCTTGCTTTTCACGTACTCATCGGCCTTCTCTTTTACCCGATCGGCACGTTTTTGAGTCTCGGGATGGCTTGAGAACATCTGCATAAACTTGGACGATTTAGCTTCCGACTCACTCAGTTGTAACAATTTATTTAATGAGTTAGACATTCCGTACGGATCTCGCCCGTAATCTATACAAAACTGGAAACCGAATTCGTCCGCCTCATACTCTTGTTTCTGGGAATATTGAGCGCCAGCCAATGCCTGTGCCATGTCTCCCAGTTGAGAGTCGGTCAGCTTGGATACGGTTCCACTTACGGCTCCGGCGGTGTTTTTAGCGGCGGAGGTCAAGTAAGCGTTTTTCATGGCGTCTTTAGAGTCGGAATGAACGACGTGCCCGATCTCATGACCGATAACGGCGAATACCTCGTCATCGTCCATGATTTTCATCAATCCGCCACATACGCGTACACTTCCGTCTCCACAGGCGAAAGCGTTTACATCTACTACATTATATACTTTAAAGTTTAAGTCTAGGCCGGAAACTTTTTTCTTTACATTGGCGGTCAAGCGTTCCAAGCGTTGTCCCATTTCCGTATCCGGACCTGCTACCTCGTTATGAGTGTCCATCCATTGGATGTACTCTTTTGCCATTTTGGCTACATCCTCGTCGGATAGAGTAGCGGCATGCGCTACATCAGTCGCGGCATTAATCACTTTTTTCGTATTAATGGTCTTGCCGCCAATCTTGAATTGGGCGGAAACCGTTAGGCTCACTCCTGCTAAAAAAGCCAAGGACAATAAGATTTTTTCATGTTTTAAATTAGTTAGTTGTTTGTGATAAATAATTTTCGATCTGTTGAAAAGTAGCATCTTTCAACAATACTTTCTTCTCTTTGTTCAATAGGTATAATGTGGGTATCGCTTTTTTAAGTCGTAGATCTCGTCGTTTTTAAGCGAAACACTTTTGTCGTATGAGTTGATCCAATCTTTAGGCATGACGGAAACATGCTCTTTCCATGCGTCCAGATCCTCGTCCGGATAAACGGCTAAGATCTTTAGTTTGTTGCTTTTTGAAAATTCATTGATCAAGAAGGACGATTCCATTTGTCTGGTTATTTCTTGACAAGCATGGCAGTCCGGATTATAGAAAAATAATAATAGATAATCCGCTTTTATATTGTATAATTTCCCGGTTTGTCCGTTCGCTAATGTGTACGTGAAATCGGTCGGAGGCGTCCCGATTCTGTTTTTTAATGCGAGCTCTAGCAAATGGGCGGGACGTATCTTTTCCACATCGCTTAATGACGAGGATTCGGTAAGATATTCCAATACCGCTATATACATTTCCTCATTCCTTAAGGGGAGTTCGGGTCGTATAGATATTTCTCCATCATCTCGGAAAAGTACTGAAACATGGCACTGTCTTGTTCTGTTTGTTTCATCATCGCTTTTACGGAAGAAGACATAGCCGCAGGCGAGACATAGTTCATCAAATCTATATAGTTGGATAATGCCTGCTCGGTCACTTGAGGTTCATGGATATAGGTCGTATCCTTGAAGTCGAATTTATCCCAATAATGTTTCACTAAATATTCGGCCCTTTCCACTGGGTCTGTGATTAGGGTGGGGACTGAGACCATTTCAAAGGTGGGTGGCGCTACATTGGATTCTTCCGTTTTTTGATTGCGTTGACCACTGCATGCGTTGACGGTCAACGTCAACAATAAAACATATAGATATTTCATATTCATTCATATATTTATGTTTCAATCCACAAATATATAGTATTATTTTTATCTTTGTTAAATTAAAACGGCAAAAGATAGAATATCATGGATTTTCGATTAAAAGTATTTCATAGCGTAGCTTGTAACTTAAGTTTCACGAAAGCGTCCCGGGAGTTGTTCATTAGTCAACCCGCTATTAGTAAGCATATCCATGAGTTGGAGGTTCAGTATAAGACGCCTCTCTTTGAACGAACAGGTAGCCAGATCCGTTTAACTCGTGCGGGCGAGTTGTTGTTTTCGCATACCCATTCCTTATTGGCTTCGTATCGTCAATTGGATTTCGAGATGAATCTGTTGACAAATAATTTTCTGGGGGATTTACATTTAGGTGCCAGTACGACAATATCCCAATATGTTCTTCCGCCCGTGCTTGCTTTATTCATTAAGATGTTTCCGGATATACATGTATCTGTATTGAATGGGAATAGCCGGGATATAGAGTTGGCTTTGCGAGATGGAAAAATAACGTTAGGATTGGTGGAAGGAACTACCCGTCAAAATACGATGCATTATATACCTTTTATGAAGGATGAGTTAGTGGTTGTCACTCATGTAGGGTCTAAGTTGGCTGCTTATGACGAACTGACGTTGGAACAACTTTGTGCTTTGCCCGTAGTACTTCGTGAAAATGGCTCCGGTACGCTTGAGGTCTTGGAGGGGACCTTGGCAAAACACCAGATCAAACTGTCGCAATTGAACGTATTATTGCAGCTAGGTAGTACGGAGAGTATCAAATTATTCTTGGAAAATTCCGATGCTTTGGGAATTCTTTCTATTCGGGCGGTGACACGTGAGCTGATGGCTGGACGTTTGAAAGTGATAGATATTGAGGGCTTTAAGGCCGAACGGACTTTCTCCTTTGTGGAGCCGCAGGGACAGAACAGCGGTATGGAAGAAAGTTTCATGCGTTTTGCCAGTCAACATTGGCAATAACTTTAGGTTATTCGCTATAAAAACTTGTGAAGTAAGGGATCGGATGAAAATATGTACTTTGCGAACGAAATCAAATAATGATATGTTGTACTAAATAAATCAATAATTATGTTTAGCGAAAAACGAGGTAACGTATTACATGGTGTCTTGCTGATAGCTCTTTTCTCTTGTTCCGCATTCTATATCGCGGAGTTCCAGTTTGTTAAACAAATGTCATTCAGTCCGCTGATTGTCGGTATTATTTTAGGTATGTTATACGCCAACAGCCTGAGAAACCATTTGCCGGAGACGTGGGTTCCGGGTATCCTGTTTTGTACTAAGCAAGTACTTCGTGCGGGTATCGTACTATATGGGTTTAAGCTGACCTTCCAGAGCGTGATTGCGATCGGCCTTCCGGCAATCCTGATCGATATGGTGATCGTGGTGCTTACCATCTTGATCGGTGTTTGGGTGGGACGATTGATGAAAATGGATAAAGACCTTGCTTTACTGACTGCCACGGGTAGCGCTATTTGCGGGGCTGCTGCGGTATTGGGCGCTGAACCGGTCGTGAAGTGCGAGGCTCATAAGACGGCGGTTGCCGTATCGACAGTCGTGATTTTCGGTACGCTTTCTATGTTTATTTATCCGGTGATGTACCGTGCGGGTATTCTTGATTTAGACCCGGAGCAAATGGGACTTTATACGGGTGCGACCTTGCATGAGGTAGCTCATGTGGTAGGAGCCGGTAACGCTATGGGAAAGGAAATTTCGGATGCGGCTATTATCGTGAAAATGATTCGTGTGATGATGTTAGCTCCTGTGCTAGTAGTCATGAGTTTCATGTTGGCTCGAACCACCGTGAATTCCGTGATTAACGGGGGAGGAATGGCGGAGGCGTTGCCCCTTCTCGTGGTAAGATCACTATTCCTTGGTTTGCGTTTGGTTTCTTGGCCGTGATTGGTTTCAATTCGCTCGACTTGCTTCCTCATGCGGTTGTAGATGGGATCAATCAGGTAGATACATTCATGCTGACAATGGCCATGACTGCTCTTGGTACGGAGACTAGTATCGAGAAATTTAAGAAAGCTGGCGCTAAGCCCTTTGTTTTGGCCACTATTTTATATGTTTGGTTACTAGCTGGTGGTTATTTGTTGGCGAAATATGTGCCTCAACTTGCATAAGATCGTATTTTCCTCTATTTTTGTGATCTTAAATAGGTCGTTGTGGATAAGATGAGTCTTTTATCCATACCGTGAAATATAAAAAGATGGCATCAAAGATTACAAAAGGTATCCTTATTTCTTGTTGGATAGTATACCTCGCTATATTAGGGGCGGTGGTAATGGTGTTTATGGCGATAGCGAATGGTTCAATTGGTTATATGCCTCCGGTGGAACAATTGGAGAACCCGATTGATAAATATGCTTCCCAAGTTATCTCCTCGGACGGAAAGGCGTTGGGAGCCTATGCGCATAGCAAAGACAATCGTATTTACGTGAATTATGAGGATCTTTCGCCGGATTTGGTGAAAGCCTTGATCGCTACCGAGGATATCCGGTTCGCCGAACATAGCGGTATCGATGCGCAGGGTTTGTTTCGTGCCATCGTGAAGCGAGGTATCTTGATGCAAAAAAGCGGTGGTGGCGGTAGTACCATTACCCAGCAATTAGCGAAGCAATTATTCTCGCCGAGTGCCGATAATATGATGGAACGTCTTTTCCAGAAACCGATCGAATGGGTGATTGCGGTTCAATTGGAACGTTATTACACAAAGGAAGAGATTATAAATATGTATCTGAATAAGTTTGACTTCTTGTACAATGCCGTGGGAATCCAATCTGCGTCTCGTGTGTATTTTGGAAAGACCCCTAAAACCTTGAAGATCGAGGAAGCCGCCACGTTGGTAGGCATGTGCAAGAACCCTTCTTATTTCAATCCGGTTCGCCATAACAAGCGTACCATCGGCCGTCGTAATACGGTTTTGGAGCAGATGGAAAAGGCCGGGTACATAACCAAGGCGGAATGTGATTCGTTGAAGGCTTTACCCTTGGTCGTACATTTTACCCGTATGGACCATAAAGACGGTTTGGCTCCTTACTTCCGTGAATACCTTCGTCTGACAATGACCGCGAAGAAACCGGAGCGTAAGGATTACGCCTCTTGGCAATCTCAGAAATTCAGTGAGGACTCATTATCTTGGGCGACGAATCCATTATATGGATGGTGTAACAAAAATAAAAAAGCCGACGGAGAATACTATAATCTTTATACGGATGGCTTGAAAATCTATACGAGCATCGATTCCCGTATGCAGAAATATGCGGAAGACGCTGTCCGTGAACATATGAGTAAAGATCTTCAACCGGCTTTCTTCCGGGAAAAGAAGGGACGTAGCTATGCTCCGTTCTCAAGAGACGTAAGTGTCGGTCAAGTAGACACGATGTTGATGCGTGCGATGCACCAGACAGATCGTTACCGGGCGATGAAAAAGAGTGGAATGGCTGAGGCCGATATGCGCAAGGAGTTTGAGAAGCCTGTCGATATGCGTGTGTTTAGTTGGGATGGTCCGATCGATACGATCATGTCTCCCTTGGATTCGATTCGTTATCATAAGAGTTTCTTGCGTACGGCGTTTATGTCGATGGACCCTCGCACCGGGCAGGTCAAGGCTTATGTAGGTGGTATTGACTATAATGACTTCCAATATGATATGGTGAATGGCGGTCGCCGTCAGATCGGTTCTACCATGAAACCGTTCCTTTATTCTCTGGCGATGATCGAGGGGATCAGCCCTTGCGACCAGATGTTACATGTGCAGCAGCAGTTGATGGACGAGAACGGTCGTTTGTGGGTTCCCCGTAACGCCAGCGCGAAGCGAATCGGCGAGATGGTTACGATCAAGTGGGGATTACAGAACTCGGATAACTGGGTAACCGCTTATCTGATGAGCCAGCTCTCACCTTATACGTTTGTTCGTTTGCTTCATTCTTTCGGTTTGAAGAATCATATCGATCCGGTTATCTCGGTCTGTCTGGGTACTCCGGATGTATCGGTGGGTGAGATGGTCGGGGCCTATACGGTATTTGCCAACAAGGGCATCCGGGTAGAACCTTTATTCGTGACCCGTATAGAAGATTCATATGGAAATACAATCGCGAACTTTACCCCACAGATGAGTGAGGTGCTGACGGAAGATGCTTCCTATAAGATGCTACATATGTTGAAAAGCGTAATCGACGGTGGTACCGGAGGACGTGTACGTTTCCGCTACGGTATCAAGGCGGAGATGGGTGGTAAGACCGGAACGACCCAGAATAACTCCGACGGTTGGTTCATGGGATTTACGCCTAGCTTGGTTTCCGGCTGCTGGGTAGGCGGCGAGGACCGTTCCATCCATTTCGACCGCTTGGCGGAAGGGCAGGGAGCGAGTATGGCGTTACCGATTTACGCCCTTTATATGCAAAAGGTTTATAAAGATAAAACGTTAGGCTACTCGGAAGACGAGACTTTCGAGATTCCCGAGAAATACGCGAACCCATGTAGCGAAGGAGGGGAGGAAGATAGCCCCACGACCCCACCGGATACGGGAGGCATCGATAAGATGTTTGAGTGATAATAATCAGACTATTACAGTTTTTTTAATTCCTCGTAAGGAAAACTTTTGTTTCCCTATAGCAAAACAAAAGTTTCTTCAGCAGGAAACTTTTGTTTCTTCCAATAGAAACTGCAGTTATCTTTATGGAAAACAGAAAGCGCTACTGATCCTTTTTCCCAAATCCTTTGTTATACTAAGAATTAATGGTTAGATTTGTGACTGTTAATCTTAATAAAGGAGGAGCTATATGGACCGTAGTAAAATGATTTCTCAGTTGGAAGACCCGTCTGAAGTCTTTGATTTTCTTGTGATCGGAGGAGGAGCTACCGGCATAGGTATCGCTCTGGATGCTTCGACAAGAGGATATAGAGTCGCCTTATTCGAACAATCGGACTTTACGAAAGGAACTTCCAGCCGTAGCACGAAGTTGGTCCATGGCGGTGTCCGTTATTTGGCGCAAGGAGATGTCTCCTTGGTTCTGGAAGCTTTGCGCGAACGAGGCCTGCTACGCCAGAACGCTCCCCATTTGGTAAAAGATCAAACCTTCTTAATCCCTTGTTATCGTTGGTGGGAAGGCCCGTTTTATACGATAGGCCTGATCCTGTATGATGTGATGGCCGGAAAATTAGGTCTGGGACGTTCGGTTTGTATCGGTCCGAAACGGGCGCTCCGTACCATTCCGATGCTTCGTCCGAAAGGGATGACCGCCGGGGTGCTTTATCACGACGGCCAGTTCGATGATTCCCGCCTTGCGATTAATATGGTCCGCAGCTCTATCGACGCTGGCGCTTGTATCTTGAACTACGCGAAAGTCATAGGGCTTCTGAAGGATGGCGACCGCAAAGTATCCGGCGTTACGGTTCGAGATGAGGAGACCGGTACGGTTTATCAAGTAAGATCCCGTTGCGTGATCAACGCTAGCGGTGTCTTCGCCGATGAGATCTTGCAAATGGACGAGCCGGGCAAACGCCCGACCGTTCGCCCCAGCCAAGGAGTCCATTTGGTATTGGATTCCTCTTTCTTGCAAAGTGATTGCGCCATTATGATTCCTAAGACATCGGATGGACGTGTGTTGTTCGCCGTACCTTGGCATGATAAAGTCGTGGTAGGGACAACGGATACCTTGATGGAATCGCCGGAAAAGGAGCCGGTAGCCTTAGAGAAAGAAATCCAATTTATACTCGATACGGCCGCTAATTATTTGACCCGGCCACCCAAGCGAAGCGATGTCTTATCCGTGTTTGCGGGGCTTCGTCCGCTCGCCGCTCCCCGTAGCGAAGGTAAAAAGACAAAAGAGATATCACGTAGCCATAAATTGATCCGGGAGAAATCCGGCTTGATCACCATTATCGGAGGCAAATGGACAACCTACCGGAAAATGGCCCAAGATACCCTAGACCTAGCGATACGTTACATGCATATTCCTACAAAAGATTGTATTACCGAGCGTTACCAAATCCATGGTAGCCGGAAGAATCCGGATTTCTCCGATCCTTTATACGTATATGGTACGGATGCCGACGAAATCCGTAACTTAGTGGCCTCTTCCCCCGCCATGGCGGAGAAGTTGCATCCGGACTATGCCTATACGGTAGGAGAGGTAACTTGGCTGGTCCGTAATGAGATGCCTCGTACTTTGGAGGATGTATTGGCCCGCCGTTTGCGTATCTTATTCTTAGACGCACGGGCGGCGATGGCGATGGCTCCTAAAGTAGCGGGGATTCTGGCTACGGAATGGGGAAAGGACGAGACTTGGACCTCTGCTCAGGTAAAGGCGTTTAATGAGGTTGCCTCGAATTATATACTGAATTGACAAATTGATAAACGATACTAATATAGAAGGATATGAATTTTCGAAATAAATATGTGTTGGCGATCGATCAGGGAACCACTAGCTCCCGGGCTATCCTGTTTAATCATCAAGGAACTATTATTACGTTGGCTCAGAAGCCATTCCAACAGTATTTCCCGAAACCGGGCTGGGTAGAGCACGACCCGAATGAGATTTGGTACACCCAATCGTCTGTCATCAAGGAGGCGATGGCAAAAGCGGATGTCACGGATAGCCATATCGCCTGTATCGGAATCGCTAACCAACGGGAGACTACCATCATCTGGGACCGGGAGACTGGCTTTCCCGTATACAATGCGATCGTATGGCAGGATCGCCGTACGGCGGATTATTGCGAGGAACTTAAATCCCAAGGCTGGGCGGAACGTATCCTGCAGAAGACCGGGTTGGTGATCGACGCTTATTTCTCCGCCACGAAGATAAAATGGATATTGGATAACGTAAAGGGTATCCGGGAGCGTGCGGAGCGGGGAGAACTATGCTTCGGAACGGTAGATACTTGGCTGGTTTGGAAACTTACCCGGGGCGCTCAATTCATTACGGATGTGACGAACGCTTCCCGTACCATGCTTTTCAATATCCGTACTTTGCAATGGGACCAAGAGTTATTGGACTTGTTTACGATACCTGCCTCGATGTTACCGCAAGTGAAAGCCTGTAGCGAGGTTTACTGCGAGACATCAACTCCTATTTTTAAGAAAGGCATTCCGGTATCCGGTATGGCCGGCGACCAACAGGCGGCTCTGTTCGGCCAGCTCTGCGTAGAGGATGGTATGATCAAGACAACCTACGGAACCGGCTGCTTTATGATCCTGAATACCGGTAAGGAACCCGTTCTTTCCCAGAATAACCTATTGACAACGATCGCATGGAAATTAGGGGATCAGACGACCTATGCGCTGGAAGGTAGTGTCTTTGTGGGAGGTGCCGTCGTTCAATGGTTGAGGGATGGGATCGGCCTGATTCCGAATGCCTCGATTACGGAGCAAATGGCGAAATCCGTCAGTGATAATGGGGGCGTTTATTTTGTGCCGGCGTTAACAGGCTTGGGTGCGCCGTATTGGGATCAATACGCACGTGGCGCTATTATCGGGATTACCCGCGGAACTACGGCGGCCCACTTGACCCGTGCGGCTTTGGAGGGCATCTGCTATCAAGTATATGATGTATTGATGGCCATGGAAAACGATATTCACGCCAAGCCGAAAGAGATTCGGGTAGATGGCGGTGCTATCGCTAATAACTTCTTGATGCAATTCCAGTCCGATATCTGCCGCTGTCCGGTCGTACGTCCGAATGTATTGGAGACGACTGCTTTGGGAGCCGCTTATTTGGCGGGCTTGGCGATCGGCTATTGGAAGGATATCGATGAACTGAAAGAACAATGGTGCTTGGATAAGGTCTTTAACCCACAAATGAAAGAGGATACCGCCCGTAAATTATTGAACGAATGGCATAAGGCGGTGGGGCGTTCTCAGAATTGGGCTGAATAATGAAAATCATCTTATAGGCAGATTAACAAGTTAACAAATTCTTAAATTATTATCTTATGTCTCCATTTTTAGCGGAATTATTAGGGACTATGCTCTTGATCCTGATGGGAGGAGGAGTTGTAGCGAATGTCTGTTTGTCGAAACAAAAGGCAATGGAGCGGGCTGGATAGCGATAACGACCGCTTGGGCTTTAGGCGTATTTATCGGTGTTGTGGTAGCCGGCCCTTATAGTGGCGCACATTTGAATCCGGCGGTATCGATCGGCTTGGCGATCGGAGGGACTTTCCCTTGGTGTGATGTATGTACTTATATAGCCGGGCAAATGATAGGTGCCGCTTTGGGCGCTTTATTGGTCTGGCTGGTTTATAAGGATCACTTCAACGCTACGGATGATCCGGATGCGGAATTAGGCGTATTCTGTACGAGTCCTGCTATCAAAGATTATCCAATTAATTTCTTAGGTGAGATGATCGGTACGTTCGCCTTGATGTTTGTCGTATTTTTTTATAACGGACGGAGAACTAACCTACGAAAGCAATAGTACCTTGCCGATAGGTTTAGGTTCGGTAGGTGCCATTCCGGTAGCGTTTACGGTCTGGGTAATCGGCCTTTCCTTAGGTGGAACTACCGGTTACGCGATTAACCCTGCCCGTGATTTAGCTCCCCGGTTCATACACTTTATTTTGCCGATCAAGGGAAAAGGCAGCAGCCATTGGGAGTATGCTTGGGTACCTGTTTTAGGGCCGATAGCTGGGGCCGCTATTGCCGGTATGCTCTATTATGTATTGAAATAATCTCTTGTATCATCCGGATCACTTTCGGAACCGCCGCTTTTACCTCGGGTGTCAGATCCATTCCGACCTCGTTGATATTGAGGGTGGAGATGACAATGAGATGGGTTTCCGGGAGATCGTCGGTCAGGATCATGGCGTCGATCATATCTTTTAGACCGATCTCGTGGGCGCTCATAAGCGGGGGAAAGTCGGTAGCGTAACGAGGTTGGATCAGACGGACGGTGCCCGGAAGGTTATTATCCAGCGTGGCATCGATCATGATGATACGGTCATATCCTTGCAGCCAACTTAATAAATGAAGCCCTCCCGTGCCCCCGTCCATCAAATGGACGTGAGCCGGGAGCTTCTCGTTTTCTAAAGCCTTGATAACGTGTATGCCTACACCTTCGTCTTTCAGCAATAAATTGCCTACTCCTAATACTAATGTTTCCTTCTCCGCTTTCATCCTTTTTTAGCGATCTTAGTGATAGTCTCGGCAGTCTCGGTTACCTCTTCTTTGTCCGCTATGTCTTCCTCGATAAACTTCCAGCCACCGATGATGGACGAAGTCTCGCCACGTTGCTCGATATAGTCATGATAAAATACCAGATAAATATGAACGATAGCGAAAAGGATGAAGAACCACATCAGGAAATGATGGATCTGGCGAGCCATCAAATCCCCGCCCATCAAGGGAACTGTCCATGCGAACAGTTGCGGGAAGAAGGACTGGCTCATCTTCGCGTACAGGCCGAATCCTGTGATACTTTGTAACAAAAATGCCCAGAAAGTTCCGAAATAAATCAAGCTAGCCAAGGCGTTATGCCCGATACTGTCTACCGGTTTGTTCTTAATCATCAAGATATCTACCTTGATCACCTCCAATACCTCTTTCCATTGGGATTTCTTTAAAGGGATGAAGTTATTCCATCTGGCATAACGATTCCCGACGAATCCCCAATAAAGCCGGAATACGAAATTGAAGAAGAATACGAACGCTGTTACGAAATGGATAAACCGAACCACGCCGAACCAATAGCTGAAATAAGCCTCCGAAGCGGACATGATTGCGGGAGGATCGGCGATGATAAAGCCTGTCACGCAGAGTATGACGATACAGAGCGCATTCACCCAATGATAGATACGTACGGGTAATTCCCATACATACACTTCTCTTAAACGTTTCTTACGACTCTTCATGGCTCTATTGTTTTTTAGAATGTATCAACTTGGTGCACATATTTTCCTTCCTCGTCATACAGATGCACGGCACAAGCCAGACAAGGATCGAAAGAGTGGATCGTCCGAAGAATCTCTAGGGGTTGCTTCGGATCGTATATCGGCGTACCGATCAAAGCGGACTCGTAGGCGGACAATACGCCGTTCTCATCCCTCGGTGAGGCGTTCCAAGTAGTAGGCACTACCATCTGGTAGTTCTTTACCCGGTTCTTGTCGATCACGATAAAATGGGCTAATGCTCCACGGGGAGCTTCGGCCAATCCTACGCCTTGCTCATGATCGGGCCAGTTCTCCCGTTCCCATTCGGCACTGTTTGCCATCCGGGAATCCCCCGTTCTCGAGGTTCTTGATCAATTGGTTGAAAAACTCAAGGGCCCAGTCTGCTGCCATTCTACATTCCAATCCACGAGCGGCGGTGCGTCCTAGGGTAGAGAATAAAGCATCTACCGGCAAGTCGAGCTGACGTAAAGTCTCGTCTACGATACTCTTTTGGGGTTCCTTCCCTGCGGCGTAAGCTACGATCAAACGGGCTAACGGACCCACTTCCATTGGTTCCTGTTTCCACCGTGGCGTCTTGATCCAACTATATTTATCCTCTACGTCCAATAACTTATAGGGGGGACGAGGGCCGGTATATTCCAGATGGGTCTCTCCCTCGTAGGGATGCAAACCGGCTTTGTCTCCTTGCGTGTATTTATACCATGAATGATAAATGTACTCCTTGATTTCTTCCGGGGAGTTAGCGTCTACGGGATGTACCTTGCTAAGGTCACGATCCAAGACGATTCCTCTGGGGATCTTATAACTTTCCACTTCCCCGAGATCGAACACCGGGTAGTCTCCGTAAGACAAATAGTTTCGTACGCCTCCGCCAATCTTACTCCATTTGTCTTTATAGACGTTGGCGATCATCAATAAATCCGGGATATACACTTGATTGATGAAAGTTTTCGCCTCCTCTAGTTTCTGCTTTACCAGAGCGAGTCGATCTGCGTTGATCGCATTGGCCTCATTTAAGTCGATGCTGCAAGGCATACCGCCTACGATATAGTTTGGATGCGGATTCTTGCCCCCGAACACAGCGTGTACCTTGACGACCTCTTTCTGCCATTCCAATGCGTCCAGATAATGGACGGTAGCGATAAGGTTCTGTTCCGGCGTAAGTTTATAGTCCGGATGTCCCCAATACCCATTGGCGAATATACCAAGCTGCCCGCTGGCAACGAACTTCTTTAGTCGTTCTTGAGTGGCGGTGAAATACCCCTCGGTATTCTTTGCCCATGGAGAAAGTTGCTGGGCAAGTAAAGCGGCGGCTTTTGGATCGGCTTTTAAGGCGGATACCACATCTACCCAATCCAATGCATGCAATTGATAGAAATGCACCGTATGGTCATGCATGTACAATACGGCTTGCATGATATTACGAACCATACTGGCGTTGGGAGGGATCACGATACCCCGTGCGTTCTCGACCGCCCGTACCGAGGCAAGCGAGTGGATGGAAGTACATACGCCGCAAACACGGCCTACGAAAGCCCATACATCCCGGGGATCCCGGTCTTTTACGATATTCTCGATGCCCCGCACCATAGTACCCGAGCTATAAGCGTTCTTGATCGTGCCACCTTCTATTTCAGCCTCTACCCGCAGGTGGCCTTCTATACGGGTAATGGGGTCTATGACAATTCTTTCTGACATGATAGTAGTGTTTTATTAGATCGTAGATTTACTTTCCGGCTCATCATTGTCGATAAGCTCTTTTTTCCGTATGTTAGTTGCTACGGCATGTACGGCGATACCGGCGGCGGTAGCGGCTCCTAGAGCCAGACCGATCTGATCCGCCGTGGCCTCGATACCGAATCCGTGTATATCGGGCATACGTTTATAGAACGGGCTGTTGTCCCAGAAATTCTCCTCGCTGCAACCCAAACAGGGGTGACCGCTCTGGATCGGGTAACTGGTGCCCTCGTTCCATTTGATGATACCGCACGAGTTATAGGTGCTCGGACCTTTGCATCCCACTTTATACAAGCAGTAGCCATGCTTGGCGTTCTCATCGTCGAAGCTCTCCACGAACAAGCCGGCGTCGAAATTCGCACGGCGGTAGCACGTATCATGTACTCGGCGGGAGTAGAACATCTTCGGACGGCCCAATCCGTCCAATTGCGGCATGCGTTCGAAAGTCAACATATAAATAATGACACCCGCCATCACGTCGGCGATCGGAGGACAGCCTTGTACATTAATAATAGGTTTACCTTTGATGACTTTATGAATACCTTTAGCGCCGGTAGGATTCGGGTTCGCCGCTTGCACGCAACCGGCGGAAGCGCAGTTGCCCCAAGCGATGATCGCTTTAGCTCCTGCGGCGGCCTCTTCGGTGATCTGCAAGGCACTCTTGCCGCCTACGCAACAATAAGCCTCGTCCTTGGTAGGTAGCGACCCCTCGATCATCAGTAGATAATTGCCGTAATACTTTTTCATGGTCTCTTCCTTAGCGGCCTCGGCCTGTTCGCCGGCGGCGGCCATCAGCGTCTCGGTATAGTCTAGGGAAATCTTGTCTAACAACAAGGTCGCCACGATCGGGTGGGCGGCACGGATAAACGATTCGGTACAACAGGTACATTCCTGTAGGTGTAGCCAGATGATCGGAAGGCGGGGTTTCGTCTCCAAGGCATTTACTACCTGTGCCACTCCCGAAGCCTCCAATCCCATAAGGGCGGCCATGGTGGTACAGAACTTCAGGAAGTCCCGGCGGGAGATGCCTTTCTGACGGCACTCTTCGTAAACGGACGGTCTTTTATTTTCCATATCTCAGCAATTAAGTATTCTAACAAATACGGGGGAGTTGTTCCCCGCTTAGCATATCGATGATCCGGTAGTTACCGTATAATGTCTTCATCTTGACCCGGGCTTGCTTTCCGCTTTGCTTGGTGATACGACCGATAACGGTCGCTTGCCTGCCCTCCTCGAAACCTCTCATAAGGGGTAACGCTTGTTCCGCACGGCTTTCCGGCAGGATCACAAGAACTAATCCTTCGTTCGCTATATAGAGCGGGTCTAATCCTAGCATCTCGGATGCGGCACGTACCGCTTCAGGAATAGGCAGGGCGTCTTCGTCCAGCAGGATATCCACACCAGCGTCTTGGGCGATCTCGTTGAGGGTTCCGCGTACGCCACCTCGGGTGGGATCACGTAAGACATGTACCTCTCCTATAGTATGTAACAGCTCAGAAATCATAATGTTTAGCGAAGCGGTATCACTTTTTAGATCCGTCTCGAATCCCAAGCGGAAAGGATTTCCCGTGCGGAAAGGATCGTGATACCAGGGACGATCCAATCCCACTGGTGCCGATAAACAAATGACGACCACTTTTGTGTCGCCGGGAGTGGCTTGGTTTCATGGGGTACGATACGCTGAAGATCTGCTAGAGGCAAGCCCTCTTCCAGTATAAACCCGGCGGTCAGATACAAAATACTTGGCTGATCGGTTGGTGTGTCATGCGTCCTCCCCCTCCGTGCGCTAGTAACACACGGTCTGAGTCGGTAAAAGGAATCGGGCAATTCAAGTGTATATCCATATCTTTCTATTTATATCTATAATAAGCGGCACAAACCCCTTCCGAGGAGACCATCGGGGCTCTAGCGGATGGGTGGGATGGCAGGCCTTCCCGAAATGGGGACAGTCCGAGGGTTGTCTCAAACCTCTCATAATCAGACCGGCGATGCATTCGGATGCGATCTGGTTTTCTTCCGGACACAATTGAAATCTCATTCGGGAGGAATATCTTTTATATTCGGATCGAAGTTGAAGCCCGCTGGAGGGATGATTCCGATGCCCCGCCAGTCTTGGTCGCAAGGTTCCAACATCTCGTCTATAAGTTGGCGGGCGGCATTCCCTTGCTCGGGAACGGCCCGTTTGTAAGCGTTCTCTACCTCATAACTTCCGGCTTCAACTGGGAGACACAGGTGATGGCGCAGACATGTCCGGCTGTCAGGAAACCGTCTACTTTACTTTCGGATCGGATAAGATAGCCTCGATAGCGGGTGGTACCGTGAATAGGGAAGTCAATATGGAAAAGTTCGGAAGTCCTCGGCGTATGGCCTCTTTCAAAGCCATGAGGTGGACAGGTGCGGTCGTCTCAAAACCAATTGCGAAGAATACGATTTCCTTATCCGGGTTCTCCTCGGCCAGTGATAGGGCATCAAGGGCGTATATAGCATACGGATATCCGCTCCTCTCGCTTTTACGCTCAATAAATCCTCCTTACTTCCCGGAACTCGCATCATATCCCCGAAAGAGGCTAAGATCACATTCGGCTGTGTCGCCAACTTCAAGGCGTAGTCGATTGTCTCGACCGGTGTTACACAGACCGGGCAACCCGGCCCATGGAGCAGTTGAAGATCCGGCGGCAACATCTCTTCCAGCCGATAACGGGCGATAGCATGTGTTTGCCCGCCACAAATCTCCATGATATACCAAGGTCGTGTCACCTTTTTGCGGATGGCCTCCAGAAGAGTTTGTACCTTCTCGTTGCTTCTATATTCGTCTACGAAACGCACTTTTTGTAATTCTTTAAGGTCTTTCAGTGTTTCCTCCGCTTCTTTCTCATCTACAACAGATATAGCGATCCCTGCGTGAGCGAGGATATAATCCCCTGTTTCACATCCACCCATTCAATACATATATTCTTTAGGATGCCGCCGAAATCAACTTTAGCCATGGTCATTTCGGGGATGCTTCGATCGATTGAGATAATCTTTCCGGGTACCGCTAAACACATATCGTTTCAATTTATTTAATAACCTCAAAGATACTTAATATGTTTAAGAGGGAAAGATAAAATTGATAAATATTATTTATAAGATGATGGATAATATCTCTTTAGTAAATACGATAGTCGATTCGTGTCTGATTAGACATTTATTCCTATATTTGTGCTATGGCGAAGAATAAAGTATATGCGTTGATTATTCAAGGCTTGGTTCAAGGGGTTGGTTTTCGCCCTTTTATCTACCGGATCGCTAAAGATCTGGGGATGAAAGGTTGTGTGGAGAATATGAATAATGGAGTACGTATATTGGTTGCCACTACTCCGGATGATCGGGATTTGCTGATAAGTCGTATACGGACCGAGCATCCTCGTGTCGCTTATATCCATCGGATCTCCTATACATCTACGGAAATGGATGAAGATGATTTTGACGATTTTACGATTACGCCCAGCCATTCAGAATCGGATGAGGTCACGCAGGTCTCCCCGGATATCGATGTTTGTGCGGATTGTATGCGAGACCGGACTACGCAACCCCATCGAATCGGATATCCTTTTATTAATTGTACGCATTGTGGCCCTCGTTTCTCTATTATCCGGGACCTTCCTTACGACCGTTCGCAGACAACGATGGGCGGTTTCCTTATGTGTCCCGATTGTGAGAAAGAATATACGAATGTTATCGATCGCCGTTTCCATGCCCAACCGGTCGCTTGCAATCATTGTGGCCCGACTTATTACGCGACTTATAACGAGGAGACTTATATCGATTATGAGACCTTATTGAAACTTACCTCTCGTCTATTGCTTGGTGGAGAGGTTATTGCGGCTAAAGGAATCGGAGGCTATCATTTGATTTGTGATGCCTCGAACGAGAGAGCGGTTGCCCGTCTGCGAGAGATAAAGCAGCGGGATACCAAACCATTCGCTGTTATGTTCCGTGATCTGGAACATTTGCAAGTCTATACGGCAACGGAGCCGATGGAGGAGCGATGCTTAGTTTCTTGGCGGCGTCCGATCGTGCTGCTGAGGCAACGGAGCCGGTTAGCTTCCGGAATCAATCCGGGCATGCATACGCTAGGATGTATGTTGTCTTATATGCCGATTCATTACGATTGGTTTGCTCGTACAGGGATACCTGCGTTGGTAATGACCAGCGGGAATCTAAGCGATTTGCCGATAGCGATCACCCCAGAGGATGCGGAGGCGCAATTAGCGGGAAAGGTAGCGATCCTCTTGCATCATAATCGCCCGATCCATAACCGGGTAGATGATTCTGTGTTGCAGGTCTGCGGAGGACAACCCTGCTTGATCCGTCGTTCCCGAGGCTATGTGCCGGAACCCTTTTTCACGGATACAAATGTGGAAGGGATCATGGCTTTCGGTGCGGAGAAAGTGAACACGTTCGCTTTGGGAAAAGGAGAGACGATCCTGCAAAGTCAATATATTGGCGACTTAAAGAACTGGGAGACTTTCCGGTTCTATACGGAATCTATGGAGCGGTTTCGTCATTTGTTTCGTTTCAATCTCCAGCGATTGGTTTGTGATCTGCATCCGGATTATCTTTCCAGCCAAGAGGCGGAACGTATCTCGAAATCTCTTTCCTTACCTTTATTAAAGGTACAACATCATCATGCTCATGCCGCTGCTTGTATGTTGGAGCATGGTTTGAATGAGCCGGTTCTCGCTATCGTGATGGATGGGACAGGTCTGGGTGATGATGGTAAGGTTTGGGGAGGCGAGTTCTTCTTTTTGTGACCGAGCGAAATACCGTCGCCTTTCCCATTTTGAGTATGTCCCGTTACCGGGAGGCGACAAGGCGGCTGAGGAGCCATGGCGAATGGTTGTCGCCTATTTGTGGCATTATTTCAAGGACGAACCGTCGGGTATTCCTTATCCGGCCGATTTCGTGGAACGCATAGGCACGGAAAGGATCGCTATGCTTGAACGAATGATGGAGAAAGGTGTGAATACACCCTATACATCCAGCGCTGGCCGGCTGTTTGATGCGGTAGCTTCTTTATTGGGGATTTGCGATGTCTCCAGCCACCAAGCGGAGGCTCCGGTCTTATTGGAGCAGGCGGCGATGGGAGAGAGGAACGCTTATGCGTATCCAGTCTCGGCGGAGGGAGAGGAAATCTCTTTTTATTCTTTGTTTGAGGCATTATTGCATGATAAGACGAACGAGGTCCCGGTGAGCTTGATATCCGCCCGTTTCCATACGACATTGGCTTCCTTGTTTGTGCAGAAAGCCCGCTTGTTGATTAAACGGACGAAAGCGACACAAGTGGTTATCTCGGGAGGATGTTTCCAGAATAAATTATTGACGGAGTCGATGAGGAGACAGTTCATCATGGCTGGGGTCCCCGTCTATATTCCGTCTCGTATACCTTGTAACGATGGGGGGATAGCCGTGGGGCAATTAACGATCGCCTCGGTGACTCCCTTTTAAGAGAGATCAGATATGCATGAGTTGTCTATAGCCCGTAGCATCGTGGAGCTGGTCGAGGAACAAGCGGATAACCGGGGAGCCTCGGTGGTCGAAGAGTTGGAGTTAGAGATAGGACATTTGTCCGGCGTAGAGATCCAAACCTTAGAGTTCGCATTGGATAGCGCCATAAAAGGTAGCAAGCTGGAAAAGGCCCGGATTATCCGTCATTATATTGAGGGGAAGGACAGTGTAGCGACTGTGAGACCATTTTCCCAATGAACGCCTTGTTTTCCCCTTGTCCCCATTGTGGCTCCTATTTAGTTAAAATCCTTAAAGGGAAGGAACTTCGGGTGAAGTCGATTGTTATTAAAAAGGAATGATATATTAATGAAATAAAAACTTAAATACTATGTGCGGAACTTGCGGATGCGGAGAGCATCATCACCATCACGATCATACGCATGAGCATTCTCATGGCCATGAACATCATCACCATCCTGATGAAGGGATCGTAATCAATCTGGAACAAGATATACTTCAACGTAACAACTTATTGGCGGAGCGAAACCGGGGATATTTCGAGGCTAAGAGCCTGTTCTGCCTGAACTTGATGAGTTCGCCCGGATCCGGTAAGACAACTTTGCTGGAAGAGACGATCCGCCGTTTGAAAGCGAAGCGACCGATCTATGTGATAGAAGGTGATCAACAAACCTCAAACGATGCCGACCGTATAGCGGCGTTGGAGATTCCCGTGTTTCAGGTAAATACCGGTACCGGCTGTCATTTGGAAGCCGACATGGTCAATCATGCCGTTAAGCATCTGAATCCGAAGGAGGGAGCGATCCTTTTTATAGAGAATGTCGGCAATCTGGTCTGTCCGGCCATGTTCGATCTCGGAGAGTCCAAGAAAGTCGTTATCGTGAGTACGACGGAGGGGGATGATAAACCGTTGAAATACCCACATATCTTTCAGGAGGCAGATATCTGCGTAATCAACAAGATTGATCTGGCTCCTTATCTGAATACAAAAGTGGAAGTGCTTCGGGAAAACGCCTTGAAGGTAAATCACCATCTCCAGATATTCGAGGTATCCGCCACGAAAGGAGACGGGATGGATGCATGGTGTGACTGGTTGCAGACAGAGAGTGCAAAGTGTAAATAAATACCCCGGGTTTTAATGAATAAATGGAGAAAAAAAAACTATATTTGCTCCCATTCATTGAATCTAACTAATCAAAATGTTATGATTAACCGAGAATTGATTAATCCTCAAAGCATCGTAGTGGTGGGAGGTTCCAACAACGTACATAAACCGGGCGGTCGTATCGTGCGAAACCTGTTGGATGGAAAATATAAAGGAGAATTATGTGTGGTAAACGCCAAGGAGACAGACGTGCAAGGCGTCAAGTCTTATCCTTCTGTACATGATATCCCGGAGACGGAGTTGGCGATCATCTCGATTCCGAGTAAATCGTGCCCCGAGGTGATGGAAGTGCTGGCCCGGCAAAAGGGGGGTAAAAGCTTTTATCGTGATCTCAGCCGGTTTCGGCGAGGAGACACACGAAGGCGGTATCTTGGAACAACAGATGCTGGATGTCGTGAATGAGGCGGGAGCTTCCTTGATCGGCCCGAACTGTATCGGGTTGATGAATATGAATTATCATGGCGTGTTTACGCAACCGATACCGGAATTCCATCCCGATGGCGTGGATTTCATCTCTAGCTCCGGCGGTACGGCCTTGTTCATTATCGAGTCGGCGCTGACAAAAGGGCTGCGTTTCTCTTCTGTTTGGTCGGTTGGAAACTCCAAGCAGAATGGAGTAGAGGATATCCTTGAATATATGGATCGGAACTTTGATCCGGTATTGATTCCAAGATCAAGATGTTGTATATCGAGCAAATCAAGCAACCGGATAAATTGTTGTATCATGCGTCTTCCTTGATACGTAAGGGATGCAAGATCGCCGCTATCAAGGCGGGAAGTACGGAGTCGGGAAAGCGAGCTGCCTCTTCGCATACGGGCGCTATCGCTAGTTCGGACTCTGCCGTGGAGGCTTTGTTCCGTAAGGCGGGTATCGTGCGTTGTTTTAGCCGTGAGGAATTGACTACCGTGGCGAGTATCTTTACCTTGAAAGACGTGAAAGGGAAGAATTGTGATCGTGACACATGCCGGAGGGCCTGCGGTAATGCTGGCGGACGCTTTATCCAAGGGGCGTTTGAATGTTCCTAGTTTGGAAGGCCCTATCGCTGATGAGCTGAAATCCAAACTGTATCCGGGTGCCGCTGTCGGTAATCCGATTGATATTATCGGTACGGGGACACCGGAACATCTGGCTACAGCCATCGATTTCTGTGAGAATCGTTTCGATAATGTGGATTTGATGATGGTCATCTTCGGTAGTCCCGGTTTGGTAAAACTTTATGATACCTACGAGGTACTTCATAAAAAGATGGAAGAGTGCAAGAAGCCGATCTTCCCGACATTACCGTCTATCGTAACGGCCGGACCGGAAGTGAAGAGCTTTGTCAAGAAAGGCCATGTGAACTTCTCGGACGAGGTGACATTGGGTACCGCCCTTTCACGGGTGATCAATACGCCGAAACCGATGAGCACGGATATCCAGCTATATGGCGTGGATGTACCGGAAGTTCGTCGTATCATAGACCGGTTGCCGGGTAGCGGTTATTTAAATCCGGAGGAAGTGCGTACATTGTTGCGTGCCGCTAATATCCCGTTAGTGGAGGAATATGCTTCGGATGATAGGGATGCGTTGCTGGCTTTTGCCAAGAAGGTGAAATATCCGGTGGTAGCCAAGGTTGTAGGGCCTGTGCATAAGAGCGATATCGGTGGTGTGGCCTTGAATATCCGTGGAGAAGAGCATTTATTGTTCGAGTATGAACGTATGATGCGTCTGCCGGGTGTTACGGGCATCATGGTACAACCGATGTTGAAAGGACAGGAATTATTCTTGGGAGCTAAATATGAGGATCGTTTCGGCCATGTGGTACTTTGCGGGTTGGGTGGAATCTTCGTGGAGGTATTGAAAGATGTGTCTTATGGTTTGGCTCCGTTGTCATACGATGAGACTTATTCAATGATTCGTTCTTTGAGAGGGTATCCGATCATTAAAGGTACACGTGGGCAAAAGGGTATCGACGAGCAACAATATGCGGACATTATCGTTCGCCTCTCTACCTTATTGCGTTTTGCCAGCGAGATAAAGGAAATGGATATAAATCCGTTGGTGGCTACGGATAGAGGCTTGTTCGCTGTAGACGCCCGTATCCGTATAGAGAAATAAAAAAAACAAGCTCCTTTCACTACTGAATGCTAATATACTTAGCAGAGGTGAAAGGAGCTTTTCTTATTTTTTAGTCTTCTTCTTTTTCTTATCGGGAAGATACTCTTTCAGAAAGCGTTTGAAGCTACTTAACGATACATTGTATTTCTCCGCTATCTGAGCGTAAGTCAAGCTCGGGTCTTTCAAGTCTTTCTCGATTTGTTCCTTATAAGGCTCCAAGCGTCCCATTTGTTGACTACCTTTCGGACGGCCCAGCACCACACCTTTACTTCTGATCAAGGCAAGGGCTTCCTTCGTACGGATAGAGACCAGCTTTCGCTCGATCTCAGAGACCAGACCGAAGGTAAAGGCCAAAGTCTTACTGTCGATATTATCCTCGAACACATATCCGTCGCTTACGCTACGGAGCGTTACCTTTCGCTCTATACAAAGCAAAATGATATGGATGATCTCGATCATCTTACGGCTCACACGGGATATATCGGACACAAGTATCTCATCCCCGGGACTTAAAGATTTGACAATACTTTCCAGTCTGCGGTTCGCACGAGGACTATTTCCCACCTCTTTAGCCCACTTCCTGATCTCTATCTTCTGAGATTCTGCAAATTCCCGGATCACAGCTTCTTGGACCTCGGAGTTTTGCTTATTGTTATATGTTCGGATAAAAGCAATTGTCATAATGTATATATTTAATTATCTCCTTTTAATAACAGATCGACTTACGATAAGTTCAAATATGACAAATATATGAAACACTTTAATTCGGTTGGCTTAAAAACAAAAAAACCAACTAATAAATTTATTAGTTGGCTCTTTGCGGAAGCGGGGGGATTCGAACCCCCGGTACCCTAACGAGTACGTCAGTTTAGCAAACTGGTGGTTTCAGCCACTCACCCACACTTCCTTGTGTGTTCTGTGCTTCTTCCTTAGAATTGCGATGCAAAGGTAGAACTATAATTTTAAATAAACAAGGCTTTGCACATCATTTTTTCGAAAAAAGATACTACTTTTGTGCCTTATTCTGATATTCAATAGATTATTCATGGATTTGAACAAACAAATTTTATCGAGGCGTCCGATAATTATCGCCTTGATAGCGATTCTCGTTGTTTTGATAGGCGGTGGAGGCTTTTGGGTGTACCGTTTGGCTTGGGCTCCGAATTTTAAGCCGGATAAGACGGTCTATGTCTATATAGATGATAAAAAGGATTTTGATGATCTTTGCCGGCAGTTGAGTGATTCGGCGAACTGTCTCCGTATCGGTAGCTTTAAGCAATTGAGTGGATTGTTGAAGTATCCTGCGTCCATGCGTACCGGTCGATACGCCGTGAAACCCGGCATGAGTAATTTAACCTTATTGAATGACTTGCGGAGAGGACATCAAGTAGCGACCCGGGTTACTTTTAATAATATCCGTTTCAAGGAAGATTTGGCGGAACGTATAAGTGATCAATTGATGTTCGGGAAGGAAAATCTCCTGCGTCTATTGAATGATTCCGTGTATTGCGACTCTTTAGGTTTTACCCCGGAAACGATCCATGCCCTTTTCATTCCTAATACCTATGAGATTTATTGGAATATATCCGCGGATAAATTTATACGTCGCATGAAGCGTGAATATGACGCTTTCTGGACACCGGAACGATTGAAAAAGGCAGAGGAGATCGGGCTTACTCCAGTTGAGGTATCTATCTTGGCTTCTATCGTAGAAGAGGAGACGGCGGCATCGGACGAATATCCAATCGTGGCGGGTCTTTATATCAACCGCCTTCGTGCCGGTATTCCTTTACAGGCGGACCCTACCGTAAAGTTTGCGGTGGGGGATTTTTCTTTTGCAACGTATCTTATTTGAGCATTTGGAAATAGATTCTCCCTATAATACCTATAAATATGCGGGCCTACCTCCCGGTCCTCTACGGATTCCTACTATCAAGGGCTTGAATAGCGTATTGAATCATACGAAACATAAATACTTATACATGTGCGCTAAGGAGGATTTCTCGGGACGGCATAATTTCGCCGTGACGTTGGCGGAGCATAACCGCAATGCCAACCGGTATCGGGCGGAGTTGAATAGGCGCCGGATACGGTAATGGATCTAGTATAAATCATAAGTCTCTCATTCTAAATTGAACATTTTTCATTACCTTTGGCAGCTAAATAGTGTGAATAGTCAATATTAAGAAAACAGATACACATGGAAAAACATTTATTTTTTGGGGGACGAGGCCATAGCGCAAGCCGCTATAGACGCTGGTATCTCCGGGGTGTACGCATACCCGGGAACCCCTTCTACTGAAATCACAGAATATATCCAAGGTTCTCCGGTAACGAAGGAAAGAGGTATCCATTGTCGCTGGAGCGCGAATGAGAAAACCGCAATGGAAGCCGCTTTGGGTATGTGCTATGCCGGTAAACGTGCGCTTTGCTGCATGAAGCACGTGGGTTTGAATGTAGCCGCCGATTGCTTTATGAACGCCGCTATGAGCGGTATCAACGGAGGTATGATCATCCTTACGGCCGACGACCCATCCATGCACTCTTCCCAGAATGAGCAAGACAACCGTGTTTATGGCAATTTCGCCATGATCCCGATGTTTGAGCCATCCAGCCAGCAAGAGGCTTATGATATGGTATATCATGGATTCGAGTTATCCGAGAAATTAGGGTATCCTATCTTGCTGCGTGTAACGACCCGTATGGCGCATTCTCGTGCCGGTGTCGTAACCAGTCCGTTGAAGCCGGAGAACCGGATGAATTGTCCGGAAGACGGTCGCCAACGTTTTATCTTACTCCCGGCATTGGCCCGTAAACGTTTCAAGAGTTTGCTGGCGTCTCAAGAGGCTTTCACGGAAGCTTCCGAGAATTCCGCATATAATAAGTATTTCGATGCCCCGAATAAAGACTTGGGTATCATCACGACGGGTATCGCTTTCAATTATCTTTCCGAGAATTATCCGGACGGTTTCGAGCATCCCGTATTGAAGATCTCCCAGTATCCGCTTCCGAGAAAGCAAATCGAGAAGATCGTTGGCGAGTGTAAGGAGATCTTGGTGCTGGAAGAGGGATATCCGGTTGTGGAGGAGCAATTGAAGGGTTTCTTGGGGAAGGGAGTGACGGTTCATGGCCGTCTGGACGGTACGCTTCAGCGTGACGGCGAGCTTACGCCAGATGCGGTAGGCAAAGCCTTGGGTAAGGAGATCCAGAGCTATTATGCGATCCCCGAGGTGGTTGAGCAACGTCCGCCCGCATTGTGCCAAGGTTGTGGACACCGGGATATGTATGAGGCCTTGAACGAGGTGATCGCCGAGTATAACGGTACGGCTAAGGTGTTTGGCGATATCGGCTGTTATACCTTGGGAGCTTTGCCTCCTTTCCGTGCGATCGATTCTTGTATCGATATGGGGGCCTCTATCACGATGGCGAAGGGTGCTTCCGACGCGGGTGTATTCCCGGCTATCTCCGTGATCGGCGATTCTACGTTTACCCATTCCGGTATGACTGGTTTGCTGGATTGCGTGAACGAGAACACGAATATCACCATCGTTATCTCCGATAATGAGACAACGGCCATGACCGGAGGGCAGGATTCCGCCGGAACGGGACGTCTGGAATCTATCTGCGCCGGTATCGGTGTGGACCCGGCTCACATCCGTGTGATGGTTCCTTTAAAAAAGAACTTCGAGGAGATGAAGTCTATCATCCGTGAGGAAATCGAGTACAAGGGCGTATCCGTATTGATCCCCCGCCGTGAGTGTATCCAGACATTAACCAGAAAGAAAAAAGCAAGCAAGAAATGAAAACAGATATTATACTATCAGGTGTAGGAGGACAGGGTATCCTTTCTATCGCCGCCGTTATTGGAGAAGCCGCCTTAAAAAGAAGGTCTGTATATGAAGCAAGCGGAAGTACACGGTATGAGTCAACGGGGGGAGACGTGCAGTCTAACCTGCGTCTTTCCGACGAGCCGATCGCCTCGGACTTGATCCCGAAGGGCCACGCCGATTTGATCATCTCCTTGGAACCGATGGAGAGCTTGCGTTATCTGCCTTACCTGAAGAAAGAGGGTTGGCTGGTGACGAACTCCCGTCCGTTCGTGAACATCCCGAACTATCCGGAGATCGAGAAAGTGAACGCCGAGTTGGACAAACTCCCTCACAAGGTCGTATTGGACGTGGAGGAGATCGCCAAGGAAGCGGGTTCTGTCCGTGCCGCCAATATCGTGATGCTGGGGGCTGCTACCCCATTTATCGGGATCGAGTATGATAAGATCGAGGCGGGAATCCGTCAGATATTCGGTCGTAAGGGCGAGGATATAGTTAATATGAACCTAAAGGCGTTGAAAGCCGGTTATGACTTAGCGCAAAGTCTGCGGTAAATCTTTTTCCGGGTTTGCATGATATCAGCGTACGTGACATCTCCGGGTTTCACGTACGTTTTTTTTAACATCTAACCCCCTAGAACTTTTAGAAGAGCTGTCGAGGGGTAGGTACGGCACCGTAGAACTTTCGTAAGCCTTAGAATTATGCGGTTTGATGAGAATTTTAATGTATCTTTGTCGCTGAATCCTAAACGAGAAATGATTAAGGTTATGAAGAAGTATTTATTGGTTAGTTTACTAGCGTTATTGGCTTTCGTAGGCAAAGCTCAGGAGGATAATTCCGATATCGTGAAGGTCGGTGATACTATGCCGTCATTTACGATTGTTTCCGACAACGGGAGTAAGTTGCAGTCCGCTTCGTTGAAGGGAAAAGTGATCCTCGTGAATTTTTTCGCCACTTGGTGTCCTCCTTGCCAAAAAAGAATTGGCCGCTGTCCAACAAACCCTCTGGCCGAAATACAAGAACAACAAGGACTTCGTTCTCTTGGTGATCGGGCGTGAGCATTCCGATGCCGATCTACAGAAATATAACGAGAAAAAAGGCTTCGATTTTCCATTGTATCCCGATAAGGACCGGGCTATTTTCGGCGCTTTCGCCAAGAACTTGATCCCTCGTGGCTATTTGGTCGGAAAAGACGGGAAGATCATTTATACGAGCAAAGGCTATACCGACGAGGAATTTGCTGATTAATGACTAAAATAGAGGGTGCGTTAAAATAAGAATCATGAAATATAGTAACATACATTTAATTTATTTTTCTCCGACACACACGTCCGCCAAGATCGTTTACGCGATAGCGGAAGGAATGGGTGCCACTTCGATGTCCGAGTCGGATGTCACTTGTGAGAGTCTGGATATGGAAGAGTATATTGATGATGAGCTGACGATTATAGCCGCTCCTGTATACGGTGGCCGTGTGGCGGAGACTGCCATGGAACGTTTTCGCATGTTCCGTTCTGCCCACCATGCGCCGGTAGTCCCCGTGGTATTGTATGGGAACCGGGATTATGAGGATGCTTTGAAAGAGCTCTGTGATTTAGTGTCGGAGCAGGGGTTCGTACCTGTGGCTGCCGGAGCGTTTATCGGTGAGCATTCTTTCAGCCGCAAGGGGATGCCCATTGCTGAGGGGCGTCCGGACGAGTCGGATCTTAAGCAGGCTACGGAATTCGGGAAAAAGATTATCGAGGAGCTGGAGAAGGTTTCCTGCATGGAATGCTTGTCCGCCTTGGAGGTGAAAGGTAATTTCCCGTATCGGGTGAAAGGCCCTTCCACTCCTCAAGCTCCTGTTACGGATAACGATTTATGTACGCAATGTGAGTATTGCGTGGATGTGTGTCCTACACATGCGATATCCTTGGCAGACGAGGGTATGTATAGCGACCCGAACCTATGTATCAAATGTTGCGCCTGCGTGAAAGAGTGTCCCGAGGGCGCACGTACTTTCGATACTCCTTACACGGCGATGCTCCATAAGAACTTTAGCGCACGCCGGGAGCCGGAGATATTCTTCTAATGGAGGACCGGGTATCCGGTATATTGTGAGGGAAAGCGTCAAAAGGCAAAAAGTTCTTTTTCCCAGATTAGCCTGAAAGGGTATAATCAGGAGAAGATCGATCCTTCTCTTTTCGAGGGACGATGGAAAGCCCGTTGGATCTCCTACCCGGGTGAGGCTCCGAATGTATATGGGGTCTATCATTTTCGTAAATCGTTCGATCTGGAGGTGGTTCCTTCCCGGTTTATCGTCCATGTTTCCGCCGATAACCGTTATAAATTATATGTAAACGGGAAATTGGTATCCTTGGGCCCGGCCCGTGGGGATATCTATAACTGGAGTTTCGAGACGGTGGATCTGGCTCCTTATCTGAGGAAAGGGAAGAATACGCTGGCCTCCGTTGTCTGGAATTATGCCGAGCGTAAACCTGTCGCCCAGATCAGTTACGATCAGACGGGTTTTATCCTGCAAGGCAATACGGGGCATGAGGCGGTGGTAAATACGGATACCACTTGGGTCTGCCTGCGTAATAAGGCGTATGCTCCTTGGACCGAATGGCAGGTATTGGGGTATTACGTGGCTGGCCCGGGCGAGGAACTGGAAGCCTCCGCTTATCCTTGGGGCTGGGAACAACCGGATTACGACGACAGGAAATGGGAGAAGGCCGTACGGGGCATGGAGGGTGCCACGAAAGGATCGAGAGATTACCAGGACGGTTGCTGGTTCCTAGCCCGATACCTCCGATGGACAGCCGGATCGAGCGTCTGGCCAAGCTCCGCCGGTCGGAAGGGGATCGAATGCCCGCAAGGATTTCCTTACTGGCCAAAAAGCTTTGACGATCCCGGCGAATACGGAGGTCCGCTTGCTTCTGGATAATGATTACCTGACGACGGGTTATTTCTCCTTAGCCTTCAGCAAAGGAAAGGAGGCCGAGATCCATATCGGTTATTCGGAAGCCCTCTATAAGCAAGAAGAGGAATCGACCACTAAATCGTATGCGTTGAATGGCAAGGGGACATCGGGGACGAGTTGACGGATAAGCAGTTTATCGGGTACAGGGATAAGATACTGGCTGATGGGGGAGATAATCGTCTCTTCACGTCCCTGTGGTGGCGTACATGGAGATATGTGGAGTTGAAAGTGAAGACGGCTTCCCGAGCCTTTGGTGATCGAGGATATAACAGGACTTTCTCCGCCTATCTTTCTGTAACGAGACCACTTTCTCCGCTCCGGGACATGAGGAGCTGGGCCGCATGCTCGAGATAGGATGGCGTACCGCCCGTCTGTGCGCCAATGAGACGGGCTGAGACCAGTCGATCGGGTTTTACCGGATCTTGTTGGGGATAAGATAGCGATGCTCCCGGATTTAGGAAAGATACGGATCGCTCCGTCTTTGGGAAAACTGAAGGAGGGTTTCTTGGAAGCGTGACCGCCGTTTATAAATTGATGAGAGGTGAGGGAACCGCCCGTCTGTCTTGCCGGGAAGGTACTACGGCATATTTATCTGGATGGAAAAGAAATCCTGCTGAAAAACCGGGCGAATAGGTTATTTTGGTTATCTTCGCGCCATTAATTCATCTAAAATCCTGATATGAGACGAGTTTATTCAACTGCCTTATTGCCGCTGGTCGCCTCGGTCTGTCGGCGACAACGAAAGGAAGTAAAGTTGAAATTGTGGAAACCAGTGATATTCATGGAAATTTCTTCCCGTATAATTTTTATCGAGCAGCAGGAGTGGGGAGAGGTCTGGCACAGGTATATTCGTTCGTACCAAGAGATAACCTTTTGCTATTGGATAATGGCGAGTATCGGGTGTTTTGATTGATGTGATAAGTTGGAGCCTAGCAAGGAGTTTATGGAGAAATTCGCTCCGCAATACAAAGCGGGTGAATGATTTTGTCTCCGAGAAGGTGGGAACTTTTACGGAGAGTATCGCGACCCGTCCCGCTTACTTTGGGCCATCCGCTTTTATTGATTTTATTCACTCTTTACAATTGGAGTTGAATCACGATCAGCGATATGTTCAGTCTTTACAAATATGAGAATATGCTTTATACGATGAATTTGACGGGAGCCGAGATCAAAGGCTTCTTGGAGGAATCGTACGCTATGTGGACCAACCGGATGAAATCTCCGGACGATCATCTCTTATTATTGAAAGAGAGAAAGAAAGGACAGGAGAATTACGCTTCGTTCGTCAACTTCAGTTTTAACTTTGACTCTGCGGCCGGTATCATTTACACCGTGGATGTAACGAAACCCAAGGGCGAGAAGATCACGATCTTGAAAATGGCGGATGGTAAGCCTTTCGACGAGAATAAAACGTATAAGGTAGCTCTCAACTCTTACCGGGGTAACGGAGGAGGCGAGCTATTGACGAAAAGGGGCCGGCATTCCCAAGACGAGTTAAAGAGCCGTATCATTCATTCGACCGATAAAGACCTCCGTTATTATATGATTCAATATATAAAGGAAAAGGGCGTACTTAGCCCACAACCTTTAAACCAATGGCAGATGATCCCTCAGGATTGGACGAGACCGGCGGCTGAACGGGATTGTAAGTATCTTTTCGGGGGAATGAGTTTCCGTCCTTGAAGT
>VOFD01000399.1_pt1 | contig 41761 bp, 47 predicted proteins | sample 5384101 | NCBI WGS metagenome assembly VOFD01 (sample SAMN12384723, study PRJNA508395) | human gut metagenome | isolation source: healthy gut C | host: Homo sapiens
AAGGCGCCTTAAAGCTGATGATGTTGCCGTCAATTTCGCGTTCGGGCTTTCCGTTTACAGCGATGCAGACGGTTTCCAACAGCTTCTCGGTGAATGCCATCATCCAGTTGTAATCCTTATACTGTACGTACAATTCCATACAAGTGAACTCCGGATTATGATTGCGGTCCATGCCTTCGTTGCGGAAGTTCTTGCCGATTTCGTATACACCTTCGAATCCGCCCACGATGAGCCGCTTCAGGTAAAGCTCCGTAGCGATACGCAGGTACATGTCGGTATCAAGAGCGTTGAAGTGGGTAATGAAGGGCTTGGCACTTGCACCGCCTGCAATGTTCTGCAAGGTAGGGGTCTCTACCTCCGTATAGCCGGCTTCGTCCAGTACGCGGCGGATGGTACGTATCACCGTAGCGCGTTGCAGGAAGATGTCTTTCACTCCGTCATTTACTATTCGGCACGGAACCGCGGAGCATCGTGCACGGACAAATGCCGCCATCAAGTGAACATGGCGCAAGAATGACCTTGCAGTTTTTGGAAGATTGAATATTCTTGCCACAAAGATTTGCCCCGACAGATTTGTGTTTCTGCAAAGGTTTTCATAGCTTTGCAGATGATACGGAACGAAAAAGAAAGGGAGTGAAGATGCAGCCGCAACGACAATATCCAATAGGAATACAGACTTTTGAGAAAATCAGAAGCGGGAACTACTTATATATTGACAAGACAGAGTATGTCTACCGCATGACCCATTCCGCATCCAACTATATGTTCCTAAGCCGTCCGCGCCGGTTCGGGAAATCCTTGCTGACAAGCACCATCCATGCTTATTTCGAAGGGCGCAAGGACTTGTTCAAGGGCTTGGCGATGGAAAGGTTGGATGCGGAATGGACGGAATATCCGGTGCTGCACTTCGACATGAGTACGGCCAAGCACGTGGACAAGGAAACCTTGGTGCTGGAATTGGAGCGCAAACTGTTGCAATACGAAGCCTTGTATGGGCGCAATGAGGGTGACGTTACACCCAACCAGCGCCTGATGGGGCTCATCCAACGGGCCTTCGAGCAGACGGGCCGCCAGGTGGTGGTGCTCATCGACGAATACGACGCGCCGCTGCTGGACGTGGGTCACGAAGACCGTGACTTGCCCGTGCTTCGCAACGTCATGCGCAACTTCTACAGCCCCCTGAAGGCCTGCGACCCCTACCTGCGCTTCGTGTTCCTGACGGGCATCACCAAGTTTTCCCAGCTGAGCATCTTCAGCGAACTGAATAACATAGAGAACATCAGCATGGACGAGCCTTACGCGGCCATCTGCGGCATCACCCAAGAGGAGATGGAGACGCAGATGTCGGAAGACCTGGACCTGTTGGCCAGCCGGCTGGAAACGACGCGGGAGCAAACCTTGGAAAGGCTGAAGGACAACTACGACGGCTACCATTTCACCTGGCCCTCGCCCGACATTTATAACCCTTTCAGCCTGTTGACAGCCTTTTCAAAAGGAAAGATAGACTCCTACTGGTTTGGCAGCGGGACGCCCACTTACCTGATAGAGATGTTGCGGAAGTTTGGTGTGGAGCCTTCCCGGATAGGGGGGAATGGAGGCCATGGCCGCGGACTTCGATGCTCCCACGGAACGCATCGAAAGCATTACCCCGCTGCTCTACCAAAGCGGTTACGTGACTATCAAGGATTACAACAAGGAAACGGAACTCTACACGCTTGACCTGCCCAACCGGGAAATCCGCATCGGGCTGCTGAGGAGCCTGTTGTCTTATTATGTAAAAGGGGAAGGGCTCTCCAATACCATGGTGGCCAAGATGTACGGCAGCATATTGCACGATGACATGGACGGGGCGCTGCGCCTGTTGCAGGACTTCCTCTCTACGGTACCCTATTGCGAACGGACGGACACCGAGGGGCATTACCAGCAGGTGTTTTATATCATCTTCAGCCTGTTAGGCTATTATGTGGACGTGGAGGTCCGCACGCCGCGCGGACGTGTGGACATGGTGATGCGCACCCGGACGAGGCTGTACGTGATGGAGCTCAAGCTGGACCAGTCGGCCGATGCCGCCATGCGCCAGATCGACCTGAAGGATTATCCCGCGCGCTTCGCCCTCTGCGGCCTGCCCGTGGTCAAGGTGGCCGTCAACTTCGACAGCGACAAGCGCACGCTTAAGGATTGGAGAATTGAATAATCGAAAGAAAAGGAAGGAGGACGAGGATGCAGCCACAACGACAATACCCAATAGGAATACAGACTTTTTCCGAGATACGGGGAAAGAATTATTTGTATATAGACAAGACGGAATATGTCTACCGCATGACGCATTCCGCCTCCAAATACATGTTCCTGAGCCGTCCGCGCCGGTTCGGGAAATCTTTGCTGACAAGCACCATCCATGCTTATTTCGAAGGGCGCAAGGACTTGTTCAAGGGCTTGGCGATGGAAAGGCTGGAGACGGAATGGACGGAATATCCGGTGCTGCACTTCGACATGAGCCTGGGGAAACACATGGGCCGTGAACAACTGGAGCGTTATTTATCGTCCCAGCTCTCCCCAATGGAAGAGGCGTTTGGGATTCTTGCCGACCTCCCCGATGTGAACGTGCGGCTTTCGCGGCTCATCCGGCAGGCCTTCGAACAGACGGGCCGCCAGGTGGTGGTGCTCATCGACGAATACGACGCGCCGCTGCTGGACGTGGTCCACGAGGAAAAGGACCTTCCGGTGCTGCGCAACGTCATGCGCAACTTCTACAGCCCGCTCAAGGCCTGCGACCCCTACCTGCGCTATGTGTTCCTCACGGGGATTACGAAATTCTCCCAGCTCAGCATCTTCAGCGAACTGAACAACATTAAAAACATCAGCATGCTGCCGGAGTATGCCGCCATCTGCGGCATTACCCAAGAGGAGATGGAGACGCAGATGTCCGAAGACTTGGACCTGCTGGCCAGCCGGTTGGAAACGACGCGGGAGCAAACCTTGGAAAGACTGAAAGACAACTATGACGGCTACCATTTCACCTGGCCCTCGCCAGACATCTACAACCCATTCAGCCTATTGAACGCTTTTGCCGACGGCCGGTTGGATTCCTACTGGTTTGGCAGCGGGACGCCCACTTACCTGATAGAGATGTTGCGGAAGTTCGGTGTGGAACCTTCCCGGATAGGCGGAATGGAGGCCATGGCCGCGGACTTCGATGCTCCCACGGAACGCATCGAAAGCATTACCCCGCTGCTTTACCAAAGCGGTTACGTGACCATCAAGGATTACAACAAGGAGACGGAACTCTACACGCTTGACCTGCCCAACCGGGAAATCCGCATCGGGCTTCTGAGGAGCCTGTTGCCCTACTATGTACAAGGGGAAGGGCTCTCCAATACCATGGTGGCCAAGATGTACGGCAGCATATTGCACGATGACATGGACGGGGCGCTGCGCCTGTTGCAGGACTTCCTCTCAACGGTGCCCTACTGCGAACGGACGGATACCGAGGGGCATTACCAACAGGTGTTTTACATCATTTTCAGTCTGTTGGGCTATTATGTGGACGTGGAGGTCCGCACGCCGCGCGGACGTGTGGACATGGTGATGCGCACTCGGACAAGGCTGTACGTGATGGAACTCAAGCTGGACCGGTCGGCCGATGCGGCCATGCGCCAGATCGACCTGAAGGATTATCCCGCGCGCTTCGCCCTCTGCGGCCTGCCCGTGGTCAAGGTGGCCGTCAACTTCGACAGTGACAAGCGCACGCTTAAGGATTGGAGAATTGAATGACAATGAAATGTTGTACGAAATATTGTTGATGAGTGAATTTTAATCAGATTATAATGGACAAGAAAGATATAAAGATCGCCGTGGCCGGTACAGGCTACGTGGGACTCAGTATTGCCACCTTGTTGAGCCAGCACCATCAGGTGACGGCAGTAGACGTGATTCCCGAAAAAGTGGATCTGATCAACCAGCACAAGTCGCCTATCCAAGACGACTACATTGAGAAATATTTGGCAGAAAAGGAACTGAATCTGACCGCCACGCTTGACGGTGCGAAGGCATACGGCGATGCCGACTTTGTGGTCATCGCGGCCCCGACGAACTATGACCCGGTGAAGAATTACTTCGACACAAGCCACGTGGAAGAGGTCATCGAGCTGGTGAAAAGCGTCAACCCTCATGCCATCATGGTCATCAAGAGTACTATTCCCGTGGGCTACACCGAAAGCGTTCGCAAGAAACTGGGTACGGAAAATGTTATCTTTTCTCCGGAATTTCTGCGCGAGAGCAAGGCACTGTATGATAACCTTTATCCCAGCCGCATCATCGTGGGCCGCCCCGAAGGGGATGCCCGGCTGGATACGGCAGCCCGCACCTTTGCCGCTCTCTTGCAGGAAGGCGCGATAAAGAAGAACGTCGACACGCTGTTCATGGGCCTGACCGAAGCCGAGGCGAAGCTCTTTGCCAATACCTACTTGGCCCTGCGTGTCTCTTATTTCAACGACTGGACACCTACGCCGAGATGAAGGGGCTGGACACGAAAGCCATCATCGACGGGGTCTGCCTTGACCCACGTATCGGCACACATTATAATAATCCTTGGTTTGGATACGGCGGTTACTGCCTACCCAAGGACACCAAGCAGCTGCTGGCCAACTATGCCGACGTGCCCGAGAACTTAATCCAAGCCATTGTAGAAAGCAATCGTACCCGATAAGACTTCATTGCCGACCGTGTGCTTCACAAGGCCGGTTACTACGATTATTATCATCGTGGCGATTTCGATCCAAGCGAAGAGAAAGTATGTGTAATAGGTGTCTATCGCCTGACGATGAAGTCGAACAGCGACAACTTCCGCCAGTCAAGCATCCAAGGCGTGATGAAGCGCATCAAGGCCAAAGGAGCGGAAGTCATCATCTATGAACCCACATTGGAGGACGGCAGCACCTTCTTCGGCAGCCGAGTGGTGAACGACTTGGAGGCATTCAAATCCCAGAGTCATGCCATCATCGCCAACCGCTATGATAGTTGTCTGGACGACGCGGGGGGAAGGTCTATACGCGGGACATTTTTCGTAGGGACTGAATTTGTAAATGGGATATTTCTGTTCAGAAACGAAAGTATCTCGCGGATATTTTTAAAAATAAGCGGGGCAGAAAAGTAGTCCGGATATTTTCATGGCTCTTTTTTGAAGTTGTATGCAGCGGCAGCTAAAAGCAGGTTGATGACATCCCCGAACACACCTTTATAAAAGTTGCGCCCTAAACGGAAGTCCGATTTCAGATGTGCGATAGTAGGTTCTATTCCTGCACGCTTGCTCCCAGGATAATTCCGGTGATTGAGCGGATGATTGAGACCTTGTTGCCGAACTCGTACTTCTTGTGCTCCTTGCCCTTGCTGATGCACTGCACCTCCGGCTCATGCAGGGAATAGATTTTCCCCGGAGAGTTGCGCTCCTGTGAGAGCACCCGTTCAAAGAGGTCGAGCAAAGAGTCGTAGTCGTGGTTCCCCCCCTTCAATGGTGCGCAGGGTTCCGCCTTCAGAGCCTTGCCGCGGTTCCCGGGAAACAACGGCCTTCTTAAGGACGCAATGGTGCGCAGGGGGGCGCCTGGTCCGCCTTCATCCGTGGGTAAGCCTTGCCGCGGTTCTGGTGGATGGTTGTCATCATCCTTCTGGTTGACACGGATGCTTTCCGACAAGATCAGTTCCATCCCTTCTCGCCGATACGCTTGCGGAAATGCACCAGCTCGCTCGCGTTGCAGGGGGAAGGAAGGCGTGAACTCAAGCATCCCGCAAAAGTACTGGTAATAAGCGTTTCGCCCATTGCTCCACGACCGATTCTGTCGGACAGGTTACGCACGTGCTTAAGAATCAGAAGTCCGCACATCAAACGAATCGGTTTTGCCGGACGCCCGTTGTCCGAGCTGTATAATGGTGAGAAGGAGGATTCAAAACGCTGCCAGTCTATCTTATTGGCGAGCAGGTACAAAGGGGTGCCTGGGGTTCAGCTGGTCTGTCAACGAACTGAACAAAGAGGGCTGAGGAATGCTTTTGTTTATCATATAATCTGCAAGTTTTCAACTGTAAAGGTACAAAAACTTGCAGATATTTCAAAGCAGATGGTACATTAATTTATTGACTATTAAGCAATAACAAAATTTTAAGAGATGACTCTGTAGAAATCCAGTGGGGACAGCCATATATTTCAGCGGTTCCGGGAAGGAAGAAAGTTTGCCTTCAGAAACTCCCTTGCCTATTTCGATGGCATCGGCCGTCTCCTGTCGCGAAGGTACCAAAAGGCCTGCGGACAGCAGCAACTTCCAAATGACACTTTGTCAAAACGTCAAGACAGCCCCTGCGAGAACCGCGCAAACGGGCGGGGGACGGGAACAGAACGGAAATGCGCGAACCTCGCGCGCCCAAGGGAATGCAGGATGAAAGCCGAGAGCCGGTTTCCGCGACAATTTGCCGCCCGTCACGGAACGCCGTGCGGCCGGAACCCGCCCCCGCGTCAATCCTGCGGGGGAATGGCTTGCAAAAGGACAAACGAGATTTGCATGCGAGCGGACTCCATCCGGGACGGAAAAGCTTTTCGAAGCCCTGTTTTCCCTCTTTCTGCACCCGCAGGAACTGCCTTGCGGCAAAAAAGTTTCGTCTTTGCGGAAGGCGATTCATTTCTTTGCGGAAAGCGATTCTGTTTTTCCCGCGAAAAAACACCCGCCGGGACGGAGATATGCTCCATACAAACAGTTTCTCCACTCGTTTTTTAACAGTCCGGCCCCTTTGCGACGGTCCGTCCTGTCATTGAAACACGGAAACGACAGGAATGCCTTTCTTTCTGGCAGGAAAATCCGTGCGTGGGTGACAATCCGACACGGACGTTGTAGCTGGTCCCCCACTAAATTTCTACTGCCCATTATTTATAGGAAACTAACTTGTATCGCTTGAAGAGTTGCAGAATCTTTTCCATATAAAGAAGGCGGTTTGCCTCTGTTTCTGGCGGGCGGACGAGGTCTTCCACAATCAGGTTCACGTTATTGGCCCAAAAGATGAACTTGTGGTTAGGGTGGAATGACGCGCTGAACTCCAGCAGTCGGTCCAATGAAAATTCTTCGGAGACAATGCCGGCTCCGGAGCACATGGCATCGTAGGCATTGCATTCTTGTTCGATGTGCGCCGGCACCATTAGCACCGGTTTGCCCATGTACATGGCTTCGCAGATAGATTCGAACCCGGCCGTGCTGGCATAAGCTTTGCAACCGCTCATTTGTTGCAGGAAGGCGTGGTCGTCCAGCGGGTGGAAGCTCAAGGTGTCGTCCACGTGCCGTATCTGGGTCTCGCCCTTGCGATCCCAAAAGAAGCGCAAGGGAACTTGCGGGCAGGCTTTGTGCCACTCCATGACTTGCGTGGAAAAGCCCGAATTGACCATATAGCCGTGTATATAATCCCCTTCGGACGTGGTTTGTTGCAGCACCTCTTTGCGCAGGAGTGGCGGTACGACGCAGACACGGTGCTTCTTGTCGTTGTCCATCCTTCTGAAGGAGAGTGCCAGTTTGCGCATTGCGCCGATGGCTGTGAGCTGGGTGAACATTTTCAATAGAGCCAGTTGGGCGCGGTTGACGCGGGGAAACTGGAAGTCCTTGTGCAGAAAAAAGGTATTGGTGGCCGATGCAAATGTGGCGGGCCCGTGGCGGACAGAGCAGGTAAGTCATGCCCGTGAGCAGTTCGTAGAAGTTGACTACCACGTCGGCTTGTGTGGCATTGATGCGGCGTCGGATGAATGCGATGCTATGCAGGAACGTGGGCGTGCGCATCAGGTTGTACACCACGCTTCGCGTAAGGTTGTTCTTCCGGTTGGCCGGTGTGGGCAGGAAGTTGGGACTCTCGAAGCGTTTGAGCGGTGCCTTGAGCTTCTGCTGAAAAAAGTCCGGCAGTTGGCGGGCATGGCTTTTGCCGACCAGCACTTCCACTACCTCGTGCCCTTCGCGGCGCAGATGCTCCTCCAGCGTGAGGGCCTGTGTCAGGTGTCCCCGGCCTTCGCCTTGTACGATGAACAGGAATTTCATGAGGCTATGAATAAATGTGTGGATGAGGTGTCGCGGGGAAGGGTGGCTGCGATGTCGGTGTAGTAGATAATGTCCCATTGTCCGTTCTCATCTTCCGATAAGGCCGACATGGTTTCCACCCAGTCGCCGGAGTTCAGGTAGTGGATGCCTTCGTATTCCGTATTGTCTGGATGGTGTATGTGTCCGCAGATGATGCCGTCGTATTTCCTTGCCCGGGCAAACTCCGCGAGCGTGTGTTCAAAGTCGGAGATGTAGTTGACGGCTGATTTCACTTTCTGTTTCACGTGTTGCGAGAGCGAATAGTATGGTTTGCCGCGCCGCACACGGTAGCGGTTGTAATAGCTGTTGAAGGCAAGGAGCAGCGTGTAGCCCACGTCGCCCAGCAGGGCGAGCCACTTCATTTGTGTGGTCACGCGGTCGAAGATGTCGCCGTGCGTGACGAAGTAGCGTTTACCGCAACTTTCCAACTCGTAGTCTTTCACGACATGGAGGTTGGCAAAGGAGAGTGGTGCCAGATTGTCCAGGAAGTCGTCGTGGTTTCCCCTGACGTAGATGATTTCCGTGCCTTGGCGTTCCATCATTCTCATGAGAATTTTGAAGAAACGGGTGTGCTTGGCTTGCCATTTCCGTGTCCCGCCTTTCTTCAGTTGCCATCCGTCGATGATGTCACCGTTTAGGATTAGCCGGTCGCAGTCCACGTTGCTCAGGAAGTGGCTCACTTCGTCTGTTTTGGAATGCGAAGTGCCCAAGTGGATGTCGGATAGCACGAGCGTGCGGTAATGCCTTCTCTGTTCCATAATCTTTTTGTTTTAAGACAGGACAAAGGTAAGTAACTTTTTGTGACAAACGGATTTCTTTTTCGTGAGAATGTGGTGACGAAGCGTGAAAAAAGATGCAGAGTCTTCTGGAAATCTTTTTCACGCGGTCATGCTAAGGCTTAGAGCCGCACGACTTTTTGTGTTCCTACGACGTAGATGCCCTGCGGCAACCCGTTGGTGGCTTGGCTGGCCGGTACGTTGTCGCGGAGTTTGATGCCCTGCAGGTTGTAGACGTCCACATTCTTTTCTTCTTCTTTCCCGTTTATTTCGGCGATGTGGTCCGGGTCGTCGGGCTCAGGAGTGATGGTCACTTCTCCTTTGCTATAGAGCCGCACCTGGTCGATGTAGAGACGGGTGTTGTAGGCCGCGCCCACGCTGTGTGTGGTTTCCAGTCCCAGGCTCACTGTCACGCGGGTTTCCTTATCCAGCCTGAACGGGCATTCCACGGTTTCCCAATGGTTGGCCAAGCGCGGGTATTTGTATATGGCTGTGTCCCCGAAGCTGACGCCGCAACGGGAGTAGTTGATGTTGTCGCCCGTAGTATTCACTGTGCCGTCGTCCACATGGCGCATTTCGTTCTGGCAGACGTATTGGGCGAGGAAGGTCAACTTATATTCCCCCTCGGGCAAGGTTACGGATTGCGTGATGGCATTGCGTCCGCTGTCCCATGAGTTCAGGATGCTCAGGCAGCGCTCTCCGCACGTCTCGTCGGCAGCCGGGGCAGCCATGATGCTGGCCGAGTTGCCCACGTTGGAAGGCGATACGCAATACATGTCGATGCTGTAAGGCATGGAGTAGAGGAGGGCGAAGTTGGAGCCGCCTTTGAGTGCGTTGTCGGGTGTCCAGCCCTGCGTGGGCAGGATTTGCGGCCACCGCCGGTCGGCGGCGGCCACGTTGTTCACATAACATGGGTCATATAAAGTGCCGTTCAGGTTCACTGCGCTTTCCGTCCCCCAGGTTTCGTCGTCCTCGAAGCCCGGATTGGAAAGGCACTGGGCTGTGATGTCCACGTACTCGTCCGTTTCTTCCTCACCCAACTCCACGGTCTCTGTCACGATTTCCCCGTTCGTGGCGCGGACCGACACGCAAGCGTCCTTTTCGATGGTGACGGGCGCGGTGAGTTTCCGGCCGTCGGCCCAGATGATGGCCTCTACGGTCTGTTCCTCCGCTCCATAGTTGTAGAGGTAAGCCCCGCAGGAGTCGTTTTCCATCTGGCGGGCGTTCACCTCTCCGCCCTGGATAAAGACGCGGAGCGTCTGGGCCACGCTGTGGTTGACATCGCAATGGAAGGTGGCGGTGGAACCTTGCGCCGTGATGGCTGTCATTTCGGTGAATACGGGAGCGCCTTCGGGCATCAGGATGTCTTTCAGCGTGCAAGCCGTTTCGCCCACGTAGTTGCTGAGCAAGAGGTAGCGCGCGCTGTCGGGGTCGCTGGCGATGACGCCGTTCCAGCCTTCGGGCACCTGCTCCGTGAGCGGCAACGCCAGTGCGGCCAGCTGTGCTGTGGCGGCGGAGTCCACATTACTATAATATATAATGTGGCGGCGGTCCACGATGCTTCCCTTGCTGAAGCTTCTTCCGTTGTTGGAATAAGCCGGATAGACTTTGGACAGATAGATGGAGCTGTTCAGCTCGCGGTCGCCGAAGGCCACGGACTTGTTGGAGTCCGTGCAAACGATGCCCACCTCGTTGTCAATGTTGACCCAGCTGCTTTCGAAGCTCTTCATTTGGCTGCCGTCGGTCTGCGAGCGCCCCTTGGCGTGGTACAGTGTGCGTTGCGTCTTGGTGAAGGGGTCGGTGCTGATGGCCATCAGTCCGCCCTTTTCCTCGGTGATGGTACCGTTGGTCTTGCCCACTACGTAGTCCATGTATACCACCGCATTGCCCGGAGTGGAGTAGAGGGTGAAGTTGTTTTCCAAGCTGTTGCCGTTGGTGTTGAGCTTGCCGTTCATCGTGTAGCTGTTGCCGTTCAGGTCATAGATGCCGCTGACGACGGGCGATGCGTCGGTGGCCTTGCCGCTCACGGTGTACCATCCCAAGATGTTGCCCGTGTTGTTCGCCTTGTAAGGCACGATGATCTTGTTTTTGTCCGGCGTGTTGGAGGCGATGTATCCCGTGTAGCTTTTCAGTCCGGTGCTCCAGGAGAAGACGCTGAAGCGGTCCGGCGTATTGGCCCGCACGATGTTTTGCGACACGAAGAGATGTGCGTCCTCGTTCTCCCGGCTGAATTCGTTCCACGTGGTGGGTTGCAGGTCGGCCGTCGAGGCCAGTTCGTGCATCAGGTAGGTCATCATCACCCGATGTCCTTCCACGCCCATCCGTCGCGGGCCGATGTCGCTGTTCAGCAGCCAGCTGCCGTCTTCGGTCGTGGTTTGGCGTGCCTTGATGTTTTTGTAGGCCAGGTTTTCCAGCATCAGTGCGTCCGGGTCGCGCAGGAAGCAGGCGGCCGTGGTGTAGCTCGTGATCTGGTCGTAGAGGAACATGCTCCAGTCGTTTCCGTTGGGCATGGCCAGTTCGCCGTCGGCCAAGGCCAGGCGGCAGAGCACTTCGTCCATCACTTTCTGGTTGTTGTGCATCAGTGCGTTGGTCTTCCATTTCGGGTTTTCACCTTGGAACAAATGGAGGGCCAGATGGGATTCGCCCAATTCCTGCATCACCACGTTCTGGTAGGAGGTGTGGAAATAGTTGTGGTTCTGCAGGGTGTAGTCGTCATACAGGTTTTTGCCGATATACAAGTCCTGCACGGTCTTGTCGTCGTAGTCAGGGTCAATGACGGTCGTGTTGCCGGCATCGTCCACATGGGAATAGCAGTTGATGGCGAACTGCCGCAGGCGGTCGAACCATTGCGGGGCCAATGCGTCGTCGGGATACAGTCCCAGTGCGCAGGCCAGGATGTTGGTTTCCCATCCGTTCTCTTCCGCTTTCGTGTCGCCGCTGAAGCCTGTGGGAATGCTTCGTTGCAGTTCGTAGTCGCATTCCGCCTTTATCATATTATATATGTAAGTCTTCTGCGCTTCGCTCAGTTCGTCCTGCAGAAAGTGGGAGGCGTAGGCCAGCGACATGGCCCAGAGCGAACTTTCCCACACGTAGTCCGAGGCGCTGACCGACCCCCAATAGGCATTGTTCGACGTGACCTTCAGTTTGTTGGCCTTGTGGGTGGAGTAGCCGAAGACGAGCGACTTGACGGCCATGTCCTTCACGGTGGCCCAGGTGATGCCTTCCGGCAGTTCCACCTTGCCTTGCCCGTATTTGTGGAGGAAGGCGCAAATCATGGCGAAGTCGGCGTTCGTGCGCACGCCGTCCTCGTTGTTCTGTCCGGCGCTGTTGGCCTTGAAGTATCCGCAGGCCTCGTTCTTGCTGTTTGGGGCCGCGCAGTCGTACCATATATTACGTGCGTAGGCCATGGAGTTGGCCAGCATCTGGAGCAAGTCCTGCTGCATGGTGGCTTCGTCCACGAAATCGTGGGTGATGACCCTTCGGTGGGCGACGCGATCTGATCTTCCGTCCCGCCTTCCACCACCGGAGCGTCGGGGTCGATGCTCCCTTCCGGCAACTGGGGCGTGAAGTGGTCGTAGGCGATGCAGCTGCCGCCGTTGCCCCACGTCATTTGCGACGACAGGGTGACGGGCGTGGCTTCTTCGACGACGAAGCGCAGGGAATGCTCTGTCCACGAGGAGTTTCCCATGATGCCCGCGCTTCCCGGCTGGCAGGCCACCGTCAGGCTCTCCAGCGTTTCCATGTCGGCGGTGCGTACGGCCACCAGAGCGCTGGTGGCTGCGTTGTTGGCCGAGAAGGCTTTGGTGAAGAACGTCAGTTCATATTCCCCTGCGGGCAGGTCGGTTGCCGTGGTCTGGCTCATCTCCGAGGTGGCGCTGCCCCAGCCGAATCTTTGGTAGTAGGCGAAGCTGCCGTCCGGTATGTCGGTCTTCCCGAAGTTGTTGTCCGTGAAACAGCCGTCATTGATGAGCAGGGCAACGCCGGGATTGGTCGTATGCCACCCCTGCGGGGCGATGTTCCATCCGCGGAGGCCGTCGGCGGAGTTGTTCACGATGTCGGGCGAAGTCGTGACGCAGGCTTCGGCGTCGGCTTCGAATGACGGGTTGGCAAGGAATTCAGAGGTGATGTCCGTTTGTCCGCTCATGCCGAGGCACACGGACAAGCTGCAGACGAAAAGAGGTAACGTCTTCTTCATGGGATTTTGTGATGTTATAGTTTGATGCCTCAAATGTACGACAAAAGGATTGATGCGCCAAATCTGAAAGGCATTAAAATGGATGAAAAGTGCATCCCTGCCGCAGGGAATTGAAAAAAAGCAAAGAAAAAGGCGGCAGTTTTATTGTCCAACTCTTGTGGAATGATTAATTTTACGGGACAAACTTTAATATTGTATACGACATGGAACTGGTAGACCGTTTTTGAAATATGTGGGTTTCGACACCCAGTCGAGTGAAGAGGGGGAAACATGCCCCAGCACGGAGAAGCAGATGGCCTTTGCCCGCTATCTGGAGCAGGAGTTGAAGGACGTGGGGCTCGCCGACGTTTCGCTGGACGAACACGGATATTTGTTTGCCACGCTGCCGGCGAATACCGACCGCGAGGTGCCCACCATTGGCTTCATCGCCCATATCGACACGTCGCCCGACTGCTCGGGGAAGGACGTGAAGCCGCGCATCGTGGAGAAATACGACGGCGGGGACATCGTGCTCTCCGCCGAAGACGGCATCGTCACGTCGCCGAAGCAGTTCCCGGAACTGCTGGACCACGTGGGCGAAGACCTGATTGTCACCGACGGGCACACCCTGCTGGGGGCCGACGACAAGGCAGGCGTGGCGGAAATCGTACAGGCCATGGTCTACTTGCAGGCCCATCCCGAAATCAAGCACGGGAAAATCAGGGTGGGGTTCAACCCCGACGAGGAGATTGGGCAGGGCGCCCACTTGTTCGACGTGGAGAAGTTCGGTTGCGAATGGGCCTACACCATGGACGGCGGGGAAGCCGGGGAACTGGAATTTGAGAACTTCAACGCCGCCTCGGCCAAGGTGACGGTGAAGGGACTGAACGTGCATCCCGGATATGCCAAGGGCAAGATGCTGAACTCCATGTTGGTGGCCGCCGAGTTCATCAGGCGGATGCCGCAGGGCGAGACGCCCGAACAGACGGAGGGATACGAGGGATTCTTCCACCTGACGGGCGTGAAGGGCACGGTGGAAGAAACCCAACTGAGCTACATCATACGCGACCACGACCGCGGACGATTCGAGGCCCGCAAAACATTCCTGGGCCTGCTGGCGGACAGGCTGAACGAGGAGTACGGCGAGGACACGGTGGACGTGGATGTGCACGACCAGTATTACAACATGCGCGAGAAGGTGGAGCCGATGATGCACATCGTCGACATCGCGAAGGAGGCCATCGAGGCCGCCGGGGTGAAGTGCCGGGTGCAGGCCATACGCGGGGGAACCGACGGGGCGCAGCTTTCGTTCAAGGGGCTGCCTTGTCCCAACATATTCGCCGGAGGGCTGAATTTCCACGGGCGGCATGAGTTCGTGCCCGTGCAGAGCATGGAGAAGGCGATGATGACGGTGGTGAAGATTGCAGAACTTACGGCTTTAAGGTAAGACGGCGATGGGAGAAATACCGGCTTTGATTCAGGACCTGGCGCTGATCCTGTTGGTGGCCGCCGTGGTCTCCATCTTGTTCAAGTGGTTGAAGCAACCGGTGGTGCTGGGCTACATCGTGGCCGGATTCATAGCCGGGCCCCATTTTGTGTATATCCCCTCCGTGCGGGATGCGGGCAGCATCGACATCTGGGCCCAGATCGGCGTCGTCATCTTGCTGTTCACGCTGGGGTTGGAGTTTAGTTTCAAGAAGATACTGAGGATGGGGGCGGCGCCGGTCATTGCCGCCCTCACCATCATCTTCTGCATGATGTTCCTGGGCACGGCCGTGGGGCATTTGTTCGGATGGAAGAGCATGGACTGCATCTATTTGGGCGGCATGCTGGCCATGTCGTCCACGACCATTATCTACAAGGCCTTTCAGGACATGGGCGTGCTGCAACAGAAGTTTGCCGGAGTGGTGCTGAGCGTGCTGATATTGGAAGACATCCTGGCCATCGTCCTGATGGTGATGCTCTCCACGCTGGCCGTCAGCCACAACATTGCGGGCGAAGAACTGGTGACGGGGCTGCTCCGGCTGGCCTTCTTCCTGATACTCTGGTTCGTGGTGGGCTTGTACCTGATACCTATATTATTAAAGAAGAACAGGCGTTTCCTGAACGAGGAAACGCTGCTGATTGTTTCCCTTGCTTTGTGTTTCGTCATGGCCGTGGTGGCCGTGCAGTCGGGCTTCAGTGCGGCGTTCGGCGCCTTTGTCGTGGGGTCTATCCTGGCCGAGACGGTGGAGGCCGAGCGGATCGAGCGCCTGGTGGCGCCGGTGAAAGATTTGTTCGGCGCCATATTCTTCGTGTCGGTGGGCATGCTGGTCGACCCGGCCGTATTGGCGGAGTATGCCTGGCCGATTGTGGCGCTGACGTTGGCCATCATTATTGGCCAGGCCGTGTTCGGCACGCTGGGCTTCGTGCTGGCCGGGCAGCCGCTGAAAGAGGCCATGAAGTGCGGTTTCAGCATGTCGCAGATTGGTGAGTTCGCCTTCATCATAGCCTCTTTGGGCATGTCCTTGGGCGTGACGAGCAAGCATTTGTATCCGATTGTGGTTGCCGTGTCGGTCATCACCACTTTCACCACGCCCTACATGCTCAAGGCGGCCGGGCCTGCCTACGGCTGGTTGTGCCGGGCGTTGCCCCGTGGCTGGGTGGTGTGGCTGGAGCATTACACGCCGGGCGTGGCAGTGGCCAGCCATTCCGGGAACTGGAAGAAGCTGATAACGGCCTTGTTGAGGCAGGTGGTGGTGTTCTCCATCCTTTCGGTGACGGTGATAGCCTTGTCGTTCCGCTTCTTCCTGCCGTTCACGCGCGACATCCTGCCCCATTGGTGGGCCAACGCGCTTTGCGGGGTGGTCACGTTCTTGTGCGTGGCGCCTTTCCTCCGTGGCATCATGGCGCGTGGCCGCCGCTCGTCGTTGTTCATCGCGCTGTGGAACGAGAACCGCTACAACCGTCTGCCTTTGGTGTTCACCCTGATTGTCAGGGGCGTGGTGGTCTGCATGTTCATCTTCTACATCATCCGCTACCTGGTGCCTTTCGCCGACCCTCTGCTGCTCTTGCTGGCCTTGTTGATGGTGGGCGGGATTGCGCTTTCGCGCCCGTTGCTGCGGAACACCATCCGCATGGAGAAAGTGTTCATGGAGAACCTGCATAGCCGCGACGCCATGGCGAAGCCCGACGACGCGGCCCAGCCGGGATATGCGGAGCGCTTGTTGTCGAAGGACCTGCACCTGGCCGATTTCAAAGTGCCGGAAGAGTCTATTTGGGGTGGCAGGCTGCTGGGCGACCTGGACTTGGGTAGGCGATATGGCGTGAATGTCGTGTCCATCATCCGGGGCACACACCATTTTAACATTCCCAACGGGAACGACCGCATCTATCCCGGCGACCACATTCAAGTGATAGGAACCGACCAGCAGATAGGGCGCTTCTCGCAGGCCATGGACGACACCGTCGTGGTGGAGACCGAACTGGCGGACCGCGAAATGCAGCTGAAGCAATACCAGATTCCGGAGAATTCCGGATGGGTAGGGGAACGGATAAAGGACAGCGGCATCAGAGAAAGGTACCACTGCATGGTGGTGGGGGTGGAAACGCCGGATGGCGTGCTGGAGAAGCCCGAGGCCGGGCGCGCGTTCCAAGCCGGGGACATCGTGTGGCTCGTGGGCGAGAAAGGCGACCTGGCCGACCTCTTGGCCTTCAAGGCGTAGGCCTTGTCTTGAGAATGGAGTTGAGGAAATATTAAAATCAAGGGGCATGGAACCACCCGGTTCCATGCCCCTTGATTATGACCGAAAAGCTGGATTTTTTTCCGCTGGATGCGCGGAGAAGGGAACCGGCAACCGCAGAACGGGAGAAAAGGAAGCGCACGGGGTGGCAACGGCATGCGGCAGGCCGCGCAGTACTTTGCGGAAAGTACTCGAGTACTCTGCGGCAAGTACTCTTTCGCCTTGCGGACTACATTCCGCGGCTTTCCACGGGCTGCAGTCCGGAAAAGCGCATGCGCGGCATGTTTCCTTATGGCCGTGCTCTCGGGATGTCAATCCTTTTCTTCATCCTCGTCTTCGTCCATGTCGAAGTCGAACAAGAGGTCGTCCAAGTATTCCGGCGCGGTGAATTCGTCCAGGCTGCGGCGCTCCTTCTTGGTGGGGCGTCCGGTGCCTTTGGCGCGGTTGACGAAACCGCTGATGCGGTTCATCTCCAACAGCTCGTATTGCTCCGGCGGCGTCACGTTTTCGAGGATTTCGGGAATCAGTTTGGCGCCCACCCGCTTCTCGATGGTCTGTTTGACCTTGAACGAATAGGTGACAGGCGGCTTGCGCACGTCGACGATGTCGCCCGGCTTGACGGTGCGCGAAGGCTTCAGCTGTGCCCCGTTCATGGAAACCTGGCCTTTCTTGCATGCGGCCGCGGCCATGGAGCGGGTCTTGAAGATGCGGGCGGCCCATAGCCATTTGTCTATTCTCGCTTCGCTCATGCCTTCATTTCTTGTTATATTGGTTCATGGTGATTTGAATGCCGGCCAGGCAGAAACTTTTTATCATTTCGCAAGCCAGCTCCACCCGCTCGTCCATCGTCTTCAGGTCTTCTTCGGAGAAGTGCCCCAGCACGTAGTCAATCTGTCCTCCGCGGGGAAAGTCGTTCCCGATGCCGAACCTGAGGCGGGCGTATGCCTGCGTGCCCAGCACGAAGGCGATGTGCTTCAGCCCGTTGTGCCCTCCGTCGCTGCCGCTGGGCTTCATGCGCAAGGCGCCGAAGGGCAGCGAAAGGTCGTCGACGACGACGAGCAGCCGCTCGAGCGGGATGTTCTCTTTGTTCATCCAATACCTGACAGCGTTTCCGCTGAGGTTCATATAGGTGGAGGGTTTCAGGAGGACAAGCTGCTGGCCTTTCACGGAAAGCGAGGCGACGGCCCCGTAGCGCTTGTCCTCAAAAACAAGATTGGACGCCTTAGCCAAGGCGTCCAATACCCTAAAACCTATATTGTGGCGGGTTCCGGCATATTCACTGCCGATGTTGCCCAAACCGACAATTAAGTATTTCATTCGTTTGCTTTAAAGGGAGGATTATTTTTCAGCTGCGGCGGCTGCCCTTGCGCCACGTGTCATCTTCACCTGGCATACGACAACTTCCTTGCTGGTAACCAGTTCCAAGCCTTCGAAGTGCAACTCGCCCACCTTGATGGTCTTGCCCAAGGCGAGGTTCGTCACGTCGATGTTCAGGCGCTCGGGAATCTGGGGATAGGCAGCCTTCACTTTCAGCTTGCGCACGGATGCGGCCAAGCGTCCACCGGCCTTCACACCTTCGGCCAAACCGTTCAGTTTGATGGGCACTTCCATGACGATGGGCTTCGTTTCGTTTACTTCATAGAAGTCTACGTGCAGCACGTTGTCCTTTACCGGGTGGAATTGCAACTCTTTCAGCACGGCCTTATGCTTCTTGCCGTCGATGTCCAGGTTCACCACGTAGATGTCGGGCGTGTAAATCAGTTGCGCAGCATGTCGTTGGTTGCGGTGAATGCCAATGCCACCGGAGCGCCGTTTTCATCTTTGGCTTCGCCATACAAGTTGCAGGGAACGGCATTTTCTTTGCGGATTGCACGTGCGGCCTTTTTGCCGAAAGCGGTTCTCGCTGTACCTTTTACTTCAATTTCTTTCATTGCGATAATTTTTTTGTGTTACTCTAAATTAAGTGTTTAATGCCTAATTTCACCATCACACGATGTGTGCATCACTTGATGATGCCAAAAAGCGGTGCAAAATTATCCCATTTCGACGGATTGGCAAAATCTTTTTGCCGCTTTTTTGCCCCGGGTGCGCTTTTGGCACGAAAAAGGGAGGCAGCGGGATTTCCCTCTCCCTTCTGCCTCCCTTGTGCGTTTAGCCTGCGGCGGGTCAGATGAGTTGCATGCCGGCTTCCTTGCACGCGCGACGCATCTCGTCGGGCCAGATGCTGGATTGCGTTTCGCCCACGTGGGCTTTGTGGAGCAACACCATGCAAAGGCGGCTCTGCCCGATGCCTCCGCCGATGGACTGGGGAAGCGTGCCGTCGAGCAGTCTCCGGTGGAAATAAAGGTTCTTGCGGTCTTCTTTGCCGCTGAGCGCCAACTGCCGCAGCAAGGCGTCCTTGTCCACGCGGATGCCCATGGACGACAATTCGATGGCGCGGTCCAGCAGGGGATACCACACCAGCAAGTCGCCGTTCAGTCCCGGCAGGCCGGTCTTTTCGTCCACAGTGGTGTAGTCGTCATAGTCGGGGGCACGCAGGTCGTGTTCTTTCCCGTCGCCCAGTTTGCAGCCGATGCCGATGATGAACACGGCACCGTATTTCCGGCAGATGGCATCCTCTCGCTCTTTGGGCGACAAGTCCGGATAGAGCCGGCGAAGTTCTTCGGCATGGATGAAATGCACGTCTTCGGGCAGGAAGGCTTGCAGTTGGGGGTAGGTCTCACAGATGTGGAACTCCGTGCGCAAGATGGCGTTGTAGATGCGGTTGACGATTTTCTTCAGATAGTCCGTGTTGCGGCTGCAGGGCGGCATGACGCGCTCCCAGTCCCACTGGTCCACGTAGAGCGAATGCAGGTTGTCCATTTCCTCGTCGGCCCGTATGGCATTCATGTCGGTGATGATGCCGTAACCCGGCTGCACCTGGTATTCAGCCAGTGTCACCCGTTTCCATTTGGCCAGCGAGTGCACCACCTCGGCCTGCGCTTCGTTCATGTCCTTGATGGGGAAGGTGACGGGGCGCTCCACTCCGTTCAAGTCGTCGTTCATTCCTAATCCTTTGAGAACGAAGAGGGGAGCGGTGACACGCCTGAGGCGCAGCTCGGTGGAAATGCTGCTCAAGAAGAAGTCTTTGATCTTCTTGATGGCTATTTCCGTCTGCTGCAAATCGGGGCAGTAGAAATTCGGTGGGGATTTATTTTTCAGAATCCCTAATAATTCCGACCTTTGCCTTATGGAAAAGAATCAATTGGAAGTTCTTGCGCGTATCGTGCTGCCTTCAGAAATACTGGATTATTTTGAGATAACAAGTGTGGAAACAGAGTTCGACAGAAATTCATATTCATCTGGACGAGTTGATGAATCCAGCCTTGTCGGATGATGTGCACTTTGAGTCCAAAGGCTTCATGGAGGCGGTGGAGGTCACCGATTTCCCGATCCGTGACCATAAGGTGATATTGGTTATCCGCCGCCGCAGATGGACTGATGTCCGTACCGGCAAGAGCTTCAGTATCCCGATTAGCCTTGATGTGGCCTGCAAGGGAACCCGTTACTCCAAGGAGTTCGGGGCTTTTTTAAAAGAGACGTATGGAGACATCCCCCGTGACCTGCCGTACGCTTGAGACATTCTACCACATAAACGCACATACCTTTGAGAAGCAGTACAAGGAAACGCTGAGCGGCTTCCGCGACTGGGACCAGCTCGGCCATGCCGATTCATGGCTGCTGTTTCCCGAAAACATAGGGCCGCACCTTGCCATAGACGAGGCCTCCCTTTCCAATGGTGAGCTGTACACGTTCGTCACCAACCGTGACCGTCATGCCGGAGACGGAAGCCTGGTGGCGGTCGTTTCCAGCACGAAAGCGGAGGACGTGATACGGGTGCTGAAACAGATTGACGAGGAGGAACGCATGAAGGTAAAGGAAGTGACCCTCGACCTTTCCGATTCGATGCGCAAGATCGTTTCTGCCGCATTCCCGAAAGCCCAAAGGGTGATTGACCGTTTCCACATACAGAAACTGGCCTGTGACGCCGTGCAGGAAATCCGTGTCGCACACCGCTGGGATGCCTTGCAACAAGCCAACGACGAAATGGAAGAGTGCAAACATGCCGGCAAAACAATGCCCGGCAAGAAGCCCCTCGGGGCAGTCCGAAAACCCGGTTGTGCCGTTCCGTTTTATTACGCGCACAATTTGGATAGTCTGAACAAGAAGAATGGAATGTCAGCCACTCCCCTAAACTGACTTCTGAAAGCCTTCACTTTTGCATTGAACGATTCCGCTCCGGCATTGGTTTGCCTGTTCACGAAAAAGTTAAGTATGGTATCATAGTGATTTGCAAAAGTGTCTATGACAGTCCGGAATGCATTCCCCGCCAGCTTTTCAACTTCATTGAACCATCTTGCCAGTTTGGTTCTTGCCACATCCTTGGCGCATTTCCTGTTGAAGATGTCCGTCAGTTCCATGGCAAGCTCATAGGCCCGCTTCAACTCGGGATAAAACTCGAGGATGATGTCCGCTCTCCATCTTTGTGCCTTTGTCCATTTGGACTCGTGCTTGGTGAGGATGTATTTGGCCCTTGCCAACAGCTGTTTGCGCGTGTCACCGTTCGCATACCTGAACGGGACGTACTTTATGCCCTCTTCGCGGCATTTCCGCATTTCCTCGTTCTCCAAGTCCCTTGCCATCCAACGTAATGAGACCCGCAGGTCGTCTATGGCGTCATAATACACTTTCTGTACGTGGAAACGGTCGTTGGTTATGCGTGCTTTGGGGAATACCGTGCGTGCAATCAACATCATGGAAGAAGAAAGGTCCAATGTTATCTCTTTCACCTGAAGGCGTTTATGAAGGAAATCTTCTCAATCACGGCAATCACGGTCTCTGCCTTCGTGCCATGTATGACGGCAACCAAGGTGCCCGGACCGCCATGCCCCTCCTTGTTGGTCAGGAAAGTATAGACCTCGCCGCTGCTCAGGCAGGACTCGTCAATGCTCAGATGCGGGCCCATGTTTTCGGGATAGACAAGGTACTCCGAGGCATGGCCCAATTGTTCCCACCCCCGGAAATCGCTGAAATGTTCCTTGTACTGGGTGCTGAGAAGCTTGCCGTTCACCCCATAATGGTTGGCTATGCCCCTTATGCTCTCCGCAGTGTCCTCAATCCTCTTCTTTTAAAAAAGCAACAAACTCGGGAGAGAGTTTGGAGCCGGATTCCGTCAAACCGTCGAAATCATAAGTGAATATCTCGCCTGTGGAACGGTCTATCCATTTGCGGCGACGCACATGAAGATAAACACTGCGGCCACGAATCGGAAAATCCTGTATGGTCTTATAGTCGGTAAAACCATACGGACGGACTGTGCCCTTTTTATAATCTTCGCGCGACATATACTCACGTTCATCAAGCCAATATTCCAAGCGGTCGGCTTCTTCAACATAATCTGTAAACTCGAAATTCTCCGTAATAACCTCAGGAAATACGGTGCGTAACACTTGCCATTGTTTCATGGCACAAAAATATAATTTTTGTATTCTCTCCGTTTGTCTACAAAAGAAAAATCCTCAATAATCTTGCGATTATCAAAGACTTCTTTTGGGTGACTAGTGGGACTCGAACCCACGACATTCAGAACCACAATCTGACGCTCTAACCAACTGAACTATAGTCACCATTTCAGCCTTCTTAGGAGTGTTGCAACGTCTTGCTTTCCTAAAGCGATGCAAAGGTACGCTTTTTATTTGAATTGGCAAATCTTTCGGGCATTTTTCTTCGTGTTTTTTTGAGTGGCTATATATAATAAAGGTGTGCGGACGGGCAATAGGCATCCGCACACCTTTATTAATATGAAAGGCTTATTGATAGAATTCTTTCTTTCCGGCAGACAGGGTGTTCTTCATCAGCATGCAGATGGTCATGGGACCCACGCCGCCGGGCACGGGGGTGATGTAGGCGCATCGGGGCGCTACTTCGTCGAATTTCACGTCGCCGTTCAGTCGGAATCCGCTTTTCTTTGTCGCGTCCGGCACGCGGGTAGTGCCCACGTCGATCACGGTGGCACCTTCTTTCACCATGTCGGCCGTCACGAAGTTGGGCTGCCCGATGGCGGCGATGATGATGTCGGCCTCTTGGCATTCTTTTTTCAGGTCGCGGCTTCGGCTGTGGCAAACGGTCACCGTCGCGTCGCCGTACTGTTTCTGCATCATGAGCTGTGCCATGGGTTTGCCCACGATGTTGCTGCGGCCCAGGATGACGCACTTGCGTCCGCTGGTCTCGATGTGGTAGCGGCGCAGCAGCTCGAGGATGCCTTTCGGCGTGGCGGAGATGTAGCAGGGCAGCCCGATGGCCATGCGCCCCACGTTGATGGGGTGGAATCCGTCCACGTCCTTGCGGTAATCTATCGCTTCAATGACCTTCTGTTCCGAGATATGCTTCGGCAGTGGGAGCTGCACGATGAATCCGTCCACGTCGGGGTCGGCGTTCAGTTTGTCTATTTCGGCCAGCAGTTCTGCCTCGGTGATGGTGTCCTCGAAGCGGAGCAGGGTGGATTTAAAGCCACAGGCCTCGCAAGCCAGCACTTTATTGGCCACGTAGGTCTCGCTGCCTCCGTCGTGTCCCACGAGGATGGCGGCCAGGTGGGGGCGTTTGCCTCCGTTTTCCACGATTTGTTTTACTTCTTCCGCAATCTCCGCCTTAATCTGCGCGGCGGTAGCCTTTCCGTCTATCAGTTGCATGGTTTCAGTCTCCTTTCTTATTTAGATGTTTTTGAACTTCTTGTTCGATGGCATCTCCCCTCAGGTTGCGGGCCAGTATGGTGCCGTCCGGCGCAAGCAGCATGATGTGCGGGATGGCGTCAAATCCGTATTGCTTCATGGGTTTCATGCCTGCATCCAGTATTTGTGGCCAAGTGTAGCCTTTCTCGGCGAGAAACTCCCGGGTGAGTTCCAGCTTGTCCCATACGGCGATGCTGACGATTTGCAGGTCCGTTCCTCGGTATTTCTTCCACAAGGGGGCCAGATATTCCTCGATTTCTTGCCGGCAAGGTCCGCACCATTGTGCCCAAAAGTCCCACAAGTACGTATTCCCCTTTTCCCACGTAGTCGGAGAGGCGGGATGGTTTTCCCGCCATGTCCACGCCTTCAACATCGATGAACGGTTTCCCTGCGGATGTGTTTTCGAGGGCGGTGAAAAGTTTCATCCGTTCTTTGGTGAAGTTCAGGTTTTGCAGGAACGGGCTGAGCCGGGGACAGACGGTTCGGGCTTCTTTGGGGGTACAAACGTACAAGGTGTAATCTCTCCATGCGAGTTCTCCCACGCCGTTGTCAGGCTCGTTCATTATCTGTCGTATGCACACGGAAGTGAGTTCCGATTTCAGGGAGTCAAAGGCGGCCTTGATTTTTTCTTCCCGTTCTGTGATGTTCGGTATGCTTTCCTTTAGTCCTTTGAATGTTTTTTCCATTCGTCAATATGCGCGTAGTATTCGTTCCAATAAGTGAGGAATTTCGCCGAGAGTTTTCCGCCGTATTGGGGCAGATGGCTTGCAAAGTCAATGACGACGGAATCTTCCAGCACGAAGTTGGCATATTCTTTATTGTTGTCCAAGTCCAGCCGCGCGAAGTAGGGATGTTCCGCATTTCCTTCGAATAGGAATTCCTGGTCGCGCACGGTGGCTGTGTCAATGACTTGATTGGTGTCGTATATGGTCAGATACACCTTGTGTCCTTCCATCTCTGGGTCGTCAATCCGCCCGGAAACGCTGTAGGACGTTTGCGCTTGCGCCGCGCTTCCCCCGCTTAGGAGCAGGAGGAGTGCGGCGCAATATTTAAGGACGATTCTGTTCATGGCATGTGCGGCCTTTGGTCACTTCATCTTGGGCATTCCCGGCATTCCGGGAATTTTGGGCATGTTGGCCATCATCTTGCCCATCTTGCTGCCCGTCACCATCTTCATCATCTTGCGTGTCTGGTCGAACTGCTTGATGAGGCGGTTCACGTCCTGGATGTTCGTGCCCGAGCCTTTGGCGATGCGCTGGCGGCGGCTGGTGTTCAGGATTTCCGGGTGCGTGCGTTCGCGCGGCGTCATGCTCTGTATGATGGCTTCAATGCCCTTGAAGGCGTTGTCGTCGATGTCGATGTCCTTGATGGCCTTGCCCACGCCGGGAATCATGGAGGCCAGGTCCTTCAGGTTGCCCATCTTCTTGATTTGTTGGATTTGGGAGATGAAGTCGTTGAAGTCGAACTGGTTCTTGGCGATTTTCTTTTGCAGGCGGCGGGCTTCCTCCTCGTCGTACTGTTCCTGCGCCCGTTCCACCAGCGACACGATGTCGCCCATGCCCAGGATGCGGTCGGCCATGCGGTCGAGGGGTGGAACACGTCGAGCGCGTCCATCTTCTCGCCCGTGCCCACGAACTTGATGGGCTTTTCCACCACCGAGCGGATAGACAGGGCCGCCCCGCCGCGGGTGTCGCCGTCGAGCTTGGTGAGCACCACGCCGTCGAAGTCGAGGCGGTCGTTGAATTCCTTGGCCGTGTTCACGGCGTCCTGTCCCGTCATGGCATCCACCACGAAGAGCGTTTCGTCCGGCTGTATGGCGTTCTTGATGGCGGCGATTTCCTGCATCATCTGTTCGTCCACGGCCAGTCGTCCGGCGGTGTCGACGATGACCACGTCGTTGCCTTTGGCCTTGGCCTGCTTGATGGCATTCTGTGCGATGGCCACGGCGTCCTTGCTGTCCGGTTCGCTGTATACGGGTATGCCGATCTGTTCGCCCAGCACTTTCAGCTGTTCGATGGCGGCGGGGCGGTAGATGTCGCAGGCCGCCAACAGCGGGTTCTTGCGCTTCTTGTTTTTCAGCATCAGGGCGAGCTTGCCCGAGAGCGTGGTCTTACCCGCGCCGTTGAGGCCCGCCATGAGGATGACGGCCGGATGGCCCTGCAGGTTCAGTTCGGCCGTTTCGCCTCCCATGAGGGTGGTCAGCTCGTCGTGCACGATTTTCACCATCAGCTGGCTCGGCTTCACGGCGGTAAGTACGTTCTGACCCAGCGCCTTCTCCTTCACCGTGTCGGTGAACGTCTTGGCCACTTTGTAGTTCACGTCGGCGTCGAGCAGTGCGCGGCGCACGTCCTTGAGGGTTTCGGCCACATTGATTTCGGTGATTTTCCCTTCACCTTTCAGTATCTTGAAAGACCGTTCGAGTCTTTCGCTCAGGTTGTCGAACATATATAGTGTTGTTTTTGTTAATTCGTTAGAGACGGCAAAGTTACGGAAAATCGGCGGAATAACCTTAAAAACGGTGGAATATATCGTCATTTCATGATGGGGAGATAAGTGAAGGGCCGGCCGGACGGCGGGGCGGCTTTTCAGGAGGTGTGCCAACGGGATGGCTCGTGAGGCTTTTGGGGAAGTCTGACAGGATGTCAGGCGCAGGCTTTCGGAGAATCGCGTATTCGCGTCCGTGTCGGGAGACGGGTGCGGATACGCGATTCTCGCGGGGCGGACGGAAGGCGAAGTGTCAAGCGTTTGGGGCTTTGGCGGACATCCTGCCGCTCCGGCGGGGAGGCCGTGCGGACGGCGTGCCGGGGCGTGTCGGGAAAAACGCTGTTTTCGTGTCGTTTTGTCGGAATGGGAAACGCGGCGGAAGGGGGACGGATAGAGGAGATGTGTCCGGTAATGTTCCTGAAGATACCGTTCCGGAGAGCTTGAGGACACTTTGCGGCAGGCGTTTTCCGTCCTTGCGGCAGGCATTTTTCGTCCTTGCGGCAAGCGCTTCCTCTTTTTCCGCAAGAAATTCTGTTTTTTCGCGCATGGCGTTTCGCATATTTTTGGAATATGGGTTGCAAATATGCACATTCTTGTGGATTTTTATGCGTTTCGGGCGCACGGATGGAGCGCTTTTCCTGATTTTGCAGTGCGTGAAAATGCCCTTTTCCTGCCATCCTGTCAGTTTTGTTCGAGAGAGGATAAGTTTTTCCCTGAACGGTTACGAATGAAATAAAAAGAGCGTTAAATTTGTGAATATAACTTTTAAGCATTAATTTTGCGGCTGATATTAAGCAGTTTTATTCACAATGAAGAAGAAAATCCTTGCAGCGTTCGTCGGAACGGCTGTTTCAAGTGTAACTTTTGCGGGCGGCCTGCTCACAAATACGAATCAGAATGTGGCGTTTCTGCGCAACCCCGCGCGCGATGCGGCCATTGGTATCGACGGGGTGTACAGCAATCCGGCGGGCGTGGTGTTCCTGCCCGAAGGCTTCCATGTTTCCCTGAATTTCCAAAGTGCTTACCAGACGCGCGAGGTGACGTCCACTTTCGCGCCCTTCGCCTATGGCGTGGGCAACGGGGGCGAGTCCGTAAAACTGTTCAAGGGCGACGCCAAGGCTCCCGTCGTGCCGTCCCTTCAGGCGGCCTACAACCGTGGCCGCTGGTCGTATTCTTTCAACTTCGCCATTGGCGGAGGCGGTGGCAAGTGTGCCTTCGAGGACGGTCTGGGCTCGTTCGAAAGCCAGGCGGCTTTGTTGCCCTTGCTGGGTAGCGCGATGGGCATCAACAGTTATTCGATGGACAGCTACATGCGCGGGCGGCAGTATTATTATGGGTTCCAGATAGGCGCGGGCTACAAAATCACCGACAACCTTTCGGCCTTTGTGGGCGGACGGCTGGTGTATGCCACGAGCAACTACTACGGCTATGTGCGGGACATTTCGGTGAACCGTCCGGACGGTGAGATGACCGGTGCGTCCGCCTTGTTTGCCACCCAGATGGCCACCTATCTGGAGCAGTCCGGACAGCTGGACGCGGCGGCACAGCAGGCGGCAGCTGCCGGCAATGCCGAACTGGCGGCGCAATATGCGGCACAGGCGCAGCAGGCGGCCGGGGCGGCGCGCCAGATGGGCGTGCTCTCGGCGGCCACGGAGGACGTGACGCTGAACTGCGACCAGGCGGGCTGGGGATTCACGCCCATTGTCGGGTTGGATTATAAAATAGGTAAGTTCAACTTCGCGGCCAAATATGAATTCAAGACGAAAATCCGGCTGGAAAACCGTGCGGCCAACAGTGCGTCGGCCGACCGCCTGGCCATGCTGGACCGCTATCGCGACGGGCGGAAGGTGAAGGAGGACATCCCGGCCCTGCTCACCCTCGGGGCGCAATACGAAATCCTGCCCTCGCTGCGCGTCATGGCCGGCTACCACCATTTCTTCGACAAGCAGGCTTCGCAGGAGGGCGGTTCGCAGGAACTGCTGGAGAGCGGCTCGCGGGAAATCCTGGCCGGGGCGGAGTGGGACATCTCCGACCGCGTGCAGCTGAGCGCCGGATGGCAGAACACGCACTATGGGTTGACGGACGCCTACATGAAGGACATGAGCTTCAACGTCTCGTCCAACTCCTTGGGCGTGGGCCTGGGCATTCAGGCCACGAAGCGCATCAAGGTGAATGTGGCATACTTCCACACCTTCTATCAGGACTATGACCGCACGACGAACGACTACAACGGCATCAGCGGCACGGTGGCCACGGCCGTGGGCCAGCCCACGGCGGACGCGCTGGTGGCGTCCGGTGCGCTCAAGGGCGGCGACAGCTTCACCCGCAAGAACAAGGTGTTCGGCGTCGGGATAGATTTCTCGTTCTGACGGGCTGTGACGGCCGCAGGGCGCTGCCGCCGGCCGTCGTCTTCGCGGGCGGAACGGGGAAGCGGGAGGCCGTTTCCCCGTTCCGCCCGATTTTTTGCCTTTCTTCTTTGTCCGTTTCCGGCTTTTGTCGTACCTTTGCACCCGCATCCCGGACGACGGGGGCGATGAGTGCTTGGTAACCTCTTAAAAAACAAGAAAGAATGAAAGGAAAAATGGTGAGCGTATCCTTTATGCTTTTGGGGATACTGTTCTGTGTTTGCCTCATATCGGCAAACCTTTTGGCGACAAAGCAAATCATGTTCGGCCCGTTCAACATCACGGCGGGCATTCTGGTGTTTCCCATCTCGTACATCGTGAACGACTGCATCGTGGAGGTGTGGGGGTTCAACAAGGCCAAGTTGCTGATATGGACGGGCTTCGCGATGAACTTCCTGTTCGTGGCCTTCGGCTTCGTGGCCGACCTCATTCCCGGCGCGCCCTATTGGGACAATGCCGACGGCTTCCATAAACTCTTCGGGTTGGCGCCCCGCGTGGCGGCAGCCTCGTTCATGGCCTTCCTGTGCGGCTCTTTCCTGAACGCCTACGTCATGAGCGTGATGAAGGTGGCTTCGGAGGGGCGCGGATTTTCGGCACGTGCCATCGTTTCCACCATCGCGGGGGAGACGGCGGACTCTCTGATTTTCTTCCCCATAGCCTTGGGAGGCATCGTGCCGTTGGGCAATCTGCTGTGGATGATGTTCTGGCAAATCCTGCTCAAGACGCTTTATGAAATCCTCGTCTTGCCGCTCACCGTCCGCGTGGTGCGCCGCGTGAAGGACTATGAAGGCGTGGACGTGTATGACCGGAATATTTCTTATAACATATTAAAAGTCTCACAACTATGACGATGAACCATGAAGCGGCCCTCGTGGTGTTCAGCGGGGGCAGGACTCCACCACCTGCCTGTTCTGGGCCAAGAAGCATTTCAAAAGGGTGGTGGCCTTGACGTTTTCCTACGGGCAGAAGCACGTGAAGGAGGTGGAACTGGCCCGGGCCATCGCAGAGAAAGCCGGAGTGGAATGGCACTGCATGGACGTGCCGCTCATCGGGACGCTGGGGCATAACTCCCCTGACGGACTCCACCATGAAGATGGACGAGGAGAAGCCCGAAGGACACTGTCCCAACACGTTCGTGCCGGGGCGCAACCTGTTCTTCATCAGCATTGCGGCCGTGTTCGCCCGCGAGCGCGGCATTTTCCATCTGGTGACCGGCGTGTCGCAGACGGACTACAGCGGTTATCCCGATTGCCGCGACGCTTTCATCAAGAGCCTGAACGTGACGCTGAACCTGGGCATGGACGAGCAGTTCGTCATCCACACGCCGCTCATGTGGATCGACAAATGCCAGACGTGGGCGCTGGCCGACGAGCTGGGCGTGCTCGACATCGTGCGCCACGACACGCTGACCTGCTACAACGGCGTGCCGGGCGACGGCTGCGGGCATTGCCCGGCCTGCAAGTTGCGCAACGAAGGGTTGCGGAAATATCTGGAGCAGAAGGCCGCGGCCGCTATGGGATGTGTTTCAAAAACAGAGAGGATATGAGCAGCGAAAAGAGAGAAAGAAGGCCTGAAGGCCCTGGGCAAGCAGACGGAGTATCGTCAGGACTACGCCCCCGAAGTGTTGGAAGCATTCGACAACAAGCACCCCGACAACGATTATTGGGTGCGGTTCAATTGTCCGGAGTTCACCAGCTTGTGCCCCATCACCGGGCAGCCGGATTTTGCGGAAATCCGCATCAGTTATATTCCGGACCGCCGCATGGTGGAAAGCAAGAGCCTGAAGCTCTATCTGTTCAGTTTCCGCAACCATGGCGATTTCCACGAAGATTGCGTGAACAAAATCATGAAAGACCTCATCCGGTTGATGGATCCCAAGTATATCGAAGTGACAGGCATCTTCACGCCGCGCGGGGGAATCTCCATCTATCCCTATGCCAGCTACGGCCGCAAGGGCACGAAGTTTGAGCAGATGGCGGAATACCGGATGATGAACCACGATTTGAAATAAGCGGGAAAAAGCGGAAGGAGATGTTCGGACGCGGGCTAATTGAGTTCCAGTCCGAACGTCTCTTTCAGTTTGAGCAAGGCCGGGTTGCGTTGCGCCATGGCCTGTAATTGTTGCGGTTTGCTGGTGACGCGCGGGGTGTCGGTCGGTTCGGCGATGCGCACCGTCATGGCAATCTGCCGGTTGTGTAGTTGTTGGCGCATGTGCTTTTCCACGCGGGGCGCCATCTTTTCCATGTAAGTTTTCACTTGTTCGTTCTCCACCACCACTTCGAACACCGCCTCTTTCAGCAGTTTGGGGCGGATGACCTTCATGCGCTGTGCCATGGCGGTTTCTTCCTGCGGCAGCGTGTTGATGAATTCGTGCCAGCAGAAGGAGATGTTGTCTTCCGTCACCGGGTAGTCCTCTTCCGGGATAGCGGTCGCGGCGGGAGCGGGTGCGCCGGCCACGACCGTGGCCGGTTGCGGTCCGGTTGCGGGAGCGTTTGCCTCCTGGCTCAGCCGGCGTATGGATGTGCCGAACGAGCCCATCTTGATTTTAGGCAGTTTGGGAGAGGCCGCTTCCGCGGTGGGAAGCGGCGATTTGCGCGTGTCATATTGTGCCGTCCTTTCCTGTACGGCAGAGGCAGCCTTTTCCGCCGGGGCCTGTGGCTGGGGCGGATTGACCGGGGCGGCGGCAGGTTGCGCCGTCGCGGCAGGCTGTGTGAACAGGGGTTTTAATATCTTCTCAGGGCTACGCCCCGAGCCTTCGCTGTCGTCGTCCGCCGTGAGTTGCGACAACTGAATCAGGGCGATTTCCACCAACAGGCGTTTGTTCTTGCTCGCCCGGTAATTCAGGTCGCAGTCGTTGCAGAGCTTGATGGCCCGGTAGAGGAATTTGGGCGTGCAGCGTTGCGCCTGCTCCTTGTAGCGTTGGCGCACGTTGTCGCTGGCTTCCAGCAAAGGGAGGGTCACTTCGTCGCGGCTCACCAGAAGGTCGCGCAGGTGGGAAGCCAGGCCCGTGATGAAGTGGCCGCCTTCGAATCCTTTTTCCAGAATCTCGTTGAACAGAAGCATGCACTGCGGCGTCTCATTCTTCAAGGCGTGGTCGACCATGTTGAAGTAGTATTCATAGTCCAGCACGTTCAGGTTTTCTATCACCTTCTTATACGTCAGGTTGCCTCCGGTGAAGCTTGCGGCTTGGTCGAAGATGGACAAGGCGTCGCGCATGCCGCCGTCTGCCTTCTGGGCGATGATGTTCAGGGCTTCGGGTTCGTAGGTGTATCCCTCTTTTCCGGCTACGAACTCCAGGTGGCTGACGATGTCTGCCACGCTCATGCGGTTGAAGTCGTAGACTTGGCAACGCGTCAGGATCGTAGGCAGGATCTTGTGCTTCTCCGTGGTGGCCAGGATGAATATGACATACGACGGCGGCTCTTCCAGCGTCTTGAGGAAGGCGTTGAAGGCGGCGGTGGACAGCATGTGCACCTCGTCGATGATGAACACCTTGTAGCGCCCCACTTGTGGCGGGATGCGCACTTTTTCTATCAGTGCGCGGATTTCCTCCACCGAGTTGTTCGACGCGGCGTCCAGCTCGTGGATGTTGAGCGAGCGTTGCTCGTTGAAGGCCCGGCACGACTCACATTCGTTGCAGGCCTCCCCGTCGGGCAACGGGTTCAGGCAGTTGATGGTCTTGGCAAAGATGCGGGCGCAGGTGGTTTTTCCCACGCCGCGCGGCCCGCAGAACAAGTAGGCGTGTGCCAGCTTGCCGGAAGCGATGGCGTTCTTCAGCGTCGTGGTGAGCGCGTTTTGCCCCACCACGGCGTCGAAAGCCGAAGGACGGTATTTCCGGGCCGATACGATATATTCTCCCATATTGGACTTTGAATTGAAAACCTTTGCTGCAAAGTTATATAAAAAAAGCGATTTTCTGCCTCCGGTATATAAGAAAGTCAAGGTCGCCCTTGTCTTTAGTAATTCTGCCGGGGGGAGGTCGGAAAGTTGCATGCGTGCGGATGAATAGTTGTCCTTTTGCGGACGGAAAGTCTAATCAACGTCGTTGTCTATGTAATCAACGTCGTTGTTTATATAATCAACGACGTCGTTTATATAATTAACGTCGTTGAATAGAGATTTGAACCGGACGGAAAGAAGTTTTCTGCCCGTCCTGTCCCGATTTGCCGGCAAGGAAAGTGAGGTTTGATTCTGGCGAAGACAGCGGTTGTCCCAATCGGAGCGGACCGGACTTCCATGTCCGTAAACGAACATGGAGGCGGGCTTGATTCCTTGTCAGGAGGATTTTAGCAAAAAAAAGCGGGCGCGGCCTCTGTCTTAGTCGATTTTGTCGTATCTTTGCAACCTGCACAAACGATTTATCTTATGGGCAAGTTGAATTCTTTATGGAATATGTTTCGCCGCCACAAGTACGGTTTCGTCATCGCGCTCTTCGTGTTGCTGATGGGCGTGGTCGACGAGAACAGCCTGTGGAGCCGCTACCGGCATCAGGCGGAGCTGGCGGAACTGCGTTCCGAAATCCGCAAATTCAAGGAAATGTATGAGCACGACACGCGCTATCTGGAAGAAATGGACACCAATCCCGATATCCTGACAGAAATCGCGCGTGAACGGTATTATATGAAAACAGACGATGAAGACATCTTCATCATCAAAGACGGCGAGGCGGATGAAGAGGCTGAATAAGTTCCAGAATGCGGTATTCATGGCCGGGGCCGTGCTGCTGTTGGCGGGTGCCGCGGCCTATCCCACGGGGTGGCTCTATGCTTTCTATCTTTATGCGGCGGGTGCGTGTGCCTTTGCGGCGATGCAGCTGTTGGCGGGGTATGATGGCGACAATCTGGTGGTGAAGCGCTTGCGCAGGCAACAGATACTGGGCGCGCTGTTGCTGGTTTGCACGGCCTATTTCATGGCCATGCGCACGTTTGACTTCGGCTTTGCGCGTGGCCACGAGTGGATGGTCTGCCTGGCGGTGGCCTGCGTGCTGGAGCTGTACACGGCTTTCCGGATTCCCTCCGAGCTGGAAAAAGAAGGCCGCGGGAATACTGACAATAAGTTTAAAAACGGGAAGGACAACCTTAAAATGTGATAAAACACTTTATCCGATGAATTTTAGGACTTATCTTTGCAGTCCGTAAAGCGGTAATTATGTTCCGTAATCTGAATAACACAGACTGAGATGAGAAAGTTTTTATGGATTGGAGCGCTGCTCGCTGCATTTTCGTCTTGCCATCAGGTGGAATATCTGGTAGAAGGAAACTCTACCATCCCGAGGATGGACGGAAAGAAACTGTATCTGAAGGTTTACAAGGACAACGACTTGGTGGACATTGATTCCAGCGACGTCGTGCACGGGAAGTTCAGCTTTGTCGGGGATTGGATTCCGTCATGATGGTCAACCTGTTCATGGACGACGAATGCGTGATGCCCTTCGTCCTGGGCCCTGAGGAACTTTCCATCCACATCAGCGCGGCGCAGCAGTATGTGACGGGAAGCGCCTTGAACGACACTTTATATAGCTTTATCCAGAAGAAGAACCGCTTGGACAATCAGATGGCCGAGCTGCCCCACAAAAGAGAGCCAGATGATCATGGATGGCGTGGACGAGAATGTCATTATGGTGCGGCTCAACGACGAGGCGACCCGGCTGGCCCACCTGAGCGACCGGTTGATTACGAACTTCATCACGTCCAACTTCGACAATGTGTTGGGACCGGGAGTCTTCATGATCATCACGAGCAGCTATCCTTATCCCATCGTGACGCCGCAGATTGAGGAAATCTGGACCAAGGCGACCCCTTATTTCAAGAACGACGTGTATGTGAGGAATTACATGAAGGCGGCGCGTCAGAACATGGAGCAGTTCGGATATGGCTTCGACGATGGGCAACAGGCCGATTCGATGGCCTCGCCTGCGGAAGCGTTGCCCGGCGATTCGGTGAATTGATGTAAGCATGAAATAGAAGCGCCCGCGGCCTGCCGAAACGGCAGGCCGCGGGCGCTTCTATGGTTGATGGCGTTGTCAGGCATCGGGAGCGGCCCCTTGCCTTTCCGGCGGTAGGCCGGACATGACCACGCGGTAGGCCTCGTCCATGGTTTCCTTGATGTTCTCCGGCCCCTTGCCCTTGGGCATGATGGGGCGGTGGATGGTCATGCACAGTTTGTGGCGGCACACGAAGCTGACGCCTTTCGTGCGGGGCAGGATGTCGAACGAACCGTCGATGGTGACCGGGACTACGGGCAGTTGCAGTTCGTCGGCCAGTTGGAAGGCCCCCTTCTTGAACACGCCCATATGGCCGGTGAAGGTGCGCGCCCCTTCGGGGAACACCACCAGCGAAGTGCCTTCCTGCAATATCTCTCTCGCGTTTTCGTAGGTTTCATGTATCTTTTTCGGTCCGGATTTGTCCACGAAGATGTGGCGCGCGCTTTCGCAGGCTTTTCCCACGAGGAAAATCTTCCGCAGCGACTTCTTCATCATCCACTTGAAGTTGCGGCCCAGGAAGCCGTAGATGAGGAAGATGTCGAACGCTCCTTGGTGGTTGGCCACGAAGACGTAGGAGGTCTTCTTGTCCACGTTCTCGTGTCCGCGTACGACCACGGGGATGAGCAGCACGCGGCAGAAGATGATGGACCAGATTTTTCCGGGATAGTATCCCCAGAAATGGGCGCTGCCGAGCCATGATCCGATGATGGTGACCAGTGCGGTGAGGATGGTGCACACCAAGAGGATGGGCACCGCGATGCAAATTTGATAAATGCGATAGAGTAGTGTCATTTCTTTATCATGGTTTTATTGTTGCAAAGGTATAGAATAGCTACTTATTATGCAAGGTTATGACGTTAATTTCCGGCCAGGCACCGAAACGGAAAGGGATGAGCGCCCCGCCCAGACCGAGGCTCACGTAGAGCGCGCGCCCCTCTTTGCGGTACATGTACTTCCATTCCGGATAGAGGTATTGCGAGGGCGACCACCCGAAGAGCATGAACTGCATGCCGTGCGTGTGGCCTGAGAGGGTCAGCTGGATGTCGGTCTGCGGCAGCACCTTGCGCTTCCAATGGCTGGGGTCGTGGCTGAGCAGCACTTTGAACACCGCCGCCGTGGAGTCGGTGTGCCCGAATCCGGGCACGTTCCCTAAGGCCTTTTTCAGGTCGCCCCGTTCGGGGAAGGGCGGTTTCCGTCGTTCTCCACTCCCACGACGACGATGCTGTCCCTGCCTTGGCGGACGACGCGGTGCTCGTTCAGCAGCAGGTCCCAGCCCATCTTCCTCTGCCGTGCCTTCAGTTCCTCCAGTTGTCGTGCCTGGCCTTCGGGCGTCAGGTACCGGGCGTATGTCATGTAGTCGTGGTTGCCCAGGATGGAGTAAACTCCGTCGGGGGCATGCAGGCTTGAGAGTGCTTTCTCGAAACCGTCCAGTTCGTCGGCGGAGTTGCTCACCAGGTCGCCGGTGAACACAATCATGTCGGGCTGCTGTTCCATGATGCGTTCCACGATTTTCTCCACCATGTGGGGACGGTTCCGGAAACTGGTGAGGTGCAGGTCGCTGAGTTGCACGATGCGGTAGCCGTCGAAGGCCGCAGGCAGGTCGGGCGAGGAGAAGTGGGCGTGGCGCACCTGCAAGAGGGAGGGGCCGAACGTCACTCCGCATCCCATGACGGCGAACAGCAGGAGGGCGGCCGTGGAGCTGACCACCGTGCAGGCCTTTCGTGCTTTAGGGAAGAAGAAGCTGACCGCCTGTCCGATGAGGTCCACGATGACAAACATCATCTTGGGCAAGGCGATGAGCATGTAGAGACTGAAGAAGACAATCATCTGCGACATGTTTGCCGGAGTGTGGTCTTCCGTGCAGGTCAGCACCAAGGCCGCTAACAGCAGCAAGGCGTTGGGGAGGAAGAAGGAGATGTAGGCCCAAAGTTTGTGGCGGCGTCCGCGCATGAAGCGGAAGTATAAGTAAAGGTCGGACAGCACCAACGTGAGCAGCAACACGGGGAGTATTCTCAGTACCATGGTTTTTTAAGGCTTTTATAGGTTTGCAGCTAAGTATTTTCTGGCTTGTTCCACGGGAATGTCCCGTCGGCGGGCATAGTCTTCCAGTTGGTCTTCGCCGATTTTCCCCACGGCAAAATAGCGGGCTGCCGGATGGGACAGCATCAGCCCGCTCACCGAGGCGTGCGGCACCATGGCCCCGTTTTCGGTCAGCCGGATGCCGATGTCGGCAAATCTCAGCCAGTCGGAGAGCAGGAAGTTGACCGACTGGTCGGGCAACGAGGGGTAGCCCACGGCCGGGCGGATGCCCGTGAACTTCTCGACGAGCAGTTCCTCGATGGTCCACTGCTCGTCGGCGGCGTATCCCCAATATTTCCGGCGCACTTCCTGGTGCATTTTCTCCGTAGAGGCCTCGGCCAGGCGGTCGGCCAGCGTCTGTGCCAGCAGGTGCTTGAAGTCGTCGGCGTATGCGCCGTTCTCGTACAGGTGTTCCAGTTCGGCGTCCACCGTGGAGGCGAAAACGCCCACGGTGTCGGGCACGCCTTGTGCGGCCGGACGGACAAAGTCGGACAGGCAGAGATAAGGCTCTCCGGCCCTCACCGTGTGTTGTTGGCGCAACAGGGGGAGGCGCAGCGTGCGTTCCTGCTGTTCCGGGTCGGTGAATAGCAGGTCGTCGCCGTCGGCCACTGCCGGATAAAGCCCGAAGCGCACGTGGGTGGCGAAGTCGGCGTCCCACTCGGCCAGCATGCGCCGTGCGTCCTTGAACAGTTGCATGGCCTCGGCGGCACGCGCCCTTTCCGCTTCGGGAAAATCGGCCAGCCAGCTTGCGCGGCAAGCGTCGCAGCCATGGACGCGGCTGATGGCGGCAAAGCGCGGCGGGAAGCCCCAGGCGTGGAAGAAGTAAATCCAGTTGATGTAGGAGGCCACGTCGTGGATGGCGTAGTGCAGTGTCTGGGTCATCGGTCGAAGGTGAGTGGTTGGCCGCACGTCTCTTCGCAGACGCGGCCTTGGTGACAGACTAAGTGGCCGTTGCAGTAGGTGCGTTCCACGGCCCAGTTGAACGTCTCGCCCTCCAGCGGGCTCCAGCCGCATTTGCTCAGGATGTCCTCTTTCCGCAGGCTCCACGGTGCGGAGGGGCGGAGCAGCACGAGGTCGGCCTGGGCGCCTTCGCGCACGAAACCGCGCCCTTCTATCTGGAAGAGGCGGGCAGGGGCGTGGCACATCAGTTCCACCACGCGCTCCATGTCGAGCACTCCCTCGTCGCACAGCCGCAACATGCAGGGCAGCGAGAACTGCACCATGGGCATGCCCGAGGCGGCCTTCACGCAGCCGCCTTCTTTGTCGGCGGGCAGGTGGGGGGCATGGTCGGTGCCCACCACGTCGATGCGCCCGTCCGTCAGCGCCCGTCGCAGGGCGTCGCGGTCGGCCGCGCCTTTCACGGCGGGATTGCATTTGATGCGGGTGCCCAGGCGGGCATAGTCGGCGTCGGTGAAGAGCAGGTGGGCGATGCAGGCTTCGGCCGTGACGGACTTGAGCAGTCCGCGCCCCTCGTCGTACAGCGGTCCGGAACTGAAGAGGGAGAGCTCGCGGGCGGTGGTGACGTGTGCCACGTGCAGTCTTGCGCCCGTCTCGCGGGCCAGCTTCACGGCCAGTTCCGTGGAGCGGAAGCAGGCCTCTTCGCTCCGGATGAGGGGGTGGAACTTCACGTCCGGGTCGTCGCCGTAGAGTTCGCGGTATCGTTTCTGGTTGGCCGAGATGATGGCCGAGTCTTCGCAATGGGTCATGATGGGCAGGGGCGAGCGGCTGAAGATGGCCCGCAGCACGTCCTCGCGGTCCACCAGCATGTTGCCCGTGCTGCTGCCCATGAAGAGCTTCACGCCGCACACCTTGCGCCGGTCCAGCTGTTCGAGCAGGTCGGTGTTCGTGTGTGTGGCGCCGAAGAAGAAGGAGTAGTTGACGAGGCTCGTCCGCGAGGCCCTGTCGAACTTGTCTTCCAAGGCCTCCAGCGTGGTGGTTTGCGGCACGACGTTGGGCATGTCCATGTACGATGTCACGCCTCCGGCGGCCGCGGCACGGCTTTCGCTGGCGATGTCCGCCTTGCGGGTCAGTCCCGGTTCGCGGAAATGCACGTGGTCGTCAATCACGCCCGGCATCAGGTAAAGGCCCGTGGCGTCGACGACTTGCTCGGCTTCGGGCGTGGCGTGCACCGAGTCCGAAGCGGGTATGATGCTGATGATTTTGTCTCCGTCCAACGTCACGGTGCCGCCGAAGCGTTTCCCCTCGTTGACGATGGTCGCGTTTTCGATTCTGGTTCTCATCGGGTGTTTCCTTTCTTTTTTGTTCTTGTCGCATCCGGATGGAATGGTGTGGGTTTCATCCGTTCGCTCCCCACAAAGGTATATAAAAAAAGCGTTTTTACGCCCGGTGCATGAGAAAATAGCTTTTCTGTTAGGGGATTTTTAATAAATGCTTCTTGTCCGTGTGCGGATTGCGGGCGTGAATCTTGCCCGTGCCGTGGATTTTGGTTTACTTTGCGGGATAAATGTTCAAGTCAATGGAATTGGGAATGGAGTTTTCTAAAGTATTGGAGGCCGAGGCGGACGCCCTGCAGCGCATCCGCCGGGCGGCCCACGAGTTGCATGCTTCGGTCAACCAGTTGTATGGCAGCGGGCTGCCCTACGCCTATCACCTGGACGGGGTGGCCGAGGGAGTGGCCCGCTATGGCGGGGAAGTCTGTGTGCGGGAAGACGACGTGCTCCCGCTCATGTTCGGCGCGTGGTTCCACGACAGCATAGAGGACGCCCGGCAGACTTACAACGACACGAGGAAGCGCGCTGCAGATTTGGGGCTCGACGAGCGGCAGGCGCTTCTGGCTGCCGAAATTGTCTATGCACTGACGAACGACAAGGGACGCACGCGGGCCGAAAGGGCGGGCGAGAAGTATTACGCGGGCATCCGCGCCACGCCCTACGCCCCGTTGGTCAAGTTGGCCGACCGCGCGGCCAATGTCCGCTTTTCCGTCGGCCGGAAGTCGGAGGACAGCCTGCACATGGCCGGTGTCTACCGCCGGGAGTTTCCCCACTTCCTTGCCGCCTTGAGGACGGACTCGGAAGACAGGCGGCTGGCCTTGCCGCGCGGGTTGGTGGAACAAGTTTGGTCGGATTTGGGAGGTGATGGGGGCGACGGCGTCTGCCCCTGACCGGCTTGTCGCTTCCTGCAACGGCGGGGTGCGCCGTGCGGCGAGGGGCGAATGAGCCGGCTGAGTCCGTTGGCGTACTTTCCGCAAAGCACTCGAGTACTCTGCGGCAAGTACTCGAGTGCTTTGCGGAAAGTACGGTTCGACGCCCTGCGCGGCAGTGCCACGCCAGGCGCATCTGCCTTATTGCACGGGCTTGGGATATTTCCGGAACCAGCCGTCGAGCCTCAGGCGGATGACGCCGAAGACGGCTTCGCTGAATATGCCGCCGCTCATCTTGCTGGTGCCCAGTTCGCGGTTGACGAATACGACCGGCACTTCCTTTATCTTGAAACCGCACTGCTTGGCGGTGAATTTCATTTCAATCTGGAAGGCATAGCCTTTGAAGCGTATCTTGTCCAGTTCGATGGTTTCCAGCACGCGGCGGCGGTAGCATTTGAAGCCGGCGGTGGTGTCGTTGATTTTCAGGCCCGTGATGAAGCGCACGTACTTGACGCGAAGTAGGACATCAGCACCCGCCCCATCGGCCAGTTCACCACGTTGACCCCGCTCACGTAGCGCGAGCCGATGGACAGGTCGTAGCCCTCCTTGGCGCAGGCGTCGTAGAGCCGCGGCAGGTCGTTCGGGTTGTGGCTGAAGTCGGCATCCATCTCGAACACGTAATCGTATTTCTGCTGTATGGCCCATTTGAACCCGGCGATGTAGGCCGTGCCCAGCCCGAGCTTTCCGGTGCGCTCGATGAGGTGCAGGCGCTCCTTGAACTCGTCGGCCATCAGGCGCTTCACGATGGCCGCCGTTCCGTCGGGCGACCCGTCGTCGATGATCAGGATGTCGAACGGTTGGCGGAGCCCGAATACGGCCCGGATGATGTTCTCAATGTTTTCTTTTTCGTTATATGTGGGAATGATGACCACGCTGTCTGAACGCATAGCTGAATCCGTTTAAAGGTGAGTGATAAATCTTTTGCTTCGTTATGACAAATATAAGGGAAAAAAAGCGAACTGTGGCAGAAAGCAGAAATAATTCTTGCGGCAGGGCGCTTTTTTTAGCGATTCTTTGTACTTTTGCATCCGATTGAATCATGGAGATACAAGGATTGCAGGCCCTTTATGCGGGGCATAAGTCGGTGAAGGCTTTGGCAAAGGCGCTGGGCGACGATTCCGTGAAAACAGTTTTCGCGGAGGGGCTTTGTGCGTCCGCCGCTCCTCTGCTTTTCAGCAGCCTGGCCGTGGCGGCCCCTCGGCAGATGGGGCGCCCGTTTGTTTTTGTGTTGGACGACGCCGAAGAGGCAGGGTATTTCTACCACGACCTGGCGCAGGTGTTGGGCGACGACGACGTGCTCTACTTCCCTTCGTCGTTCCGCCGGGCGGTGAAATTCGGGCAGCGCGACGCGGCCAACGAGATTCTTCGCACGGAGGTGGTCAGCCGCTTGGCGGCGGATGCCCGCCCCTTGTTCGTGGTGACCTATCCTGACGCGATGATGGAGAAAGTCGTTTCGCGGAAAAAACTGGCAGAGCAGACACTGGCCTTGCACGCCGGGGAGCGTGTGGACATCACCTTCGTGGAGCAGACGCTGCGCTCGTTCGGCTTCTCGCAGGTGGACTATGTCTACGAGCCGGGGCAGTTTGCCGTGCGCGGCAGCATCCTCGACGTGTTCTCCTATTCTTCGGAATGGCCCTACCGGGTGGACTTTTTCGGCGACGAGGTGGACAGCATCCGCACTTTCGAGGTGCAGTCGCAGCTGTCGAAGGACAGGCAGCAGGAAGTCATCATCGTGCCCGAACTGGCAGGCGCCTCGCAGGGAAAGGTGCCTTTCACCGACTTCCTGCCGGCCGACACCGTCTTGGTCATGAAAGACATGTTCTACTTGCGCGACGTGGCCGACAAGGTCTATGCCGACGGTTTTTCCGCCCAGGCCTTGATGGACGAGCAGGCGCGGAGCGAGATGGAAGAGGCCGAACAGCACGAGAAGCTGCGCGCCGACCTGTGGCTCATCGACGGGGCGGCCCTGATGAAAGGCATGCTCGACTTCCGGCGGGTGGAAATCGGGCACAAGCCCACTGCCGTCCCGCAAGCCACGGTGCGCTTCCACCTGACACCGCAACCCATATTCCATAAGAATTTCGAGCTGGTGACCCAATCGTTCCAAGTATATTG
>VOFD01002446.1_pt1 | contig 41744 bp, 62 predicted proteins | sample 5384101 | NCBI WGS metagenome assembly VOFD01 (sample SAMN12384723, study PRJNA508395) | human gut metagenome | isolation source: healthy gut C | host: Homo sapiens
AGGGCTGCGATGTCGAAATTACAAAAAGATAACGCCATGTGCTATTTTATAGCTGACAAATTAAATACAGTCGGTGATATTAACTGTAAAGATACAGGGGCACTTAATATGAAAACATCTCAAGGTGTATGTCTCAGAAACTTTGTAGGCGTATATAACGGAGAATCAGACAGTCAACCTAACGGTTCTAATGATCCTGTCATTGACCCTTTATGCAATAACCAAGGCTATGTAATATGGATATTCCATGACGGAAAAAAATGACAGTACCGGAAGAGCATGAAGGAATCGGTGAAAAGACAAAAGAAAAGCTTACGATTGGATGAATGATCAGACTACAGTTAAATAATCTAATCCAATGCCATCGGCTTGGTGCAGCTGTGCACAGGCTTACCATTTATTATTACAGGAGCAATTAATGAAAATAAAATAAACAAATTATAAAAAGGCTTTCTTGGCGAGTACTGTTAACAATGGTGATAATCGGTGTTGTTTGAATTATAAGGTTAAAATATATAAAGACGGAAGAGTTACCGTACCAAAAACATCAACACAGGCTTATGAATGGATAAAAAAATCCGATGACGGTAAAATAAATTAACGATATTAATAATTAAAACGGAGAGAGATAAATGGAAAAGAAAAAAAATTAGCGGATATAGGAGTGTTTGGCGGATCAGGATTTTACAAATTTCTTGATGATATAGAAGAAGTAAAAGTCGAAACTCCTTACGGCGCACCTTCTGACAGTGTATTTATAGGTAAAATCGGACAGCATAAAGTAGCATTTATGCCAAGACACGGCAGAAGCCACACTATACCGCCTCATCTTATTAACTACAGAGCAAATGTAGGGGCAATGAAGTCAATCGGATGCGAAAGAGTTATATCACCTTGTGCGGCAGGCAGCCTGCAAAAACATGTTGCACCTGGTCACTTTGTAATATGCGACCAATTTGTAGACTGGACAGACGGAAGAAAATCAACATTCTTTGACGGACCTGTCGTTACAACATGTCAGTGCGGCTAATCCTTATTGTGAAGAAATGAGACAAACGGCTGTTGCAACAGCTAAAGAACTGGGTATTACTGTACATGAAACAGGAACAGTTGTTGTAATAAACGGCCCGAGATTCTCAACAAAGTCCGAATCCAAATTCTTTACATCACAGGGCTGGGAAGTTATTAATATGACACAATTCCCTGAAGCTTATCTTGTAAAAGAAATGGATATGTGTCCATTGAATATATCATTGATAACTGATTACGATGCAGGACTGGTTGGTGAAGTACCTCCCGTACAACATGCAGAGGTAATTAAAGTATTTAATGAAAACAACGAAAAACTAAAAGCGCTTCTTTTTCAACCTGATTGAAAAAACTGCCGCTTGAAAGAACAAAATGCAACTGTGCCAACACTATCTCCGGTTCCAGAGTATAGTATAAATTTTTGGGGGAGTAAATACTAAATGAGTATAGCTGCTATAGTAAATGACATATTCAATATTTACTTTTGGGTAATTATTGTCAGAATATTCTTAACCTGGATACCGTCAATAAACTGGTATTCACAGCCTTACAGATTTCTGGCTTTAATATCTGATATAGTACTTAATCCTTTTAGGAGAATAATACCGGCAATGGGCGGGATAGACTTTTCGCCTATTGTTGCGCTATTATTTCTCCAAATTTTACAATTTGCCGTTGTAAGAATGCTTTATATACTAGGTGTGTAGTATGTACATCAAAAGATGGATGTAAACAAATGTTAATATACCTTAAAATATAAAAAGAGAACTAGCAAAAAAAATTTTGCTTGGTTTTAATATAATAAATCTAAAAATTTATAAGATATCTTCATTAACAGAGAGAAAACACAGGAGATTTTCATAAGTGGTAGACAATCGTTCAGCTGGATTTTTTTCGGAATCGGTGGCAGCTTTAATTTTAAAAGCGGCGACATATCCGGCACTGCGGCAAAAACAGCTGACGACAGACAAAGCCCGGGTATGGAATATTTCTTGCAACAGCAGGGAGAAGAAGGACAAAACTTTAGTGAATCTCAGTTTGTAGATAGAAGTGCTCAACTAAATGCAACATTAAACTCTCTTGCTATGATGAATGTTGCAAACCTTATAAAAAAAAAAAAAAAAGAAGCCAAAACTCAATTGGAAGAAACAGAAGAAGAAATAAAAGAAAAAAAGAAAAAACTGCTCGAAGACAAAATTCCGCTGTGGGAAGATTATCAGGACGAAAATGAAGATTTCTTTTATATTGATTAAAAAGAAGAGTATTAATAAATATCTCTTCTTTTTTAATTTTATGCTTAACCTAATATCTATGACGACATTTTTAGATAAAGCAAAAATAAAAAATCCTATCCGGCAAAGGCGGAAACGGCATTGTTGCCTGGAGAAGAGAAAAATATGTTGATAAAGGCGGACCTGCGGGCGGAGACGGCGGCAGAGGCGGCAGCGTATATTTTATTGCTGACGAATCAATGACCACCCTTATGGACTTTAAATACCAATCTATATTTAAAGCAGAAAACGGGGGAAAACGGAAGACCCAAAACCCAACACGGGCATGGCGGAAAAGATTTGTATATAAAAGTGCCTCTGGGAACCGTTGTAAGAGATATAGAAAATGACAAAATCATTGCTGATCTTACACATCCGGAGCAAACAATACTTGTCGCAAAAGGAGGCAGAGGAGGCAGAGGCAACGCACGATTTGCCACCGCACAAAAAAAAGAGCCCCTGCAATATTGCGAACCCGGTGAACCCGGTATTGAAAGAGAGCTGGAGCTGGAATTAAAACTTATTGCCGATGTAGGTCTTTTAGGAATGCCTAATGCGGGTAAATCCACATTGATTAGTGTAATCAGCGAAGCAAAACCTAAAATAGCTGATTATCCTTTTACAACTCTTGTGCCACATCTCGGGGTAGTAAAAAGCCATCCGGTGACGGTTTTGTAGTTGCCGACATACCGGGATTGATTGAAGGTGCCAGCGAAGGCGTAGGGCTCGGGCATGAATTTTTACGACACGTTGAAAGATGCAGATTTTTGATACACGTCATAGATATAACGGGTGAAGATCCTATTCAAAGTTATGAAAAAATTAATAAGGAATTAAAAAAACATTCGCAAAGACTCGGCGACCTTTACCAGATTATTGCTCTTAACAAAATAGACAGCGTTGATGAAGAAATAAGGGAAGAATATTTAAAAATGTTTAAAAAATATTCTCCTGATGTATTCTTGATTTCCGACTACAAAAAAGAAAATATAAAACCCTTTATGGATTTTTGTAATGCAAAAAGTGGAAGAAATCCCAAAACCGGAATTTAAAATTGACATAGATGAAGATCTTGCGGCATTTGATAATGACGACAGCGACTATGCAATATACAAAATTGACAAAAACACCTTTAGCGTGGAAGGCGGAAAACTTATAAGACTGGCAAATGTAACGGATACAAGAAATATCGATCAGCTGTACAGATTCCAGAATATTCTTGCCTCAATGAATGTATATGAAGCCCTAAAACAGGCAGGAATAAAAGAAGGCGATGTTGTAAAAATCGGACATATTCAGTTTGATTATTACGATTAACCGGCCTTAGCTATTTCATGCCTGCTTTTTATCAGTTTTTAATAATCTTTTAGCCTCATCCATTTGAGGATCTTTATTATTGATAAAATCTTTTTCCGTATAAGTGACAGAATAATCAGGCGTTATACCTTTTTTTGTTAATATCAATTCCCTTTGGCGTCAAATATTTTGCAATTGTAAGGTTCATGCCAGTTTGGTTCGGAAGAGGAAATATCCTTTGAATCATCCCTTTACCGAAAGTTCTTTGACCGACCAAAAATAGCCTTCTGGTTATCCTTCAATGCTCCGCTCAAAATCTCGGAAGCGCTTGCCGTTCCGCCGTCAATAAGAATAACAACGGGTTTATTTATCGCACAAGGCTTTGCTGAGCATCTATATCGGATTTTTGGTTGTCTCTGTCAACAACACTTACAATATGCCCCTGTGTCAAAAACATATCAGCTATAACAACCGCATTTGGCATTAGACCGCCTGTATTACCTCTCAGGTCTATTATAAGACCGTCACAATTTTGTGTTTTATTCAATGCATCTATAAATTCCGTTGTCATATCCGAACTCAAAAAGCTGATTATCTGTATATATCCTATATTTTTATCAACAACAGACGCTTTTATATTTTTTATTTTTATTTCATCTCTTCCGATAACCTTGGTCAATTTTTTCTTTGCCTCTAAGAAGCTGCAGTTTCACGGAAGTTCCCATTTCCCCTCTTATAAGAGAAGCGACATCGCTTATTGTTTTGCCGCTAACATCGGTTTTATCAACTTTCAGAATAATATCTCCCGCTTTTATGCCGGAGGCAAACGCAGGCGTATCTTCTACAACACTGATAATAATAATCTTGCCGTCTACAGACATAATATTTACGCCTATACCGACAATTTTTGCATCAATACTGGTATTTTGCTCGGCATATTCCTCCTGATTCATAAATTTTGAATAAGGATCATCAAGACTTGCCAGCATAGTATTAATTGCTACATAAGCATCATCTTTTGTCTTTATTTTATCAACATAGCGTCTGTTCCATTTTGACCAGTCCTGACCGTTTAAAGTAGGGTCATAATATTTTGTTTTTATTATACGCCACGATTTCAAAAAAAAGACGTCGAGGATCCGTAGACTGCTTGTTGACAAGATAAGAGCTGTCATAATCAGGATTGTGCGTATTTTTAATACTATGCAAGGAAATATAATGATACAATCCAAAGCTTATCAATAAGATAATCAAAAAATATATAATTTTCGGAAAAACTTTTTTTTATACATATTGAGTTATTACAGCTAATACCTATTCTATATATTCATATATAATTTAACTGCTTAATTTGAAATTAATCAATAATACTTATGTTTTAAAAAAGAGCTATTTTGTAGTTTTTTCCGTACGGCAAGCAATCTGTATCCGCCGCCGTAAATAGTTTCTATATACTCTTTGTTGTCAGAAATTTTCTTTATCTTTGTCCTCAAGTGTCTGATATGAACCCTGATTGTTTCTACATCATCCTCCGGACCGTATCCCCAGATATCGTGCAAAAGCTTTGCAGAGGAAACCATGCAATCATGATTTTGCACAAGCAAATTCAGAATATCAAATTCAATAGGAGTTAACTTAGCTGTTTTATCCTGTATCTTTACGCTGTATATTTCAGGAAGCAAAGTAATGTCGCCTATTGTCAATATCTCTTTGTCGCAAGAGATTCCGGTATTGCGTTTATTCTTTTTAGCAATGCTCTGACTCTTACCTGCAGCTCTTCCATTTCAAAAGGTTTTACAAGATAGTCATCAACACCTATATCAAAGCCCTTTACCTTATCCTCCAGCTGTCCCATAGCAGTAAGCATCAATATAGGAATATCCTTTGTGGAAGGATTTTCTCTTACTCTTTTAGCTACTGTATAGCCGTCCACCTCCGGCATCATAACATCAAGAATAATTAAATCAGGCATTTCCTGCTTTGCCAGAGTAAAGCCCTGAATCCCGTCTAAAGCAGTAATTACTTCATAGCCCAACAATTCAAGATTTATTTTAACAAGTTCATTTATAGCTTCATCATCATCAACAACAAGTATCTTACTCATAACTCAAAAGCCCTATATATAAAGATTCATCTATCTGTATAATAACAAAAATAGAATTATAATCTATAATATTTAGAAATTTTAAGATATTATACAAAAAGTCGCAAAATTAATTTTTTTTTAATTTTTATAGTAATATATTTTTAATTGTAAAAATTACACTGGTAACAGTACAAACAGAAAAGGAGATAAATGAATTGACTAAATCTATGACAGTTCCGAACGTTTATCACGTTGATACAAATGCGAAGTATCTCGGACAGCATGTTTTGGCAGAGTTTTTTGAATGCGACCCCAATATTTTGAACAACGCACAAAAAGTTGAAAGTCTTATGATTGATGCAGCTCTTGAGTGCGGAGCCACAATTGTACAAAAATGTTTTCATATGTTTAGTCCGCACGGTGTAAGCGGTGTAGTTATTATCTCTGAAAGTCATCTGGCTATTCACACATGGCCGGAACTCGGCTATGCAGCTGGTTGATTTGTTCACTTGCGGTGACAAATGCGACCCTAAAGTTGCTTATGAATTTTTGAAAAAGGCATTCAATTCAACTAAAGCGTCTTTCTCAGAGCTTAAAAGAGGCAAAATTGATGCAGCTTCTCATGTTTCTGAAACGCCTTTTGAAATTGCAACACAGTTTTAAATTTTTATAAAATAAAAATCCCCTGATGTAATTCAGGGGATTTTTGTTTGAAAATTTATTTTCTAAACTTCTCTTCTAAAGCTTTAAGCTCTTTCTGATAAGGAGATATTTTATTCAGCTTAAAGATTACATCCGGAAGAACTTTAAGCACATAGTCTATTTCCTCTTCCGTAGTAAATCTGCTTAAACTGAAACGAATACTTCCATGCAAAGATTCAAAAGGAACCCCCATGGACTTTAATACATGGCTTGGTTCCAAACTGCCCGATGTACAGGCACTGCCGGAGCTTGCACATATCCCGAGATCGCTTAAATGTAGAAGAATCAGCTCTCCTTCTATGTATTGAAAGCCTATATTTGTAGTATTGGGGACTCTGTTTGTTGTAGAGCCGTTAACTTTTGCATTATAAATTCTTTCCAGAATACCGTTTTCCAGCTTATCTCTCAATCTTTTAACTTCATGCATTTCATAATCAAGAGATTTCTGTGCAATTTCGCATGCCTCTCCCAACGCAACAATATAAGGTACATTTTCCGTACCAGCACGTTTACCGCGTTCCTGATGTCCGCCGATTATAAAAGCAGGCAGCAATGTGCCGGTTTTTATATACAAAGCACCTACGCCTTTAGGAGCATGTATTTTATGACCTGCTATACTTAACAAATCAATATCTGTATTTTTTACGTCTATAGGCAGCTTACCTGCTATTTGAACAGCATCAACATGAAACTTGGTTTTTGGATTTTTCTGTTTTACTATTTTAGCCGCCTTTTCAACAGGCAAAATAACCCCTGTCTCATTATTTGCATACATCATGCTAACAAGCGCAGTATCTTCGTCTATTGCGTTACTTAATTCATTTAAATCAAGATTTCCCTGAGAATCAACGCCCAGATATGTAACTTCATATCCCTGTTTTTCATAATATTTAAAAAGGTTTAAAACAGCCGGGTGCTCAATTTTTGTAGTAATTATATGTTTTTTGTTTTTATTAGCTTCAAGCACTCCTCGAATAGCCATATTGTCGCCTTCTGAGCCCGAGCCCGTAAAAATAATTTCCTTTGCATCATTTGCGCCCAAGAAGTTTTTGACCTGCTCTCTTGCTTTTGTCAACTGCACGCATAACCTGTCCGCCAAACTTATGCATACTCGATGGATTACCGTATAATTCACAAAAATACGGTTTCATAACCTCAAAACTTTCGGGTCTACCATAGTGGTAGCATTATTATCCAAATAAACAACTTTTTCAGTCATTTTTATACCTCCACAACTTCAATATCAGGAGAAATATGCTCCTTTAATGAAGCTTCGACAAAATTGGTCAATGTATTGGAAGAAAATTTACAAGATTTGCACATACCCTTTAATGATACAAACACCTTGTTGTCCTTTACATCAACAAGCTCTATATCACCGCCGTCTTTTCTCAATTCAGGAGCAATATGTTTTCTATTACATTATTAACTTTTAAAACAAGCTGTGTAACAGACATGTTTTTAATGTCGACTTTTTCTTTTTTTATTTTTTATTTCATCAATAATTTTTGAATAGCGACATGGCACTGCCCGCACGCACCGCCTGCTTTTGTATAGTTCATTACATCTTCCAAATCTGTAAGATTATTGTCCTCGATTGCCTCTCTTAACACCTTTTCTGTTACGTGGTAGCAGGTGCAGATAATTTTTTCATCACAATGAGCCGCAACATCCTCGCCCTTGTAATTAGCAATTGCCGACTCTAACGCTTCATGTCCCATTACGGAACAGTGCATTTTCTGCGGAGGCAAACCGCCCAATGCATCCGCAATTTGCTGGTTTGTAATTTTAGACGCTTCATCAATAGTCATTCCTTTTAACATCTCTGTCAAAACACTGGAAGACGCCACTGCAGAGCCGCAGCCGAATGTTTGAAATTTAGCGTCCGTAATTACGCCGTTATCATCAACTTTTAAATATAATTTTAACGCATCTCCGCATACCAGAGAGCCTGCTTCGCCGACTGCAGAAGGATTTTCTATTTCTCCTACGTTTCTCGGATTTTTATAATGATCCATTACTTTATCTGTATAATCCCATATAATTTATGTCCTTTATTTAATAACGATACCTGTGTAAAAAAACATAAATATTTTAGCTCAAATAATATGATAATTAAACAGAAAAAGTATAAATATTAGAGATTTATATAGCAAATCCCACAGATACAATAAAAAGCCCTTCATTCTTGTATATGTTATTAATCCGCTACATAATATAATAGTATCAAGACATAACTAACAAAAAACTAATTTAAAAGGACCCAAATAAATGGAAATTAGAGTTTTAAGATACTTTTTAACAGTAGCAAGAGAAGGCAGTATTACAGCGGCTGCAAATTCCTTACATCTTACTCAGCCTACACTGTCGAGACAACTTCAGGATCTGGAAAAGGAACTGGGACAAAAACTGCTTATAAGAGGAAAATACAAAGTTTCTTTGACACTGGAAGGAATGATGCTTCGCAAAAAAGAGCGGAGGAAATTGTTGATATGGTGGAAAAAACCGAGGCGGAATTTCACTCTATTAGTGATATAGTCGGAGGAGATATCTACATAGGCTGCGGTGAAACAGATTCAATGAAATATATTGCAGAAGTCATGAAAGAGCTGCAGTCACAGTATCCTGACATAAAATTTCATATATATAGCGGAAATGCAGAAGATGTAACGGAAAAATTGGATAAAGGGCTACTTGATTTCGGGGGTTCTTATTCAGCCGATAGATCTGTCAAAATACGATAATATAACACTGCCGGATAAAGATGTGTGGGGGAGTTATTGCAAGAAATGACAGTCTTATTGCCGGCAAAAATCATGTTTCTCTAAACGACCTGACAGGTGTACCATTGATTGCATCAAGGCAAATGTCAAAAAAATATTCTGCCGACAGCGGATTTTTGGATTGGTTTGGCGAAGAGTTTGAAAAACTCAATATTGTTGCCACATACAATCTTGTTTACAACGCAGCGATTATGGTAGAGGCCGGTATGGGATATGCTGTTACGCTTGATAAGCTTGTAAATGTATCAAAGGGCGGCAATCTCTGCTTTAAGCCGCTTTCACCCAAGTTGGAATCAGGGCTTGATATTGTATGGAAGAAATATCAGGTATTTTCTCCGGTCGCAAAACTGTTTTTAGAGAAATTACAGGAAAAATTTAACAATAATTAATCATATATTGACTCTGGGTCATTGACTCGAGGTCAACAAAATGTTATGCTGTTTTTGTGATAGCAAAAACAGGTGTTTTTAATGAATAAAAGACAGCTTTGTGCACAGGAAACAAAAAAAAGAAAATTAATATCTACCGCACTGGAATTGTTAAAAGAAAAGGGTTTTGACGCAATAAATGTTTCGGAAATCACACAAAAAGCAGGTGTTGCAAAGGGAACATTTTATACGTATTTCAAACGAAAAGAAGACATTGTCCTTGATATCAGCAGGGTTCCTTTTTAGCGAAATTGCCGACGAACTTGAAAATATGAAAGAAATGGCAATTATCGAAAAATTAACACATTATTTTCACAGGTTTATGGAATGTGTGGAAGCCTGCGGAATAAACACCTGCCGTCAGTGGACAAAGGATGTATTGGATCCTAACAACGTACCGGATAATAAAGACGGTCAAAAATGGAAATACGATTATGAAATGTTGAGAGATATCCTTACAAATGCAGTCAATTCCGGTGAGCTAAAAAAAGATACGCCTGTAGATTTGCTTGCTCATATTTTGATATGCGAACTTTACGGAATGATGACTTGCTGGTGCATGTCTGACGGCAGCTTTGAGCCTTTAGAGTGGACTGCCAGATTTTGCATGGTTCAGCTTAAAGCAATATTTGAGCCATATTTAAATTAAACATACAAAAACAGAAAGGAACGATTTATGAAATACAGAAAATTAAGAGATATTGAAGTTTCGGCTGTTGGTATGGGCTGTATGGGTTTCAGCCACGGTTACGGAGCAATCCCTCCGGAAGAAGAATCTATAAGACTTATGCATAAAGCCTATGATTTAGGATGTACTCTTTTTGATACTGCAGAAGCTTACGGGCCTTATGTAAATGAAGAACTTGTGGGAAAGGCCGTAAAACATTTCAGGGATAAAATTATTTTGACAACAAAATTTGTGCCGGTGTTTCAACCGGGGCAGGAAATTCCTGAAGGCAAGCTGAGCAAAAAAGGGGTGACAAATGCGTTGAACGACTCTTTAAAAAGACTTCAGACAGATTATATCGATATTTATTACGAACACAGAGTCCCGCTAGACAGCAATGTGGAAGAAGTAGCCGGTTGGATGGGCGAATTTATCAAAGAAGGAAAAATTCGTGCCTGGGGTCAGTCTCAGTCTACTGTTGAACAGATAAGAAAAGCCCACGCTGTTACTCCGCTTACTGCAATCCAGAGCGAATATTCCATGATGGAGAGAGTGTTTGAAAAAGACGTTATTCCAACCTGCAAGGAATTAAATATCGGTTTTGTTGCATTTTCTCCGATGGCGTCTGGATTCTTAAGCGGAAAATATAACACAAATACAGAATACAAAGGTGATGATGTAAGACGCGTGATTACACGATTTGCCCCTGAAAATGTTGAAAAGAATCAGCCGTTATTGGCTTTACTGCACGCTGTAGCAGAGAAAAAAGGTATAACACCTGCTCAAATTTCTTTAGCGTGGATGCTCCATAAATACCCGCATGTAGTGCCAATTCCGGGTATGAGAAAAGATGAAAGAGTTATTGAAAACCTCGGCGCAAAGCAGAAGTTGTACTGACTGATGAAGAATTTAACAACATAGAAACAGAATTGAATAAACTCACAATCTACGGAAACAGAACAGATGAAGATATTCACAAACTCGGTTCTGTGAAAGCAGTTGAATTTAAAAAATTAAGAAAATTTTTGGAATTTATTTTGTGAAAATAAATTGATTGTACATTGATAATATTTATTATGTAATTTTAGTTAATTAGCAATAACTTAAATATTTAAAATACCTGATGCATCTGCGTATGTCTGGCGACCAGCGTAGAGGCAACGGACGCAACAATAGCTGTCATTGTGCTTTTACACAGATTGTGAAAGCTCGAGCCGTTTGTCAATTCTGATTTTGGCAAAGTTCCCAAAACAAGCGATGAAATAGGTATAAAAGTCATAATAACACCAACGCCCATAAGTACCTGAGGTATTGCAACATAAATAAAAGATATGCTGAGATTCAGATTTATGAAAAAACAGTGTCGAAATTCCGAGAAAGAAAAAGCCTATTGCAATCAAAATCCTGTTATCAAAAATTTTCATTAACGAGTTTATTATTATCATCATAAAAACACAGGAAATTATACGAGGAGCCAGAGCATAACCGCTCAAGATAGCAGTGTAGCCCATCATGTTCTGCAAAAACTGCGAAACAAGTACAATTGTTGAAAATACAAGATGTTTACGGAAGAAGCCAGAATGGTTCCGATTAAAAGTTCCTGTCCTTAAACAATCTCAAATTTATTAAAGGTGCGCTTTCTGAGTTCACGTATAACAAAAAATACAAATGCACATACTGAAAATCCTGCAAGCCATGAAATCCAAGCACAATCAAACCAGTTATACTGCTGACCTTTATCCAGCACTATCTGCATAGACAAAAGCCATAGAACAAGTGAAATCATTCCGAGAAAATCCGTTTTTTTAATTTCTTTTCTGCTTTCCAGTTCTTCAATATTGGCGTGGACAAGTGATATAGAGAGTATTACGACAGGTATATTAACAAGATAAATCCACTGCCAGTCTGCATTATCTACAATAAATCCGCCGAATGTCGGCCCGAGAATAGCAAAAACCATTACCGCAATGCCGTACAGGCTCATTGCTATTCGTCTTTTGTCGGGCGGAAACGCTGCAAGCAATATGGATTGTGACAGAGGGGTCATAGGTCCTCCTCCTATACCTTGAATCAACCTGCCTAATACCATCAAATTCAGATTCGGTGCAACCGCACAAATTAAAGATCCAAGCGTAAAAATGCCTATAAATACTTTTTAAAAAACGCTTCCTGCCCAATAAATTTTCCAGCCACCCAGACATCAAAAATCAGGCATGAATTTGCTATCATATATGAAGTAATTATCCAGTTTGCCTCATCAATTGTCGAACCAAAATATCCCGAAATATGAGGGATAGCAACATTTGTTGCAGAAGTTGCAAGGCAGGCAAAAGATGTCGGCAAAAGTATGGAAAACGCTACCGGCCACAAAGGTGCGGGATGATGTTTGTACACAACTTTTGTCATTATTTAACTTTTTACCTCCGGAACGACAGACATTCCGGGTACAATATTGTATTTTGAAATATCTTCAGTAAATACAATTTTGACGGGAACTCTCTGTACTATTTTTACATAACTGCCTACAGCATTTTCCGGAGGAAAAAGACTTTGGCGTGCACCTGTGGAACGCTGGATACTGTCAACTTCACCTTTGAATTTTTTTCCGCCGTAGGTATCTATTTTAATAGAAACGGGCTGACCTTTTTTCATATTGGCAAGTTGTGTTTCTTTAAAATTTGCAACTATCCACATTTTTTTCAGGCACTATTGAAAACATAGGCTGAGCAACCTGTACATAGTTTCCCTGTTCTACTGTACGGTTTGTGACGAGTCCGTTTTGTGCAAAGATAAATTTTTGTGTAAGAAAGATTTAGTTCGTCCTGTTCAACTTCGGCTTCGAGTCTTTTTATAGATGCTTGAATTTCATTATATCTTGCTTTTTGCAGAATTATTGTTAGCCTGTGCCGCTGTCAATTTGTTTAGGCTTGCGTCATAATCCTGTTTGGAAGAAATTCTTTTTTCATACATTTTAGAATATCTTTCATAATCGGCTTTTGCAAAATCCAAATCAGAAAAACTTTTTGCAACCTGATTTTTTGTATTAACAAGCTGTGCCTTTGCCTCGTCCAGTTTTGCTTTTGTTTCTTTCAGTTTGGCTTCATAATCTTTCGGGTCTATTTCGAGCAAAGCAGGTCGCCTTTTTTACCTCCTGATTGTCTTCAATATTCAACTTTAATACAGGCCCTGATACCCTTGGCGCAACTGTTATTACGTGACCTTCGATAAAGGCATCGTCAGTTGATTTGTAATAAACGGAATGTATGGCATAAAATATACCGAAAATGAAAACACAACTGCTGTTATGCAGGGAACTATAACTCTTTTTTTCTGGTATTCGGGGCGTGTGTCTTCAACTTCTTCTATATCTTCTGTTATTAAATCATCGGCTTTGTGCTCTTCCACTTTTTTTCTCCTTTATATTTGTAATTTGACCTTATCTCGAATATTTTTATTCATTTTTTCAAGAGTATTAAACGTAGTTGCCAGTTCTTCAGCGGAAATATTGTTTGTTATTGCGTTTCGTAAATCAATATCTGTCGGAAAGACTTTGTCTTTAAGTTTTTTACCCTTCTCTGTAACAATGAGTTTATATATTTTTCTTCCGTTAGAATCGGGTATTTTTTCAATTAGTCCGTTTTTGTGCATAATTTCGATAATTCTAGCAATATTGGCCCTGTCTTTTAGCATAATTTCTGCCAGCTGTCTTTGGCAGACGATTTCTTCGTTTTCAAGAAGCAATAACAATATGACATACTGGTCAGGAGTAAGCCCGAACTCTTTTTCCGTAAAAGTTTGGGTTGAAAGGCCTCTTATCAAAGTACCCGTAATATAGATTAAAGAACCTATTCTGCCTTTTAGATATTCTCTGTATAATTTTTATTTGCCGTTGACAATGCAGTATGAGGTGGATATCTGGGGGACAAATCGTTTTAAAACAAAGAGTGCAAAACAACGTTTGAAATTGCAAAACAGGCGGAGCGTGCTAAATATATTGCTCTTACATCTGATTTTGCATCCGATTATTTCAACTTAATCAGAGCTGATGAGTTTTTAAGTATTCAGAACCAGCTTGTAAAAATTCAGGAGGATATTGTCTCTAAAGTCTCCGACAAATACAATATCGGTTTGTGCTCCATAAACGAACTGCTTGTTGAACAAAAATGCTCACAACGCTGAAAGAAGAAAGAAACAGACATATAAAAACCAGAGATACCCTTATAAACAGTTTGCGGGTATACTTATCGGATTCTGATAATAATATAGACAGAAGTGCATACAAGGATATTACTCTTTTAAAGAATATTCCGTTAAAATACAGCACGGATGTTATTGAAAACAGACCGGATTATTTGCAGGAAGAGGCCAATATAAAACGTATAGGCTTTGATGTAAAAGCGACCAGACGGGAGTTTTTGCCAAAGTTTATAATTTTCGGGCAAATCGGTTTGAATGCATATCACCTGGATACGCTGTTTAATCGTCCGTCACAGCTTTTTAATGCGGGAGTGCTTTGCCGTCTATAGATTTGTTCTCGGGCGGGCGTAAAATGGCATTTTAAAATTGAGAAAACTTCAATATGAAGAAGCTCTCAACAGTTATCAAAAACAATTCTTACCGGAATTAAAGACATAAACACAAGTATTGCTGAATACAAAGACGCTGAGCAAAATTATGATGAAAGTACAAAACGTATGAACATGCAGACAAAAATATATTCTCTTATGAAGGATAAATATGAAATAGGTTCGGCAAGCGACCTGGATGTTCTGTATGCACAAGAAGCTTATCTTTTGATAAAAAGGAAGAGGTATCAAATAAAATAAATCTGGTTGTCTCTACGATAAGCCTGTACAAAGCCGCAGGCGGTATGGATTTGTACAAATTAAGCGAAAATATTTAACACGTAAGTAACAATATATTACAATTTTTTATTTTTCTGCAATTTCTGCAAAAAAGAAATCTTTATATATACATCAGTTAAAAATACTGAATTTATGTTCATTTAGAATGGAAAGGGGCGAAGAGCCCCTTTCTATTTTTGTTTATTAATTTTTTATTATCAGCCGTTAAATGATAATGTGTCATAAACCTTTGCGACTATTTTCCATTCTCCATTGATTTTATTCATAATGAGCAAATCGGTAAATTTGTAACCGTGCCAGTTATCCTCGATTACCCTGACTGCGGCAATTGTTTTTTCCAACGTGATTATATCGACCCTTGCAACATAATCATCACCGCATGCGCCCATTTTATCAATAGTGTCATAAAAACCCTGAATTGAGCCGGATTGGTATTCTTTTTTCATTCAATTGACCGTAAAAATTTGCTTTTCATAGGCGTAGGTTGGGCATACCTGCCCAACTATAAATTTTGACATTAATTGAGATTTGGCATTCCCACAATTTGAGTAAACTTCTGGCTGATTTAGAAATGTTCTTTATAATTTTGTGCCCTAATAAAGTCCAGTTTCGTATAGTTTAATTTTGGTATAATCAAACAACTTCCGACCTGTACAAACTGGCTCAATGTTGCTCTATTATAAGATCCTGAAACAAGTTCAGGATGACATTTTTAGATTTGATTTCCATGTAAAGTGGACATTAAAATACACTAATTACACACTCACATCAAAGAGTGGTGCATTGACGAGGCTCACTGTGTCTGTTTGCGGTACAGAAAAAGGTGACTAAATGTCACCTTTTTCGTGTTATCCTCTTCAAATTTTTTTACCCCAGCTTTGAGCAAATAGAGGGAGCGACCGTAGGTCGTGAGTTCGAATAAACAACAAAAAAGAAGTCTTAAAAGACTTCTTTTTTAATGGCGGAACTGACGCTTCTAGGTTCGAACTTTTAATCAATAGATATTATGAACATCTTAATTCTAAATTTGTAAGTAAAACAAGTATATTAATAGAAAATTTAAAATGTAACGATTTATTAGATGGTTGATACAAATAGTCAATTTTTTACAAAGATAACTACTTTATATTAACAGATAAATAAATGGGAATTTTATGGTATTAGCTAAGATATTTACGTCTATTTGTAATGGGAGAAGTGTTCAAGAATGTGCGAACATTGTTACGAATTTTGCAAAAGAAACCAATTCTAAACTAATTTTTAAAGCTGTTAAAACTCCAGAAAATCTAAGGCTAAATATGCTAAGAAATTTAGGTGATACTACATTACTAAGTAAAGTAAATAATCCTAAACAATTCTATACGGGAATAAGAGATTTCTTTTATGAACAAATTCGTGCAGACAAAAAATTAATATATTCTTGTAGAGAAGGATATAATCCAAAAGAATTCCATGAATTTCTTTTTTAAGGAATAGTGATGGATTTTATGGTAAAGTCCAAGAAGCGTGGATGTTTAGATATCAAACAAATATGGACAGGAACGTTAAAATTGCAGACAGATTGTCGTTAAATGTTTATCAAGACTCAGAATTGATTAGTAAATTAGATAAATATTTATCCCAAAATTGTCCAAATACATTTTATAAATGTCCAGGAGCTGGTAAAATTGGATGGAATAGTAGACATGATACAGTAACAATATACTTTCCTAAACCAGTTTCAACAAAAAGAAAAACAAGAAATTGCGCAGCTTGTTAAACCACATATAAGACAAAGTGCTAATGAAATAATGCTTGGGAATAAAGTTGCTGAAGGTGTTTATCAGATAGAAGAGCCGACTCTTGATACTATAAAGCCACTTTTGATTAAAGCAAAAATGCTAAAGTTAGAACCAGAGTTTTATGAATGGCTAGTACATCCCGACTTCCAATGTGGAGCAGGACTATTTACAATGAATAATGGAGAAAGAGTCGTACATACAAGCCCAGGTACGGTTGAGGCTTTAAAGCAAACCTTAGAATTAATCCAAAAAGTATGTAAAAAAGAGCCTTTTCAGAGGCTCTTTTTACCTGGCGGGAACGACGAGGCTATCTTGAGTCGCTCGCGTTAAACGGCAATTCCGTGTTTTGACGTCGTGATTTCATCGCTTGTCAAAAGCACTCCAGCCTCTGCTCGCTCCTCGCTCGAACTCAAGCAGGTTTAAACAACCTGCGGCGAGTTCTCGCCTCTTTATTCCACAACAAATAAACAAAAAAATAAGCCCGACAAGCGGGCTTATTTTTTTTTGTTAAATGGCGGGACCGACGAGGCTCGAACTCGCGACCTTCTGCGTGACAGGCAGACACTCTAACCAAACTGAGCTACGATCCCACGCCTTATTATTCAATTTTCAATGGAATGTAGCTCAGTTTGTTTTTTAATCTAAAACCGTTCGCTTTCGCTCACTGCAGGAGCTACGATCCCAATTTCGTTTAGTTAACGGATTGCCCGTGTAAGAATTATAATATGCTGAATTTTTTATTTTCAACATTTTTATTAAAATAAAAATCAATTTTATTGTCAATTAAAAAAACGCCCTGTATAATCGTATTAAGATAAGTTGTTGGAGATTATATGAAAAATAAATTCTATCTTACGTTAGTACTGTCTTTCTTGTTTATTTCCATGCCGGCTTATGCGGCAAAGGCGGTAAAGGTATCTGCTTTAACCGAATTTAATTCATTAAAACCGGCTGAGACAATGCAGGTAATTACTCTGGAAAGAGCTGAGTTTAAAAACGGCATAGTATTTGAAGACGGCACTGTAATAACCGGCAACATAATTGATGTAAAACAGCCAAAAAGGGCAAAACTTAACGCTTCGTTTAAATTTCAGCCAACATCTTATACCTATAACGGTAAAACAGAAAAAATAACTGATCCTGAATTTATCGCAAAATATGCTGAATATAAAGAACTGGACAAAGCGACCCCCTTGCTACTTCCGCAGCAACTACTGCGGGCGGCATGCTTTTCTTTCATATACCTCTTTTATCAGAAGGCGTTTCTTTTGTTAAAGGGGTGTGGAAAAATCCCAAAAATAACAGATTTAAATCAGGCTTTTATCAGGTATACAAAGATTCTCCTCTGTCTTATGTAGAAGAGGGTAAAGATATTTATATTACAAAAGATACAATGTTTGTTCTAAAGTTTAAATCTTCAAAAGAAGAAGATCTTGATGCGGAATCTGCAGATAACAATGAAGAAACAACAGAAGCTTCAAATCAAGCAAATGATGAAAACAGCTCACAAAAAGAAATTGTACCGATTCATAATCAGAAGGAGAATACTCCTTCTGTAGAACAAACTCTGCCACAAAAAACTAAAAGTATTCAAATAGAAGATCCCGAAGAAGTGCTCAAAGAAGTTGAACAAAACTCTGTCAAAGAACAGTTCTAAATTGTTCTAAATCTGTTCTATACGGCAAGAGAAAATATCTTGTATATTTCTTCATCAGAAAGTTCCGTAATGATTTTTTCTCCTTCAAAGACTGCTACATTGGCGAGATCTTTTTTGTTATTAATCATTTCATCAATTTTTTCTTCAAAAGTACCGAGCGTAATAAAGCGGTGAACCATAACATTTTTATCCTGCCCGATACGATAAGTTCTGTCGGTTGCCTGATCTTCAACAGCAGGATTCCACCACAGGTCGTAATGTATAACGTTAGTTGCTGCAGTGAGGTTCAATCCTGTACCGCCGGCTTTTAGAGACAATATCATTACGTTAGAGTCTTTATTTTCCTGAAAATCTTTTATCAAATCTTCTCTTTGCGTTCTGTTCAAAGAACCATGGAAAAATAACGGATTTATACCGAGTTCGTCGTTCAGGATTGTGCTTAATATAGAACCCATTTCTTTGTACTGGGTAAAGATAAGTGTTTTTTCATTGTTTTCAAGAATTTGATTTGTTATGGATACAAGCTGTTGCGCTTTTCCAGAAACGTCTTTTGATATGTCACCGGTTTTAAGGTACTGATAAGGGTGATTGCAGATCTGTTTTAATGCCGTAATAAGTTTGAATATCATACCCCGTCTGTTTATTCCGTTTAGTTTTGCAATATCGGACATCAGGTTGTCAAGAACACTCTGGTATAAAGCAGCTTGTGTCTTTGTAAGATAGCAGTATTCGTTCAGTACAACTTTTTCCGGCAGGTCGGATATAATTGACTTGTCTGTTTTAACCTTCTCAGTATAAAAGGTGAAATTGCCAGTCTTAATTTTTCAGCACGGTTCGTCTGCTTAAATTTTTCTATCTGTATTGCATAGCTTTTCTGAAAATCTCTTATAGAACCGAGATAGCCTCTGTTTATAAAATCAAAAAATACTCCATAATTCGGTAAGTTTGTTTTTTCAACAGGTGTACCTGTCATAGCTATTTTTATATCCGATTTAATTTGTTTTTACAGCCTGAGTCTGTGATGTATCAGGGTTTTTGATATTTTGAGCTTCATCTATAATGAGCATTGCCCATTTTTTGCTTTTTTAACCTGTTCGATATCGATTCTCAATATCGCATAGGTTGTTATTACAACATCTGCTTTAGAGTCAAGCTGTCTGTCGATACCGTGATAAACAGATGTTTTTAACGAAGGTGCAAAATTCTTTATTTCCTTTACCCAGTTGCCCAGAAGCGTAGTAGGACATACAACCAGTGCAGGATGTTTCAGTTCTCCTGATTCTTTCTGGTTAAGTATAAAACTTATGACCTGTATTGTTTTTCCAAGCCCCCTATCATCCGCCATACAGCAGCCAAAGCCTTTTTAATATTTGTATGGAGCCACTTAAATCCGCGTTCCTGATATGGACGCAAAGCACTCCTTTTAAAGATTCAGGAGGCGGCACGTCTTCTGTTTTCGTCAAATCTTTTAAGATATTTGCAAAAGCTTCATCATAGTCAAAATCATAGTCATCCATTTGCGATGATAATGCGGCATGGAGTATTTCCATTTTGTTTTTTATCATCTATTTTTGGATGTTTTACTTTTTTCAATAAGTTTTGCATTTTCTTCTCTGTCTATAAGTACATAGTGGTCTTTATATTTAATAAGACCCTGTGCATTTTTTTTGTTAACTCTTCGTATTCTTCAACAGAAATTTTATCGTCGCCTATTGCAATTGTGTATGAAAATTCAAATAAATCATTTAATGCCGCATTAGAGGCTCCGTTAGATGTGATTATGTCTCTTAATTCAGACATTCTGGAGGCTTTTACTCTGGCATTTATAGAGGCTCTCGGAGTAACTATATTATCTATGCCTTCGGGCAGTATTACATCTATAGATGCTTTTTGAAGATAATATGAAATCTGGGCAATTATCCTGTATACCTCATTAAGATCCATATTCAGTTCAAACTGGTGCTCTTCACTAAAGAACTCTTCCAGTTCAGGATAGTATCTTGCAACGTAGTTTAGCTGTTTTTCTATAAGATCAACAATTTCCTGATTTGTATAATTTTCAAAATGTGCAGTTTCTGCGTAAATATCTTCAATCCTGTATTTTTCTGAAGTATGGATATTTTTAATGTTGATTTTTAACTGATAATCTTCATCAGTAATTTTCAAAATTTCAAATTCAGGAAGTATATTATATTTTCCTATGTATATCTCATCCAGCCATTCCGAGATGGCAAGGGCAAGGTCATTGCCGCGGAAAAATCTTTTATTAGATGCATCTTTTATAAAATATACTGCTGATTTTGCATCTTTAAACTTTGTAGCTTTTATATGCAGAAATTTGAAAATTATATAGTTTAAAAAACTTTCAATAAGTTTATTTATGTCATATTTTGCCGCTGTTTGTAATAAAATCAGCAGGAATTTCCGATTTTAAATTATTTAATGCTAATGTAACATCTTTGCTTTTTTTGTATATTTCATACTGAATTTTAAACAGATTTTCTGTCTGAGTAACAACAGGTATAAAATGCAGTTTTTTCTACTATCTTCATAATCGTATATGTAAATTTATTCAGATAGTTAAAAGAGTCTGTACCGTCATCAAAATTCAAAACTTCATTAAAACTTGCAAAATATTCAAACACAATATCCTGCTTGAGGACATAACCTATCATATCCTGTTTTTGACCGTCAGTTTCAATTTCTTTTATTTCTGAACGGAAGCGATATAAAGAACCCTTTGATTTTGCATAAAAATCAAAGTTATTTGTCGGAGTAACAAAAAAAATCACCGTTATCAAGAAGATAAAAGCTTGTATTTCGAAGCGGGGTGTTTTTCCCAACAAATGCATCCTCAAATTCATCTTCAAAAAGCTGATATATGGTGCTCAATTGAAGACGAAAGTCTTTATTTTCCATTCCGACAGGATTTTCTGTAAGGTTTAAAAAGAGTTCGTCAATGTTATTCTTTTTTATATTTAAGCTCATATATACAACTTTCCGGATTATTCCAATGCTCAGCTATGTTAAAGATATATATTATACTCTATCCGTCCGAACGGAGAGTTTTTCAAAATATAAACACCACACAGGATTATATTCAGGCGCACAATCGACGCTTATTAATATATCCTAACAGCTAATTATATCACGCATATAAAAAATATGCGATAAGTTATACAAGTGACTTATATAGAATTTGCGGGAATGCGGATATAAATTTCTAAATAACACTGTTGTATATAAGTTTTGAGGTATAGTTATCAATGTGCTTTAAAAAACAGAGACATTCCTCAATTTTTTTCTTTATTTATTTCATGGTCTTCTCCGTCAAGTTCAGATATGTTATATTCATATTTTTGCTTTGCTTTTATACAGCTTTCTTGCAAGATCAACCGGGATTGTTTCGTCTTTTTGTTGTGCAGTATTAATACGGGCTTGTTTATATTTGACAGAGCCTTTATGTTGTCAAATTTGTTTTTAACGGGAACATAGAGCATGGTAGCTTTGTAAGAACCTGTTTTATAACAAACGGCATTTTGACCTTTTGAGCGATATTTTTTGCCATGTCAGCAAAGAAGAGAAAACGGGTTTAGAAGAATTAAAAATGCAATGTTATTATTTGCCGCAAAATCAGCGGCTACACCCGTGCCCATGGAATGTCCGATTATTCCTATATGGTCTGTATGTATTCCCTTTTTGTTTTAAATATTCATAGGCGGACTCAATATCCATCTGGGCTCCGCAGCGGGAAAATGCTCCGTCTGCTTTTCCCCGTCCTCTGTAGTCAAAAAACAAGCACACCCCAACCGTTGTTATAAAAATCCAAATAAGCCTTTTGTAAAAAGAATATTGCTCTTTTCACTGCTTATCCCCTGACAAATAATTACATACTTATTGCCGCAGTTAGGATTTATATCCCAAGCATCCAGATAAATATTGTCTTTTTGTTTTTAGTTTTAAAAATTCAATTTTTTCCGTAAAGCTCTTCTGTGAGCGGCGTTAATGAGTTTTACTGTATTGTGAATGAGCATTGTAAAAAGTGTTTCAAACTTTTTACGGTCTTAAACTCTCCATTATACCTGTTTTATTTATCTCTTTAGAGTACCAGTCACTTTTATTTAAGTTATTAATGCAGTCTTCAACTGTGAGCATGTTTTTAATCCTCCGTTTGAAATCTGTAGAAAAGAACCCCGAATATTTTGACAACAATCTAGCCTATGTTTTAAATTTTTCCATAGAATTGGGAATATTTGGTAAAGAAATACTCTATAGGGCTTGACGATATTCAATTTAAAATGGATAATAAGTTGTGGTTTTCTGTAATAGAAAATGAGAATAATTAGGAGAAGTCTATGAAAAATTTTAAAATCTTGCTTGCTTCTACATTGGTAGTTTTGGTATCTGCTTCTTGCGCTTTTGCAGGAGATTGCGCAAAAAAGATTGTGCTAAGAACAAACCTACTGATAAAATGGAAGCTTATGCACACCCGACAATGTTTGGCTCACAAGCTCAACAAACAAATACGGCTAAAGAAACCTACATTGTTGGCGGAAAAGTTTACAAACACAAAAATCACTTTGGCGTAGCAAACAAAGACAATGTTATTGTAAGCTCAGAGTTGATGCGTTGATGAATCTTCTTGAAAAGAAACAAAAAGCAAGATTTGACTCTAAAATGCCGGTTCTGCGTTCTGAACTCGCTGTTATTCTTGCTGAAGAATTCGGTTTGAACAACAAATCTGCTTCAAATAAATATAAAGACATCCCGTCTGACTACTGGGCTAAAGATTGGATTTACGGTGCATTAAACAGCGGTGTTATGATCGGTTATCCTGATAATAAATTCAGACCGGATCAGCCTGTAACAAAAAGCAGAAGTTTTTTGCTACAGTTGCACAGTTGATTTCCGTACCTACAGACAGAAGCCTTATTGTACCGGAATTCAACGGCAAACAAATGCAAAATATTCCGAAATGGGCGATTGCTCCGACAAAAGAAGTTGTTGCTTCCGACCTGTTAAAGGATGTTCCTAACCCGGGAAAAGTAAACTCTGATGAGTATCTTTCCAAAGAAGAGGTTGCTTATTTAATTTGTTCTTTGAAACAAAACTGGACAGGCAAAAATTCTATTGCAAAAGACCAGAACGCTCCGGATGCTATCAAAAACTATGCACCGGTTGTTATGAATGTAAAAATTCTTGACAGATTGTCAGCAAGACATTCAAATGCAGGTGACAGATTTACTGCAGAAACAACTTCTGATGTTACAATCAACGGCCAATGCTTTAAAGCCGGTTCAAAAGTAAGAGGTGAAGTTGTTCAGGTAGTAAGACCCGGCATTAAAAAATCCCGGATATATCAAAGTTAAATTTGTAAAAATTCAAGATGGCGATCTCTGTGCAGAATTCCCGAAAAATCTCACAGGCTCAGGTCGATACTTTGAAAAATCCTAATATCATAGCAAGATTATTTGGATTCCCGTTCAGCGCTGCAGGCAGAATTGTTGGTATTGTCGGCAGAACTGCAGGTTCCGGTGTTGATATTGTCGGCAACAGTCTTGAAGAATTCGGTGATGAATTATCTAACACATTTGTAGATACATTAACATTACATCCGGGTTCAGGTGCTATCAATCTCGGAAAATCAGTAGCAACTTTGGGAATCGGTGTATATGACATCGGTAAATTACTTGTAAGCGGTACATTCGGTGTACTTTATGAATTTACTGATGAAGTTAGATACCTGATTGTTCCTAAATATTCTAACGAATCAAGCTTAAATCCGAATGAAGAATTAAAAATTGTTTTCTAATGCATCCATTTGGATAAAGAAAGAGGAGAACGAATCATCGTTCTCCTCTTTTTGTATCTAATCTAGTGTCGCAGTTGCCGCCGGCTGTCTTATAATCAGACACTTCGGAAAACTCAACGTTTTCCTTCGTAGTGGCACTGGGTTCGGCGTTGCCTCACACGGCGTACCAGTCTGATTCCGCTCAACGCAGCCGGCACCTGCTCACCTTTTCAAATGACACTCAAAAATTTTGCTCACGTTCCTTATCGCAAAATTTTCTCGGACAATATTAGTATTTTTTAGAACAGGTTTACATTATCTTAACAGTTATTGACTTGGCGGTTCTTAAAAAAGATAATTAGTTTTAAGTTTAATTTATTAATTAATGAAAGATTATAATTATTATGATAAAACGTATTATTTCCCTCATACTTGCCGTTTTTATATTTTGGGGATATACGGGTATACCGGCTGTTTCCCAAACAAAACCCGCTAAACAAGAAAGTAATTATTATGAAAACCTTGTACCGAAAAAATTAGAACTTGAGATGAAAGACGCCATAGCCCACATATACGGAAAAGAAAATGTGGACTCTATATACGGCAATATTGAGTTAATGATTAAACAGGCAAAGTTTGCAAGACGTCCTGACCTGTATGAAGATGATTTAAAAGAGATTCTGACTGGTATAAGGATGAAGTAGTTTATATGTTTTATCCTGAACAGTTTGGCGTGGATGAAACGGGTAAACCTGCAACGTTTAAAACTCTTATAGGAATGCTGGATTATCTTAAAGATCTCGGTGTTACGACAATTTATATTTTACCCTTTGCTGATTCGCCGATGAACGATTCTGGTTTTGATGTAAGAAATCCTCAGAATATCAGGCAGGATCTTGGAGGAATGGAAGAATTTTCCCAATTTATGACTGCTGCCAGAGAAAAAGGGTTTAAAATCAAGGCAGATCTTATTCTGAACCATTTTTCCGATCAGCACGAGTGGTTTCAGCAGGCCATGAATGGTGATTTAGATAAGCTGAATTACTTTGTGGTCCGTGAAGAAATGCCGGAATACCGTCAATATAAAGACGAAAAACTTGGCTAACATGGTTGAATATAGAAAAGGACGGAACTCTCTCTAAAAGAAGATTGATTTTCCCCGAAATTACTGATAACCATTACAGAAAAGTTACTATAAAAGGGAAAGACTACTACTTATATCACACATTTTATCCGTTTCAGCTTGACGTAAACTGGGAAAACCCAAAAGTTCTTTATTATATGCTCGACACTATTACTTGCTGGGCAAATATGGGTATAGATATATTCAGAATGGATGCTATTCCGTATTTGAGCAAGGAACCCGGAACGAGTGCCGAAAATCAACCTAAAACCCACTATATAATTCAACTTTTAAGCGCATATCTGCAGACAATTGCTCCACGCTCAGTTATTCAGGCAGAGGCCTGCCAGCAGCCAAAAAAATATACTGCCTTATTTCGGTACGGAAAGAAAAATTGAACATAATATAAAAAACAATATAAAAGAAATAAAAAGAACAGATGAAGTTCAAATATGCTATCATTTTCCATATATGCCGGCTATCTGGGCATCTTTGGTAACAGCGGACAATTCCTATTTTTGGAAGGCATATAAAAATACTCCGCAAATCCCCGACTCTGCTGCTTGGGCAATGTTCTTAAGAGTCCACGATGAACTTACGCTTGAAATGGTTAATGAAAAGACAAGAGAACTGCTGTTTGACGGACTTGCTCCTAAAGGCGCCGCTTTCAGGAAAGGTTATGGAGTAAGCGGAAGACTTGCAAGCTTTTTGGATAAAAATCCGGACAGAATAGGTATGGCATTTTCTATTTTACTCTCATTACCCGGGGTTCCAATAATATACTACGGTGACGAAATAGGTATGCCTAATAACTATGCAAATGCCAAACAATCTGCAAAACAGAGAGAAGCTAAACAAAAAGCAGACAAAAAAATAAAACAAAATGCTCAGCTACTTTGACAGCAGAGACATAAACAGAGGTCCAATAAAACAAAAAGTTTTTTACGATGCAATGAAAAATACTGACTCATACAGTCACAAAGTGTACGCAAGGGTTCAAAAACTTATCAAAATAAGAAAACAGTACCCTGTTATGACCAGAGGTACTTTTACGGAAATAAAAACGGAATCGCCTGAAGTCTTTGCTTATGTAAGAGAATATGACGGAGAAAGAATCGTTGTAATAAATAACCTTTCGCCTGATAAAGAGAAAGCAACCGTTGTATTTATTAATGACAACTTTGGCAAAAAAGCAAAGGATGTGTATTTAAAAGACCTTTTGACAGATAAAATGGTCAGGGCAAAAGTTCAGAATAAAAAACTGACAGTAAGGCTAAAACCGTATGATGCAATGTGGCTGAAATTATAGATAATTAAATGTATTCTTGCAGATAGGTAGTATGCTATTTATTATGTCGTGAAATTTGAGCGGTTGTTGGTTCTAGTTTGTGAAACACAAATGAGCGACAGCCATGTGCGTTCATAGGTTGGGCATAACTGTCCAAAGCAGAAGAATCCTGTCATTCTGAAGCAGGAAAGTCTGCCTGAGCGGCAAGACATACAAAACTGCTAATCTGCATGCTTGTCAAAACTTAAAAACTTTGTTTTGACATATTTTTGAAAAACAGCTCCATAAGTACATATTACCATTGTTAAAACAAAATACAGATATGTGGTCTGTACGGGATTGTATATCCAGTAAATATCATGGTTAGCTCGTTCAGTTATCGGTATTCCGTTTATTTTTAACAATATTGCTGTGATAATATACATTACAAGCAGGTGGTTTGCCATAATGTGATAGGTATTTTCGCCCATTAATCTTACAAATTTTATATCTTTTACATATGGATATACTATTTTTACAACAAATAAAGAAGCCCATATTCCTGTCAAGGCTGTTATTACAGGCACAATCAGCTGCTGGTCAAACCTTGCCCATACAAGTACATAACTCAGACCTATGCCGTGTTCCGGATCATAGTCTCTGTTAAACAGCCATAGTACTGACTGAAGTGCGATAATTGCACCAAGCCATTTTGCCGTAAAGATATCAATTTTGTCTTCTATAAAATGTCTGTAATAATACCCAAGATAAACAAAAAATAAAGAAAACATTGTACGAACTACAATAAGCATCAACGGATCAAGCTTAAAAATTTTTGATACCGGTATAGCCGCTACACCGAGTATTGTGAATACTGCAAGATGAAAGTATTTGTTATCCTTTATTCCTTTTAATACCCTGAAAAGAAATAAAAATACTATCATAGTCATAAACAGCTGTGTAACAAACCATAACGGACATGACAGATCAAACTGATGTCCGTTTAAAAAGGGTGTTATAAAAAAGTTTTTAAGAGTTATCGGCTCACCCCAAAATTTTCCGGTTAACTTAAAAATGAGTACTGTAACTCCGAGATAAAATAAGTTGTACCAGAAATACGGCACTAAAAGACTCTTAAATCTCCTTTGTACAAAGGTTAAAACATCATCAAGATATTTTTCTTTAAACAGATATCCTGAAATAAAGAAAAAATAACGCAAGTTGAAATGAATAAGGCGTAAACATACCTAAAAGTGAAAATTCAAGGTGTCCCGAGACAACAAGCAATATTGCAAGTGCTTTTAAAACCGTAACTCTGTTTGAAAAATCCTCATTCATTTTCTTATTATCTCCTATGCAGTATGAAATAATTATATCATCATCTAAAAAAAACAAAAAGTAGAACATTAGTCAATATATGATATACTTTTATCGGGGATAAACAACATGTTAGAAAATTATAAACGCTATCTGGAATTTTTGGACTCTAAACTAAGCAAATTTTTTGAAAGTCAAAAACCGTATATCTTTTGTAAAAAAGGCTGTGCACATTCTTTGCAAACATTCACAATTCCGTATTCTTTGCTGGAGATGAAATACTTTTTATCTGGCTTAGAAACGCTTGATTCTTCAATAACTGATAAGATAGAACAAAATTTACAGGATGTACTGGCTAAAAAAAAGAAGTTTAGAGGCAAAAAAATTTTTGTATGATTGTCCGTTTCTTATAGATAATGCTTGTTCTTTATACAACTACAGAGGTGTTGTGTGCAGAACCTTCGGATTGATGACACAGTACAAGGGTACAAAAAGTAAAAGCCCCTTTTTGCAGTCATAAGGGGCTAAATTACTCTAATGTATTAAATTTACAAAAAGGACTATTTCTGTCAGAAAGTTTAAGCAATTGAATGTTAAAGAAGAACCTCTCGGATTTAATATCAGTTATTCTTATTTGACCAATATTGCTTTTGAACAGGAATTTAATATCCTTTTTGGTGAAACAAAACCATTGATAGACTGGTTTATTGAAGACAACAGTTAATTGTTTTTGTTCGACATTTATTATTTGTTCAGCTTCACCCGGTGCTACTCTTAATACAGGTTTTATATTTGTGTCACCTTCCTGTGCAAGCATATCATACATTGCATTTGATATTCCGATAAAGAAGTTATAATAGTCTTTATTCTGCATATTGTATTTTTTGTCCAAAAATGTTTGTGCATAATCTTTTATTGTTTTTGCCTGAGTTTTGTATTTTGCAATCAAATCCTTATGTGCATCGACAGTTAATTTATAACGGTATTCGGGATTTGCTTCCACAAGTTCAATCATATCTTGCAAAACTTTTGCCTGTCCGCCGTATGCAAGAATAACTTCATACATATCATCAAGAGCCTCTTCTGTCATACCCAGTTTCTTTTTGCATTCTATACGGTATTCATAATATACACCGGGACCGTATTGAGGCTGTTTGTTATAAAAATATGTATAATCCTCAAGCGCTTTATCATATTTACCTTCAAAATACAAAAGTCTTGCTCTCTGGCTTCTGGCTTCATCAAATTCGGATTAACTTCAAGGGCCTTTGTATATAAATCTATAGCTCCGAGTCTGTTGTTTTTCCATTCATAATCTTTGCCCAGGTTAAGATAATACTGTTCATCTTTTACCTGTTCAGCATTTACGCTTGCTATACCCATTAAGCCGGCACAGACTAAACAACAAATAAAAACTAATATCTTTTTCATAAAAACTCCTGTCTTTTTTTAAATTTTAGATGAAATCAATTTTAATATAACATACAAATAATAATAAATTGAATTATAATGCTATTTTGTAACAATAGAAAAAATATGTAGTTGATAAATTAATACTGTTTTGTTAGGATGTTTTCAAAGGAAAATTTTATGCTGATTAAATCAATAAAAACACAACAACATCATCATATCCATATAGTCCCGAACAGGCTTGTGGATTAGTTAGTGTTTTATTGGAATAACAATTCTAAATAAAAAAGCCTCTTCGGGATTCTGCCTCAAAGAGGCTTTTTTTTTATTACATATTAATTTGGAATTGGAGAATCAAATGTTAATAACATCAATAATATCAGCTATAGGAAACAATAATAGTATCTATCCTTTAATAGTCAGAGATTGTGGAATAGAAGTTCCAACTAAAATAGTTCTCACCTATAATCAAAATAAAAAAAGAATCCAAAGAAGTAGCAAAACTTGCTGCAAGAGAACGCACAATGGATGAATATGCGGTTTCTGCTGTATGGCTCGGCGGTATTCCTCTTGTCAGCAAGATAGCGGACTATTTTATCAGAAAAAAAGGTTTTAACCCGGATGTAAATTTGAAGTTGTTTAAAAATAACAGTGTTCAAAATATAGATGAAAATATTAAAAACTTTAAAGGCAAAGTGCCCGACAGAATCATAGATGAGCTTATAAAAAAGTTAAAAATAATAAGTCTGTTTATGAAAAACTTCTTGCATATAAATTTATTGCCTCAACGGCAATTCCTATCCTGTTTATGGGGTAATACTGCCAAAGCTCATATTTGCATCTTCCAGCAAAAAAAATAGAACAGCAAAGAGCTAAAGAAGCTAAAAACAAAAACCTCAATTTTCTTAGCAAAAGAAAATATACAAAAATCCATAGATTTTATGACGGATAAAAAATATCTTTTAAAGGCAATTGGGTATCTACTGCAGCAAACTTCTCCACGGTGGATAAAATGTTCGTCACAGACGGCGGCTATGCAGTGGGGCGTGTTGCTACGGCAAGAAATAAAAATGAAGCAATTGATGTGGGCTTTAAAATGGCAGGCATGATGTTCTTAAACTTTATTGCGCCAAAATATATTGCGAAATTTCTTGACTCTGTTTTAATGTCTCTCTGGATCCTCTAATGCTTGCAGATAAGTCATTTGTTGATGCGGTAAAAATAGTAAGCTGAAACTGCCGGAATCAGGCTCTAAAAAAGAAATTCTGAAATTTATAGATAATAACCCAAACAGCATTTTTGTAAAATTTGCACGGAAATTTAATAAGGTAAAACTTTTGGATAACGGAATCAGAGACCCGAGGGCTTATGTTGATACACAGGATTTGGCCAAGTTCAGCAGTGACATAAAAGAAATTTATTAAGAATGCTAAGTCTGCTAAGAGTGTAGAAAATTATGCATTAAAATCTAAGAGGATAAAATCAATGAGCATATTAACTAATATTGCAGTAAGCAGTGCACTTTTTGGCCTACGGGCTTCCAAAAGCTCAGTTTGCCTTTAGAAAGCTGGTAACAGGCTCTGACCTGGAACCCGGCCTTGCACCGGCAAAGAAGGTTCTGTAGCCGATAACATACTGTATAAGACTTTATAAAAAAAATAACAGTTAATGGTGCCGTTGGCCCTCTGCCGAGTAAAACAAGACTAAATGTCTTGTTTTACGAGAGAAGAACCAAGAACTCTGTTTTGAGTTGACTAAATGTGACAAAGTGAACATTTGAACGAAGTGAAAATTGTGAACCTGTCCTTACGAAGTGCAAGTCAAAATAGAGACTCTGCCGAATAAAAAGCAACTAAATGTTGCTTTTATGAGAGGTACTAAGTCAAAAGCGCAGCTTTTTTAGTGTGCCGTATAAAAATCGACGAAGGCCAACAAAAAAGACCCCGAAAAGGAGTCTAAATTTAAAAAGAATGGTGCCGTTGGCCACTCTGCCGAGTAAAACAAGACTAAATGTCTTATTTTACGAGAGGTAGAACCAAGAACTCTGTTTTGAGTTGACTAAATGTGACAAAGTGAACATTTGAACGAAGTGAAAATTGTGAACCTGTCCTTACGAAGTGCAAGTCAAAATAGAGACTCTGCCGAATAAAAGCAACTAAATGTTGCTTTTATGAGGTACTAAGTCAAAAGCGCAGCTTTTTGTGTGCCGTATAAAATCAACGAAGGCCAACAAAAAGACTCCCGAAAAGGAGTCTAAATTTAAAAGAATGCTGCCGTTGGCCACTCTGCCAAGGAAAACAAGACTAAATGTCTTGTTTTACGAGAGGTAGAACCGGCTCTGGTGAGACGAAGGCCAACAAAAAAGACTCCACAAAAGGAGTCTAAAATTTTAAAAAGAATGGTGCCGTTGGCCACTCTGCCGAGGAAAACAAGACTAAATGTCTTGTTTTACGAGAGGTAGAATTCGGCTCCGGTGAGACGAAGGCCAACAAAAAGACTCCCGAAAAGGAGTCTAAATTTTTAAAAGAATGGTGCCGTTGGCCGGAGTCGAACCGGCACGTGGTTGCCCACACAAGATTTTGAGTCTAGCACGTCTACCAATTTCATCACAACGGCACACCATTTTATATTCAATTTTCAAGTTCGTTGCCTCGTGATGAACTTGGCAGACTTTAATCTAAAAGTTCTCTCCGCTTCGCTGCGGTCAGTCATCACAACGGCAAGCACATATTAAGTATTCAATTTTCAAGTTCGTATTGCTTATTAGATTTTCATTATTCTTTAAATACTTTTTGAATAACTAATAATCAGAGCAATATTTTTTATACAATAAATACTGTAAACTTATTCTACCAGAACAATTTTAAATTTCCAGTATTTATTTTAAATTTTATTCTAAAATATGTAAAGTTTCTGTTAAAAACTATTCAAAAACCAAATTAGAGTGTTTAATAAAATAATAGTCTGGATAATATTTGATATGAAAATTACAAAAATTTTTAACTCTTATACTGCATCACCGTCTTTTAAACGTGCTCCGGATTCTTCAAGGAAAATGCCGGACGGCCGTAATGAAGAACAGTTCTATTCTGATACTTTGAAAGACGCTAAAAAATTTCTGGGTATTACCAATCTTGCACTTATCCTGCATCAATCCAGTTTTCCCGTAAAAAGATAACGATTTATTTATAGGTTCGCATATAGACAACAAGGCTGTGGAAGTTAACAAATTCCTTAAGTTGCACGGCTTTGACTCAATACAGCTTGGACCGCCCGGGTTAACAAGACTTTCTCCCTACACTTCGGGAGTAAATTCAAAAGCTATCTGTATGCTGATATGGAAAAGCTTTACAACACCGGATTATGCAAAGATATTGACTAATAAAGATATATCTTCGGTTATCAACAGCATTGATAAAAATCGGGTTTATGAAAATATATCTGATCAAACCCGTTTTAACAGGGCATTCTATACCCATGACAAACTTTTTGCCAGAGCTTATGACAATTTAATACACAAGGTAAAAACAAAGATAAATCTGCGCTGAATTTATATAAAGAATTTGAAGAATTTAAACAAAAAGAACAGGACTGGCTGGAAAGTGATGCTCTGTTTGATCATTTTAAAAAGAAATTCTCAATGGATGAAAACTTCTTTGAATGGCCGGAAATGAACAGAAATTTAATTCTGTATTTAAATAATCCTGAATCTCCTCAGCATGATGATGCGATTGATTACGTGGATAAAATCCATATAAAACACGGAAGAGAACTTGAGATATATAAATTTGAACAATTTATTCTTGATAAACAGGAAAGGGAGTTTATAAAAGAAAATCCTGAAAAAATTAAACTATATTTCTGATGCTATTATAGGCTTTTCGCTTGCTGACTACTGGGCCAATCAAGATGCTTTCTTAAAAGATTACCGTGTGGGCACCCCTACGGAGGAGAGGGCAGAAGTATAGGCGGCGGCACTATCTGGGGTGAAAATCAAACCTGGGATATACCTGTTCTTGACCCGCAAAAACTTTTTTTGTTAAAGACGATGAAGGAAGAATTATCGGGCTTGGCATAGCCGGCAAAATTATAAAAAATAAATTTGAAAGGCTTCTTGATACATACCAGAATATTAGAATAGACCACGTTATCGGTCTTATCGACCCGTGGATTTATAACAAAAATAATGTTGAAATACGCCACGGTCGATACCCAAACGAGGGTAATGACAAACCGGAGCACATTGTATATAAAAACGCCCATGGTGCGAACATAAGTCTTATTGGAAAAGAGCATGCATATAATGCTGCTACACAGAACTGGGACTGGTATACAACACAAGAAATAAATAAAGAAATTGCGAATATGCCAAACGTTGATCCTGACGGTGATTATGCAAAGATTCTGGACGAAATTTTGCTTCCTTTGTTTAAGGAAAAGGGAGTACAAATAGATGATATCGTTTGGGAGAGCCTTGGCTGCAATACAAAAAAAATTTGATGAAGTATATAAAAAAGAAAGAACGCCCTTTGCCTGATATAAGTTCATCATATCAGTATCAGCTGCAATACAGACCGAAAAAAAGACTGGATGATGATTGGCAGCCATGACAACGGACCTTTTGCTCAGATATGTACGGATGATTTTTTATAGAGGCAAGGCTGGTCTTGGCAACATAATGAACGGTGAATACCTTGTCGGGAATATGTATCCGGAACTGTCAAATGACGAAAGACAGAAGTTTATTGACAACCTCGGCTGGGACAGACGTTCCAGAGTAAAATTAAAATATGAAGAGTCTTTTACGTTTCGGCAAAAAAATCCAGTTTACTTTTATGGACTTTTTCGGCTTAGACAAGACCTATAACTATTCCGGCACGCAGAATGCGGAAAATTGGAAATTAAGACTAAAAAAAGATTATCAAAAAGATTACTATGATAAATTAACCTGGAAGAACGGGGATAAAGGTGTTTTTAACGTGCCTGTAAATATGCCGGAACATCTCAGAAATGCAGTAAAAGCTAAAATCCTTACAGAAGGCGGCAAATTGGAAGAACACCAAAAACTTCTGGACGATTTAGAATACTGTGATAAAACTATTCTTAAAGAAAAAGAATAGTTAGATGTATAGAGGATAAATACTTATTATTCCGTTTAATATAGGGATTTCATCCTGCTTTTGGTGTTCAAATGCAGGAGTTATTCTCATATAATCATATTTTTTGATGGAGTATTTTTCATTATCTTTTTGGATTTTTTATTCTTATACCGGACAATTTATCCAATTCTATATAAAATAAAGATTTATTTTTCGAATACGGATCTGCAATCAATATACTTTTTCCTTTACAGGAATATGCGTTTACATAATGTCCGTATTGTCTTTTTAAAAAAGGAATCTTTTTGTTTATAAAATCCTGATATTTAGTATTACAGATCTGCCGTTTTGCAGTTCTTCGCATATGTTTAAAGGTGTTTTAGATTTATATTTCTTTTCTACTTTTCTTATTCCGTAGTATTTTTATATCAGTGTGCAATCTTTTGGATAAAAGATATTTTTCAATAGCATTGATTAAATTTTGTGCTGTTGTACCATATTGGTCTGTTTCTGCAAGAATTTTCATTGTGGAAACAAGTTGTTTCGTATCGTTATTTGTATTTAGTATATTTATGACTGCATTTGCTTTGCACTTACAGGTCCGCAGGAATATTCATCCTTTTGTTTTATATCAGAAAATCCAAATACAAAACAGGAAACAATAATGCATACTATTGCAAAGAAAAGTCGTTTTATCATACTAAACAGCAAACCTGAAATGTACTATATCACCGTCTTGTACAACATAATCTTTACCCTCAAGACGAGTTAAGCCCTTGTCTTTTTGCTGCTGCATAAGAACCGCAGCCAACAAAATCATCATAGCTTGTAACTTCCGCTCTGATAAATCCTTTTTCAGAATCCGTATGGATTACACCTGCTGCCTGCGGGGCTTTTTGCACCGGCAGGGATTGTCCAGGCTTTTACTTCCATTTCGCCGGCTGTGATAAATGTTCTTAAATCCAGAAGATGATAAACAGACTTAATCATTCTTTCTATACCGGAATTTTCAACGCCCAATTCCGCAAGGTAATCCTTTTTCTCTTCTTCTCCGAGTTCTGAAAGTTCCGCTTCGATTTTTGCGGAAATAACAACAACATCCGCATTATGTGTTTTTGCGTATTCTTTTACTCTGTTTACATAATCATTGCCTGTTGCAAGATCTGTCTCTGATACATTTGCCGCATATATAACAGGTTTTGTAGTCATAAGATGCATAAATTTAATATAATGCTGCTCATCTTCATCAAAATGATCTTTGACATTGATAAATTTGCCGTCTTCCAAAAGCTTCAAGAGCTTTTCTACAACCGCAAGCTCGGCAATTGCATCTTTGTCGCCCGTTTTTGCCACTTTTGAAAGTCTTTGCTGGCGTTTTTCAAGACTTGCCATATCAGCCAATGCAAGTTCCGTATTGATTGTTTCAATATCGTCAATAGGGTCAACCTTGCCCGTAACGTGTATTGTGTTCGGGTCATCAAAACATCTTACAACCTCAATAATTGCATCTGTTTCTCTGATATTTGCAAGAAACTGGTTACCGAGCCCCTCGCCTTTGCTTGCACCTTTGACAAGTCCTGCAATATCTACAAATTCTATTGCCGTAGGTACAATCTTTTGCGGCTTTGACCATGGGCTGGAGTACGGATAATCTTTCATCCGGAACAGTGACTACTCCGATATTCGGCTCTATTGTGCAAAACGGATAATTTGCGCTCTGTGCGTTTGCCGTTGATGTAAGCGCATTGAATAATGTTGATTTCCCTACATTTGGCAGTCCTACAATCCCTGCTCGTAACAATTTTTTAATCCTCGTTTGTGTACTCTTACCATATATGCTACAAAAAAAACACACTGTTTACAATGTTGTTAACGGAGAAATGCAAAAAATTAAGCAATGCAAAAAATTTGATATTTTACGCCTATTTTATAACAAGCATATTTTATTATGATTTTTAAACAATCAGTTTTATAAATATTGAGGAATTTGTTATGAAAATATCGCCCGTTCACCACTACTATATAAGAGCTTCAAAAAATATCCAAACAACGCATCAGCCGCTGCTGCAAATATCAACCCCGTATGCATCGGATACAGTGTCTTTCGGACAGAGGATTGTCACAGCAGAGGAAAATCAGCATCTTGGTGAGGTAAAGACAAGAGTTTATCACGGCAAAAAAGGGCTCGGTTGCTGATTATGTCGAAGCAGCCAAAGTTGTTCTTGATGAAGATGCAAAGATTAAAAAATTAAAACTAAAAAACTCTTATCTTTTATTTGATCCCGATGTGCCTTGTGAGTTAAGAAACGATGAACGTTTTATTTCTACCAATATATTTATGTTTAATAATTCGCAAACCAACAAAAAACGCATAGCGAAATACACAACAGCAGGTGCTTGGCGCTGCTGCCGGTGCAGGCATTGCTTATATATCAAGAGAAGCATCACCCGTTGCAAATAGAGTCGGCAGCAAATTTGCACTTGCCAAAAGACTCAAAAAATCCGAGACCGATGCCGTATGTACTTGCCGGAGCAGTAATTGCATTTTGTATCACTGCGCTTGCTGACTATATAAAATCCAGAAAGAACAAAAAATCATCATAGAGATAGATTATTGCTTTTGAATGGCAGGTTTTGTCGAGTTGTGCAGGTATGCCCAACCGACAGCATCTTAGTCACTCCGACGCAAACACCTTATGCCTCCCTAAGTAAAAAAACGAGAGAGCAGATATTTTATTTAGAGTGACTTAAAATCCTACCCGCAAATATTTATACAGCACACAGATACTTCGTATCTGACTTAGTACCTCATAAAAGCAACATTTAGTTGCTTTTATTCGGCAAAGTCTCTAAAAAAAATGATAATTAATCATTTTTAGAGTTCTTGAACAAAGAAGTAAACATACTCTTTTATTTTGTTTTCACAAAATATCCGCTCACTTTTTTCGGCGTTTCTTCGAGTTTCGGGCTTTGCCCTCACTCTACGCAAATCCGCCCGCTCTTGGTTTTCCTTTTGGGCACTGGGTTATTGGCGTTCAAAAGGTTTTGCGTTCCATTTCGAAATTTTATTCTAAAATTTCTTCATTCCATAAACCTTGTTCATATAAATTTTGGGCTTTTTCGTGCCCGAATAAAAATTTTCAAAATCCGCTACATAATAAATATTATCAGGCAAAGGCACGGTAAGACCTATTTTAAGTATAACGGATAAAAAAGAATCGCCGGATGCACGAAAATACGCGGCATTAAGAGAACTTATGACCGAGTTTATAGGTGTCCCTACAACAATGACTCTTGGGCTTATAGGTGAAAGTCTTGCGGGACTTCTTGCAAAAAAGGTTCTGCCAAGTATAAAAATGCCAGTTCCGTTCTTTCTTTTTTAGGTATATGTATGGCGGCCGGATACTTTGTGCCTAAGTTTTTGCAACATAGGTATGCCTCCCGTTATGAAAAAAACTTATGCCCAATTATGATCCTAATGCTGCTTTTACCGGTACAGGATCAACCGTTAAAAGTGAGAAACAACAGTGATAAAAATCTTAAAAATGATTATTACAATATTTATCACACAAAAGTAAACTCTCCGTATTTTAGAGCGGGGATGAAGGTGTAGATTATGAATGTTACTCCTACTCAAAAAAGCATTAATAAAAATCAGAAATGTAGTTGCAAACCAAAGGCAAAGAGAATTTGCAAGAAATACTGTATGCGCCATTGCTGTGGAAACATCATTAAAAGCTGCCGGCAGACCGGCATTTATCTACTATGATAAACACGCAAACAAACAGTCTAAAAAATATGCGGCAACAAAAAGAATTCTTATACCAGTCGTTTTGTCTCGGTTTGTATTTGAGCCTGATAAACAAATTTAAAAAGGTTGCATACGGATTGTAAGCAAAAAAATGACGAAAAATAATCCGGAAAATAAAAGAAAACTGGATTTGTATGAAAATTTCCAATCAAAAATAAGTCTTTTTAAAAAGATAAATCCGCAAAGAATAAATTGAAGCCCAATTGAGCCACCTTTACATACAAACAAAAATTATCACTTCGGAAAAGGTGTAAGAGAGCTCAGTTCAATAGTTGCAACTGTATTTATACTTGCACTTTGCGCACCGATATCTTCACAGATAATCCTACACCCTGTTATGGATTTGATATTTAAAAATAAAAACATAAAGAAAACAATTCTGATAAAAAGTTGACTGATAGCTGCTATCAAGAATTAAACTAAATACATATAATATTGAACAGTATACAATATCAAGTTTATGGAGTTCTTTATGAAAAAATTATTATGTATTTTAGCTTTAGCAGTATTTTTTACAGGAGGTGCAGTTATGGCACAAGAATTGGAACAACCTTTTGCAAAAGGTGATGTAAATCCATACGGCAAATTTTTTACGGGTACTACTTATCTTACAATGCTTGTTCAAAATGACGATATTTGGAATTCTTCCGTTGGCAATGTTACTTTCGAACCCGCAGCAAGAACAAACTGGCATAAACACTCCGGCGGACAGATTCTGCTTGTAACAGCAGGCAGAGGCTATTACAAAGAAAAAAGGACAGCCGGCAAAGAGAATTAAAAAAGGTGATGTGGTAAAAATCCCGCCGAATGTTGAACACTGGCACGGTGCAGCACCTGACAGCTGGTTTGCTCATATTTCTTTGGAAACAAATATTCCGAATAACAAAACAACTTGGCTAGACCCTGTAACAGACGAACAATATCACAAAGAGGTAAAATAAAAATGTCAAAAAAGGTATTGGTTATATCATCAAGCCCGCGAAGAGGCGGAAACTCTGATACGCTGTGCGACCAATTTATTAATGGAGCAACAGAAAGCGGACATAAAGCGGAAAAAATATTCTTGAAAGATAAAAAAATTAACTACTGTACGGGCTGCGGTTTGTGCAACACAAACGATTATACGGCTTGTTCGCAGAATGACGATATGAAAGACATTTTAGAAAAAAATAATCGCATCTGACGTAATTGTTATGGCAACACCTGTATATTTTTATACAATGTGCGGACAGATAAAAACATTTATAGACAGATTCTGCAGCAGATATACTCATATTACGGATAAAGATTTTTATTTTATATTGACTGCCGCAGATGACAATAAAGATGCTCTTGAACGTACGGCAGAAGAGTTTAGAGGGCTTCTTGCCTGTCTTGATAACTGTACGGAAAAAGGCATATTATACGGTACGGGTATATGGAAACGAGGAGAGGTAAATTCAACATCTCTTCCAAAGCAGGCATTTGATATGGGTAAATCAGTATAATTTTTGGAGGTAATTCTGTGAAAAAATTATTAGCTTTATTTATATTATTACTTTTTTTTTTCTTCTATATCCGTATCAGCTATGGAAAAAGTTAAACATGAGGGCAGTATTATGAATGAAGAATTAAAAATAACGGATCCTGATTTTTATGAAATTTCAAATCATTTTATTTATGAAGAAACGGCAAAAGTCGGCAAGCTAAGCGTAAAAGAACAGGAGCTTATAAGAATAGTTGTTCTTACCGTAAATCAACAGCCGGATTCTTTAAAAAATTGTGTAAAAGAAGCGTTGAAAAATGGCGTAGCCCCTGTTGAAATAAAAGAAGCAGTTTATCAAACAGCGCCTTATGCAGGGATTTCAAGAGCAGAGATAGCAGTAAAAGCGGTTAATGAAGTGTTCAAAAAAGAGGGGATAAAACTTCCTGTTGCAAGTCAAAAACAACTTCCGCAGACAACAGATATGACAATGGCCTTGCCACACAGGTGAAAATTTTTGGCGAAGGCATGAAATCAAGAAAAGCTGAGGCTCCGGAAGGGCAAAAACATATTCCTGAATTTCTATCAGATTACTGTTTTGGCGATTTCTATACAAGAAACGGTCTTGATTTAAGAGAACGTGAACTTTTAACCCTTTGTATGCTCGTTGCTCTGGGTGATACGGAAAGCCAGATAAAAAGGACATATTCAGGGCAATTTGAATATGGGCAACAATAAAGATACACTTATTGCGGCTATTGCGCAGTGCCTGCCGTTTATCGGATTTCCTAGAACTCTTAACGCTATGAAATATTTAAATGAAACAGTTGAAAAATAATACTGTAGTAAGTTTAATTCTATTTAATATTTAAAAATCCGGCCGTAAGACCGGATTTTATTTCAAAACGAAATTGTGAAATTGTATATTTTCTCTTATTATTCTCCGGCTTTTTTCCTTTAATTCCTTTGCTATAAGAGCTACACGTCTGTATATAGTAACAACACAACCCAGAGTAATAATAACAAGAGCAGCAGGATAAGCATAAAGATTGATATCCGGAATCCATATTGCTCCTATACATATAACATTTATAACTGTTAAGAAAGCCATTCTATGCTGTTTTGCCATTGGTCCCGTAAAATATTGATCGTGTACCTATTGCTCCGCCAACTTGCAGTACCCGTGTATAAGCCGTAAATATTGCAAATATTTTTAACCCTCTTTATTTATAATTCTTCTCTTCTTTTGTGTTCTTCCTTTAGTTTTTCAACCTCTGCACGGATTCTTTCCGTAAACTCTCTGGTTGAAGTGTTGTCGTAATATACGGGTTCCGATATGTAAACATCAGCAATAAAAGGCACAAACAAAAAGTCGCCTTTTAGGCAATATTCTGTCGGGACCGTTAATATAGCACGGAACAACAGGGATATCGGGATTCATCCTTGCAATATGAGCGACTCCTGATTTGAATTTTGAAAGATTACTGTCATTACCCCTTGTTCCTTCGGGGTAAATAATTACTGATTCGCCGGCTCTCAAAGACTCGTTAATATCCTTAAAAAGTTCTTCTTCCCTGGCTTTTCTAACCTTTCTGGAGATCGGAATAATTCTGAGCAGCTTTGTAAAAACAAAAGTTTTAAACTTTGTGTTGCAAAAATAATCCGTCGCCGCAACGGGATGAATTTTTAATATCTGTGAACCGGAAAACAAACTCATCAAAATAAGCGTATCAAAGTGGCTGTTGTGGTTTGCAACGATTATTGATGCCCCTTTGCTAACTTTGGGTAAATTGTCCGAACCTGATACATTCACACCAAAAACAAGATAGATAAAAGGTTTTATACAAAATGTAAAAGTTATATATTTCAAAAATTTGTAAAACATAGTGTTATCCTCTT
>VOFD01001695.1_pt1 | contig 41685 bp, 43 predicted proteins | sample 5384101 | NCBI WGS metagenome assembly VOFD01 (sample SAMN12384723, study PRJNA508395) | human gut metagenome | isolation source: healthy gut C | host: Homo sapiens
TTTCGCTGTATTACATTTGCGCCGTTGTCGACAGATAAGGAGGTGCGCATCAATACTGAAGTGGTGGTCTATTGGGATGCCACCAGAATCGTAAACCCGGACGTTCTCTATTGCTGACATCTCAAACTCAGATTTCTTCTTGATTCAGTGCACGGAACTGAATCCGTAAACGAATAGTTTTGTAGAATCGGCTGTCACCCTCCATGCTTGAACTTTAAACAACAGCACCTGCATTTAATATACTATTTCCTTATAGAAATGTCCGATATTTTGGCATCGAACACGGCCAATCCCTACCTGCCTGTATGGGATGTTTATCCGAATCCACTTTAACATGATCCTGTAATGAAAGTGTTATATTCGAAATGGACCAACGGTTTAAAATGGTATTAGTAAACTGTAAAGTGAACTGTGTGACCCAAGTCTGCTTCGCGACGAATGTAATTTCGGCTGGGCGCGCCACCAAGCATTATGCTTATCAGCAATGAACTGTTTCTTTCTTTTCTGGCTTGATGTATCCGTTTTCGTGTGTGTTTGGGCGATTTTGTCCTTTCTTTTGCCTTGTTCTTCGTCAGATAGCCCGCCATCTTCCTCATCACAAAAGCGAAAATGCCTCAAAACTCAATATGCTATATACAGATATGCGGCTAATCTGTCTGTCGGGGCCATATGGTCAGCTCATTTGCTTCCGGCGTTTCATCTGTTCGTATTCCTGTTGCGCTCTTTTTTTTCAAGTAGTCGATAAAGCACGCACATACATGTTGCCCATGCCTGGTCCTGTATTTATGGCTTCGTGGGTGCCAGCATCTCGACGATTTGGGTAATATAAAGGTTCCCGTCATTCCTTTGTTCAGCTCCATGAACGGTCAGCAGTTGCGCTTCTAGTTTACCGATAGCTGTCTGCTGGCGGTGGTTCACTGTATCAGGTCGGCGGCGCAATACGGCGTTTCTGTTCGGTTTATCGGTCGCCTGGCAACCCATTTTGCTGGCACAAAGGTTCTTCGGTGGGTCCTGCCTAGTTGTTGTTCCAGGTTGCTGAGCAAGGTTTCCTTCCTCGTTCCTTCAGCTTTCACTTAATGGAACACTTCATTTTGATCTTTACGGCAGCCAATGCATTGCATAATATGCTGAAGCCTACGGATGCTGCATCTTCTTCCGAAGGATTTTATCACTGGAAGTGCCTGCGTACGGGCTACCCAGTCGACATCATGGTCATTCCCTACCGTCAGGCGTTTTCCTGTAGCGTATCCCTTTGCTCCGCTTCTTTGTTGACCTGTGCCACCGATTTTGTTTCGGTTCCGTCCAGTTGTACAGGTGCTTATCTGGTCATCCATTGCTGGTCGGTCATATAGCAAATAACGCTGTTCCCCGTCGCCAGTGATGCCCACTGGCTTCCATGATTTGCAAACCAGCACATCATAGGTTTCGCACTTCTGAAAGGGAAATGTGCCGTTCCTGTCTTGCTCTCACTTCATTGAGAACGATTGCTTATCGTGCCACGATCTTTCCTGTAACTGATCCGACCATTCAATGTGGCGATTCGATGGTTTCCATTAAGTTGGACCAGCGAAGCCGCTAGTCACTGCACGGTCTCCTCCAGATAAAGCGCGGTGCTTTCACCATAAAGGGTTTCGAGGTCTGACCATCGTTCAACAAACCATAACGGTAGCCCGCGTATGGGCAAAGCTTCCAAGAAATTTTCATATTGGGCTTCAGCATCGGGCACGGTAAAGGAGATTACATTGCCCAAACGAATCGCGCAGGTTGGGATAGAAGAAAGCCGTCTCGGCAAGTTCGCGCAGGGCAGGCACCCGGCATTTGTTCTGCCTCCGTACTTTGCATTAATCTCTTCATCGGCGATGCTGATTTGTATTTCACCTCCACCTATATCCCCTTTCTTCATTTGGAAACCGGAGCGGTGGAATGCCGAAGCGAAATCGGCATTTGGGCACTTCTGTGCCTTTATCGAAAGCCTCCTAAACCCGAATAAAGGCTATAGTCTCCATAAAGGGAACGAGTTATCGAAACGCCAGTCGCTTGCGTAATCGCCTGAAGGGAAACGAAAGTCCAAAGAAGATCGTAGAGTGTAGCTAACCAGGTTGGCTTCCGCTGGCATCCCCTGAAGGACGGGCGATGCAGCGTCCAAGTCTCTTTGTCCGCCCGGCTGCAGGCGTGGTCGCGGAATGTTTCCCATTTCATCATCAACCGGACTTGGGAGCGATCGGTTGGTATACAGGCAGGTGAATGCTATCAACGCACGCTCATATCAGCCGATAAGGGAAGCTGAACGCCATATCTGATACGCTGCTGTCCATCGTATACATCAACAGTGACATAATTCTTCCTCGTTCGTTCCGATATAGAACGTGGGCGGCTCCTGGCTTCTGAAGTTATCGTTGCCTTGATAAAAACCAGGCGGTTTTTTCAACGGCATCTTAGAGAAAGCACATACGCCTCAAGGACGATGAAACCCTCCACGTGGTGGACGCCGCCCAGTTACAAACGATTGAACGCCTTGAGTTCCTTTATCTGGCGCATAGCACTATGCCACTTCCACCCTGCACGGGCTGTTCGTTCAGGTTCATCGCCTGCACCTGATGCGTTCCTGCTTTCGCGCGCATCACATTTGCGTTCAATCCCTCAGTTGCAAGCTGAGGGTCTGCTCGCTGCGGCAAAGCCAGTTCGCCCTGACGGGTCTCGCTACACCGTCGGTCACATCCGCCGATACCTTATAGATATAATAGGTATGCTCCGCCTCTGTAATCGGGTTCTTGCTTCAGCCTGGCACAGATATAAAACTTGCCATCGGCATCGGTCTGCGTTTCGCCCGAAAGCAATTCTCCGTTGCTCCTTGCCAGCGGAACCAACGACATTCGGTACGGACAACACGGTATTTCACCCGAGCATTGCGCACCGGAGCACCGGTATTACCGCTGTCTTTGCCTCAGCTGATACCCGCACCGAATCGCCCATCGTATAGGCTTCCCTTGCGGGGTCGAAACCGCACCGAAAGTAGGCACTGTTTGTACTCGTCTACCTGAATCACCACCGATCGGTCATAACCCGACAGTAATACTCTACCGAAGCAAAATTATCGGGCAAGGCAACTCGTGCGGCGGAAAACCCCGAACTCATCGGTATACATCGGCTTCGCCCATATCTCTGAGAGCCCTTCTGTAAAGCTTCTAGTTTATCCTTGGCATACGAAGCCACATGGATGGAGTCTCCCCTGCTCGTAGGCGCAATACACTCCGGATACATATACCAGTTCGTCGGTAAATGGGTCGGTTTTGTTTCTTCCACCCTTCCGAAGCCACATCCACTATACCATTGTTTGGTGCTCAACCGGGTGATAGTTATGTCGTGCCCAGGCGTACGCATTATTGTAATAAGTGCCGGTCCGTTTTCGGCACCCCAAACGCCGTCCGTCCCTGCGCGCATCCGTCCGGCATCGTTCCATTGGGCATAGTCTTGCCTTCGCATCAGATACATCCAGCTGGTGAAGTCACTATCTCCGCACTCCGGAACAGGACGTCCTGTCAGGGCGGTCTACGGCTATAAACTCATGTTGCCTACCCTGTACCGGCAGTCGGATGGCTTGGTAGGGCGAAACAATGATCATCACCGCCGAAGCGATGCCCTTTTTCGCCTTTTCGATTTGCTTCAGCATATAGATGCCCTGCCGGGCAATGTATAGCGTAACACGGTATCGCGTTGCTGGTAATCCTCCGTGGCGCGGAGGGCGGCTGGAAACCTTCGTCCCGTTTTGAGCAAGGCATCGCGGTCGGTCTCTTTCTTGCGGAACTGGAGCTGTGCCGCCGTGGGTGCAAGGTTCAGGATAGAGTTCGAGCGTAACGCCTTCGATATTGGCATACGTCACGTCTGCATCGGTTTCGTAGCGTTCGATAAAGGAAAGGGATATCCACGTTCAGTATCGGACGGGTGATGTAGTCTATCTGCCCCCTGCAAGTCCTTTGCCCATTCGCCCTTGGAGTACTTCTGCCAGTTCTTCGCGAGCCGTCTCCACGGCTTCTTTCAAGCGGTTGGTACGCGGTGGGTTTCACCACCACCAGCTTCACGTATGCATCCGCACATGCAGGCTGGCCTGGCATACGTGTCAATCAACCCGTGCAGGCGGGCAATAAGCCCATCATCCGTGAGGCGGTATGGTTTAAAATTGTCCATCCTCCGTTTCTGGAAACCAGAGTTTCGCCATCACTTCAGTGAGCAGGCAGCCTCCGGTTCTGTGCTTATTTTATAATAACCCATCAGCCCGTCATACAGTTCCATGCACGCTTTCGCCTTGGGGCGCTGCTGATACAGGGTGGACATCTGCTGCTGCTCGGCGCGCTCCATGTTTTGGGCGGTGAAGCGGTTGAACATCTCAATGCGTCGGCTCGACGTGCTTTGCTGCCCTTGGTCGGCTATCTGGTTGTCGGCCACGATTTCTTCTTCCTTGCTTTCCTCCCGGCGGTTCTTCAGTTTTTCCTCCACGTCCATGGCCATTTGCGCGTAGCGTTGCGCCTCGGTGTCGTTGCCCTTGTCTTTTTGGGCATAGGCGATGCCCATGTAAGCGGGAATGAAGTCGGGATGGGCTGACAATATAATAGAATAGTCGGCAATGGAGCCGTCGTAGTCACCCAGTTCGTAGCGCAGCGATGCCCGGCGCAGGCGTGCCTCCATGTAGGCGGAGTCTTGGGCAATCACCTTGTCCAGGTCGTCCAAAGCATTGTTGCTGTCGCCCAGGTTGGCGCGGAGCAGGGCGCGGTTGTAGTAAGCCAGCGTGTTGTCAGGATCCAGTTCGATGGCGCGGTTGTGGTCCGCCAAGGCCTGCCGGTAGTTGTTCTTCTGCACGTTGACGATGCCCCGGTTGATGTAGTCGCCCACATAGGTCGATTTCAGCCTGATGGCCTCGTTGTAGTCGGACAAGGCACCGTCCAGGTCGTCCAGTTGCAGGCGGAGCAGGGCGCGTGCGCTCCAGGCCAGGCTGTTTTTCTTGTCTGTCTCCACGAAGCGGTCGAAGGTGGCCACCGCCCCCACGGTATCCTTGAGGGCCAGTTGCAGCTGCCTTTCTCGTAATTCAGCTCGGTAATCTTCGGATTGAGGCGCATGTACTCGTCCAGGTCGGCCATGGCATCTTCGTAATGCTCCATGGCTGCCTGCGCGTCCATGCGGTTGAGCAGCAGGAAGCCGCTGTTCGGGCTAAACTCCAAGGCTTTGGTGAAATCGTCCACGGCTTCCTGGTAGTAACCCAGCTTGCGGCGGGCAAAGCCACGCGTGTAGTAGGCCTGCGGGATGAAGGGGTTGCGCGTGATGGCCTCCGTGCAGTCGTTGTCCGCCTCCCCGGTAGTCACCCAGTTGCGCCTTGGCCATACCCCGGTACATGTAGGGTTCGGCCAAGTAAGGCTTCACGCTGATGACCCGGTTGAAGTACTGGATGGACAGCACGTAGTCCTCGAAGTAGAGGGCATTGCGCCCGATGGTCATGATGCGGTCGGTGTTCCACTGGGCCAGGCAGATGGCAGCGGATAGCAAGAGGTATGATGTGACTAAAACTCGTTTCATAAATTGTTTCCTGCGCTTGTGTCGTTTCCCGCAGATTACGCAGATATCCGCAGATGGCCTTATCCCTTTGGGGCAGATGTGTTCTGCGGATTGGAGCAGATTTCGCAGATTGCCGACTTCTGATTCTGACTTCTGATCTTTACAATCCGTTTACTTTTTCGGTAGATGGATTTTGCAATATCTGCACTATTGAAGTTGACCAATAAGCCCAACTTTTTTTTCCCGACAGTTTTAGGTACGTGATAAGTTGTTTATGATGTACGTCCAATATCCTTTCTACCGATTTAATCTCGATGATGACTTTATCTTCCACCAGCAAGTCAAGCCTGTACCCGGCATCCATCTTCGTTCCATTGTACACGAAAGGTAAGGGAACTTGCTCCTTTACATCCAATCCCGCTTCCCTTAGCTCGTAGGCAAGCGCATTTTCGTAAGCAGACTCCAGCAAGCCGGGGCCTAAGGCATTGTACACTTTGAAGATGGCACCCCTTATCTTATATGATATGTCGTTCTCGGTCATGCAGGCAGCGTTATTTGCGTTCGATGTATCTGCGTAATCATATTCTTATGTTATATATGAAGAAGGATGAACCTCTGCGTTTATCTGCGTTATCTGCGGGGGAGACAGGAATGGGTATGTCTTAGAAATCGTCCGCCCGGCAGCCCGCGTTGGGGTTGAAGGTGGGCGGGATGTCGAATTCGTCGTCCACGGTGTATTCAAGGCCGGGTCGGCCAGCACCCGCTGCATGTAGAGTGCCCAGATAGGCAGCGACATGTTGGCACCCTGTCCTTCGCTGAGGCGGTCAAAGTGGATGGAGCGGTCCTCGCCGCCCACCCACACGCCGGTCACCAGCTGGGGGTGAAGCCCATGAACCAGCCGTCGGAGTGGTTTTGCGTGGTGCCCGTCTTGCCGCCCATGGGCATTTGCAACCCGTAGCGGAAACGCACGCGCCGCCCGCTGCCGTGGTCGATGACGTTTTGCAGCATGGACACCATCTTATAGGAAGTCGTCTCGCTGAATATCTCCTGCATCTGGGGCGTGAAAGTGGCGATGTTGTTGCCGTTGGCATCGTCGATGCGGGTGACGTAGAGCGGCTCGATGCGGATGCCCTTGTTGGGGAAGGCCGTGTACGCTCCCACCATTTCCCTCACGGAGATGTCGCACGTGCCGAGGGCCAGCGAATACACCGGGTCAATCTGCCCGCGTATGCCGAAGGAGCGCAGCAGGTTGACGAACGACTGGGGGGTGAACAGGCTCATGAGGTAGGCCGAGGTCCAGTTGTTCGACGTGGCCAGCCCCCAGCGCAGCGTGACGCGTTCGCCGATGCGTGCCTTGGAGTCGTTCTTCGGGGTCCATTCATCGCCCGTCTCCGTGATGATGGTGACGGGTTCGTTCACCGTCTCGTCGCAGGGGTTCATGCCTTCCTCCATGGCCAGCGTGTACAGGAAGGTTTGATGGTGGAGCCTACTTGCCGGCGGCCCGCCGTGGCCATGTCGTACTTGAACTGGTTGTAGTCCGGCCCGCCCACGTAGGCCTTCACGTGGCCGTTGCGGGCATCGACCGACAGCATACCGCAGCGCAGGAAGAACTTGTGGTAGCGGATGGAGTCCATCGGGCTCATTACCGTGTCGATGCGCCCGTCGTAGGAGAACACGTTCATCTCCACCGGGGTGTCGAATGCCTTTTCAATCTCCTTGTCCGACCGCTTGGCGGCCTTCATCGTCCGGTAGCGGTCCGACTGCTGCATGGCGCGGCGCATGATGCCGTCGGCTTCCTCGGTGGTGATGTCGCGCGAGAAGGGCGCGTTCTTGTTGCCCCGCTTTTCCTCCGTGAAGTCGCGCTGCAACGCCTGCATGTGCTCCTTGACAGCCGCCTCGGCATACCGCTGCATCCGCGCGTCGATGGTGGTGTAGATGCGCAGCCCGTCCGTGTAGATGTTGTAGGGCGTGCCGTCGGGCTTCGTGTTCTTGTTGCAGAAGCCGTACAGCGGGTTGTGTTCCCATTCCCACAGGTCGTCGCGGTATTCCTGCTCCATCCATGAGGGGTAGCGGTCGGGGTCGGGCTTGCGGGCGGTGAGCACGCCGCGCAGGTATTCGCGGAAGTAGCGGGCGATGCCCATGTTGTGGTCCAGGCGGCTGAACTTCACCTCCAGGGGCAGCTGTTGCAGCGAGTCGCGCTCGGCCTCGGTCAGGTAGTCGTTCTTCTCCATTTGGGCGAACACCACGTTGCGCCGCTCGCGCGTCAGCTCGTTGCGGCGGATAGGGTTGTAGAGCGACGAGTTCTTGCACATGCCCACCAGCGTGGCGGCCTGTTCTACGGTGAAAGGCTGTCGGGCGTGGTGCCGAAGTACACCTGCGCGGCCGACTTGATGCCCACGGCGTTGTAGTTGAAGTCGTACTGGTTGAGGTACATGGTGATGATTTCCTCCTTGCTGTAGAGCCGTTCCAGCTTCACGGCGATGACCCACTCGATGGGCTTTTGCAAAAACCTTTCCAGCTTGCTGTTGCTGGTGGGCGAGTACAGCTGCTTGGCCAGCTGCTGGGTGAGGGTGCTGCCCCCGCCCGCGTTCTTGCGTTGCAGGATGCCGGTGAGCACGATGGCGCGTGCCAATGCCCGGGCGTCGATGCCCGAATGGCGGTAGAACCGTTCGTCCTCCGTGGCGATGAGCGCGTTGACCACGTTGGGCGAGATGCTTTCGTAGGGCACGCCCACGCGGTTGTCGTTGCCGGTGAAGAAGCGGCCCAGCACTTCGCCGTCCGCCGAATACACCTCGGTGGCGTAGCGGTTCTTGGGGTTCTGCAGCTCGTCGAGCGGCGGCAGGTAGCCTATCCAGCCCTGGTTGATGGCCACGAATACGAGTACGACGGCCAGCACCCCGGCGGCGAACAACGACCAGAAGGCGATGGCTATGGTGCGGCGTATGTTCTTTTTCTTGCTCATGTCTTTTCTTGTTGCCCGGTTTTTAATACGTGCAAAAGTAACACTTTTTTCATATACATCCGCCGGCTTTGCGGTTTCGTCAGCATCGTTAAGCTGTTTTAAGTAGCAGTTCAAAATAGATATCATGCATTTTGCCCGTATTGGCTTGCTCAGCCGCCCCCTCTCCGTGCGGGAAGGGGGCAAGACAACTTCGCGCCGAAAGCCGGCCCGCCCGGCGCGCATGTCGCATTTTTTGCGTAGCTTTGCAACGGGGAAAAAACAAGCAGCCATGATACGGAAAGAAGAAGTGTTTGCCATCGGCACCGCCAACAAGCCGCACGGCGTGGGCGGGGAGCTGTCCATCTCGTTCACCACCGACGTGTTCGACACCGCGGAGGCCGACTATTTCGTCCTCGACATGGACGGCATACTCGTGCCCTTCTACATCGAAAGCTACCGTTTCCGCTCCGACACCACCGCCCTGCTCAAACTCGAAGGCATCGACACGCAGGAGCAGGCGCGCGAGCTGGCCGGGCACACGCTCTACCTCCCCGTGGCCTACCGCGAGCACATGGACGAGGAAGACTTCACGCTCCACCACCTGGTGGGCTTCACGCTTGCCGACCGCCACGCGGGCACGCTCGGCCCCGTCACCGCCATCGACGACTCCACGGCCAACGTCCTCTTCCAGGTGGACCACGCGGGGCGCGAACTGCTCGTGCCCGTGAGCGATGACTTCATCGAGCGCATAGACCCCGGCACGCGCACCATCCACACCTGCCTGCCCGAAGGGCTGATTGATTTGTAGGGCAGGGGGGGCGGAATGGGCATGCCTGCGGAAATTTTCTTGCGTCAGTACGGAATTTTCCTTGCGCACGTACGGAAATTTCCTTGCGTCAGCAGGGAAGTTTTAACCTGTCGGCAGGGAGGTTCTGGGGCTTTGCGACGTGTGCCCCCTCCTCTGTAGCGGGGCACTCCCCCTGCATGGGAACCCGCAGAGGGGAGCGTGGAATTTGAAAAAACAAGAGGAAATAGGATGCCAATCGAAAAAAAACAGTATCTTTACCACCGCAAACAAACGCACGTATTTTTTATGGTATACAAGTTTACAATGCTATCCGATGAAGTGGATGACTTCCTGCGTGTCATCCAGATAGATGCCGAAGCCACCTTCTTCGACCTGCACGAGGCCATACTCGACTCCGTGGGCTACACGAAAGACCAGGTAACCACCTTCTACCTGTGCTCGGACGGCTGGGAACGCGAACAGGAAATCACCCTGATGGAAATGGACACTGACCCGGAATACGACAACCTGGTGATGGACAGCACGGTGCTGGAGGATTACCTGACGGACGAAAAGCAGAAACTGCAATATGTGTTCGACGGCATGTTCGACCGCGCCTTTTTTATCGAATTGAGCGAAATCATCACCGGCAAGCACCTGGACAAGGCGGTGTGCAAGGTGAAGAAAGGCGAGCCGCCGGTGCAAATCATGCAGGGCGACGATATGCCCGTGGCAGGCGGCGTCATGCTGGATGAATCGTTCTACGGCGACCAGGACTTCGACCTCGACGAACTGGACGAGGAGGGCTTCGGCGACCTGAACTTCGACAACTCCCCGTACAACGACGACAATTTTGAGCATTTTTGTACGCAAAGACGGAAAGACGCAAAGATTTCTTCATCCGGGAAAATCCGATGTTTGTACGCAAAGACGGAAAGACGCCAAGACTTTTTCATCCGTGAAAATCCGCTCAATCCGTCCAATCCGTGTTCTTTAAATCCTTGCGTCTTCCCGTCTTTGCGTACAAACCCTCCCTTCGACACATGCAAGGCAAAACCTTACTCGTCATCGTAGGGCCCACCGGCGTGGGCAAGACGCGCATCAGCATCCGGCTGGCGCGGCAGTGGGCAGCTCCCATCGTCTCGGCGGACTCGCGCCAGTTCTACCGCGAGCTGCGCATCGGCACGGCTGCCCCTACGGACGGGGAGTTGCAGGCGGCGCGTCACTATTTCATCGGCACGCATTCCATCCATGACGAGTACAACAGCGGGCAGTTCGAACTGGACGTGCACCGGCTGCTGGGCGAGCTGTTCCAGGCGCACGACCTTGTGCTGCTGGTGGGCGGGTCGATGATGTATGTCGATGCGGTGTGCCACGGCATTGACGACTTGCCCACCATCGATGCCGCCACGAGGGCTTATTGGCAGGAGCAGTACCGCACGCGGGGGGCGGCGTTCATCCAAAGCGAACTGCAGCGGCTCGACCCCGAGCATTACCGGCAGGTGGATCTCCACAACCTCAAGCGGGTGCTCCACGCGCTGGAGGTGTGCACCATCACGGGACGGCCTTATTCCTCCCTGCGCACCGGGCGGAAGAAGGAACGGCCTTTCCAAATCATGAAAATAGGACTGAACCGCCCGCGCGAGGAGCTGTACGACCGCATCAACCGCCGTGTGGACCAGATGATGGCCGACGGGCTGCTGGCCGAGGCGGAACGGTATTACGAATACCGCCACCTGAACACGCTGAACACGGTGGGCTACAAGGAACTGTATGCCTACCTGGAGGGGCGGATGACCCTGCCCGAGGCCGTCAGCCTCATCAAGCAGGACACCCGCCGTTACGCCAAGCGGCAGCTCAGTTGGTTCAACCGCGACCGGGAGGTGCACTGGTTCCACCCCGACGACGAGGACGACATCATCCAATACGTTTCCCGGCACATTCCCCCACGACAAACTTCCGAAACATGATTACCCGACAAGAACAAGTTTCCCTGCTGCCTTACAACACGTTTGGCATGGATGTAAAGGCCGACTGGCTGGTGGAGTACGACACGCCCGCCGAGCTGCGCGAGGTGCTGCAAAGCGACTTGGTGCGGCATCACGAGCATCTGGTGGTGGGCGAGGGCAGCAACCTGTTGTTCCTGTCCGACTTCCGGGGCGTGGTTATCCGGTCGCGCTACACGGCTCTTTCCGTGCTGCGGGAGGAGGACGGCGCGGTGTATGTGGAAGCGGGCTCGGGCCTGGTGTGGGACGACCTGGTGGCGCAGTGCGTGGAACGCGGGTGGTACGGGGCGGAGAACCTTTCGCTCATTCCCGGGCAGGTGGGAGCCGCCGCCGTGCAGAACATCGGTGCATATGGGGTGGAGGTGAAAGACCTCGTCCACGAGGTGCGCACCGTGGAAGTCGGCACGGGCGAGGAACGGATTTTCGCCCGCGCGGAATGCCGCTACGGCTATCGCGAAAGCATCTTTAAAAAGGAAGAGCGGGGGCGGCGCGTGGTGGTGTCCGTGGTGCTGCGTCTGGGCACACGGCCGCGCTATTGTTTCGGCTACAAGCATTTGGAGGAAGCCGTGCGGCAGCGAGGCGAGGTGTCGCTGGCGAATGTGCGTGCGGCCATCATGGACATGCGCCGCAGCAAGCTGCCCGACCCGCGGCAGTGGGGCAATGCAGGCAGTTTCTTCAAAAACCCCGTGGTGGACAAATCCCGCTTCGAGGCTCTGCTGGCGGAGCATCCCGACATGCCCCATTACTACGTGTCGGAAAGCGAGGAAAAGCTGTCGGCCGCCTGGCTCATCGACCGCAGCGGATGGAAGGGGCGCAGCCTCGGGGCGGCGGGCGTGTGGGGCAAGCAGCCGCTGGTGCTGGTCAACCTCGGCGGTGCCACGGGCGACGACATCCGGCGGCTGGCCGGAGAGGTGCAGCAATCCGTGCGCGGGAAGTTCGGCGTTGAGTTGCAGCCGGAGGTCAATTACGTCGGCGGGGATAAGGCGGCAGACCCCACATAGGGCTGTTATTTTTATTTTACATGTAAGAAGCCCCTTGGCTTTTCCCGGCCACATGGTGTCTGGGCTTGGGGTGGGCAAGATAACAAGACGACTTTCCGCGTCCAAGTTTCCCCGTCAGCGGTAGATGCGCATGCGGTTCAACGCCCGTTGGTAGCGGATGGCGTTGTTGGTGTGGTCGCGCAGGTTGGTGGCGAAGTTGTGGCTGCCGTCCAGCGTTTCCTTGGCCACCATGTACAGGTAGCGGTGGTGCTGGTAGTTGAGCACCGCGTCGATGGCCCGGGCGGAGGGGATGCGTATCGGCCCGGGGGGTAGCCCCGGATGCAGGTAGGTGTTGTAGGGCGACTCGGTTTCCAAATGCACGTTGAGTACCCGGCGTAGCGAGAAGTCGCCCACGGCATACTTCACAGTGGGGTCGGCCTGTAACAACATGCCCCGCTTCAGCCGGTTGATGTACAGCCCTGCCACGATGGGGTATTCCTTATATATATTGGTTTCTTCTTCCACAATGGAGGCCAGTGTGCTCACTTCGGCAGGAGTCAGGGGATGGCCGCCGCTTTCGTCCGCCGCTCGTCCGTCCAGAACCGATCATATTCCCGCTTCATGCGGTCGAAGATGCCGGGCGCATTCACGTTCCAGAAGAATTCATACGTGTTCGGAATGAAAAGGGTCAACGCGTTGTCTACGTTCAGCCCATAACCAGCCAGGAATGACCGAGTCGTTCAGCAAGGTCATGATGGAGGCCGAGTCCGGCATCAGTTGGCGCGACAGGCTGGCCGATAAGTCCTGCTTGGTGCGCAGGTTGTGGAAGGTGACCTGCACAGGCGTTTGCAAGCCCCGGCGCAGCATGTCCACCAACGCCTTGTTGCTCATTCCGTCGGTCACGATGTAGTGGCCGGAGCGCACCGTCTCGTAGTCCAGCCGGGCCATCGCCTTTTCAAGGGCGCGGACATTGCGGATGTCCGCCTTTTCCGAAAGGGCGCATATCACATCGTGCGTGTCCCAGTCCGCATCGGGAATATTAAGTGCAACCTCTCTTTCCGCCACGTGGATGTTGGGCGAGGCCAGCAGGCGATAATAGTGCAGGACGGTCAGTCCTCCTGCGATGCCCAGCACGGCCAGCAGCCCGATGACGATGAGCAGTTTGTTGTGAGTGAGAAATCCTTTCATGCTTATTGGATGACAATATGCGGGCAAAAGTACGGATTTATTTTCAATATTTTTTTGCGCTCGCCCTTTTGAGATTAGAAAAGTCTTCCTATATTTGCACTCGCAAAAGCGAAAGCCCTAAGGAAGTGTGGGTGAGTGGCTGAAACCACCAGTTTGCTAAACTGACGTACGGAATTACCCGTACCGGGGGTTCGAATCCCCCCGCTTCCGCGAAGTCAGGCAAAATACAGAGGAATAGCAAGATGCGCAAACGCCGTCTTGCTATTTTCCGTTTTATCCCAAATCAGTCAGTAGAGGTATTATGGGTCCCAATGATTGGGATTACCTCCCCAAAAAAATGACATAAAAAAGGCGCGAATGGTAAATGCCCGTTCGCGCCTTTTGCGTCACTGTTGTTTTCTATTCTTATTTTTCCCACTTCACACCCATCATGCTGCCGGTTTCCTTGAACTGGCGGTGCATGGCGAAGCAGTTTTTCAAGTCTTGCGGCGTGTGCACCCCGTTGGTCAGCGTGAGGTATTCGCGTAGCACGTCCTTGTATTCGGGTGCCACGCAATTCTCGATGATGAGATGCGCCCGCTGGATGGGCGACTTGCCGCGCAGGTCGGCAATGCCATGTTCGGTGACGATGACCTTCACCGAATGTTCGGAGTGGTCCACGTGCGACACCATCGGTACAATGGAACTGATGGCACCTCCCTTGGCTGTCGAAGGCGTGGTGAAGATGGATATGTAGGCATTGCGGGTGAAGTCGCCCGAACCGCCCAAACCGTTCATCATCTTCTGCCCCAGCACGTGTGTGCTGTTCACATTGCCAAAGATGTCGGCTTCCAGGGCTGTGTTGATGGTGATGAGGCCCATGCGGCGCACCAGTTCGGGATTGTTCGATATTTCCTGCGGGCGCAGCACCACCTTGTCGCGGAAGAAGTCGAGGTCGGCGTACACCTGCTCGAGCACCTCGTGCGACACCGTGAGCGAGCAACCGCTGGCAAACTTGACTCGTCCGTGGCGCATCAGCCCGATGACGGCATCCTGTATCACCTCGGTAAACATTTCGAAGGGCGGAATGTCCGGGTTTTCACCCAACGAGCCGAGTACGGCGTTGGCAATGTTGCCCACACCCGACTGGATGGGCAGGAATTCCTTCGGGATGCGTCCGGCCTTCAGTTCCTCGGCCAGGAAGTGCGCCACGTTCGCCCCGATCTGCTCCGTCACGGCATCCAGCGGGCTGAAGCCGCCGGTTTCGTCGGGCACGTCCGTTTCCACAACGCAGAGTATCTTGGCGGGGTCTACCTTGAGCGTGGTCGCCCCGATGCGGTCGGAAGGCTTGTACACGGGGATTTCCCGGCGATAAGGCGGGTCGAGGGGTTCGTACAGGTCATGGAAGCCGCGCAAGCCTTTCGGATGGGCGTGGTTCAGTTCCAGGATGATGTGGTCGGCCAAGCGGGCGATAGTGGGCGAAATACCCGCTCCGGTTGTCAGCACCAGTTCGCCATCGTCGGTGATGTCGCACACTTCCAGGATGGCGAATTTGGGTTTGGGGAGGAAGCCTGCACGCAATTCCTGCGCCAAGGTAGACAGGTGCATGTCGAAATACGAGATGCGCCCGTCGTTGAGGGCGGCACGCATGTCCTTGTTCGACTGGTATGGCGTGCGGAACCACACCGCATTGGCCCGTGCCAACGCCCCGTCGAGCGAGCCGCCGGTCGAAGCACCGGTGTACATGCCTATTTTAAACTCTTTTCCTTCGGCGTGCAACGCTTCCGCACGCTTGGCGATGGCTGCGGGCACCGCCTTGGGCGCACCCGCCGGAGTGAACCCGCTGAAGCCCACCACATCTCCATGATGGATGTAAGAGGCTGCTTCATCGGCACTGACAAATTTATATTTCTGCATAATATAGGGATTAGTTACGAGTTACGAGCTACAAGCTACATAGTGGCATATTCCCGATTGCATCGGGACAAGTTCCCGGGACTTGGGGAAGCATTTATCCCCGCCTTTGCCGCACGGCTTCGTATATCATCACCCCGGCAGCGACCGATACGTTGAGCGAGGCAATTTTGCCCATGAGCGGGATGCGCACCCGGTCGTGGCACAGGCGAAGGTTTTCCGGGGCAATGCCCGTCTCCTCCGAACCCATGACCAAGGCTACCGGTCCGGCATAACCCACAGCCGTATAATCCTCCGAAGCCTTTTCAGTGGCGGCCACCAGCCGAAGTCCCGATGCGGCCAGGAAACGGAGCGTCTCCGTCAGGTTCTGTTCCCGGCACACGGGGATGGAGAGCAACGCCCCGGCCGAGGTTTTCACCGCGTCCGAGTTGGCCGGTGCCCCTCCTTTGGCGGGCACCACGAGCGCATCCACTCCGGCACATTCGCAGGTGCGGGCTATCGCGCCGAAGTTGCGCACGTCGGTCACGCCGTCCAGCACCACCACCAACGGGTCGCGCCCCGCCTCATACACCGCCGGGATGATATCCTCCACTCGTTGGTAGGTCACCGGCGAAATGAACGCAATGACTCCCTGGTGATTCTTCTGCGTCAGGCGGTTGAGCTTTTCCACCGGCACCTTCTGCACGGGAACAACCGTGCCCCGCAGGGCGGCGACCAGCTCGCGCGACAAGTCGCTGGTCTTGTCGCGGCGCAACAGGATTTTGTCGATGTCCTTCCCGGCCTGTATGGCCTCGATGACGGCCCGGATGCCGAATATCATTTCCTTCTCAGGGCGTTGTCTGGTCTTGTAAAATGCCATTGGTCTCTAATTTCATCTTTCCCGTGCAAAAGTAGTCAATTCTTCACTATTTACCACTTCAAAGCAAATTTATTCTTTACATCCTTTGGCCGGTGTCGGCAAATCATTACTTTTGCAAAGGACAAGGAGGAGGGGTGAGGGGTGAGAGGTGAGAAAGCAAGGGGCAAGGGGCAAGAGGCAGGGCGAAAAAATCTTTCGCCCTCCATGCAAGGCCAACGGCCTTGTGGCACTCAGCGTAGGGCATCGCCCTACGGCAGAGAAAAACCATCTGCGTTCATCTGCGCTATCTGCGGGAAATAATCTGAAATCTGGAATTTGAAATCTGAAATATAAAGTATGAAAACGTTCGTCATTGGTTTGTTGCTGGGCATGGCCTGCTGGGCATCGGCACAGGAAGTCGGCTCCGGCGGGAAGCGTAGTTATTACGTGAAGGACAAGGAATCGGCGGGGCAAGTGCACGAGGTCATCCCGAAAGCCAAACGGGGATACTACGTGAAGGACGGGAAGCTGGTGAACCGGGTGTTTATCGAAGATGCCGGCCGCCTCGACCGCATGACGCGGGTCATCATTCCCCAGCAACCGGGGCATGAGGCCGCCGTGCTGTATCCGCGCGACATCGACGAGTACGGCTTTCCCGGCGAGGAACGATACGTGAGTTGCATCATCCTGCGCGATAGTGCGTACCACAACGTTTTCCTGGAAGAATTCGTGCACATCAACGACTCCTCCACCCTGTTCTATTACCGGCAGGGGCACGACGAGGAGTTCTACCTGCAAACGGGCGGGGACATCCGCCTGCTGACGGCGGACAACTTCCGCATGTTGTGGGAGGGGATGCTGGCACGCAAGGAAGGTTGCCTGTCGGACGAGCTGCGGCAGGAACTGTCGGCCCGCATCGACTACCGCAGCATCAAGAAATTTCTCACCGCCTACCGGCATTGCAACGAGAACCTCATCCAGCGCGTGCGCTACGGGGCAGCGGTGGGCATCGGGGGCGGGTCGCCCGCCAGCAACACCCAGGCGGTGCCGCCCACGCACTACAGCGGCTTGGGGCTGTCGTGGACGGCGGGTGCGTTCGTGCAGCTGCCGCTCGACCGCTATTTCAACTTCCGCGCAGAGCTGCTATTTGCCTGCCTCGACCAGCGTAGCCCGTCCACCCTCGATGATGACATCTACGCCACCTACGAACGCCGCTCGCTACAGCTGCCGCTGCTCTTCCGCTACAACGTGAACCAGGTGCGAGGACGCTTCGTGCCCTACGTGGAGGCCGGACCGCTGTTCGACTTCCGTGTGGGGGGCAAGGTGGAACATCGTTCTATAATAGAAATAGGCACTACTCCGCCAGCCTTTTTCCAGGCCGGGCTGGCTGCCGGGGCGGGCGTGGAATACAAGCTGAGCCGCAAGCACTCGCTCTACGCCGGGCTGCGCTACCACTTCCTGCGGGGCGAGAACACATGGCGCAACCGCGAGGCGGAAACAACCAACCACCTGCTCTTCGCCCTGGGCTGGGGCTTCTGAGCATCGGGAAGGCAAACGACACGAATAACGCTAACGGGCGCAACGCCGAAACAACGCCCCGCTGCCGACCGGATGGGCAGCGGGGCGTTGTGCATGTAGTGGCGTGGAGCCGATGTGGGACATAACAGGTGAAATGCCCATACAGGCAGCAAACCGGCACTTTCCGGGCATAAGGTTCCTGCTTTGCCCGCATGAAGTTATCGTCCCACCAAGGTGGGACAGGTGTGCCACCTTGGTGGGACAGGTGTGCCACCCGGGTGGGACGGTCGTACCACCCGGGTGGGACGATAACTTTCCCCGCATCCGTGCACGACTTTCCGCTATCTCGCACACGACTTTCCTGCCGTCCCGGACCCGCGTGGCCGGGGTTTGTCGCCCGAACGTGCCGACAAGCCTGCTCCGTTCCCGGCACGTCCCGGCCGGAGGAATGCCCTGCAATTGCTTGCATACCATTGTCTTGCCCGGCGTTTTTCCGTCCACCCTAACAAACTTTAAGAACTTTATACCCTGCCAGTGGGGACGCTGTGGGAAAAACTTCGTACCTTTGAACGCTTTTTTGTAACAATTATGCGCCATGAAGTGCCTTGTTGTTCACTATTAATTGTACATTGTCCATTGATATGAAGCGTTTCAACCTATTGAACACTATCTTCGGCTGGGTGGCGTTCGCCGTCGCGGCCGTCACCTACCTGATGACCATCGAGCCGACCGCCAGCTTCTGGGACTGCGGCGAGTTCATCTCCACCGCCTACAAGCTCGACGTGGGGCACCCGCCCGGAGCACCTTTCTTCATGCTCACGGGGAAGTTCTTCTCGCTGTTTGCCTCCGACCCCTCGCATGTGGCGGCGTGCATCAACTCCATGTCGGCCATCCTCAGTGCGCTGACCATCCTCTTCCTTTTCTGGACCATCACGCACCTGGCGGGCAAAGTGCTGCTGAAGCGTGAGGACGACTACACGGCGGGCAACACCATCGCCGTGCTGGGCGCGGGCATGGTGGGCGCGTTGGCCTACACGTTTTCGGACACGTTCTGGTTCTCGGCGGTCGAAGGCGAAGTGTACGCCTACTCGTCGTTCTTCACCGCCATCGTGTTCTGGCTGATACTGCGGTGGGAACGAGCTGCCGACGAGCCTGGCTCGGACCGCTGGCTCATCCTCATTGCCTACCTCATGGGCTTGTCCATCGGCGTGCACTTGCTCAACCTGCTGACCATCCCGGCCATCGTGCTGGTGTATTATTTCCGCAAATACACGCCCTCGACCAAGCCGGGCTGCTCCTGGCCTTGCTGGCCTCGGTGGCCATCCTGGCGTTGGTGCTCTACGGGCTGATACCGGGCTTCGTGGAAGTGGCGGCTGGTTCGAGCTGCTGTTTGTCAACACGCTGGGCATGCCGTTCAATACGGGCCTGTACGTGTATATCGTGCTGGCCATTGCCGCGCTGGTGTGGGCCATTTACGAGACGTATACCGCCAGGAGCGAGATGCGCATGGCCGTGTCGTTCATCTTGGGCATGAGCATTATCGGCGTGCCGTTCCTGCGCTCGAACGTGCTGGTTGGCCTCCTCCTCATCGGGGGGCATGGCGGTTTACTTCGCTTACAAGAAGCTGAAGGTTTCGCCCCGGCTGCTGAACACCACCATCGTCATGGCCACGGTGATGCTGATAGGTTACTCCTCGTATGCGGTCATCGTCATCCGCTCGGCAGCCAACCCGCCCATGGACCAGAATTCGCCCGACAACGTATTCGCGCTCAAGTATTACCTCAACCGCGAGCAATACGGCGACACGCCGCTGCTCTACGGCGCGGTGTACAACGCCCCGGTAAAGTACCGCGTGGAGGGCAACAACTGCATCCCGATGGAAAAGAAGGGCGAACCGTCCTACGCACCGAAGCCCAAGACCTCGCCCGACGAAAAGGACGAATACATCATCACGGGCTATAAGACCACGTATGAGATGGATGACCACTTCTACATGCTCTTCCCGCGTATGCACTCCAGCAAGCCCGTCCACGTGAACGCCTACAAGAGCTGGGCGCGCATCAAGGGCGAAAAGGTGACCTACGAGTCGTGCGGGCAACGGCGCACGGAGACGAAAGCCCACGTTCGTGGAGAACATGCGCTTCTTCTTCAACTACCAGCTGGGCTTCATGTACTGGCGGTACTTCATGTGGAACTTCTCCGGCCGGCAGAACGACATCCAAAGCCACGGCGAAATAGAACACGGCAACTGGATTACGGGCATCAAGCCGATAGACAACTTCCTGGTGGGCGACGTGGACAACATGCCCACCGAGCTGAAGGAGAACAAGGGATACAATAAATATTATATGCTGCCGCTGTTGCTGGGCATCATCGGCATCCTGTTCCAACTGGGGGCGGGCAAGGAAGGCAAGCACAGCTTTTGGGTCACGCTGCTGCTGTTCGTGCTCACGGGCATTGCCATCGTGGTGTACCTCAACCAAACGCCCTACCAGCCCCGCGAACGCGACTATGCCTATGCGGGCTCGTTCTATGCGTTCTGCATTTGGATTGGGCTGGGCGTGCTGGGGCTGGTGCAGGCGGTGGACAAGTTCGTGCCTCGCAAGGTGAGTGCCGCCGTGCTGTCGGTGCTGTGCCTCGGCGTGCCGGTGCTCATGGCTTCGGAAAACTGGGACGACCACGACCGCAGCGGGCGCTACCTGGCGCGCGACTTCGGGGGCAACTACCTGGCCTCGTGCGACGACGAGCAGGCCATCCTCTTCTCCAACGGCGACAACGACACCTTCCCCCTGTGGTACAACCAAGAGGTGGAAGGCTATCGCACCGACGTGCGGGTATGCAACCTGAGCTACCTGCAAACCGACTGGTACATCGACCAGATGAAGCGCGAAGCCTACGAGTCGGCCCCGCTGCCCATCTCGTGGGAGCCGCAGGACTACATCACCGGCAAAAGCGACGTGGCCTACGTGCAGGAGGTGGTGAAGCAGCCCCTCGATGTGCAGACGGTATATAACTTCATCCGCGATGAAGAATTGCAAAGCCGCTACGACGGCGTGTCCATCATCCCCACCAAGCACCTGTACATCCCCGTGGATGCCGACCAGGTGGTGAAGACGGGCACCGTGCCCGAAGAGAAACGGGCCGACATCGTGCCGCGCCTGGACTTCGAAGTGGACCGGATGCTCAACAAGAGCGAGATGATGGTCATCGAAATGTTGAAGGAGAACCGCTGGGAACGCCCCATGTACTTTGCCGCCACCGTGGGCGACGACTATTATTTAGGATTGAAGGAAAAAGGACACTTCGAACTGACGGGGCTTGCCTACCGCATCGTGCCTGTGAAGTCGGAGACGGGCGTAGCCGTGGATGAGATGTTCGACAACATGATGCACAAGTTCCGTTACGGCAACGTGGCCGACCCGGACATCTACATTGACGAGAACTCCATGCGCATGTGCCGCACGCACCGCCTCATGTTCAACGAACTGGTGCAGGCGTTGCTCCAGACGGGCGACACCGTGCGTGCCCGCCAGGCGTTGGACTACTGCGAGGAAGTGCTGCCGGGAACGACCGTGCCTTACGACTACACGGCCACCTTCACGGCTGATTACTACTACCAGCTGGGCGACATGGAGCACGGCGACCTCATCACCGACACCGTGGCCGCCACCTGTGTGGAATACCTCGACTGGTTCTTCGGACTCGCCCCTGCCCGGCAGGCGCAGGCGAAAGGCTCCATCGGACGGCAGTTCGCCGAGTTCAACCACGTGCTCCGCATCTGCCAGGACAATAACCGAACGGCCTTGCTGGACAAGTACTATCCGAAGTATGCGGAATACAGCAAGAAAATGGGATACTGAAACAGTGATTAACGGTTAGTGATTAGTGATTAGTGCTGCGCCGTTAATCGTTAATCACTAACCGTTAATCACTAATCGTTATAACGGGATGTTTGCAAGGGTACCTTTCATCATACGGATGTTCTTCCGGGGCTGTACTTGGCGGCGGAAGACCAGGGAGAAGGTGATATACCTCACCTTCGATGACGGACCCGTGCCCGAAACCACCCCCTACTTGCTCGACCTGCTGGACGAATACGGCTGGAAGGCCACTTTCTTCTGCGTGGGTGAGAACGTGCAGCGGCATCCCGAGCTGTACCGTGAAATACTGGCACGGGGACACCGCACGGGCAACCACACCTTCAACCACTTGCGGGGCACGCGCTGCGGCATCGAGGAATACGTGGACAACGTGTACAAGGCCGCCGAATACATCGACAGTCCCCTGTTCCGTCCGCCGCACGGACGCATGAAGGCCAGGCAGCGGCGTAAGCTGCGCGAACAGTACGAAATCATCATGTGGGACGTGCTCACGCAGGACTACAACAAGCTGCTTTCGCCCGACTACATCCTGGGCAAGATCAGGCGGCTGTCGCGCAACGGCTCCATCGTGGTGTACCACGACTCGGCGAAAGCCCGCAACAACCTGCTGGCCACCCTGCCCCGCGCCATCGAGTTCTGGAACGAGCAAGGCTTCCGCAGCGGACTGTTATAAAAAGCTACAGGCTACAAGTGCCATGCGGCTGTACAGCCATCGCCCGTAACATTGTTCATTATTAACTGTTCATTAAAAACAACTGATATGAACTTCTTCAAACTGTACAAACCCAAGACGTACAACTACCGGTACATCTACTACGACCCCAAGAAGGAGGCGCAAAAGGAACGGGAGGAAAAATACGCCTCCAAGGACGGTAACGAGGAATACAAACCCTCCATCAAGCGGGGTTCGTTCCGTGCGGAGTTGGACCGGCGCAACAAGACCTACCGCGACAATGCCCGCCAAGCCAACATCCGCCTGATAATCATCATCGGCGTGCTGCTGCTTATCGGGTATTATCTGTTAAAATAAACATCCCGGTTTCCCGGTTTCACAATTCCCCGTTTCAGCGATTCAGCGATTCAACGATTCAGCGATTCAACGATTCAGCAATTCCCCATGAGCGATATCATCCACCTGCTGCCCGACTCCGTGGCCAACCAGATAGCCGCCGGAGAAGTCATCCAACGCCCGGCATCCGTGCTGAAGGAATTGGTGGAGAACGCCATCGATGCCGAGGCTACCCACGTCCAGATACTCGTCAAGGATGCCGGGCGCACGCTTATCCAAATCGTGGACGATGGCAAGGGCATGAGCGCGACCGATGCGCGCATGGCATTCGAACGGCACGCCACCTCCAAGATATCGGACGCGGCCGACCTTTTCGCCCTGCACACCATGGGCTTCCGGGGCGAGGCGTTGGCCTCCATCGCCGCCGTGGCGCAAGTGGAAGTGCGCACCCGCCCCGCCGCCGATGAGCTGGGCACGCGCATCGAGATAGCCGGGTCGCGCGTGTTCGCCCAGGAGAGCGTGCAATGCCCCGCAGGCACGTGCTTCCTGGTGAAGAACCTCTTTTTCAACGTGCCCGCACGCCGCCGTTTCCTCAAGTCGGACAACGTGGAGAAGACGCACCTGCTCAATGAGTTCTACCGCATTGCGCTGGTCAACCCCCGCATCGCCTTCACCTTCATCGACGGCGACGAGGAACTGTTCCGCCTCGAACCTTCCAACGTCAAGGTGCGCATAGAAAGCATCTTCGGCAAAGCCTCCCGGAAACGCTGGGAACAACAGCTCCTGCCTGTGGAGACCGAGACCGGCCTGGCCCGCATATATGGTTACATCGGCAAGCCGGAATACGCCCAGAAGTCTGCCAACCAGTACTTCTTCGCCAACGGACGCTACATGCGCCACCCCTACTTCCACAAGGCCGTGATGGCCGCCTACGACCGGATGCTGCCCCCCGGAGCCAACCCCAACTACTTCATCTACTTCGAGGTGGACCCGGCCGCCATCGACATCAACATCCATCCCACGAAGACCGAAATCAAGTTCGAGCACGAGCACGCCCTGTGGCCCATCCTGTCGGCTGCCGTCAAGGAGACGCTCGGCAAGTTCAACGTGGTGCCCTCCATCGACTTCGACACCGAAGGCGCGCCCGACATGCCCGTGATGCACCCTGGCACGGCCATCCGCCCCCCGCAGACCACCTTCAACCCCGCCTACAACCCCTTCGCCCGCACCCCGTCGGCACACGGCAGCCGCTCCACGCTGGCGCAGGATTGGGAGAAACTCTACGCCGGGTTCGAACGCGCTGCCACCCCGGCAAGCACGGACGAGGCCACGCCGCCCGAGGGCGAAACCCTCGAAAGCTCCCTCACCTTCGCTCCCCCCTGCCACGGACGGGAAACCCGAGGGCGCGAGCACGCAAAACCTGCAACTGCGCCACCGCTACATACTGACCGGCATCAAGTCGGGCTTGCTTGTGGTGGACCAGCAGCGGGCGCACATGCGCATTCTGTACGACCGCTACATGGCACAATTGGAGCAGCAGCAAGGTGCGTCGCAGCAGCTGCTCTTCCCCGAAAGCCTCACGCCTGACCCCCGACGAGGTCCTCACCCTGGCCGAGGTCATGCCCGACCTGCGCCACGTGGGCTTCGACCTGGCTGACGAGGGTGAAGGCCGCTACCGGGTCAACGGCATCCCCGCCCAGCTGGAAGCCGGGAGCGCGTCCGACCTGCTGCACCACGTGCTGGCCGACGCCTGCGCCGCCCTGGCCGACCCCGCCCGCCGCATACGCGAGTCCATCGCCGCCTCGCTCGCCACCGCCGACAGCCTCAAGCCCGGCCAACCCCTCACCAATGAGGAAATGAGCGACCTCATCGACCGACTTTTCGCCTCGTCCAACCCCAACTATGCCCCCGACGGCAGGAAAATCGTCGCCACCCTGCCATTCGAAGAATTGGAACGGCTATTCTAAAATTCCCCATCACCCCCACTCTCCAATGCGGTCCGGCACGGGCGACGGACGGAACAAAAGTACCTCCGAGGGCGAAAACATGTTGTAAAACATATTTCCCGTGCTTCGTTTCTTGCACTTTTTAAACCTTGTACTGTTAACGGAAGCAGCAAAAAGTGGTAACTTTGCCCGTCAAAAAACGTAGGACTATCATTTATTATAATAATTCATTTAAAACAATTAACACAATGGACACACAAAAGAAAAACTACACGCTGCCCATCATCATGATGATAGCTTTGTTCGCCATGATTTCGTTCGTGACGGGCTTGGCCAACCCGATGGGCGTAATCGTTAAAAACCAGTTCGGTGCGACGAACTTCATGTCGCAGCTTGGCACACTGGCCAACTTCATCGCCTACGCCTTCATGGGCGTGCCCGCCGGACTGATGTTGCAGAAAATCGGCTACAAGAAGACGGCCTTGGCCGCCGTGGCCATCGGCTTCATCGGGGTGGGCATCCAGTACCTGTCGGGCGTGGCCGAAAGCTTCTACGTGTACCTGCTCGGCGCGTTCGTGGCGGGCTTCTCCATGTGCATGCTCAACACGGTGGTGAACCCCATGCTCAACACCCTGGGCGGTGGCGGCAAGAAGGGCAACCAGCTCATCCAGATTGGCGGCACGTTCAACTCGCTGATGGCCACCATCGTGCCCGTATTGGTAGGCTACCTCATGGGCGACGTGGCACAGGCCACCATCAAGGATGCCAACCCGGCCATGTTCATCGCCATGGGCATCTTCGCGCTGGTATTCATCGTGCTGATGTTCGTCAACATTCCCGAACCAGATGCCGCCACCGAGGGCGAAAAGCTGTCCTACCGCACGCTGTTCAAGTTCCGCCACTACGTGCTGGGCATCATCGCCATCTTCATCTACGTGGGCGTGGAAGTGGGCATCCCCAACATCATGAACCTGTTCCTGACGCACCAGGACGTGGGCATGGAAGCCGCCGCGGCGGGTGCCATCGTGGGCACGTACTGGTTCCTCATGCTTGTAGGCCGCTTCGTGGGCGGTGCCATCGGCGGCAAGGTATCGAGCAAGACGATGCTCGCCGTGACCTCGCTGTGCGGGCTGGTATTCGTGGCCGTTGCCATCTTCGCCTCCCCCACGACCACGGTCAACATGCCGGTGTTCAAGTCCGACATCTCCTTCGGCCTCACGGAAGCGCCCATCAACGTCCTCTTCCTCGTACTGTGCGGCTTGTGTACCTCGGTGATGTGGGGCAGCATCTTCAACCTGGCCGTGGAAGGCATAGGGAAGTACGTGACCCTGGGTTCGGGCTTCTTCATGGTGATGGTATGCGGCGGTGGCATCCTGCCGGCCATTCAGGGAGCCGTGGCCGATGCCTCGACCTACATGACGAGCTACTGGATTATCTTCGTCGGGCTGGCTTACCTGCTGTACTACGCCACCATCGGCTGCAAGAACGTGAACAAGGACATCAAGGTGGATAAGCTGGGAATTTAGTTTCACATAGTTGGGGCTGCCTCCGATTGGGGGCAGCCTTTTGTCATGGGTACGCCAAGGCGGAGGTTATGGTACGCCAAGACGCAAGGAGGCGAAGGTTTGAGGGAAGGACGCGGACAGACTTCCGTGTTCCGAGCCTGTGCCGAATGATAGGAAACAAGAAACGGATACTTCTCGCACGACTTAGCACGGGCGGGAACGTTGCTCCCAAGTCCGTGCTATCCGTTATATATCCATGCGCCGCAGCGGTGTTGCGGTGCGTATGGTCGCTTTATTCGAAGGTCGGCTTCATGCCGAGGTGATACATGACGAATGACCACATGTCCGTCTGCGAGTCGATTATCTTGCCGATGGGGCGGCCTGCACCGTGTCCGGCGTTGGAATCGATGCGTATCAAGGTGGGGTTGGGGCCGTCGTTGACCTCCTGCAAGGTAGCGGCGAACTTGAACGAATGCGCGGGCACTACCCGGTCGTCGTGGTCGGCGGTCATCACCAGCGTGGGCGGGTAGTCCATGCCCCGGAAGAGGTTGTGCAGGGGAGAGTAAGCCTTGAGGTATTCGAACATCTCGCGGCTATCGTCGCTTGTGCCGTAGTCCGATGCCCACGCCCAGCCGATGGTGAAGCGGTGGTAGCGCAGCATGTCGAGCACGCCCACCTCGGGCACGGCCGCCCCGTATAGGTCGGGCCGCTGCGTGAGGCAGGCTCCCACGAGCAAGCCCCCGTTCGAGCCGCCGTCAATGGCCAGCCGTTTGGGCGAGGTCCACCCCTCGGCGATGAGGTATTCGGCGGCGGCGATGAAGTCGTCGAACACGTTCTGCTTTTGCATCTTCGTGCCGCCCGGTGCCAGGCTTCGCCGTATTCGCCGCCGCCCCGCAGGTTGGCCGAGGCGTAGATGCCCCCGTTTTCGAGGAAGGGGATGCGGTTGGGACTGAAAGCGGGCGTAAGGCTGATGTTGAAGCCCCCGTAGCCGTAGAGCATGACAGGATTGTTGCCATCGCGCACCAGCCCTTTCTTGTAGGTGAGGAACATGGGTACCTTCGTGCCGTCCTTGCTGGGGTAGAACACTTGTTCGCACACGTAGTCGTCCGGGTTGAAGTCCACTTCCGACCAGCGGAAAAGCTCGGAGGTGTTGCTGTCCGCATCGAAGCGGTAGATGGCAGGCGGGCAGGTGAACGAGGTGAAGGTGTAGAAGGCTTCCGGTTCGTCCTCGTCGCCGCTGAAGCCGCTTATTGAGCCCAGGCCGGGCAGCTTCACCTCATACAGCCGCTGCCCCGACAGGTCGTAGGCATACACGTGGCTGGCTACGTCCTGCATGTACACAGCCATAAGCTTGCCACCGATGAATGCCACGCCTTCCAGCAGGTGTTCCGACTGGGGGATGACCTCCGTCCATGCTTCGCGGTTGCGGTCATGCTTGGTCATGTCCACCGCCATGAGGCGGCCGTTCGAGGCATTCCAGTTTGTCCATATGTATAAGGTGCCGTCCACGTGCCCCACCACGTAATAGTCGTGATCGAAGCCCGGTGCCAGCTCCTGGAAGCCGGGATTACGGTGGGCCGGGTTGCCCACCAGCAGCGAGTTGCCCGAGGTGGACTCCGTCTCGTACAGGTACACGTACCGCTCATCATCCGTTACTCCCACAGCATACGTGCGCAGGGGATTTTCCCGGTCCTCGAACACGAGGCGGTCGCGCTGGCCGTAGCGGGCCATGCTGTGGTAGAACACTTTCTGGTACTCGTTCTTTCCGGAAAGCTCGCTTCCGGCCTGCGGTGCATCATAGGCGCAGTAGTAGAAGCCGTCTTTGTACCAGCTGATGTTGGAGAATTTCACCCACTCGATGTGATGGTCGGGCATCAGCTGGCGGGTGGCCAGGTCCATGACGTATATCTCGTTCCAGTCGGACCCGCTTCGGGCGATGGAATAGGCCAGGTAGCGGCCGTCCTTAGAGAAGGACACGCCCGACAAAGCTACCGTGCCGTCGTCGGACAGCGTGTTGGGATCGAGCAGCACTTGCGGCTCGGCATCGAGCGAGTCCTGCACGTAGAGCACGCTTTGGGGTTGCAGGCCGTCGTTCTTGAAGAAGTAGTACTTGCCGTTGCGCTTGAAGGGCGAGCCGTACTTGGGGTAGTCGTTCAGCTCACTCAACCGCCCGCGCAAGGCTTCGCGGAAGGGTATTTTGTCCAGATAATCAAACGTCAGCGCATTTTGCGCCTTGACCCAGCGGGCGGTGGCTTCGGAACGGTCGTCCTCCAGCCAGCGGTAGGGGTCGCGCACTTCCACGCCGAAGTAGGTGTCGACCACGTCTTCCTTGTGCGTGTCGGGGTACGCCAATTTCGACTTGTGCGAATTGCACGAAATCATACAAGCTCCCATTGTCAGTAAAGCAAAGATTGATTGTTTCATATTATTGGTTATTTCGTTCATTTCCACCCTACAGTCCATCCATAATCGACGTAATGCCAAGACACCTCGTTGTACTCGTCTACCTCGACCAGCAAAAAACCTTCTTCGGTAGTGAGCAAAGGGCCTTTCCACCAGTCAGCCGACACGGCTCCCGCCGTGACGAACCACAGGTCGCGTTCGTAAATCTGCTCATAAAGATGCTGATGTCCTTGCAACACAAGCCGCGTGTCGTACTGTTTCAGCAAATCGACCACTGCCTTTGAGTTGTACACCATGTCCCACGCCTTCATCGTGCCATCCACTACAGGATAGTAGAGCGACAATAGCGGCACATGAGTGGAGAGGATAACCGGTATCTCCTCACCAACCTGCTCCAAGTCGGCTTGTAACCAAGCCAGCTGCTCATCGTCCACCCAATAGGGCTTGCCTTGCGCCGGATGCAAGGCGTTCAGCACCACGAAATGAACGCCTTGCCGGGTAAACGAGTAGCAGGTCGCACCGTAATGCTTCTCAAACATGCGGAAGCCAAGCGTGTCCCGCTGCCCGTCGCATTCATAAAAACGGTCATGGTTGCCCATTGTGAAGTAGGCCGGGATGCCGCTTCCGTCTACTATTCGTTTGAAGCGGGCATGGAGGCTGTCGGCCTGTGCCTCGTCCTTCATTCGGTCGGTTTCCGCGTTGTCTCCACCAAACAGCACAAACTCCGCCCCCAAGTCGGCTGCCGTGGTAAGGGCTTTTTGCAATCCCTCATCGCCATTCCCCCGATTATGTTGGTTCAGATGCACGTCCGTCAGGTATGCAAATCTTAATTTTACATCCGCAGGCTTCTGCTTCTGTGCATTTCCGCACGAGGCAAAGAGGTATAATGCACACAGAACCACTACTGTCATGTTGAAAGGTTGTTTCATATTTTCAGTTACGAGTTACACGAGTTACAAGTTACAAGTTGCGCAAGCCCCCTTTAAGGGGTTAGGGGGTCGTCCGCCACTGGCTTCAGCTGGAATTCCCGTTCCGCCACGTCGAGCATGTATTGGCGGGCGGCTTCATATTCGTTGGGGATGACCCCGTCGAGGATGGCATCCTTGATACGCATCTTGATGTCGCCCACCGTGGAGCAGGCGGGCAGGTTGAACGTGCGCATGATTTCATCGCCTTTGACGGGCGGCTGGAAGTTGCGGATGCGGTCTTTTTCCTCCAGCTCCTTCAGCTTTTGGCGCACTATCTGGAAGTTCTGCTTGAAGCGGCGCACCTTCTCCACATTCTTCGAGGTGATGTCGGCCTCGCACAACAGCATGAGGTCGTCGATGTCGTCGCCCGCGTCGAACAGCAGCCGTCGCACCGCCGAGTCGGTTACCGCGTCCTCGCTCAGCGCGATGGGACGCATGTGGAGCGACACCAGCTTTTGCACGTACTTCATCTTCTCGTTCATAGGCAACTTCATGCGGCGGAAGATGTCGGGTATCATCTTCATGCCCACGAAGTCGTGGTTGTGGAACGTCCAGCCCAGCCGCCGGTCATACCGCTTCGAGCGGGGTTTGCCGATGTCGTGTAGCAGGGCTGCCCAACGCAGCCACAGGTTGTCGCTCGTGCGGCTCAGGTTGTCGAGCACGAGCAGCGTGTGGCGGAAATTGTCCTTGTGGCCGATTCCTTCCTTCGTTTCCACTCCCTTCAAGGCCGCCAGCTCGGGGAATATCAATTCCAGCAGCCCTGTCTTGTCCAGCAGGAGCAGCCCCACCGAGGGACGGGGCGAAAGGATGATTTTGTTCAATTCGTCGGCGATGCGTTCCCGCGAGATGATGCCGATGCGCTCCCTGTTCCGTGCGATGGCATCGAACGTGTTCACTTCGAGGAAGAAGCCCAGTTGCGAGGCGAAGCGTATGCCGCGCATCATGCGAAGTGGGTCGTCCGAGAAGGTGATGTCCGGGTCGAGGGGTGTGCGGATGACGAGGTTCTCCAAGTCGTTCATGCCGCCGAAGGGGTCTACCAGTTCGCCGTATCGCGCCCGGTTGAGGCACAAGGCAAGGGCGTTGATGGTGAAGTCGCGTCGGTTTTGGTCGTCCTCCAACGTGCCGTCCTCCACGATGGGTTTGCGCGAATCGTGGCGGTACGACTCGCGCCGCGCTCCCACGAACTCCACCTCCACATCGCCCGACTTGACCTGCGCTGTGCCGAAGTTCTTGAACACGGCCAACGTGGCCTTGCGCCCCAGCCGCTTCGCCACCGCCTCGGCCATGGCGATGCCGCTGCCCACCACCACCACGTCGATGTCCTTCGACGGGCGGTGCAGGAACAGGTCGCGCACGTATCCGCCTATCACGTAGCACTCCACGCCCTGTGCATCGGCAATTTCGGAGATGAGGCGAAAGATGGGAGCCGACAAGGCCGAAGCCCCCGAAGCCCCCTCAATTCCCCCGAGGGGGAGCTTTGGGTTAGTCTCGCTTACTATACTATTATTATATGTATCGTTGTTGCTTGTCATACTTTCTCTGTTTTGTCCTCCACTACTGCGCCCGCACTATCTGAAGCTTCCCCTTTGGGGGAGTTGAGGGGGCTTTGGGGGCTTCGGGGGCTGGGGGGAGTTCGCAGCAGCATTATTCGCCTTCGGGTAGGCGATGCGGGTGTGGTAGATGTTGATGAGTTTCTCCGTGAACACGGCTTTGACCGCTTCCACGTCCTGGAAGGTGATGGGCGCGTCCTTGAACTGCCCGTCGGCTATCTGCGAGTCGATCATGTCCTCCACCATGTCGGCGATGGCCTTTTCCGTGTACTCTTTCAGGCTGCGCGAGCGGGCTTCCACCGCATCAGCCATCATCAGGATAGCCGTCTCTTTGCTGTTGGGCAACGGGCCGGGATAGGTAAAAGCCGCCTCGTTGGGCTTCACGCCCGGGTGGGCGTTGATGAACGAGTTGTAGAAATACTTCGCCTTGCTCTGTCCGTGGTGCGTGCTGATGAAGCTGATTATCTGCTCGGGCAGGTGGTATTTCTTGGCCATCTGGATGCCGTTGGGCACGTGGTCGATGATGATGCGCGCCGCCTCCTCGTAGTCCTTTTCCGTCAGCGGGTTCTTGCCGCCCAGCTGGTTTTCGGTGAAGAAGCCGGGTGTCTTCATCTTCCCGATGTCGTGATACAATGCCCCGGTGCGCACCAGCAGGCTGTTGGCACCAATCTTCTTGGCCGCCTCGGTGGCGATGTTGGACACCTGGAGCGAGTGCTGGAACGTGCCGGGAGCCGTCTCGGCAAAGCGCAGCATCAGTTCGCTGTTGATGTTCGTCAACTCCACCAGGGTCACGCTGGATATCAGCCCGAATATCTTTTTCAAACAAATAAATGAGGATGTAGGCAAACAGCAGGAACATGCCCGAAGTAGACCGCCACCTGCAGCATGAGTTACCGCCAACATGCCCACCGCCACCTGCAGCATGAGGAAAAGGAACGGGTCGGCCACCATGAACGAGATGATGATGGAAGCCACCATGTGCACGAACAAGGCCGTGCGCGAGTCGAAGAACACCCGGATGATGATGGGTATCAAGGCGTAGGGCACCATGTAATAACTGATCATGCCGCTTTGGAAACGCACGGTGAGCGAGGCCAGCGCGACCACGATGAGCAGCAACAGGAGCACCAGCAGCAGGTTTCCGTAGCTGTCGTATATGCGGGGGCGGAACACGTAGAAGTAGGCAAACAACAGCATCATGAAGCTCAGCACCAGCACTACGCGGCCTGTCGTGCCCGCCACCAGTTGCGGCTTGCTGTCGCCCGCCTGGTCGTCGTACTGCATCTTCAGGGAGGCCAGCACCGGCCAATCTCCGGCGTTACGATTTCACCCCGGTCAATGATGCGTTCGCCCGCCTGCACCACTCCCATGGTGAGCGACAGGCTGCCCAGCAATTCCGCCTCGGCCGTTGACGAGGCCACCGTGTCGCGGCTCACGTTTTCCACCACGTACTCACTCAGGTTGTACGAGGCCAGCACGTTGCGGTCGGCCGCCACGTCCGTGTTCAGCAACTCTTCATAAGCCTCCTTGGGCGTGAGGAATCCGTCCACCGGCATCGAGCGCGTCATGCGGTCCGGGTAGATGCAATACACCCGCTCCACGCCCTGCTGCCGCAAGGCCTCGCGGTCTTCCGAAGCCATCACCCCCCGGGCATACACCTCGCCCAACCGTTGCCGCACCATCTTCTTCTGCATCGGCTGGTAGCCGTTGCGCCGTTGGAAGTCGGCCACGAACCGCTCGTACTGCATCGAAGCCTTGGCCGTGTCCATGCGGTAATAAGGAACGAAGTCGCGCAGCAGTTCCGCGCGGTCGTGCGCCAGCTGCTCGTCGCTTTTGTACACCGGGAAGTCGAACGGTGCCACCACTTGCTCGTGCATCCATGGCCTGCCTACCTCGTACTTGTAACGGAACGCATCGTGCGAAGGGAACAGCTGTACGATGATGATGACCGTGCACACGAACAGACCGCACTTGAACACGTTCTGCATGTGCCGCTTCGTCAGTTGGAGTTTCATATCTTTCTTTATTTCAGATTTCAAATTGCAGATTGCAGATTGCTGGTTGTTTCCCGCAGATTACGCAGATTAACGCGGATTTTATGCTCGCGGCTTCCCGCTACCCGCTCCTCGCCACCTCTTATCCCCCGCAGATGGCGCAGATGGGACGCAGATGGTTTTCTCTGCCGTAGGGCGATGCCCTACGCTGAGTGCCACAAGGCCGTTGGCCTTGCTACCCCTCACCTCTCACTCCTTACCCCTCGCCCCTGCATGGTGGCTCCGTATCTTGCGCAAAAATAGGGATATTATTTAAAAGCCGCAACGTCAGCGCGGGAGGTTTTCCATTTCGCGGACCCGGCTTTGTTTCCCCCTGCTGCCTATTCTTCCTTCTTCGCTTCCTCCCATATCGCGTCCATCTCGGCGAGGGACATCTGCTTCAGGTCCTTGCCTTGGGCGAGGGTGCGGCTTTCCAGGTAGTTGAACCGCTTGATGAACTTGCGGTTGGTGCGCTCCAGGGCGTTCTCGGGGTTGATGCCGTAGAGGCGGGCGGCGTTGACCAGGCTGAACAGCAGGTCGCCGAACTCGGCCTCCATGCGGTCCTCGTCCATCGAGGCAACCTCGTCCTTCAGCTCCCGTATTCCTCGGCCACTTTGTCCACACCTGGTCGCGCTGCTCCCAGTCGAAGCCCACGCTGCGCACCTTGTCCTGTATGCGGTGCGCCTTGATGAGGGCCGGCAGCGAGCGGGCACGCCCGCCAGCACCGAGCGGTTGCCGCCTTTTTCCTTCAACTTGAGCTTCTCCCAGTTCTGCATCACCTGCTCGCTGCTGTCGGCATCCACCTGGCCGAATATGTGCGGGTGGCGGTAGACAAGCTTTTCGCACAAGGCGTTGCACACGTCGCCGATGTCAAAGTCGCCCGTTTCGCTGGCTATCTTGGCGTAGAACACGATGTGCAGCAACACGTCGCCCAGTTCCTTCTTGATGTTGGCCATGTCGTGGTCGGTGATGGCGTCGGTCAGTTCGAAGCACTCCTCGATGGTGTTCGTGCGCAGGCTGTCGAACGTCTGTTCCCTGTCCCACGGGCATTTCGCGCGCAGTTCTTCCAATATGTCGAGCAGCCGCCCGAACGCTTGCAGTTTTTCTTCTCTCGTATGCATGTCTGTCGGATGTTTATTTGTTAAAGATGTGCAAAGGTACGCCATTTTGCCCGCCTTTGTTCCACGGATTAAGGAGAAAATGCGGATATTTGCAAATGGTAGGGCACACGGATCAGACCGATCAAACGGATTAACACGGTTTTTTCAGGGAACGCGAATAACGCAAACAAGCACAAATAGGCGCAAATCTGCGTTCATCTGCGCCATCTGCGGGAAACAATCCATCCGCGTCATGCCGTTCCATCCGCTCCATCCGTGTTCCCATTTTCAGTAAAACATCACAGCTTATGGACAAAATCGTGGAATGCGTGCCCAACTTCAGCGAGGGGCGCGACTTGCAAAAGGTGGAACAAATCGTGGATGCTTTCCGTGGCCGCGAAGGCGTGAAACTGCTGGACTACAGCCATGACCGCGACCACAACCGCATGGTGGTGACTGCCGTGGGCGCACCCGAGGCCATGAAGGAGGCCGTCGTGGATGCCGTGGGGCGGGCAGCGCGGCTTATCGACCTGACGCGGCACACGGGCGGGCATCCCCGCATGGGGGCGGCGGACGTGGTGCCCTTCATCCCCGTGCGGGGCATGGAGATGGACGAGGCCGTGGCCCTCTCGCGCGAAGTGGGGCAAGCCGTGGCCGAGCGGTACGGCATCCCCGTGTACCTGTATGAAAAATCGGCCTCCGCGCCCCACCGGGAGAACCTGGCCGACGTGCGCCGGGGGCAGTTCGAAGGGCTGGCCGAGAAGATGGCACGCCCCGAGTGGCGGCCCGACTTCGGCCCCGCACGCCCTCACCCCACCGCCGGGGCGTGCATCGTGGGGGCCCGCATCCCGCTCATTGCCTACAACATCAACCTCAACACCGACCGGCTCGACGTGGCGCAGGCCATCGCCCGGCGCGTGCGCCACTCCGGCGGCGGGCTGCGCTACTGCAAGGCCATGGGGGTGGCGTTGCACGAGAAAGGCATCGTGCAAGTGTCCATGAACCTCACCGACTACACGCACACGGCCATCTACCAGGTGCAGGAGCTGGTGCGCATCGAGGCCGCACGCTACGGGGTGACGCTGGCCGGGGGCGAGCTCATCGGCCTCATGCCCCTCGGCGCGCTGCTCGACACGGCCTCTTACTACCTGGGGCTGGACAGCCTCACCCCCGACCGCATCCTGGAGATGAACTGCTGAGGGGGTGTGTCCCCGTTTTGCTGCCCCACCATGCGCCCGTTATTCATTCTGTGCCTGTGGAAATTTTACGGCGTTACTACGGAATTTCCGCTGCGTGCCTACGGAAATTTTGCCGCGTACCTACGGAAATTTCACGCCGGAACGGAAAAAAAATCACGTGCCCCGCGCCCCATCTTTGCCGCGTGGCACGATTGTTGTTATTCCATACATGGAAAAACATCCCCACACCAAACAAATAAAACAGGAGGAACATCATATGAAACGCTTTCAACTTATCGCAACCGCCCTGTTGCTCCCGCTGCTGGGACACGGGCAAGCGTTCGTGGACGACATCTATTATTCGCCCGGCGATGAAAACGCGCAGGCGGAAACTCCCAAGGCCGAACCGGCCAACTACAAGAACGGTGCCAAGGAAATCGTGTTCATCGACAGCAACTCAGGCGAGGAGCTGTATCTGGACACGGACACCATTTTCCTGGACAATGGCCCGGCGGAAGACGAAACGGCCGAAGCCGACGCGCAACTGGCCGAAGCCGACCCGAGGAAGCCCCTGCCGCGACGGCGGAATACACCACCCGCATCAAGCGGTTCCACCGCCCCGGCACCATCATCATCACGGATGCCGACTACGTGGACGTGGCCTATGACGACGATGGCGGCACGGACGTATATGTAAATATGTATGGCGACTACGACCCCTTCTGGTGGGATTACCCGTCGTCCTGGTGGTACTGGGGAAGGCCTTACTACGCCGGCTACTGGGGATGGTACGACCCATGGTACTGGAACTGGGGCTGGAATTGGGGCTGGAACTCCTACTGGGGGGTGGTACGCCGGCTGGGGATGGTACGACCCGTGGTACAGCCCCTATTGGGGATGGGGGTACCCGCATTACCATCACCACCACCATTACTACCACCCGCACTACTACCACGACCACCACTACGCCTACAACGGCAACCGCCGCACATCGAGCGGCACGGCCAGCCGCACGGCAGCAGGCACCGCCGGACGCACCACCGCCTCGCGCACAGCCGTGACCTCGGGCGGACGCACCACCGCCAGCCGCACGGCCACCACCACGGGCGGACGCACGGCAGTGGCCAGCCGCACGGCAGCCACCACGGGCAGCCGCACCACCGCCTCCGCCACGCGCACGGCATCCGCCTCCACCACGGGACGCACCGTGGCGGGACGCAACACCTATACCATCGTGGGCGGCAGCAGCAACGGGCGCACCGTGCTGCGCACCACGGGCACCCGCACGGCCACCACCACGGCCACGGCCCGCACCAACGCCACCGCCGTAAGAAGCTCGGCCACCGCCTCGCGCACCGCCACCGCCACCCGCAGCTCGGCCACCACCGGCACCCTGCGGAGCAATGCCACCACAGCACGCACGGCCACGCGCTCCACGGCCACCACGCAGCGCAGCACCATCAGCACGCAGCCGCGCACCACGACCTCCTCGTCGCGCAGCACGTACGCCACCCCGCGCAGCAGCAGTAGCACGACCCGCTCGTCCTACTCCACGCGCAGCACGTACAGCTCGCCCAGCCGGTCGTCCTACTCGTCTGGCCGGTCGTCCTACTCGCCCAGCCGTTCCTCGTACTCGTCCGGACGGTCGTCGTCCTATTCCCCCAGCCGTTCATCGGGCGTGAGCCGTTCATCGGGCTTCTCCGGCGGCGCGCAGCAGCGGCGGAGGCGGACGCAGCAGCGGAGGAAGAAGGTAAGTGCGAGTTTAAAGGTGGAATGTATAAAGGTGAAAGTATAAAGGTGAAAGTATAAAGGGAAAAGTATAAAGGGAAAAGGGTGAAAGCGCTACCCGCTTCCCGCTACCAAATAAAAATCCAAACAATGAAAAGAAACATCATATCCGCCCTGCTGCTATGCGGATGCGTAGGCTGGGCACAAGCGCAGATCACCGAGTTCGACGCCATGACGGCGGCCAAGACCGACCTCAACGGCACTGCCCGCTACATGGGCATGGCCGGGGCGTTCGGGGCATTGGGCGGCGACGTGTCCGCCATCAAGGACAACCCCGCCGGGCTGGGCATCTACCGCAGCTCGGAAGTGACGGCCACTTTCGGCTTCCGCACGCAGAACACCGCCTCCAACTGGAACGGCTCGACAGACAGCGACGGACGCTTCAAGTTCACGTTCGACAACGTGGCCGCCGTCACCGCCTTCCCCACCTGGGCGGGGCGCAACGGCGGCAGCGGCCTGCTGCAATCCAACTGGAGCTTGTCGTACAACCGGCTGAAAAGTTTCAACCGCCGCATGAGAGTGGGGGCAAACGGCTTGGGAAGCTCCATGACCGACTATCTGGCGGGCTTCACCAATGGGCTGACCTCCCTACGACCTCACGTTTGTAAACAACGAAACGGAATATTACGACCCGTTTGAAAGTGCCGATATACCTTGGCTTTCGACCATGGCATATGAGACGTTCCTTATCAATAATATCTCCGGCACAGACCCTGCAACGGGCGCAACTGTGGATACCGACCAATGGGCATCGGCCTTGTTTGAAGGCGAAACCGTGAATTCCAATTATTACCTGGAGGAAAGCGGCGGCATCAGCGAGTTCGCCATCAGCTGGGGCGGCAACATCAGCAACGTGGTCTACCTGGGGGCTACATTGAACTTCCAAAGTGTGAACTACCGCATGCCGAGCCGCTATGCTGAAGACTTCGGGATGGGAGTTGACTTGGGCGAAGGCTTTACGCTGGACAACGATGTGCGAACCAGCGGGCTGGGCATCAACGGCAACTTCGGCATCATCGTGCGTCCGGTGGACTTCCTGCGCATCGGGCTGGCCTACAAAACGCCCATGCGTTACAACTTGACCACAACCAACGACGGCGAAATGTATTCCACCATGCTCACCGATGGGAGTGTGCGCATCGCCGAGGGAGAAGGCTCGTTGAAGGACTACAATTCCTCCCCCGCCGCCGAAAACGAATACGAGTACGAAATCCACGTGCCGGGCAAGCTCACCGTGAGCGCGGCGTGGATTATCGGCAAGAAGGCCATCGTGAGTGCCGACTTCGGCTATACGAACTACCGCAACCTGAAGATGCACGACTTGGACAACGCGTACTACTACGACGAGTACAACGATGCCATCCGCGAGACGTTCAGCAACGCCTACGAAGTGAACGGGGGCGAATACCGCATCACCGACCATGTGTCCGCCCGCCTGGGCTACGCCCTGGAAACGGCCACGATGAAGCAATCGGCCATCAAGATACCGCAACTCAACACCGCCCGCACCGACCTGGAATACTTCCGCAACCGGGGTACGAACTACATCACCGCCGGGCTGGGCTACCGGGGCAACGTGTGGTACATCGACGCGGCCTTCGTGTACAGCGACCTGCACGAGGACTTCATCCCCTACAACACCCTCGACAGCGACCCCGCCACCCTGCACACCCGCCACTACAACGTGATTGCCACGATAGGTTTCCGCTTCTGATGCAGAAGGCGAACAACGCCAACAACACGAATGGACGCAAATGCTTGAACCAGTTTGACGGTTCTCATTTGCGTCCATTCGCATGTCAGACCACAAAATCGGGCTTATAACGCGTTCTTATCCCAAACGAGCACCAATCCAAGACCTAAAATCCCCGAAATTCCCCCTTTATTTCGTACTTTTGCAACCGGCAAAAACATTCCACCCGTGAACAAGATAAAATTCTGGTTTAACAACGCACGCCCCACCTCGCTGCCGCAAAGCCTCGTGCCTTCCGTACTGGCCGTGTGCATGGCCTTACAGGCCGATGGCTTCTCCTGGTGGCTGAGCACCTGCGCGGTGCTGGGAGTCATGGCCGCCCATCTGGCCCTTGAACCTATTCGACGACTATTTCGACTACATCAAGAAGCAGTCCGGATACCGGGACGAACTGAAGCACGAAGGCTTCCGGGCGCGCATCGGCAAATGCCCTTATCTCACTTCAGGACAGGCCACACTGAAGCAACTGCTTGCTGCCTGCGTCATCCTGTCCATCATCGCCTTCTCGTTCGGCTCCGTAGTGCTTTACTTTCGGGGCGACCTCGTGCTTTACATCGTGGGTGCCACCATCTTGCTGGGCTTTTTTCTATTCCGCCCCTCCATTGCGGCTGAGCTACCACGGACTGGGCGAATTGGTCATCGGCACGATATTCGGCCCGCTCAACATGGCGGGCACGTGCTATGCCGCCTGCGGCGAGATGAGCAACGCCGTCGTACTGGTGTCCGTGCCGGTGGGGCTTCTCATCATGAACATCATCTATGTGCACTCCATCCTGGACTTCGTGCCCGACAAGAAAATTGGTAAAAAGACGCTGGCCGTGCTGCTGGACAACCCCACGGCTATGCTGGCGGTGCAAGGGGTCATCGTGTTCGCACCGTTTGCCCTCGTAGCCTATGGCATCGTGACGCATCTGCTATCGTCCGCCTATTGGTTCACCTTCCTCACGCTGCCGCTGGCCGTGTCACTGTTTTACATGATGGTGGAGTATGTGAAGCACCCCGAGCGTACCTTCACACCCAAACCCTGGATGGGACCGTTCAACGGCTGGGAGCGCATCACCCGGGCCGGCATCGAGTGGTTCATGATACGCTGGCTGTCGGCACGCAACCTGTTGGCATTCTTCTGCCTCATCATCATTATTATTAATATAGTCACGTCCATCTTGAAATAACCCCGGCTTATGAAATCGCTGCGTTCGTTCCTGTACCTCTCCGCGTGGTTTGTCAAGACCCGCATTTTCGGAAAAAGAAAATACCGCTGCAGACCGTCCTGTTCATCTCCGACCAATGCAACCTGCGGTGCAAACACTGCTGCGTCTATGCGCAAAAAAGCATCACGAAGAAAAGTTATGAACAAATCAAGGAAGAACTGCAATACGCCTACGGCCTGGGGTCGCGCTTCGTGGATTTCGAAGGGGGCGAACCGACCTTGTGGCGCGACGGCGAACACGACCTGAACAGCCTGATACGCCTGGCCAAGGAAATAGGCTTCTTCTCGACCACGGTGACGACCAACGCGGTGATGCCATTCCACGGGCTGGAGGCCGACTCCATCTGGGTAAGCATGGACGGTGTCGGCCCGTATCACGACCGGGTACGAGGAGAAGGCGTATTTGACCGCCTGGTGCGCAACATCGAGACCTGCGGCCACCCTCACCTGAGCGTGAACATGGTGGTGAGCAAACTGAATTATGAGTCGCTGGACGATGCCATCGAATTTGCCCGTACCAACCCACACATCCGCTCCATCTCCATCAACTTCCTTACCACCCTACCCCGGCACGGAAAGCCACCAGTTGGACTGGGACACGCGCCGGGCGTTGATAGACAAGGTCATCGCGTACAAGAAGCGGGGCTACCCCATCATGAACTCCGTTTCAGGACTGAAACTCATGAAGACCAACCAATTTAAAAATATTGCTGGATATCCAACTTCATCACCGTGGACGGCAAAAACCACCCCGACTGCGGCGGCTCGGAACTGGGCTTGTGCGACCAATGCGGCTTCTGCATGGCGGGCGAGATGCACAGCGTGATGACCTTGCGCCCCGATACGATATTGGCGGGGCTGAAATTGAGGATGTAGGGGCTTTTTACCATTCGGAAAGATACATGCAGAGGCTCCATGCAATGAGAGGCAGGTAATCTTTCAAGGCTTTGCGTAAGGTCTTTAATGCGCGGGACATGTGATATTCCACTCCTTTCTCCGTCATATGAAGCCGGGAAGCGATTTCCTTGTTGGTCAAATCGGAGAAACGGCTCAGATAAAAAATATTCCGGTGTTTTCGGACAAGGTGTTCAGTGATTTGGACATGATGTCGCGGATGTTGTCCGCAAACAGTTCTTCTGGGTTGCAGGCCTCCAAGGAGAAGATGTTCATGGACAATTCCCGTTGTTTCAGTGAGGAGATCTGCTCCATCATCTTGCATTCTATCAATTGATGGCGCAAATAGTTAAGAGCCTTGTTTTTGACGATGGTCAGGATATAAGCGGGTACATTCGTGTCATCGGGCAGGCTGTCTCCTTTTTCCCAATATTGAAGCATGGAGTCCATGTAAATGTCCTCGGCTGCCATTTCATCGCGCACGTATGATCTTGCAAAATGCGGTGAACGGTTCCTTATACTGCTTGAACAGTCTGTTAAAACCTGCAATATCCATAAGTTGACTTCAATGCCTACTTCAATACCTACTTCAATACGATTCTGTTCTCGTCCGTCCTGATTATTTCATAATGCACTTCATGCTGAATGATTTTCAGAATGTAATCCACTCCATCATTGTAATAGAATTTCGCAGAACAACGATAATCCGCCTCTCCCTTGTACTGCATCTCGATGTCTACCCCGTAGTAGGCACTCAGGGTTTGCATGACAT
>VOFD01001466.1_pt1 | contig 41590 bp, 65 predicted proteins | sample 5384101 | NCBI WGS metagenome assembly VOFD01 (sample SAMN12384723, study PRJNA508395) | human gut metagenome | isolation source: healthy gut C | host: Homo sapiens
CAGGAATGTAAAAGGCGAATGGACGGAACGAGTGCTTCATGACAGAAGGAGCTGCGGGGAGAAGCTGTCCGCCGTGGTGCTGGCCAGATGCCGGTGGGCGCTGGCGGCGGAGGGAGCGGCAGGACGCCCTGCCGCCTGATCCGCCCGTTTTTTTCACTACAACAAGGGCGGCCCCGGCCGGAAAGGAAAGGTAGCCGCTGGTTGGAATATATTCTACGTTGCTGCTGATCGTCGCCCCTGCTTAACAGGGCCATCCATTGATGGGCTGATGGGAGGGCATCGTGCCGCTGACCCTGTACGCGGGCAATATATGTCCACATTGGCCGGTGTCGATCTGTTTGAAGCTGTTTGATATTGTGTTTGGCTTTGGCGTGTCCCTTATCATCCTGAAATTTCTCAAAAGGGCTGAAACCTATGTGCTGTGGTCCGATGGCGACGCGGATGAAGAACCGATTGCCCTGCTGACGAACTTTTTTCAAGGCGATGGCCGTGGCGGTCTGTTTCCACCATGTACGGCTGGCTTGGGGAATTGTGGAGGAAATGAGCGACAAGATGCTGAAATTTGCCCACCGCCTACGATTGGGCGGGCTGGGTGTCCAGTATTTCCACGCTCTGGCCTTGCACTGCCATCTTTGGGTTGGTGTTCGTCATTGTGTATTTCATCCTCTACTTCCAGTTCCTTATGCAGGGGCTGGATTTTTGATTTTGCGGGTGGGGATGCCCCTTGCCGTGGGCCTGATCGACAACGACAAGGGCGTGTTCAAGCCCTACATGAGCAAATTCTTTCAATCAGCCCCTTTCGGTAATTATCAGATTTCTCTCGCCAAGCTGGGCGTGGGACTGATGATGAATATGCACATCTTCTGGGGGCGTGGCCTGCATGATTTTGGCCGATGCGGACGCCGAGTTTCCTTCAGGAGTTCATCGTTACGACCGGAGGCGGCGGTGGCGGAGCCATCGTCAACACATACCATTCTGTGCGCCTGGTGCAGATGGTCAGGGCATGGGAAAGTGAGGTGGCGGCGGATGGTAACAATGGACGATCTTTCAAAGGCCATCATCTTTGCTGGTGCGCGTGGGCGCCGTGGCAGCGGTTTATCTACTGCATGGTGCGGCTGGCGGCGCCGAGGAACAAACGGCGCACGCCACAGCACTCCAGTCTTCATGTGATCGCGGAGTCCATCTAGCGGAATCAAAGATTTTCGTTTTGTGGTACTACTCATTAGGAGGTGCAGATGGACGAGGACTTGGAAACTCTATATCCCTCTGGGTGTGAAGAGCCGGAGGCGGAGCTGTTCCGCGGCTTTGAGGAAAAAGCAAGCTCTTTCAGGCGTTGATTGGTTCCTGGCGATGACGGAGTGTGGCCGCTTTCAGATCTGGCTGTTCACCGCCAGTATGACCCACCACCGTGGTTCAAAAGCGCTGGCGTTATCTTTGGTTCCGGTGATGATGACCACCAAGGATTCCGACAATTTGTCCGTAGTGGACCAAATTTTTTGAAGATTTGGTCAGTTCCTGCGCGGATCACAACCATTCTTGATAACGGCATCCGTTCTCGAATCAGAGGCCAGCACCAAATGCATGACTCTCCATAACAGCAGGATATTGCTCGTCTCCCCTGTATTTTTCCTATTACATCAAAATACCGGATAGCACTGTTTTCGGAAACCTCCAGTTTACACTGGTATTTCAAAGCAGCGCTCTCTATATTTTCCGGCATAATTTCGAGTAAATAGAGCGCTTTAAGATACTCCTTTTCTTCTACAAGCCCCTTGACTGTTGCCAGATCGGCCTGAATTCCCTGTTCCGGAACAATTTTAAGCGCCCAGATGGCCCATTCGAATGATTTCCGCTAACCTCGGACTCCACCCATCCCAACGTCCTCGAATGATCCCTTGATCATCAATAATTATAGCCGACGGATGATTGCCATGAAACGCCTCCGCACAAGCATTCTGCTCCTTTCCCGTAACCAAGGATAATGAAGCCATGATCTTCCCACCATTTTTGGGCTTCACGCTCCGAGACCGTCTCGTGTGAATCACCCCGATAAACTGCACTCCCTCGTAAGGCTGCATATTCGGAATAGCACGGTGTCCAAATCGTGAACCAGATTAATACAACTACCACACCACGTGGACCAGAAATTTATCACGATAAACTTCCCTTTTAACGCCTTGCTATTTAACTTTTTATCAAAATAAAATTCGGAGCAGGCTCTCCCACTTGTTTAATCGTCTCCATCGTATTGCCTGCCGGTTTCCTGTAATCCGTCATCCAACCTTTGGAATAATCTCTCATAAACTTATTAAAAGCCTCGTAATCCTGAGCCTTAACAGCAATAACTGCAAACAATAATACAGCCATGTAAATCAATTTCTTCATCATCATTCTCAAATTGGTTAAATCACAGAGCCATGTCAAAAGAGACACTCCGCCACGGCCCTGTGACACGAAACAATTGCACAAAACACTGTATAAAAACAGCACCAAAATACATTCTCTATTTTCTTTCTCCTGAACAGCAATAACACACCACCCAGCAGAATCAACACCGGTAGAATCCATTGCAACATCGTCTTCACGTTTTCCGGCGGCCTCCGCACCAATCGTCAGGTTATTGTCAACCGGTTCGGGACGGGAAGTATCCACCGGAGTTTCCCCGTAAGACAACCATTCAAACATCGACATGATCAGCCCCCGTTTATAGAAAGTATCCCCGATTCGCCATCACCTCTCCCGATACTGAAAGCATCCGCATCCCCGATAACCACAATTCGGCTGTCTTTTCTGCCGTTGACGCTCCAAAGCCATCATCGTGGTCTTTGTCCCGTCGCTTGCTCCTGGCATTAAGATTCAACAAGGTGTTTCATTCCACAAAATCAATCGTCTCCAACTCGTTCCAGCTCAGAAGAATCACGCCCAACCAGTAACGGGTCACCCTAAACCTTTATCTTCCACTTGCAAACCTTTGAAGCCTCCGGCATCACGGTCGAGTAAGGCCATTCAGGATGATTTGGTTTTTGTGTAAATCGTCCCAAGTTTAGATAATCCCTTTGGCTTCATCAAGTAGCTCTACAAAGAAACAGGCTAACCCGGATATTCCTTTTCGGCCTGCCCTAAAGCCCGGGGCCACCACCCGCACCTCTGGCAGAAGGCATACTGGCAGCATTTTTATCCACTATCTGATCCTGTTTCTGCCAGAATCCTTCTGGTTCAAAAACGCAATCCCAGTTTCTCCATCAACGCCAAATAACTGTTGTCCCCGGTTTTCCCGCAATAATCAAGTTCTTCCCGCTCCACGTAACGATATAATTTTATCCAACCTCTTCCGAGAAGGGTTCCTCGGTTCAGAAACGACCAGCACATCCAAACTATCAAAGAAGCAATTGAGAATTGCATTCTAATTTCACGTCCACCACATCAAAACCTTGATTAATCAAGGCCGAACGATAGAGCTTTTCCTGACACCATATAGAATAATCCCGGTTCCGATCTCCGGTAATCGTGCGGGCATAGTGATCCGAGAGGAAACCCACTTGGTAATTTCATGCCAATCCGTTTTTAACGCGGCGGAAATCTCCGTCTCAAAAAGGAACCCTTTGAGCATCGTTAAACACCCGTAGAAAAAGTCTTTTCCCTGTTTTCACGTTCCAGCAATATGAAACGATACCCCTCATCTCTCAAATCCACGTCCGGGTCAACTTTAGACAAAGGAACATATTTTTTAGCATTACTTTAACCTTGAAACTTTGCCATCTCTTTCGCAGCCTCGCTCAACGTTTTCCCGGCAAAACGATGCAAAGAACCCATCCGTCGTGTCTGTGTAGTAATAAAACACGTAATATCTTCGTCTCCGGTTTGAAACTGGATATAAGAATTATAGCGTGCTATATCGCCATCACCTTGGTGGAGTAATATTGTAAATACTACCAAACAGATTCACGTAAGTCGTCATCTTCAATCCCCGTCAACTTGGACACGATCTCTTGGCTAGCTTCGGTCAACGCTGTGTTTGTCTTGGTATGCGTCGAATCGTGATTACCGTAGCATGGGCCGGGAAGTCATACCCCAGCAATATCGCCACGATAAAACACACCCAAGAATCGCCCGACTTTACTCAACATGGAACGGCGCTCCCGGATAAACTGCAATTTCAAAATCGCAAACCCCGAGGAACATGGCCGTCATGATAACGAAATAAAAGGAAATCCTCGCTGCTGCAAATCATCCCGTTAATAAACGTACCGGCCTGTCGGTCCAAGGCCAGCCAATACGTGATGTCCCGACAAAAGTATATTCCTGCCACAGCCCGGACACGAAACGCAGGAAAGTCAACAAAGCCAGCATATAAATAGCCGCCACGATCGGGTAAGTCGTCAGCGTGGACATGAACAGACCGATTGCCGCGTAAGTTCCGAAAAGAAGGTACAACCCCAACAACCCGGTCAACACGGCCGCCCAGTCAAAGATTCAATCCAACATCCGCCAAGGATAACGTACACCAGCAACACGCTAAACATTAACAACCCGTACATCACATCATCCCCAGAAACTTTCCCAGCACGATATGACGACTGGTAATCGGGGCCACGAATAACAATTTCCGATCCGATCCCCGGCTGAACTCTTTGGCTGATTAACCTATCGTCAACAAAGGCATGATCATGTACAACAAATTACTAATCTTGGGCCACAACCCCCGTCCTGTGACATCGAAAAACAACGCCCGGACAAATCAGACAAGCCCCCCGCCCTGAATTCCCTTGACTTCTGGCATTACGCCCAAAGCACATCCGTAAAGTTCATCGCAGTCATAAAGACAAAGGATCTAGGATTTCAACTACGCAATCGGCGAGTAAAAAGATTTGATAACTCTAAACGAGCTATTCTTATATTGCTCTCTATAACATTTACTTCTTAAATTAATTGATTATTTCTACTGACAATTTAGCGAACACAGCCTCCATGGAACCTTGTACCTTTCGCAATTTCTGTCATATCCCATCGAGAAACGCGCCCGCATCGCTTGCTTGATCGTTCCCCTTCGTCATACCACAAGCGAACACCATGATTGTCCAATACTTCCGCCGTTTCCCAATACCGGTGCAGCTTCATCAACTCATCGGCCGGAAGCCACGATCAAGTTCCAAATAAAGCGTGTTCGGTTCGATGCAATTATCAAAATCGCCGTGCTGCGGAAAAAACCGCTCTCCGTGTTCGACCATTTGATGATAGAAGAACAGGTGGCCTGTACTTCGACAAGATATGCGTCGAAAGTATCACGGTCCGATTCTACGGCAATATCAGCTGATTAACTGGCGAACTTCCGGCAGCTCTGGTTCCGATCAACCGTTCGTCGGTTCATCGAGAACCACGAATCATATGGATCATTTGAGAGCCCGGCGCGTTGCTGGTATCACCCGAAAGATTACGCAATATGATCTTTCATGTGAGTAATGCCGCAACGTTCCTCGGCAACAGCGATCGCCGATTTAATCTTTTTCTTATCCATCCACTGTATTTCGGCCAAAACGTAAATACTGTCGATCGTCAGATCCGGGTACAAAGGCGGTTTTCTGTGGGCAAGAAAACTAACTTACGAGCCTTCACGGGTTCTTTCAACGTGTTTATCCTGTTATACACACCTCTCTCCCGTGGTCTGTCTCATCACACACCACAAATAATGTTCATCGTGGTGACTTTAGGCAGTGCCCCGTTCGATCCTAAAAGACCGACCACCCCGGCTTCATCGATCTGAAATTAATATCCTCTATCGCCCAGCGACTGGAAGTATACTGATGATACAAATGTTCAACTTTTACAATTGGATTTTCCATACAAACGATTTATTATTATAAAATTCTTGACATAGTTCTCCCATGACAGCAAGTTGCCATTCATTTTTCTATACATCCTTTAGAGCAAGATTGTATCCCTGCTCCTCCTCTGTTTATGGAGAGGTGGCTGAAAGTGACGGAGGCTTATTTCAATGTAGTCAACTTATTTACAAAACTCCCTCCCCCTTCTGTACTCCCTCTATAAACAGAGGGAGAGCTGAAATACTCACCGTCTTTAGATATTATTTCTAACATCCCACATTATAACTCAAATAAACAAGTCATTACAGAGATATGTATGCCTCTATCGTCACTCAACTACTCGTATTACAACTCACCAATAACCGGTAAATCCCACCCCAGTCTTTAAATGCGGCAACAATAAGATCGTATTTCTTCTTAATATTCCATGCATCATCGGAAACGGATGTAAAAAACCAGCATAATCATAATCCCTGATTACCCAAAACAGCGGGTCAGGATACGAGATTGAATTCACATCTATTTCCAGCATCTTCCCTCGGTGTCAGCAATGATCATCTCACGTAAGTCGAATGTCCTCACTCTTTGCCGCTTCCTCGGGTTCGCCAACCGTCCCAGCCAACCTTCAGCCATCCACTCCTCGTAACCAATCAGGAATGATAAATGCGGAAGGAAATCCTCCAGCTCACTTCACCAGGTAATCATCCACCAACTTCTCAAAATCAGCATCAAGACATGCAAATCATTCTTTATCAAAATAAATCTTCATTCGTCACCGTCTTCTGCATCCACATGACTAAATATCAACATGACTGGCGATATTACTGAAATAATCCGTTCCCATTCTGCAAGGTCATTTACTCCCCCAAACGATAACAATGATCCACGATTCTTGGCTTAGGAATCACCCACTTTTCATATCTTCTTTGCCCAGGGGGTTCGCTTGGAACTCAGCGGTTTCAAAGAAACAGCTTTACTCCGAGTCCACTCAATTTAACACCGACATATTCATAATTAAAGCAGCTCCACACGCAAACCGGCATTGCCGAAACGCTTGGCTCACATTGTTGCATCAAATATGCGTCACACAAGCCCACGCCCATCAGGTCGTTGCCAATGCAATCGCCATGTAAACGCCACAGAAAATAAATCCCGCGATCTTCATGCCAGCTCGATGCCCCATTATGCTAATGCGTATTGATTCCCTTGCGGAAGGACATAACGAAACTCCGGTTCCGTCGAGGTGTTAACTTCTCGTCATCGTCATTACATCCCGTCCTAAAAAAACAATCCTCAAATTATCAAAAAATATCTCATAATACCCTAGTTTTTTTAAATTCCATGACTATTTGTTTCTTTTCAATCTGGGATTCAAGCGGTCCACCTCTTCCGCGTCGATCAACACGTACCTGTTCTTCTGCAAACCCGCCTCGGTCTTGTTGCCGGAAAGCCGTCTCGAAAAACTATGACTAATTTCCGGCATACCGTACCTTCTCAAAAAATCACACCAACGATGCATCCGGTCCCCGGCCAACTCCCGACGGCGTTCACTCCTGATAAAAAATTCAAACAAATCATTCGGATCCGTGATATTCACTTCCTCGTATGTGTACTTATTATTAAAACGGTGACGACATTCATTCAAATCGTTCAAAGCCTTCCGGCAATAAGACGCATCCCCTCCGGCCATATATTTACGGATATATCCTCAGCTCGATTCAAATACATTTCAGCCGTGCGAATCCCTTGATACACGCCATTATCACTTCCCCGATAGACAAAAAACTCCCGGTAATACGTCACAGACGGGAATCCCATTTTAAAAATTCCACGCAAAATACAAACCCTTATTATATCCCGGATCGTCTTTTGTTGCGCACCATCGTCTGGTTACCAAAGAAACCGTACAAGTCAACAGTTCATCGGAAACCATATAACAAGGATCGGGAAGCCTGCATATCCCCCAACTCCCGGTAACCTTCACGCATCCGATCACCTCGTCCGGCGTTCCGGTAGCGTACACGGATAACGATTCCGGGGATCTAAGGCGTTCCCCATCCACCGTATTCAAATCCAACAGATTCGGTTTCACCTGCAACACGCTGTCGCGTAAGCAATCGCCCGGTCCCCAATCCTCCGTACCAGATACACCCTCGACAAAAGGCCTTGGCGCCAAATGACCCTTCCTCAAAGTTACGGTTATAATGTTCTCTGTCAGCAGCCGATTACCCTCAACCGATCTCATTTCGATCTGCGCCCCGTACCTCGGCCACGGAATTACGAAATCGTTCATCCCGCACCTCCATCGTCAACTAGAAATTTCGGATTCAGGCTCGGATCACCTCATTTATAAGGCATTCCATACATATTCACCCAACATCAGGTAATACATGGAACGTAAACGTCAACGCCTACGAAGATTCTCCTCAAAGATACCACGTTAGTATCATCAGACAATCCAGCACGATATTGAATCTTGTTGGCAAAGGGCGCTCCCAAAGACACAGCATCATACCCCTTTGGCAATTGTTGAACTTATACATCGCATCCCACAGAAAAACTTTATCGCATATACCTCAGGGAATGGTCCATTTCTGACTTTTATATCAATCGTAAAAATATCCAACGATATTATACTGCACCTCTTTTCACCGGCATCCGAATGGCATCTCAGTAACAAACTGTTTCTATATCAAGGTAAGTTCATCGGTAGGGCTTTAGATTGCTATTCGTCAAGGAAACCGTCACAGCGACAAGCATCCCACCTTGAACGAACTAGCAAGTGTTAGCTACGATCGACTTCATGCTCTTTATGTTTTTAATTAAAACTCGTTCAAACTAGGGTAAAATTCTATCGCAATCAATGGCAGCTGACTTCCACCTCCGGGATCCGGCTATCAAAATCGCTACTCGCGATCTGGAAGGATTGGACGAGCACGTTCTGGGCAAACCGACAGGTCGTCTCTCCGGACTGCGTAAGAAGACTTATACTGTTCGCAGCACCGTACACGCATCCGACCCGGACATCCGATTTGCCCACGCCTCGTAAGGATAAAGGCTCACGCTGGAATCTTTAAACGGGTACATCGGCAAACAATTTCGCCCACGCGGAATAGAAGGAATATTCGTGCAAAATACTTCTCGTCACCGACTCCCGCGCAGCGTTTCAACAATTGGTCGATGCATTCCTATACTCTCGGCATTCCGTACGTGTTATTCATCTCTCCATACGGCGAACTCAAAAAACACTGGTTACCGGTTGATAAATAGAAAGACGTCGCCAGCGTCAATTCTTGTAGCGGAAGTTCATATTCAATCAGCCGTTAAATCCGGGTCCACGCTTCCCGACATGAACCATGTACTGTCACGTCCAGTTTCCCCATTCGTGGCCGCCCCTGACATATCGAATAAAGGCCCGCCATTTTCCGGGTTCAACCCGGCAAAACGGAATGCCCAGAAACTGGAAACAGGATACCCTTTCTTGTTATATTTCCACCTGTAACCTCTTTTCCAATCTCCTGTCGGTTCAAATTCCGAACTCACCTCGTTATACACTTTCGAGGTATTGAATTGAAATCTCGTGTCCGAACAGGTACCAAACTGAACGACAACTCCCCAACCCGAACATATTACCACCAAACATGGAATGCTCCCCCGTTCTCGATCTCCCGTTGGGTAACCATCCTCCGTTTTCTTGTAATAATACTCGAACGAACCGTTTTTTCTATACCTTTGAAATTAATTCCCTAAATTAATCGACTTTGTCTTTTCCCCATTTCAAGTCGGGATTCGGTAATTTCGTGTAAGTCATCTTAAACTCTCCGTCTCCGGGTCTAAAGGCAGGATCTTAGCAATCAGATTGGCACTCACATTCTCCACCACGTTCCCTTGATAACCGAAGGTTGCCGACAAAGACAAATAATTCAACAAATCCTGCCCCTGCAACCAATGTTCATCCGTCACGTTCAACGGGCACCGATAGACCACACCGGCAGATATTTCTCCTTCTCATCCTGCCCGAAACAGTTGGAACCATCACCTCTCACGGAAAAAAATTCAAGGCATACCGATTGTCATACATATAAAGAACCCGAAACATAGTAAGACAACGTGTTATTCAACGATTTCGTCAAAGAGGAGCCGTCGCGCATATTGGTTATAATTTTACTTCTTCCAGGCCACCTTTTCTTTTTTTCTTGATCCTTTGATGAAGGAACAACTCATACTTATCCAAATTACAACACAAGTAATCCAAATCCGCCTGAATCCCCACAGGCACCCCTTTATCACTCATCCCGATATACACGGCTCCTCCCTGATTGTTCAAGAAACGGCACATATCCTGCATGATAGAGTCCAATTTGGCCTCCACGTCCACGTGCTTCGCCCCCACCGGATAGACCAACGAATTCTTAAACGTATCTCTTTTCTTCCATATTCCCGGACACGAGATCTTTTCTTCACCTTTTCCCTTCAACGACAGCAATTCCAACAGCTCATCCTCCCCCAACGGGATTCTTCCGTAAGATTTCCCTGTCCCTCCTTTGCCAATATAGATTCGGCCACTTTAGCCACATAATCATTCCTTCGAATGAGAAAAGACGTTCCAAATCTCCCGCAAAAGAACGGATCCCTGTAGGACGACAGCATTCGGATCACCGCCCACAAAGGTTCCAATGTAGGGTAAGCCCGAAAATCCTTCTCCAACAGTGCGCCCAGATCCAGTGTTTCAAACGCCCCTCTATAAATTCATACTTCACGATCAAATGATTGATCAGGCAATCATAATACCCTTTCAAACGATAATCACCCAACACGTGAGCCAACAAGCGAATAAAATAAAGTAAATTCAGATTCTCCAAACAGACCTCTTGCGTCAGGTAAAGCTGCAACAGTCGAATCAACTCCTTCACGTACTTACCCGAAACCCCGATATAACGCTCGATCTTGCCCGTGTTAAACTTTCCCTGCCCGTCCCCGTTTTTATATTTCTTGCACTCTTCTATATAACTGTAAACCAGATTGGCGACTGCCTCGTGCCGGTCAAATCGTTCCTTCGTGGCACCCAGAATCTTTCCCTTGATCCTCCCTACCGAGGGGACATCAGTAACTTCCAAAAGATAATACCCCCCTCTCCTCGCTCACCCCTCTGTAGAGGGGTCGAAACCAAGAAACCACTTTCAGACAGCCATGTCAAAAAACCATTTTTCTCACTCAAAAGCAAGGCGTTACATTGATCGCCTTCCCGCAAATGCTCCACGGCCACCTGATTCAGTTCCTCCCAAATCGAGAACTGCAAGCGATCATCCTCCGACTCGACCACCGTCGCCGTCATAATATCCCCGGGATGAAGAATATCTTTTTAAACTATCCAACCTTGCCCGTGTCACTTGGCTGACATGTAAAAAATGCCCTGTCCATCATACTGCGGGTCCACGATCGTAACGAAAGCCAGCGTGGGTTTAAAATTATGCACCAGTTTCACCCGTATATTCACGACAGCCCCCACGGGCGGCCGTCTCTTCTGAATCACGCTCTTTCTTAATTCATCCGAAAAGTCAGCGAGGATACCTCTCCACGCTTGAGTCGTCTCCCACCAACCCTTCCTCGAAACTCAACTTTTTTCTTACTGTGACCCGAGTTTCAGAGCAACACCGTCAATCTCCATCAGCGTGTCAAACTTTAATGAAACCGGGCAGCAAGCGTGATCGCTTTCGTTTCCACCAACAATTGCCCGTGTCCCTCGTACAGACGCCCCTGACAATTTCTAATCGCATCAACCGTCTTTTCTGCAATAGATTCCATCAAGACAGGAATGGAGAACTTTAACAAATCCTCCCACGTGAACACGGCATTCTTCTGGTTAAACAATAAAGAATTAAACGCATTCTTCCGAATCACTTCATCTTCCTTATCCCGTAACACATACAAGTACCTGAAAAACATGGAACGCAAACTTGCCAGTTCTTCCTGCACGGAATCCCCCAACAAAGATCCGGCCCCAAGAATCCAAACAGCCTCCTGAATCTGATCCCGGGTATGTCCTTCAAAACACAGCGCATCATCCTGTTCTCTCACAAAGAGCTATCCGTTCGTTAAAACGTTCCATCACCCTAGGATTAGGTTTATTCAACGTGTTATACACCAGTAAAACGAGTCCCCCGTGCCGGCAATAAATGCAACTTCGGACTAAACCGAACGATAGTCAGTAATGTTATCCACACGAGCGATTTCTTGTACAGGTAACCCGATACCATCAATTTCTCCAACTTCAGTAATATACACCCTTCTTCCCCTGCATCAATCAACCGGATCACTCCCTGCTGGCAATAGCCTCACATCCAATAACGTTCCACCTGCATTCGGGCATCATTCAATTTGACCCCCTCAAAACATTTCAAATAATCGGACCCTCAAGCATCCATTCCAATATACGAATAAAAAATATCATTCAGAAGATCATAATCTTCAAGATTCCTCTAACTCCCGCACAACACCCAAGAAAAGAAAATATCCACTCCGGTTGTTTTCCAACAACCGTGAAATCATAATCGCAAATATACTCATCAAGAATACTCGCCTCTTCTTTCGTGAGAGGAAGTTCCTCGAACAAGTGTTCAAAGATACAAAATCCATTATTCTTATTTTTATTTAATGCAAAAAATATTTAAACATACACTTTTGGTAAAGCGCCGCACCTCATGACAAAAATCAATGTCTCCATTCCCTTCTCCAATGAATCGCAACCATACAAAAGTAACAACTTTTTTCTGAAAATCAGCACTTCAAGCTATTACAATTTTATCCCCCTCTCTTTCCAACATTTATTCCTCTCCATAAAAACACTTTCCTCGCCTATTTTTTATTACATTCGCTCACATCAACATAAACACAAAAACATATAAGACCATGATCCGCTACTTTCAACAACAAGACGAGGCCACTGTCATCGGATATGGCTGGAAGCATCCGCCATCGCCCACTCCTTCATTCCCCGTTCCTACTGGGAAAACAAAATTCCGGATATGCGTAACAAGTACCTGCCACAAAGCCAAACCCTCGTCAATGAAGACGAACACACAAACGAGATCACGGGATTCATCTCCTTAATCGGCAATTACATCGCCGCCCTTTTCGTCTCTCCCGACCGACAAGGCCAAGGAATCGGACATTCTCTTATGACTCGTATCAAGTTACAACACCCCGAATTGGAATTAAATGTTTACGCGGAAAACACGCAAGCCTTGACATTCTACAAACGCCAAGGCTTTACGATCACAAGTGAACAAACCGACAAACAAACCGGCCGGCAAGAGTTCACGATGAAATATCAACTAGACGCTTAAAGCATCCCTCGACAATTCCTGCTCCAACATCCCCGATCCCCTCAAATCATTTTCTCAACCGAGCATTCCCGTCCCGATCGACAATAACATACGAGGGAATCCCGTCCACGCCGAAATAATCACATATATATTCCCATTGTTTACGATTCAAACGATAATGCTCCCCCCTCGATTCCTGCCACCATCTCCAACCATTTGGATTCGGGGAAGATTCGTTCGTGATATACACGAAAACGACATCCTTATCCTTGAACTTATTCTTCCGGGGTTCAAAAGCGGCAATCGCCCCCGGCAAGGTCCGCACCACGTGGCCCACAAGTCCACCATCACCACTTTCCCCTTATACCGGGCCATAATAGCATCGAATAGCTTTTTCTCGGATACCAAAGGGACCTCCCGGATTCGTTTTCCCGCTCTTCACCTTACTTTCCCAACTTTAGCATCGATCTGCCGTTTCACCTGTTCAAAAGCCTTCGTGTAATAGGGGGTTGATAGATGCCAGATTCCGCTGTTGCTCTTTCGTTAAGGATTTCATATTTTCCAATCGCTCGTAAATACCCTGCAATTTGAAATAATCAATTAAAAATCCTTCTTGGTTTCCCCAGTATCTTCTCCAACCGATCCAACGAAGGAATACGGTAACAAACGATATCAAAACAATATGGGAAATCACGAGCATATAACATATCCAGCCGATTCACATCCAACTCTTTCAACACCGCAAAATGCTTATCCGTGAACTCCGGGGCCTTGAAATCGATCTCCCGTTGATCCCACCCGATATGATTCGCCTCCCGGTAAGCCGTTTCCAAATTAGACTCCCCGGAACAAACCAGCCTCATTACAAAACCTTTTACCCCAAGCTCCCGGTATTTCCGCACTCCATCCGGTAGTGCCTTATCATTCGCCAAACGCTCCATCTGGCCCGGTAAAGCTTCATCACGTACGCAATATACTCATCAGCATTCATCCCGTTTATATCCTTGTAGAAAGAATACATAGAAAATCCATCCTCGTACTCATCCTGCAACGCGTAATTCAAGGAGACAAACCGGCTCTCCCCAACCACGTAAGCCAAACGATGAGCCTTCATCCGGTCTTTCTGGTAGCAGGAAGCCCTTCAGGTTGCCTCTTCAAATCGACATACACCTCCCGTCATCCCCCGGATCAAGCACGATCATCGTGTGGAAGAGTGTGTTACTCAAATAGACCCACGTCGTGGAATATTGATCAAACTCAAACGTACAGCTATGATCTTTATCAATCCTCTTCGACAACTCCTTCCAGGGCTAAACATATCGCTCACGAAAAGCTCGACATCTCGCCCGTCCATCAAATCACGATAACCGCATAAACGCACCTTTCACCCTCGTTTCCCCGTCTTCAACTCAGCCGGTGGTAACGTGGTAGCTTCCTTCAGTCCCGGGCAGACACGTCCGACAGGACAGCCACGGCAACCACTTCAACATCAGGATTCAAATTCAATCCCCAAACATGCCAGCCCCCAGATTCATCCGGCTCTCGATCACATCGATCGAATTCACCCCTCTCGGGAGAGGCGGGAAAAACAACTTGAACGAGAGCAACCCGGTATCACGCATCTCGAATTTCTCGCTCAACTTCAATCCTTCCGAGTTCAAGGCTAAATACTTTTGCCCGTTCGCCAAGATATAGATCCCGGCATCCACCCGAGCCCAGCCACCGGGATATTTAACTCGACATCGGCATAAACAATAGTAGCCGTGTCATTCAAAACAATACGGAAATCTCAAGTGATGCAGAATTTTTTAGCCTGAAAGGCCGGGTAATCAATCACCCGTTCCTTCGGTTGGCAAGCGACGAGAATGCCCACGAACAGGAACATCAAGACAATTCGACTTAATTTTATCATATTTGCTATTTTAGCAGGGTCACACAAAGGCCTGTTGTTTCCTCGATATAAATATACAAATATTTTAACAAAATGCTTACTTTTACACCGTAAAAACGAATACATGTCACATATATCACGATATACACAGACGGAGCCGCCAGCGGCAACCCCGGACCGGGAGGTTATGGGGTCGTACTTATGGCCGGACCGCATCGTAAAAAGAGCTGTCGGAAGGTTTCCGCCGCACCACGAACAACCGTATGGAACTGCTCGCGGTTATCATAGGCCTCGCCGCCCTACGTTTCGAAGGGGAGCAACGTGACGATCTATTCCGACTCGAAATACGTGGTCGATGCCGTGGAAAAAGGCTGGGTATTCGGCTGGGAAAAGACCGGGTTCAAAAAAAAAAGAATCCTGATCTCTGGCGACAATTCCTCGCCCTTTATCGCAAGCATCACGTAGAAATTCATCTGGGTAAAAGGACATGCCAACATCCCCGGAAAACGAACGTTGCGACCAGCTCGCCGTAGCCGCCTATAAAGCCCCGAACTTGCAGATCGATGAATATTATGAAACAGAACGAATTCTGACGAACAAACTTTTTAGTGAATAGGCAAAAAAAAAATTGTCAATTGTTAGTCAAGGAGATTCTAAAATAACTATTTTCGCGCTACAATCTAAAACTAAAAAAGTAACATCATTCATCACAAAAACTTATAGAGATGAAAAAAATATTAATCGTTGGTGCAGGGGGACAAATCGGTTCGAACTGGTACCCCATTTGAGATCCATTTATGGAAATAACAATGTAGTGGCAGCTGATATTAGTGCTGAAAAATGTAAAGCATTGGCAGAAGCCAGGTTAGTTCGAGGAATTGAACGCTCTTGACGGGGAAGGTTTCAGTGCCATCGTGAAAAAATACAATATTGACACCATCTTCAACCTGGTTGCCTTGTTGTCAGCCACGGGAGAAAAAGAACCCGAAACTGGCTTGGGACATCAACATTGGGGCTTTAACCAACTCCTCTGTACATTGCCAAAGATAACAATTGCGCCGTGTTCACGCCGAGTTCTATCGGGGCTTTCGGTAACGATACCCCAAAAGATAAAAACTCCCCAAGACACGTTGCAACGTTCCAACACCACGATTTACGGGGTTTGCAAAGTAACAGGCGAACTTTTTAAGCGACTACTACTTCCACCGGTTTCGGTGTTGACACTCGTAGCGTACGTTTCCCGGGATTGATTTCTTACGTGACTCTCCCGGTGGCGGTACTACCGATTATGCCGTAGAGATTTACTATGATGCTATCCGCAAAGGTTCTTTCACCTGTAACGTGAAAGCAGGAACCTACATGGACATGATGTACATGCCGGATGCCTTGAACGCTGTTGTTCAATTAATGGAAGCTGATCCCAGCAAATTAAAAACACCGGAACAGTTTCAACATCGCGTCCATGAGTTTCGAACCGGAGCAAATCGCTGCCGAAATTCGCAAACATATCCCCGACTTCAAGATGGATTACCAGATTGACCCGGTGAAACAAGCCATCGCCAACAGCTGGCCAAACAGCATGGACGACACTTGCGCCCGCGAAGAAGAATGGGGTTGGGCCCCGAAATACGACCTTACCAGCATGACGAACGACATGTTGATCAAGGTAAAAGAAAAAATTCGACAAAGGATTGATCAAATAAAATTACATATCAAAGAGCCGCTTTCTACAAAGTGGCTCTTTTTCGATAAACTCACAACTGTCTCTTTCTATTGCTTTTCAAATTTCCCCTTCAGGGAGCCGGACTCCCGGAATACCTCGCTCCATCCCCGTCCCACGTCTCCTCGGGGAAGATGACCTACTTGTATACAAAGTTTGTACCCGAATTACGGAACTTCAAAGTACACCGATTATTTTTCCGACAAAATATCTTATTTTTGTGAATAGCTAATAACGAACAACATGGAAGAGATTCTGAAAATAAACAACGTGGACGACTATAACAAGCTCTACGGACTGGAAACCCGCCACCCGTTAGTCAGCATCGTCGACTTATCACAAGCCACCCGATGGCCACTCAAGCAGTCTTCAATTACGGCATCTACGCCCTTTTCCTGAAAGACACCAAATGCGGCGACATCCGCTACGGACGGCAGCTCTACGACTATCAAGACGGCACTATCGTCAGTTTCGGCCTGGGACAGATCGCCGGGATTAACATGCCTTCCGGAGTTCGCCCCGCAGCCCACGGGCTACTGTTTCATCCCGACCTTATCCGGGGTACGGCACTCGGACAAGAGATTCGCAACTACACGTTTTTCTCTACGAGGCGAACGAGGCCCTACACCTCTCCGAAGAGGAACGCCAAACCATCATGGATTGCCTGAATAAAATACAAGCCGAACTGGAACACGCCATAGATAAACACAGCCGACGCCTGATCACGGCTAACATTGGTGTATTATTGGATTATTGCCTCCGGTTCTACGATCGACAATTTGTTACCCGCAACCAACAAAACAACGATATCATCGTCCGGTTCGAACGCTTGCTCGATGAATATTTCGATGGCCCGATGCCACAACAAGAAGGCTTACCCTCGGTCAAATACTTCGCAGACAAGGTCTTTCTCTCCCCGAATTATTTCGGAGACATGATTCGCAAACAAACCGGGAAGACCGCCTCGGAATACATTCAAACCAAGGTCATCGAACGAGCCAAGGAAAATCTACTTTCCTCGGACAAAACGATGAGCGAAATCGCCCACGACCTGGGCTTCCAATACCCCCAGCATTTAAGCCGGATGTTCAAACGGGTGGCTGGATGCACACCCAACGAATTTCGGGCCCAGAATTAAAAAAAATGGGTATTTAACACCCTCATCAAGCGTTTCTCCCCATGATATCCCCCTTAAATCCCTTATTTCATAATCAAACGGAGATTTTGAAACTTTATATATAAAAATACGAAAATAAAACAGTACATTAGTAACTTCATTTAAGAAGGGCAAGCGTTCTTTTAGCGCCCACACCCGATATTTTACGATTTAGATTATGCCAAAGAAAGAAAAAAAGCAAAGAGAGACATCGGTAAGAAAGAATTACACCGATTATTATACGATATATTTTCCGGTAACCCCCGATCAAAGCTTCAATTACAAAGCAACTAGCTCAAAGATTAGGCATCAAGAACATGAATGCCAAACAATTGATCATGACGGTTCTCTACGAGATGAAAAAATGACAATATGCTCACGGAAGAATCGACCGGGGTTTTAAATTCAAGATAAACACCATTTACGTTACCGGAATTATCGACCTAACAGCAAAAGGTACTGCCTACTTGATCTCGGACGACTGCAAAGAAGATGTTTTCATTCCGCAAGTCGGTCTGAATCACGCCTAAACGGCGATAAGGTAAAAGTGTTTACTCTATGCCCGAAGTTCCAAAAGACGCCCCGAAGGGGAAGTGGTGGAAATCCTCGAACGCAAAGAAGAAAGAATCATTCGTGGGCATCATACAATGCTCCAAACAATACGCCTTTTCTCGTTCCCACGGCAAACAATTACCTACGACATATTTATCCCCTTTGGCAGACTTGAACGGTGCCAAGGACGGGGAAAAAGCCATCGTCAAGATTACCGAGTGGCCGGAGAACCAGAAGAACCCGGTGGGGAAAGTGCTGGAAGTTCGGAGGACGCCGGGAGACAACGACACGGAAATGAACGCAATCATGGCGGAATACGAACTGCCCGTGCAATTCCCGACAAACGTGGAAAAAGCCGCTAAAGAATAAAAGATGCCATCCCGGCAGAGGAAATCAAGAACCGCAGAGATTTCCGGGAAATCACGACGTTCACGATCGACCCGAAAGGATGCGAAGGACTTTGACGATGCCCCTCGCTCCAAAAAAACTGAAAAACGGGAATTACGAGGTCGGCGTGCATATCGCGGATGTCAGTTTCTACGTGACCCCGGATTCGGTGCTGGACAAGGAAGCTTACATCCCGTGCTACATCCGTGTATCTCGTGGACCGCACGATCCCGATGCTGCCGGAACACCTTGTCCAACGGGTTGTGTTCGCTACGTCCCGACGAGGAAAAACTTTGTTTCTCGGCGGTTTTTCGAGTTGAACGACAAAGCCGAGGTAGTCAATCAATGGTTCGGACGAACGATCATCAAGTCAAACCGCCGTTTCACTTACGAGGAAGCACAAGCCATGATCGAGGGCGGCGAGGGCGACTATAAAGAAGAGATATTAACCCTTAACGATCTAAAAATTACGGGCCGCCCGTTTCCAGAATGGCGCCATCGCTTTTGACCGGATCGAGGTTCGTTTTGATATTGACGAGAAGGGAAACCCACGGGCGTGTATTTCAAACGCTCGAAAGAGGCCAACAAGTTGATCGAGGAATTTATGCTTTTGCCAACAAAAAGTAGCGGAAAGAATCGGAAAAGTCAAGGAAAACCAAAAGCCAAAACATTCGTGTATCGTATTCACGAGCAACCGAATACCGAAAAGCTGGAAGATTTCAGCCGCTTTATCGCCAAGTTCGGTTATCGCATACGAACGAGTACGCCCCGACAAATATCGTCTTCCATGAATAAATTGATGGAAGACGCATAATCGCCTGAACAGAATATGATCGAAACACTGGCTATCCGTACCATGGCAAAAAGCCGTCACTCGACGGTGAACGTGGGACACTACGGACTGGCTTTTCGACTACTATTCGCACTTCACGTCACCGATCCGTCGGTACCCGGACGTGATGACCCACCGCTTGCTGCAACGTTATCGACGGTGGACGCTCGGCCAATGCCGATAAGTATGAAGAGATGTGCAAACATTGCTCCGACATGGAACAGATCGCCTCTAACGCAGAAAGAGCCTCCATCAGTATAAGCAAGTCGAGTTCATGAGCGACAAGCTAGGCGAGAACTTCATGGGAACGATCAATGGGGTTTCCGGCGTGACGCAATGGGGTTTCTATTACGTGGAACTGAATGACACCAAATGCGAAGGACTTGTTTCTATCAACGAGCTGGACCGCCGGGAGACTATTACGAGTTCGACGAAGAAAACTACTGCATTGAGCTTAAAAGCTCAACTTTTTTATGCTATTTACTACATTGATATTTCTTCCCTGAAGTCCTTTATCTTTAAATTCTTCATTTTACTTTCTTCACAAAGGGGAAGCTTTACGACAAGGTCCCACACCAAAAGGCAGAAATCCCACAAGCACGTGTTTTACCCCGAAAAAGAAAGATAGTTTAACCATTTTTCGGATTCATCTTTCAATTCAAAGTCTGGAGCAACAGCCCCAACAGCACAACTCTTTATTAAATCATCTCTTTTGCATTCTCTCCACCCCCAATAGCAATGACGGATAGGAATCAAATTGATTTAATAGCGCTTCCTGTTCTACTAATCTACGTGCCCAGTATAAGAACCAATAATTACTGCCAATGCCTTGTTTTTAGAATCAGCCGGAATAGAGGCTTAAAAAAGTTGTTGTATTAGTACATTCCAGCAAAGAATCCACTTTTCGCACTGCTCCTTTTCAGTGCCAAATTCTATCCGTCTTAGCCCTACATGGTTATATTCATGAAAAAGCCTTGTTATAGGCAGAGCAAGCCTCCTTCAATTCCTTTGTAGCCGGTAAGTTATCGAGCACGGCCTCATAAGCAAGCGACAAGGGAACCTTTAATACTTTCTTTTGAATTCCTTTTTCATTAATAATCCTGTCACTTTAACATGATCCGAATCAATGAAAAGCATCATAATCGGTCTTTTCATGGAAGGTTCCAGTGGGGCTATCGAAGGGAAATGAAGCAAAAAAAGGGTTGACCGTAATCCGTATCCAAGGTAAGCTCAAGGTAAACTTATCATTCTCCCCTTTAGCACGTGCCACTTCTTTTTTTCAAAAGTATAAAAGAAACCTCGTTATTCCCCAGACCTTTTTATATTTCCGGTAACCTTTTACCGGTTTTCAGCAGCATGAACTGCCAACACTGTAAAAACAGCGCAAAAAATACATACAATGATTTCATATAATATAATTTTAATTATTCATTACGACTATCTTGGATTTTGCTCTATGTTATTATTCAATATCCGTACCTTTCGCCGCAATAGGAAACATATACCTATTAGAATTGGGTTCAAGAGTATAAGTTGTTTCTTTGAATTGACGAGTAAAGTGTTCGGGTATATATATCCCTCTTTGTAAACGTTTTCATATCAAAAATCGTACCCCATTATATCTCTCCGTTGACGTTCTTCCAACACAACTTCTAATAATTTATCTCCACTTACTTCTGGGAAGATCTGCATATTTATCTTTAGCATTACGTTTTGTAATTCATTCAACTTCAAGGCGCTCGGATCTTTCCGGGCTAAACATTCGGCCTTGATCAACATCATTCAGGAACTCCTATATTATAATCAAGCTCTTTGCAAGTATAAAGGGTAAAAGGCTCATCTATCGGTTTCCGGATCTATTAACGTGGTGAAGTTAAATTTATAACGTAAATCAGAATCTGTATCAAAAGAGCAAGCAATTCAGGAGATATACAACAAGAAGAAAGGATCGATTGAAAACCCTGTGTGGAGTCTTACATTTTAAAACTGAAAGTCATTGCAATCGGCTAGATTGTTGTTCAATTTTATTATTCCTCACCCGCATTTTCCAATGCCGCATCTTAATTCCCAAAGAATAAATTACTAAACCCAATGCCGACAAAGGAGGGTGACCAAACTCTCTTCCGGTGAATCCAGCACCGTTTCAAATCTTCAATATCTGTGCGACAACTTTATGAAGTCGTCAAATATTGCAACAGCCTCTAAATCCGGTTTTAATAATAATGGCACACTCAAATCTGTTGCAGCCGTTTCCGGATTATAAGCAGGGGCATAACAAGAATGTAAATAATAATACGCACGATTCACTGGGCTTCTGCCATTACCCGTGCTTTATCAGCATCTGTCCTCTTTTTTGCTCCGGGTGTTTCCGACAAAACCAGATTACACGTGTAAATAACCCTCGTAAGGCGTTATTCCATGTTGCATCATCATCCTTGAAGATAAAATTCTTCCTGCCACGTATAAGCTTTTCCCTTGTTCAGACACAATCTTCCCCGTTGCAAGACCTTTCTGTCATATAAAGATTATCACTACACATCTCTGCAAGAGGATAAGCGGCTGACGGATTACGGAATCCCCTATCATCTCGTCAAAATCTTGCACTTTTTCAGGAATCAACATTCCTTTTGGGGGTAACATCCAAAAGAGTCACACCCGCATAATAAAATAATCGTTAAAGCTAAATTATATATTCTTTTCATAACATTTCTAATTTTCAAGTTAAAACTCTACTCTTAAACCAAACGTGAAAGAAGGGAGCCTCACCCAAGCTCAATGTTCCGTGAATCGGGTCAACAGCTTCCGGATCAAATCTTTCTTTTATTCTTCGTCCACAACCACACGGTATTTGCCTGGTTGTTAACTTTACACAAGAAAACGGCGTTTTCTTTGATTAATCGAGAAGGTAACTCATGAATTAACCTGATCTTTATGAACCAGATATCCCCGCCATAAAATCAAATCTTTTTCATATCCGTATAGTTTCTCCACAGTATATATTCCCGGGATATATGTTTTATTTTCATCTACGGTTTTTGCCAACGATCTGCTATAAATGCACTCAAATCTGCTTTTCCTGTCCCAAGATTCATTGAAGGATAAGCAACACGAAAACATGACCGAAATTATAAATAAAAAAAAAATGATAATAACACATTCTTTTTTTTTTTTTATATTTAAAAATCCGTTGAAAGACTTCCACTATATTTCGGACGATAAGTTCGTTACATTCAATAGATTCTGCTACAGGTGTACGAGTTTATTCCCCGTCTGCATCATAAGTTTGGGGATTACCGTTCTCATCTAGTCCTGCCCAACGATAACTCCAATAACGCTCCCTCGGATAACCTTCAACAAATTTAATAACACCATGCGTACGGTTATAAGCCGGATTACTATCTGAAATATTATTATTTGTGATCTTATTTTATTATACCCCAAAAACAAAATTCACAAACCATGAAAAGTCTTTCAAACGCAACGCTTCTGCATTTTACTTGCATTTCAAAACCCCCGATTTATACATATCAGCAGCGTTAATATATCCTCCGTCAAACCCAAGGGTCGGATCAATTTGAATGTTCTAACAAATCATAACTACGTTTGTCATAATATTCCAACAACAATGTCAAGCGATTAAATAATTCCTGTTTCAATTCCAATATTCAGCGTTTCGTTCGTTCCCATCTTAATTTCGGGTTAGGAGCATTTGACACTCGTGATAAATAAGCCCCTATCGCACTATTAAAACTTCTTTTAACAGTTAACAAAGGGGTAGATGATCCGCTCTGTCAAAATTACCCGTTAATCCATAAGAAATTCGAGGGGTCAAACGGTTGATTAATCATTAGAATGGAAAAAAATCTTCTTCATGTACATTCCAACTCAATCCCACAGACCACAATGGATTACGACGATATTTTTAGCTGCTCCAAACAAATTGGATTCATCAATACGAAATGTCCCACTCAATGTATAACGACTATCGTATGTATACACGGCAGAACCATAGTAAGACACCTCCCGGTTATCCCGATAAGAAAAATTTATCATAACTGCTGGCATTATATTTATGTTTCAGACCATCCCAACCGTCAATTCCTGTTTTTAGCTAACACCTGTTGCAGCTGCATCTTTCAACACGGTAATCCGTTCTACAAGATCCATATTTTCCGGTAATTCATCCACTTCAAAACCATCCACAATATACAACGGCTTGGTTCTAACTTTTCTGAAATAGTACTTCCATTCCCGTATCCGAACGTCATTATTATAAAAACAATTTTACATCTTGAGTTTTCATCCCAACCATACTAAATTGTAAAATAACACCTTCTAATTTAGCAATCTCCAATTGAAAATTACCATCAGTATCGGTAGCCACCCCCCACCGTAGTTCCTTTAATGATTACGGATACGCCCGGCAGTAAACCCCCGTCTCGTCGACAACATTTCCCTTAAATGTTTTTTTTTCCTGAGCCACACGAGAAACCACTATGGTCTGCCAAGATTTCATAAGCAAAAAGGTTTTCCTTTAAAACTACATCCAAAATTTCACTTACGGTTTTACCATAAAATTCTGTTTGTTTGCTTGAAAACCCTGCATCCTCGTGGTTAAAAACACGAATTTTAAATTTGTTTTTGCTGGATCAAATCGAATAATTGAACAAATGTCACTTGCTCAAATTTCAGATTGATTCGTTCCTGTTGGACCAGACTTTCGCACTTAGCCCCCGAACACGTTAACAGAACGACCAGACACCAATTTCATTTTAATCATGATCCGGTTCAATTTTTTGAATTGTTTTTTCATAACTTTGTAGAAGATAATTAAACATGATTCCCCGCCAAGGGGAATTTTAAATTACTCCGGAATATGCGCCAACATATTCCGGCCTTTTTTATTGTATTGATTTTTTTGTACGATTAATGTTTTTCCATCCAGTTTCATCTTGATCTTTTTCGTTTTCTCTAACACTTCTATCACTTCTTCAATAGAAGCGTTACGACGGAACCACGCCGTGAAATGATAATTCTTCACTTCTGCATTCTGGTAGTACACGTCAAAATCATACCAACGTGCCAATTCGTTGATAATCTCTTCTAGACGAACCTCTTTAAAACTAAAATGTACCTTCCGCCAACCGATAACATCCGTCACATCGACTTCTTTCCATGACCAATTGACCGTCAACGAGCAAACCTGTTGCCCGGGAAACATTTTTCTGAACTTCCTTACCTTTCTCCAACTGTACACTCCCTTCAACAAGGTCGTAGCCACTCTTTCGCCGGGATAATTCCGCACATTAAATTGCGTCCCCTGTTACCCGGATATCATAATCATTATTTTCACGATAAAAAGGCTTTGCATGCGTTCTTGCCACTTCAAAATCCTCTCCCCGTAATTCAACTGACGTTTATCCCCGGAAAAGCAACGAAGCAGAGAAGTCCAACACATTAAAAAGGCAACAACATAATTCTCCACATACTTCATCACCTGACGTATTCTGAGAAATTTTCCGAACCGGACGAATCTTGTTTCGCCAATACGGCAAGTTTCCCTCCCGGCTTTCTTCCACATAATCTATTCTATCTTTCACGGAATATGCATATTTCAACATCACCCAAGAGAACGAATCTTAATCAACTCCCGGAAATACTTTGATGAGAAGGATTTTTTTACACCATTCTTCAAAGTATGCTTTTTTCATCTTCCGATAACATTTCGAAGCAAGCTGTTTCATGATTATTTTTCTAATTCCTTTTCCATTTTCCTGCGTTACATTCTAAAGACAGGAAAGGAAATAAATCGAGTGGCTCAAAAATAAAAATTATTTTTCATATACATTTTTCACGATAGTAAAAGCACAGAAAAGTACAGGAGATGAAATATCTTTACACATTTCTTCCCGTAAAAAAGCGTATGCCTTTTTTACATGATCTTTCACCGTATTTAACGAAATTCTTAATGAGGCTGCAATCTCCGCATAAGACTTCGACTCTAAAACACTCATCTCTAACACCTTTCTACGTTTTTCGGGTAGTTTATTCAATAAATTTCCCACTTTTCGATGAACGTTTCCGGTTCATCCTCCTCATCTGAAACTTCTTGGAGCAAGCAATACTGGATATATTTATCCATAACTTGCTGATGTTCGAGAAGATTTAAACATTTATTCGGATGCTAAAAAGTAAATATCCCTGGATATTTTGAATCCCCTCAACTCCTCACGTTTTTCCCATAAACGCATGAAAACCTCTCGAACAATATCTTCTGCCGTATCCAAATCATTCGTGTAATACACGGCACGCTGCACCATCCAACATACGAATAATCAAACAGGGATTTAAATACTTTCTCATCCCCATTTATTAAACGTTCTATATCAACCGAAATAAATGGTGCCATAAAACTAATATTTATGATTAAAAATAAAAAGGAACCTCACATCTTACACTTATCAAATGTACTTTATAATTGTTACACAGAATATTATTTTATGGCACAAATATAAAAATCAATGACCAGATTATCAATTTTTCCAACGCTTCAGCATGGGAAAGAATTTTTGCATCTCGGCACGAGCCTCTTCTTTCGTGTAAGGATGTCTCCATGTCTTTATTGAATTCGTCGAGAAATTGCAGACAGTGGTCAATCATCTCGTTCATCGTGCAATCTTCAGTAAAAGCCCGTCACGATAGCAGTAAGAACAATATTCTTCATTTTGGAACCATCCACGTTACGACCAAATTGTTCGTCTGCCGTCATCGGCATCCCGCAACTCTGACAAAATTTGTTTCCCCATAATCTAGGTTTTAGGTTTTTAAATTATGGCAAATATATGAATTTTATCATCTTGTATATCTTTTTGGGAACTTATTACGCCTTCTATTCGTTCAATATAAAGATTAAAAAGGATAGAAATGAAAACATTATTTATTACAACATTATTGGTAGCAGGAATGCTGACAACATACACTCAGGCTTGTACCCGTGTGGTATATCTCAGGTAAAAGCTGGGATGGTTGTAACAGGTCGAACCATGGACTGGAAAGAAGATTTAAAATCCAATATTTACGTGTTCCCCAGAGGAATCGAGAGAGCGAAGGGGCGGACAAGGGGAACACGATTCATTGGAAATCAAAATACGGAGTGTCATCACGGCGGGATACGACATCGGTACTTCCGACGGGATGAATGAAAAGGTTTGGTGGCCAATCTCTATACCTGACAGAATCCGATTATTACCGTCCAAACGACACTCGTCGGTCATGGGAATCAGCATCTGGACCCAGTACGTGCTTGACAATTTTGCAACCGTGGATGAGGCCGTAAAGGAGCTAAGCAAAGAGACATTCCGGATAGACGCACCGTTACACTTGGCCATTTCTGACGCATCAGGGAATAGCGCCATATTTGAATACATCAAGGAAAACTCATCATACACGAAAGGGAAAGAATATCAAGTCATGACAAACTCTCCTTCTTACGAACAACAAATCACGCTAAATAATTACTGGCAACAAATCGGTGGCCTGGTAATGTTACCGGGGAACCAACCGGGCAGCAGACCGTTTTGTCAGGGCATCATTTTACATCAATGTTATCCCACAAACAGACAATCAACGAGAAGCAGTAGCCGGAGTTTTTAGCGTTATACGCAATGTATCGGTTCCTCTTGGGATTTCTACCCCGGCACAACCTAATATCTCTTCCACCCGATGGAGAACGGTCGCTGACCAAAAGAATAAAGTATATTTCTTCGAATCCACGATGACGCCCAATGTATTCTGGATTAACATGAAAGACCTGGACTTTTTCAGAGGGTGCATCTGTCAAGAAATTAAACCTTGCAAACGGAGAAACCTACGCAGGAAATGCGGCCAAGGATATGGTAAATAGTCCCTCGTTCAAATTCCTGTTCGAAGTGATATAAAAAATGATTTGACAGTCCATGAGAATTTAAGTCTTCTCCCTTTTATTTCCTTATCATTGCAACTGCCGGATTCGTACATCAATTCCCGGCAACATCTTTCAAGGAAGATTTCAATTCTTCCACGTTCGTCTCCCCGTAATGATAAGGGTAAAGGACTTTTAGGTTTTATCACTCGTGCCGCACGATCCGCTTGGGGAACCGTCATCGTGTAAAGGTTGATTTACAAGCAGAAAAGGATATCAATATCCTTCAAGTCTTGCATTTCCGGAATATCTTCAGTATCCCCAGCCACATACACTTTCGTTCCCCGAACGTCTTTAATATCCGTTGTCCCGGCATCGGGTGATAAATTTCCCTTCCGGCCTACATCCGTGTTATGAGGCCGGAACCGCATCAATTCAAACCAACTCCGGTTTTGAAGGCTATCCCCGTTTTCATGATTTGCCCTTTGCCCAGTTTCTCAAAGGTAGAGGCATTCTTCAACGAGGAAATCCTTTTTCTCTACGCTATCAAACGCTTTGTCATCCAAATGATCGCCATGTTCGTGGGTAATCAAGGTAACATCTGCTTTAGGTAATTTGGACTATAATCAGCATAATCGAAACCGGATCAACATAAATGATCCTGTTACTGTTATCGTACTCAAACATCGGCTACCATGCTTGATAAAAGTAATTCTCAACTCCTTCCGTCTTTCGTTTAGAAAAATTCGTCTCGAACTTTCCAGTCTTAGTTAACATAAGCGTAATCCAATCACTACTGTCGTTTTCATGTAAACTTCAATTTTAATGGTAACAATCACCAGATCGTAAACTTACTTCCGATCTACACCCAAAGTTATGAATTATTTCCCAATAATTTATAACGTCGAAAACAATTTCGTTGTTTTCGAAAAGAAATGAATACGCTGCAAATCACCACTTTCCGATATTAAGGTAGAAAAACGTTTCAACGACGAAATCCAATTCTTCACGCTATCAAACGTCTTGTCATCTAAAGGCCACGGAATTCAAGGTAAAAGCTTTGATCAATGAAAGTTTACATTTCTGAGTTAAAATATACGAGTAGGTCGTGTCAAAATTAATATTAGATATGTAGAAACTGATCCTGTTCCCGTTATCGAATTTTCCCCGGGCTGCAAGCCGTTCCGTGTAATCCAAAAACGATACAATTCCTCTTTTTAGCTCATGCACATCATCATCAGAAATCAAATTCACACTCGAAAATATTTAATGTCATTGATTAAATACATGAAGATCATGTTATCAAAGATAAAACAGGAATCTTTTTATCCGCTGGGTTTCCGTGATAAAATTTCTTTTGAATTTGTACCATGCGATCCGGAATAACAATCTCATGTAATGGCTGCACGGAATCCAGACCATCATGTTGGGCTTTCCACTTGAACAAATAAAACCGAGTCAGGTATTTATATTTCAAATAAAGTGCCTGTGAAGGATATTGGTAGACGAAGCCGCCTCCGAATACGCATTCGGATTTCTATCGAACGGAAAACATCCACAAAATTATCCATCATATCAAGATCAATTTCCAACGGATTGATAAATTCTGTCAATTTCAACTGGAAAGGCCGACTTTTTAGGCGAAACCGACTCCAATATTCCGTCAATCGAAATATTCATCTCTTTAGAAATTTGGGCTGTCTCCAACAAGGTAAATGGGACATCCCCTCGCAAACGTCGATAAATAGCCTCTTTACCGATACACAACAAATTCCCCAATACACTTGCTAAATTTTCTTCATAAGGAGTTTCTCCCGGATTGCTTTCAATAAATTATCATGTAAAACTTCCTGTTTCATTTCATGTCGTTCTTTAATCATCATTATAATCATAAACCAATCAAATCTCCACCATGTTATCAAAAAACGTTCAGGATTTTTGCCGATTAGTATACACTCCTCTCTGGATAGACATTTCGGACGAAAACATATAGAAATTTTTTATTTCCCCGACTAAGATATATTTTTTCTAAATAAATGCAAATACATTTTCTCTCCACGAAATAAAAAAATGATTTTATACAAAATAACCTTCAAAATAATTTTATAAAAACAAGACCGTTTTTTCACTTAACAAAGCTCTCATCGCATTTTTGTTTCAAAAATCGAATTAATGTATGTCAAATATAAATTCAATAATTTTCAAAAATGGATACAAAAAATCCATCGACCATATCTATTTAGAAACGTTACAGATAAAAATCAACCCGAATTTCTATCTGAATTCACAATCCTCTATCTAATTTTTGTTACAAACAAACGTCTAATGAAAAACACATTAATTTACATAACAATGATTTGTTATATCATCTACGGCCACATCCAATTCCACATCCAGAAATAATCCGGAATGTCAGACAGGGAATCTGTTCCTATTTTTCCTGTAAAACGGATTATACCAATATCAAAATCTTTTGTCTGAGCACATCTGGCATCGATCCAATCGACTTCCTTCCTGAACGTCTCTTTGTCGTCACAACCGGCCAACGCCTCGATATTATTTGGAAATACATTTGCTCTTCACCATTCCTGAACACGTTGTACTTGGAAATGCCTCACGCATACTATTCAACATTCCTTTTATAATCCCTTTCGGACATATTCGGCGGTGTATAAACTAGCCAAAGCTCCTGGGATAAAAGCATAATCCAAAGATTGAAGTAATTTAATCAACTCAGCATTTCTAGCCTCGTCAAACTCCCCGTTTCCCGGACGCCAATACGTGATTTCAGCCACGGCTCCCTTTAATCGAATTTTCCAATTTATAATCAACCACTTCTTTACCTACCACTTCATAGAAAACGCCCGATATTTGCAAAACTTGACGCATAGGCTTTGATAACGGATCGCTCACGTTCTTTTTTGATCAAGATCCCAATTATCTTTGGTCACAATCTTCATCATCCGACAAGGCATTCAAATATTCAGCGGCAACAGCCCCTTGTTTTTCCTGCATGTAAGCAGAGGATAACGCATTCAAATAACGACTTAATAAATCCGTATTCCGCTCCCCAGCCTCGTATCGCTTCGTCAAGTCCTCTCAAATTATTTTGTGGATCTTTGCAATCTTCCCACCTTCCATTAACCATTCGGCGGAACCGGCCCCAACCATCTTATGAACCACCTGCTGCGTGTTCGGGTCCACGAAAACCAAAGTTGGGAAGGCCTTCACTTCAAATTTATCTTTCAACATCACACCATCCGCATCCTTTTCCATATCATACTTCACGTTCACGAAATCCGCATTAAACTGATTCCCACGTCCTCACGGGTAAACACCTGCGATAATAACATATCTTTTACAAGGCCCGCACCAAGAAGTGTAACAATCGATAAATATCAGCTTCTTCTCTTTTTAGCCTTTTTCAAAACTTTCTTCCATTCTTTCGTCTGTTCGAGTAATCCCTTACTTTGAGCCTCTGCGCCCCAAACAATCCCGGCAATCAAAACGATTAATACAAATAATTTCTTCATTACATCAAACTTTTAATTGAACATCCTCTCGTAATATCACTATTTAAATTTTTTCTGCAAACTGGCAATAATAGTGTCGAACTCTTCGGTCATTCCTTTTTTGAATTCTGGCGAAAGTTCGTCAAACCCATTGTAAACAGACAACACGACCTCACATTTTTTGTCTCCTTTGGGATGAACTTCAAAAAGCATAAACCACTGTTTATCGCCCGCGTAATCCGATCGGGTAACAAAATAACAAATCTTGAAGACATCATAATCAATCACGCTGATATACTGACTCCTTTTTTTACCATCTTCCCGGTCAACTCGATTTTAGCATTCAACGCTTTTTCCTCGCAAGTGAATTCTTTCACGCTCGAAAACTTCTTGTAATTTGCCGGCTCCGAGATGTAATCCCACACTTTTTTGAGCAGATGCTTTCAACACAATCTTTTTCTCGATAGCAGGCGGTATTTTCTTCGCTGCCGTCATTTGTGAAGCCAACCCAACGGACATGCAACACATCAATACCAAACAAAGTAATATTCTCATTTCCTTTACCATTATATATTCTAAAAGAAGTAGGAGATGCATGCAAAGAACTGTGTGATAAGAAGAAGCATTTACTCCCAACCTTACGCCATCCCCTGCCCCTTTTTTACTACATTCCCATCGCGGGCATCGCCACGCTCTTCTTTTTACCACTAAGTAATTCCTCTAGCTTATCCGTCAATGCCTTTCCCCGCAAATTCTTTGCCACGATTTTCCCCTCCTTGTCACAAAACCAAAATATAAGGGATTCCCGAGAACTGGTATTGTTTCATCACGTCTTTTCCAGCCTTCGGAGCCTGCGCTTGTGCCCAAGGCATATTCTCTTCCTTCATGGCTTTTCTCCAAGCAGCATCATCTTTATCAATCGAAACACTAAAGAATGCCACCCCTTGTTGCTATATTCTTTATAAGCCTCCTTCAAGTGAGGAATTTCAGCCCGGCAAGGTCCACACCAAGAAGCCCAAAAATCCAAGTACAAAGAATCTTTCCTTTAAAATCCTGCGGTCCTAATTTTTTTTTTCTTTCCATCAGGAGTAGGGAATGAAAATTCGGGGCAACTTTCCCCTCAGATAAACGCTCTTTTGAGCTTTCGCCTCTGCCATTTCTGCCTTATATTTCAACAAAGGGAGCATAATTGGGGTTCTTACTTTCCAAACGAGACAATACTTGTTGTACTAACTCTTCGTTTTCCTCTCCCCTCAAAGACGGTAACACGGCCAACACGCTATTCCGATCGGCATAATTTTCTGCCAAGAATCTCATTCTCGCTCTCGATTCATTGCCCAACATATCGTAAAATTTACCGGAAACTTCCTGTTTTGCCTGATCATCAATCCCCGGAATACGATATACTCCTTGAGAAATACCAATCATTAACTGGTATCCCCGGTATCCATCCCAATTCATTAAATTCATAACCTCATTGTTCGGTCCACCTTTAATATACACGTAAGGCGGGTTCTTTATTTTTATCTTAGCCGTGTCCTCTCCCCTGAAATTAATCTCCAAATCCTCGTCCTCTGCCCAAAATTGTACGGATTGCCACTTTTGACAGTCCAACGTGTAAACACCCGGTTTATCCACCTTCATTTTAAATTCGTATGTCCCATCATCTTTCACCTTGCATGAATCGATAATCGTCTTGTCGAATCCCCTTGCCGTTCAACAATTTCCATATTGAACCGATTATAAAGGGAACTTCACTTTTCCCTTTGATCGTAATTGTCTTTTGAGCGAAAACACTACTTGTACTAACCATCATACAAGCGAATAACAATAATCTTAAAATCTTTCCCATAAATATCATTTTTAGTTCATTAAAATTTCTTTGTCTATTGCACGTCGGCCTTTTAAATCTTTTGCCAGTTTCTCAAAAATGTCCGATAAGACATCATATTACCCTTTCCTTCTACCTCATTTTTTGCCGCTTTGACTGCCGCATCATCAAACCATTGAGCCGCTAACAATCTTAACGCCTTATCTTTACATTTTATTTACCCGTAATCCCCAGTTATAAAAATCAAATCGGAAACTTTACCTTTCTTTTTGTTCCCCTAAAGCGATATATGTTTTCCAATCACCAATTTTTTCTGCATTTCATCATTTCCGGGCGCTTGAAGCAATATCTTCCCCATCCATCTACTTTCGATTTTTCCATCCGTTTTCACGTAACGTTTAAAACCTTTCTTATCCAACACCAGCTGATCTCCTTCTTTATTCACAAACTGGTTAGCACCACTACCCCATACCGTTTGAATTTTCCGTTTTACATCTTGTTCTCCGTAAATAGAATAAAATTCATCCTGATGTTCATACACGTATTGAAACAAATCTGAATCAACATCATTTATATACTTAACAAATATATCCCAATACTTTCTCTCCTTTAAATTATTCTATCTAACGTGGCAAAATAATCCAAACTAACTTTCCCTGCTTTTTTCATCTCAAGGATGCATTTCTAAATAAGTAAGATATGTTTGAATGAACTCGGATCCCTGGTTCCCCCTTTTGGTATTCATCATCTGCATAAAGGCTAACCCTTTCCCATCAAAAGCGAGCTGAGCTTGTTCCATCAATTCCTTCAACCCAGGAGCCCCCAACCAGACTATGCACAACTTCACCTGCCCATTAATAAAAAAAGTAATGTCGGATATGCCTTCACTCCAAAACGATCTTTTCAAATTTATCCCTTCCCCTTTTTCCATATCCATTTTCAAGTTCACGAAATGCTCGTTAAAAAAGTTTGCCGCATCAGGATCGGTAAACACGGTTCTCGCCATCTGTTTACAAGGTCCCACACCAAGAAGTATAACAATCCATGAAAATAAGTTTATTTTCTTGTCGGGCTTTTCTCAACGCCCGATTCCAGTCTCCTTCGATAAATTCAATCCCTTTGGCCTTTTCTAAAGCCATTTTACCGAAACCGATAAACTCATCTCCTTCCGTGTATCCACTCTCCATATAGACCAATTTTCCGTCACCATTGATAAACAGGAATGCCGGATAACCACTCGTACCATATTTTTTTCCGCAAGTTCTTTCTCCTTCCCAAAATGCATTTTCAAGTTTATAAAATTCTGGTTATAAAAAATCAGCCACATCATTCAACGAAAATACATTTTTCACCATCAACATACAAGGTTGGCAATAATCCGTATAAGCATCAATAAAAATCAATCGATTTTCTTTTTTCGCTTTCGCCATTGCATCCTTCAAACTAATCTCTTCAAACAGAATCGAACGGGTTGTTATTTCTTTTCACCTCTGCGTCTTTCAAAGCCTTATTTCCAACTTCCACGAATTTTTCCGGTTTTTTGAGCAAAAGATAAGGACTTACCACCCCAAGAATATCCCCATTAGGCATAAAAAACCATATGTCGGGTATATTCATCATTAGTTTAGGAGCAAATGCCTTGCCCCTGCCTCAGACCCCATATCAATATGAATAACAATCACGTGCTGATCCAAAAAAATTCATAATTCCGGAATAGAGAACAATTTTCGCTCTGCAGCATCTTGTTTTTTCTGATCCTCCGGGGTTCTCGCTTTTCGCATAGCGTCCACCAACACGATCTTTTCCTTCTTTCTGCGCCAGCTCTGCCGCCTGTTCCCAAGTCAGGTTTTTAAACACTGATTTATACTTCTGGGCACTCACCGATACAGTCAACACTAGCAATAAACAAGCAAAACCTATAATTTCTAAATAATTTATTTATTTTCATTAATAACCATTTTAAAGTTTCCCCTCATGCATTCATGAGAGGGATATTTTTATTCTTTATTCATCATATCAATAATTTTTCCGAAACCGGTATACTCCCTCAACTTCACCATCCAACTGTCCATTCAACTCATTGAATTTAATTTTGTACACTTTTCCGGCCGCCCCATCATAAGTTGCCATGAACAACATACGCCCACTGTAATCTTCATTGGCTGAATGCGTGTACAATTTCATGGAAACAATCTCCTCCTGATGTTGAAAGCAATTCAGTTACAGCCCCGTTGAACACGTAACTATAAACCTTAGAAGTTGTCGCATAAAACAATACATCACCCTGAGTTCCGAAAGTAAAGTATTTTTGCATCATCAATATTTTGTAAATCACTTAAATCGTAAATCTCCAATGCTAAAGGCTTAGAAACATCCCGAAGATCTGCAGTATAAAGCGAAAGCTTCCCAGCATTTAATTCATCTTTAAATAATGCACAAGTAATACCATTCGACCTTGTCCCAAATACTCCAATTTAAGTTTCATGGTCTCATTAGTATTAATCGCTCCAGTATTAAATTTCCCTTCTGGAGTCATCGGAAAAACCAGCAGCGCCACTACTATTTATAGTAATAAACTGACCTCTAGCATTACTAATATCATTATACAAACAGCACGAACAGTATTGCCTGTCACAGGAACCGGAGCTATAAACGGATTAACTTTATAAGCAGTCCCCCAAGCTCCTATAGGTGTAGTGTATTTATCCTCCTGTCCCAGCATATTCCATCTGATCGTATACATCTCATTATTATTCACGAATACTTCGACTTGTCCATACATCGGGCTAGGATAATAAAGAGCCATCGGAGCATTTTTCGCTGGTTGAGTGGAAAACAAAGTAGAATAATCTTCAGTAATAACTTCATAAGTTCCAGCTTTCATTTTGTACATCCCGTCCTCTTTGAAAAGATATAAATGATCATATTGATTGTTCATATTCCTTCCCAAGAACTTTCCATCCCGTAATTTCTTTCCTCCATTAGCCGTAGCAAAAATAATTCCGAACAATACCTGTCTGAATCGAAGACAAGTCCGAAACAATTTCACGATCACGAATAATCTGAAAATCTCCATCTCCACTCAGCGGCTTCGTCATAAATAAACCACCCAGCCATAGAATTAACATTCAATTCAAATTTATAATCTGTACACGAGCCCATTTCTTTATGCGTCACCTTCAAAACTACATAATATTTATCCGGCTCATCAATTAGCTTTCATTAATGGTGGTTTATCTCCACAATTTTCTTCGGGATATAAGCATCATCATCATCTTTTTGTGGTTGTTGAGTGTACAAACCCCATTCAAAATTATAGTCATCCGCAAGAAGAACCGGCTTGATACTGTATCTCAGGATTTAAACTTAATTCGTCATAGCGATCACGACTAATCTTACCTCCATTCTCTTTTTTCCGGTATCTCAACTATTGCATCTTCATTTCCGTATAATCATAATTTCCTTTTATCATCAATACATGAAGCAACAGAAAATAGTATTACCGAAAGAAATAATAAATGTCTTATCTTATTTTTCATAAACTCTAAATTTTAATTCATCAATATACCAATACTCCAATAGACTTAAATATCAGGTACCAGCAGAGAACCACATTTTACTTCCATCGTCATCCGGTAACCATTCCCCGTCATGATCTGCAGCATATTTTTCTAATTTAGCATTCAACTCATTCTGCATTGCTATAATCGGGTATAATTCCATCCCATAATCTTTCAAATCAATAGTACCTAAATGTTCAAAAACGAATTGGTATTTATTTTCGTACATTTTACCCCAGAAATAAAATTATTGCTCCTACATCTGAAGTCGTACTTGCATACCAATTTTTTGGGGAAATCACCGGACAAAGAAAGTTTCATTTTCCCATAGACCCCGGAATGAAATCATGGATGTTCCAATAACAAACTCAACAACCAATCCACCTTCAATATCGGCCAACTTTTTTATAAACTTTCACCGGTACTATAACGGAAGTCTCCCCAGCGGGAATAGTAACATTTTCAGCGACTTCGAAATTTTCTCCGGCAACAGCCGTTGTCAATTCACCCAAGTTAATTTTCACATCTCGATCTTCATTCCTTAATACGGATTGAATTCGAAGTTCCACGTTAAAGTCATATTCGGTCAATGTTTGGTTCCAGTGCCAAAAGGACATCTCGGCACTATCTCTCGTCGTACCAATCCATACGTTGACCGCATCTGGACCGGAATAAGTTTCAATCTTATTCGCTACATGATATCATAAAGAATGACACTAATCCCGCAAGTAACTATATTTAAATATATTTCTCATAATCAACAAATTTAAAATTATTCGTTCTCCAAGATCGATCTCCAGATCAGGCATCGAGTTTATAAACAGCATTTGCCGTTGCGATGTTCTTCGTTCCCTGTCTCTTATGGTAGAAAAATAACCAGTCCCTCCCAAAAATTCTCCTTCATACTCTTTTCTATTTCCTGTTGAATCGCATCAGGATTCAAGTCAGTGTAAGAGGTTCTGTCAATCCACGCATTTTACGCACCAAATTCACTTATCCAATGCCTCTGAGGATCAGACATTCATCGACTCTGCCACGATATAATACATCTCTGAAAAACACCTACCATTCCGAAGGTTAACTCTCTACCATTACAACTCGGGCTGACTCAGAGAAATATAAGTACCTGCCAAAGCAGACTTAAATCCTTCTTCTGTACTAAACATACGTTCAGCTTCTTCTTCCGTCTTAGGTTTCACATCTAACCAGCTCTCACAGGAAGTTGTAACAAACAAAACCAGAAGAACCCAAACGGATAACTTTATTCTATGTACTATATTCTTCATAATTTCCTTTTTTATCATTCAAAAATCTAAAACGTTGCCTGTAAAGTAAATGAATACGTTCTAGCATGCGGATACTCAGTACCTCGTTCCGTTTTCACCGTTGATAATCTGAACAAATCATTCGCATAGAATTGCAATTTTAACCGTTCAATTGCTCCCCCCTTCATGAAACCGCAATTACGGAAATCATATCCTATATTTAACGATGTCATCTGCAATTCATTTTAAATCTTGAACAAAACGAGATGTCGGTCGGGTAAAGGGTTCACTACTATTAAAAGGCTTTATATTTAGCCGCAACTCCGGAGTTGTCCAACGATCCGTGTACATTCTACGATCCACATTATATTGTATATCGGCATTCTCCACTTTATTTACCAAAGTCTGGTTATAATATTGTCCACCCAATCTGTAATAAAACGACGTGTTCACAGAAAAGCCTTTTATATTCAAAATTAAAACCGAAAGTTCGGAAACCTTGGGTAAATCATCACCGACAACCACTTGATCTTTCGGATCCCATTTATAAACCATCTTACCGTCCGCTGATAAAAAGATTTCATCACCATTCATTGGATCTATTCCCAATGATCTCACCACTTCATATTGCATTCATAGATTGCCCTTCCGCATAACGGGTTGAAGGCTTGGTCACACACCCTTTCCATTTTCGTGATCGGTATATTACTCTCTATCTTCTCCTCATCAGTATTATTTAATGTATTTCAATGCATCTGAAATCTTGGTTATTTGTTCTTATTATGCATAAAGGGGCCAAACACGCTTAAATACATTTCACGCTTCGTATCTCTTATCGCACGCAGATTAACTTTTTGCCTCGATACCTCGATTTTGCGTCTCGCCTAAATTCTCCATATAACTATCAAAACCAGCTGAAGGAGGAAGTGAAACAGGAGTCAACAAATTTTCCGTGTTCTTTATGTAATAGTCAAAAGTAACATCAACATATTCAACACCGAAAACTCTATACCAAAATTATTATCCTGAGTCTTTTTTGCCATTGTAATTCGGATTCGCCAGACTAATCAAGTACGATCCCATAATATTATCATAGCTCTCGTTATAATACTTATAAGTGGCTATCGCTTGATAAAATTAAAGTTCTGCGAACCGGAATACCCCGTTGAAGCTCTTAATCTCAATTTCTCCAAAAAACTGACTCCTTCGAAGAACCTTTCTTTATGAATATTCCAACCAATACCTGCAGACCAGAAACTTCCAACGTTTCTGCGCACCAAATAGAAGAAGAAGCATTCGCCCGATACGTTGCATCTAATAAATATCGGTCATCATAAGAATAGTTAACAGAGGCCAAAACACTAGTCTCCCTCACGACTGATTCATCTCCATAAGGACTACGGGAAACATACTCTTTCGCATGAGTGATATAATCCATCTTTGTTATTAGCAAAACCTTGAGCCTGGAAGTATACCATCTCACTCTTTTTTGACTTATACTCCACTGGGCATTAGCAAATAACAAATGCTTACTTAAACAATTTTGAATAATTGCCAGAAAGATCCACATTATAATCTAAACGCGCGGCCATTCACCTTTCGTGTACTTCCTCTATTAAAATAATCCTCGCTGTCAGGCGATATGTCCCGGAAAGACGTATGATCACGCGGTAAAACACCTCACTCATCATTTTGCTGCTAACTAACCTTGAAACGTCCTTTTACCTTCATTCCTTCAAGCATCCCACTCTGCATAAAAATTATTCATTGACATCAGTATAAGATGTCGAGGTTTTCGTGTTTAATGAAGCATTTACTATCGGATTATATATAGGATGACTTCCCTGCATATTTGCGATCTGGTAATCCCCATAACCTCCCTAATACTACCATCATCATTGTAAGCTCTCCAGTAAGGATTCAATTTTGCATACTCGGAGAATGCCCCATAAGGAGACTCGTCAGCCTTATTAAAAGTGACAGACAATTGATCTCTAAAAAGGAATTTACCGTAACGATATTGAAAAATTAAAACCACCAGAAATCACTTCACGATCAGACCCCCTTCATTACCCCGGCGACTTTATTATATGAAAAATCAATACTATACCGGATAATGTCATCCCTCCTTCAAAATTCAACGAGTGTTTGTGTCCCAACCCCACATCGCAAAGGTTTTTCCAACCAATATGTATCCACTCCCGCAAGATTTCCTTTGTAATACTCGTTATATTTTCATCATATTGTTGTTGCACATTGGGACGTCCCTGATTTATCCGTGTAAACACCTGCTCTTTTCTCGATCTCTAGTTTTTCTGCCGCATTTTGCCAAATCATAACTCCCTAAATCTGGGAGCCTGAATACTAAGATTGCCCGAATAAGAAACTCATTTTTCCGGCTTCCGGGGTCACAGTCTCGATCACGACAACCCTGTTAGCACCTTTAGAACCATAAAGAGCCTTTTGGCTGTTGTATCTTTTCAATAAGCAAGGTGATCCGAAGCCAAACCGGTTCATATCCATATCCATTACTTTCTATGGACTGCTCAGAACATCTTCAACAATGAAAAGCGGTTTGATTCGGGTTTGTCTGGTATTTATCTTGCCATATCTGAAAAATTAGACGCTCCACGCATCTGAATATCGAACCTTATTGTATTCAGAACCGAATTCATTATTCTCCAATGCTTGGAAAGAAGGATCGATATTTTTCAGTGATTGCAACACGTTCTTGTTACCAACCTTTTTAAAATCCTCACTTTTAATCGTCGTCACGGCACCGGTATAGCTATCCGCTTTACGGGTAAAAAATACCTCGTCACGACAACCTCGGCCATTTCTGTTACATCAGATCCAAGGTCACATCCAAAGTCGATTCTCCATTATATACCACCACGCTTGTCTCCTTATCTCACGAAAGAAAATACCAATACCATATCCTTCGCCAAAGGAACCGTGAATCGATATTTTCCATCAATATCTGTTGCCCCTCCTAAAGAAGTTCCTTTAATTACAACGGACACTCCCTGCAAGTAAAGTGGCCATCTTTATCTCGCACAGTACCAGTTAATGTTAATGTTGTGCTTTTTCAATTTTGCAGCAGCTTTACGAATAACAACACGTTATTCGTCGAAACCGTATTCAAAGCCTGTCCCTTCCAAGCATTTCTTCATTCATCTACCGTGACATTTTTTAATCTGGGCATATCTTTCTCGGAACATTCTTCAAATCGTCGTTAAACTTGAAACTCAAATTCGTCTGTCGTTTAATCTCGTTAAACACCTCTGATAAAGCATTCTTCATGTCAATCGTAACCGATTTCGTGTTCATTGAGCAAATGAAAACGATACCGTCACCGCTTTGACATTCACAAATAAGCGGTAGCGCAGCCAACGGGGGAAAACCCGCAAACTCATGATGTTTTTTATAAAAATAATTTGTTTTGATTTTACATTCGTCTGTTATCTATCATAGCCTCAATTCTATTTGCGGTAGAAATGAGGTTCCCTTTTTTCTTGTTCTAATTTATTTTCCATAACTTCGCGTGATTTTACATTTGTCTGTTATCAGGCATTTAAAGAAGTGGTATTTGCGGTACTACTCTCTTTATTTTAAGATCACATTATTCCCATTTACCTCAAAAAGAGACTCTTCTGAATCTTCTCCATCAGGTCAAATATCTCCACCTCCCTTGTATTTCTGTAATCCATCGAGAAACGCAATTCTTTTGGAGTTTGAACTTTGCGTAAAACACACGTTGGGGAAATCAGCCACCACCTTTTGGCTGCGTTCGCAGTATCCCTCCAGAGCAGGCGTCCGTGGGCTGATGATCCAAAG
>VOFD01001702.1_pt1 | contig 41590 bp, 71 predicted proteins | sample 5384101 | NCBI WGS metagenome assembly VOFD01 (sample SAMN12384723, study PRJNA508395) | human gut metagenome | isolation source: healthy gut C | host: Homo sapiens
GGCTTGTTCGCCATCGACGGCAGCCCGGAGTTCATCAGCGCCCTCTTCACCATCTTGCCCATCGCACTGGCGACCATGATGGAGCACGTCGGTGATATCGCCGCCATCAGCGCCACCGTCGGCCACAACTATATCAACGACCCCGGCCTGAACCGCACCCTGATGGGCGACGGTCTTGCGACCGCCATGGCCGGCCTGCTGGGCGGCCCGGCCAACACCACCTACGGCGAGAACACCGGCGTTCTCGCGCTGAGCCGCATCTATGACCCGCTGGTCATCCGCATCGCTGCGGTACTGGCCATCATCCTGAGCTTCAGCCCCAAGTTTGAGGCAGTCATCAACACCATCCCAACCGGCATCATCGGCGGCATCAGCTTCGTGCTGTACGGCATGATCTCTGCCATCGGTGTCCGCAACGTGGTCGAGAACCGGGTGGACTTCACCAACAGCCGCAACCTGATCGTTGCTGCTGTCATTCTGGTGTCTGCGTTGGGCTTCAACTCGGTGGGCGGCCTGACCTTCATGGTGGGCAGCGTCTCCATCAATCTGTCCGGTCTGGCCATCGCTGCCATCGTCGGCATCCTGTTCAACGCCATCCTGCCCGGCAACGATTATGAGTTCGACGCAGCCGACGGTTCTGACGCTGCAACCAGCGGCAACCTCCAGGTGTAAACGAACTATTAAATAGGAATAATTCTTAAAAATTATCCTTGACTAACCCAGGAATCATTGCTATAATAGGCTCAGAAACCAAGGCCGACCGTACCAGGGGCGGCCAAAAGAATAACTGAGAAATTATGGAGGTCTATCGTATGAAAAAGTACGTTTGCACCGTTTGTGGTTATATCGCTGAAGGCACCATCCCGGAGCAGTGCCCCGTCTGCAAGGCTCCCGCTTCCGCATTCGTGGAGAAGACCGGCAACACCTATGTGACCGAGCATGTCGTCGGCATCGGCAAGGCTGAGGGCGTCCCCCAGGAGATCGTGGACGGTCTGCGCGCAAACTTCGAGGGTGAGTGCAGCGAGGTCGGCATGTATCTGGCAATGGCCCGTGTGGCTGAGCGCGAGGGCTACCCCGAGATCGCTGAGGCTTACAAGCGCTACGCCTACGAGGAAGCCGACCACGCATCCCGCTTCGCCGAGCTGCTGGGTGAGGTCGTCACCGACAGCACCAAGAAGAACCTGATGATGCGTGCCGAGGCCGAGTGCGGTGCCTGCGCTGGCAAGATGGATCTGGCCAAGAAGGCAAAGGCTCTGAATCTGGACGCCATCCACGACACCGTCCATGAGATGGCGAAGGATGAAGCTCGTCATGGCCGTGGCTTTGAGGGCCTGCTGAAGCGCTACTTCAACACCGAGGTCTGATCCCGTTTTTTCAAAGGCTGCTGTGTGGCTCAGGCTGCACAGCAGCTTTTTTGCTTGACGCGCCCGGCGGCAAAGCGTAAAATCCTCTCCTATATTAAATTCAGCAGGACATACAAGATTACCGATATTCTCGACAAATATAACATCCAGACTGTTCAAATCAAAATCTGGCAGTATATGCTGTATTGACATGGCTTCTATGTGACATGCGCCATCCGTATTCAGCTGTACTACAGGAATCCCCATCTTCTCCATCTTTTCTGCATCTATCTGCCCTGCTATGTCGCCTTCGATAACTCCAAACCTGTACTTGTCCTTAAGTTCATTAACAAGAGAAGTAATAAGGCTTGTCTTTCCCGCTCCGGGCGAACCCATCACATTGACAAGACACACCTTCTTTTCTTTCAAATCCTCCTTAATTTCATTACTTACATCTTCATTCCATTCCATTATCTGGTGGACAACTTTAATCTTCATCTTCTACCTCCAAGCTTTCTATATATAATTCCCGACCCTTTATAAGGTCTACTTTATTATCATTACACACCGGGCACCGCAGCCTGAAACGTTCTATCTCAGATTCTGCACCGCAGCTTCTGCAGCGTATTACGGCAGGTATTTTATCAAATATAAGCTTTGCACCGGCTGCCGCCGTATCTTCGCTTATAATATCATAATATTCCTGTATACACTGTGGAACCATTCCCGAAAAAAACCCCAAGCTTAATATTAATCTGTGTTACTTTTCTTTTGCCTGATTTTTTCCGCCTCGGCAACAGCTATATCAAGTATCCCCTGTGTAACTGCTAATTCATGCATATTATCACCCACAGCAAAATTTTATATTTTTTATTGTATCATTTTTTGTTTATATATTAAATGATAAAATGCACTAAATTATTGCACTTTCTCTCAAATTAATTATAATACCTACCATGATAATAAAAAAATATTATTATATAATTAGGATGGTGGTACTATGAGTTCCGGAGGAATTTACGCTGAATACGCTGACATCAGAGCGCTTAGAGGTCTCACACATAATAACATTGAACTTTATCTTATATCCTGCGGCATTGAACCATGCAGCCGGGCCATACATTCGGTCCAGGATGCCGTGACAAATATCTCATTCATTTTATACTTTCAGGCAAAGGAAAATTTATCTCCAACAACAAAACTTATGAGCTTCATAGAGGACAGGCCTTCATATTTTATCCTGACCATGAAGTAACATATATTGCTGACAAAGAGGAGCCCTGGACATACACATGGGTCGGTTTTAACGGTACAATGGTAAAGACATACCTTAATCATGCGGGAATTGATGAAACTACAGACATTATAGATATACCTGAAGATTCTGTAATTCCTGATATCATCCAAAAAATGCTTGGCGCCAATACTTTGACTTATTCAAATGAACTTTTAAGACAGGCTCTGTTACTTGAGCTTCTGTCAGAATTAGTGTCTTACAGGCAGGCAGACCAGAATCAGATTCCGACATACAGTTATCCTCATAAAGTATATACCGAACAGGCAATACACTATATTACAAAAGAATATATGAATGATATCTCTGTTGCAGATATAGCAGACCGTATCGGAATAACTCGTTCTTATCTTGCAAAATGCTTTAACTATACTCTTGATATGTCGCCAAAACAATTCATAATCAAATACCGTATGGATAAGGCTTGTGAACTGCTTAAAGCAAGTAATTATAATATTACTGAAATATCGGAAGCAACCGGCTACTCCAACTCGCTTACATTTTCAAAGGCATTTAAAACATACTTTGGCATAAGTCCTAATGAATGGAGAAACAGAAATGTAGACAACAATCTGCCGCCCAAGTAGGCGGCAGATATTTTAATACTCTATTTACATCTTAATTTCTTTATACTGCTCCAGTCTCCGTATACCTTTTTGCCGTTAATCATTTTACATGCACGGACTTTAATATAATATGTTTTTCCTTTTTCAGATTTTTAACCGTATATTTCGTACCCGAAAAACTTTTTGTAACAGTATCTTTTTTCTTAAACTTTTTACTCTCTGAAACTTTTATCTGGTATTTTTTATACCGGAAAGCTTTTTAATAATAACAGCCGCTTTTGAAGAACCAGCCTTTTTTTACATGACTTTATAACTGCTTTTGATACTAAAACCTTATCTTCGCCTGTATTGTCTGACGGCTTAATCTGTGGATTTGTGAGTGTATTATTGTCTGCAGGTTTATTCGTAACCTGCGGCGGCGCCGTAATATTTGTCACGGCTGTCGGCGTTTCGGTAGGAACAGGTGTAGGGAACGGCATAACCTGACCGTTCACAACATAAGGCTTTATCTCCCAGCTTCCGGCGTCCTGCGTTCCGTAATTTTTCATCACAAATTCTATTCTGTCATAATATACATACACCATAAGGGCCTGAACGACCTTAGAATTATTTTCATTAACCCATCCGTCAATACTGTTATTATAATATCTCATTGAGCCCATGAATACTGACGTAAAACTTTTCTTTCCAAATTCAGTTTTTGAGCATTGCCTTCATCTTCAGCTTCAAGCGGATTCATTACATTTCCGTATTCATCATACTCAGTAACTCTCTGAGCTGTATCAGTCCTTATATAAGCCTTATCCTTAGCATGGTCATGGCCATACAGATAAAAAATATTGGAATGCTGCCTTAATATATCTTTCATTTTTTTATTTGAATCTTCTATCATACCCTTGCTTACATCCGACAGGCTGTTAGAATCCCTGAACGGAAAATGTGCAATAATAAATATCGGCTTTCCTTCTTCATCTTTTTCTCTGTAATATTCAATATCGTCAAGCGTATCTGCAAGCCATTCAAACGTACCGTCCGAATAAGCATAATTAGAATGCTGCTTTCCTCCTTCAAGCGTCTCGTAAGAATCACACAGGCATATCAAATCAAAACCGTTAATCACATAATGATAACCACACACATAGTCAATACCTTTATAATTCTCGATATATATATTGTTATCAGTGAGCATACCCATCGCCGGACCGGTATAACGGTAATAGTAATCTGCCGAATTATACTCGCTTTCACCGGCATTGTAATCATGATTACCTGTAATCCACATAGTATTAGGAGTAAGCTCCGAGACTTTATCCTGCACCATATCAAGTATTCTGTACAGTTTTTCCTCTGTAGTCTGATTATCGCTTGATACGTCTCCGCCGACTATAACCGCATCTACATTTTCTTCATCATATATCATCTGGTCGATTGTATCGCCTATAGTTCCTCGCATTACTGCATTATCTCCGGTAAGTATAGGCCCCTGATTATGTAAATCTGACAAACAGGCAATTGTAAGAAGCGGCTTTGAATAATCAGCATTCTCAGCATGTCCCATATTCACAGGTGAAAATACTGCTGTCAAAATTACTGCCATAATTCCTATAAATGATATTATTTTTACTGATTTTCGCATTTTATCCCTCCGTTTGAATTATTTATATTATCATTTTGCAACTCTGTGTCCGTCAAAAAGAATACAGGATGCTGTAAATGATGTAATCGGAACAGTAAGAACTACTGCCGCCGTACTTGAAATTCCCTGCAGCAATTCTATTACAATGAAATCCGAAGTCATAAGCTGCACGTAAGACATGTTATAAGCCGCATATATTATCAAATTAATAAATGAACCTCCCGCAAATGCAAGTATCAGCGTATTTGTCATTGTTCCAATCATATCTTTACCGATATTAAGTCCTGCAGTAAAAAGTCGTTTTCTGCTCACATTTTCCGCCACTGCAATCATCTCATTTAATGAAGATGTAATTGACATTGCTACATCCATTACAGCGCCAAGCGACGCTATCAGGATTCCTGTAAACATCAGATGATATATCTTAAGTCCGTGACTCTGTGATATTGCAAGCACTGCATCAGATTCAGATATGTTATACCCATTTACATGCATTGACGCTGAAAACACGGCATATATAACCCCTGACAGCAACACTCCCGAAGCCGTTGATATAATAGCCGACATTGTTTTTTTACTGATTCCGTTCAAAAGCACAAGCGTAAATGTTGTAATAATAGCAACAGTAAGTATGCCTATAATGATCGGTGAGCTTCCGTTATACACAAGCGGTATTGTAAATGCGACAAGTGTATACACGGCAAAAGCAAGTGCAAGCACTGTCATTATTCCTTTTTTGCGCCCGATTATAAGTATTATCAATATAAATATACTGATAAGAATATATATCTGCGTGAGTCTGTAATACTGGAATATATAATAATGCACATCATTTGTACCGGAATCATCTATACCGACCATTACAGTCTCACCTATCGTAAGAAATATATGATGAGTTGTAGAAACATAGTTTGTAGCAGATACTGTTTCTCCCTTATGCTTACCCTTTAATATTTTAATATTTACATCCTGTTCTCCTACATATGCATCATGTCTGTATGAATCCGGTGAAAGTCTCTCATCCGTAACCTCGACAACTTTCCCTTTCACATAGCTCATATGGTTTGCGGCATCTTCATCTGCTGAATATGTATGCGTAAAATTAAACCAAACAGTATATATAAAAAACAGACTCAGAAATACCGCCAGAATGCAATATGCAATAACATTCTTTTTCATGCTGCCACACCCTTATTATCACTTATTTATCGGTTTAACTTTTACCTTTATTTTCAATGTCTTTCCGGAGCCATCTGCCGCACTCACCTTTATGACGGCTTTTCCTTTTTTAACTGCAGTTATCTTTCCTTTTTTTTGTTACCTTAGCAACCTTCTTATTAGATGATTTATATTTTAACTTCTTATTTGATGCATTAGCCGGCTTAATATTTACTTTAATCTGATACTTATCCTTTACTCTTAAAGTAATCTGTTTTTAGAAACAAAAAGCTTTTTTAACAGGTATATTTTTTACAACGGTTCTTATGTCATTATCAGTATTGTTAATAACGATATTCTGAATGTTCTTTTTTGATACAGCAACACCCAGTGCATATATTCCTGTCTGCTTTTGTTTTAAGCTTTACGCCTTTAACACCATTGTAAGCCGTAAGCTGTACATTTTCTGCAGTAACATTTCCACTTTCCGAAACAGAATATACTTTATATAAAACCTCTCCGTTACCATAAGGTGAATAGCCTTTATTATCAGGCAGAGGAATAAATAACTCCGTCTCGTCATTAAGCTTAAGATTCTCACCGCACCACTTAGCCTTTACATCTATAAAGCTGCTTACGATATTATATCCGGCAAAAGCAGCATCATTTTTTAATGCCGTATCAAGCTTGGTATAATCTTCACCTGATGTAACGGAAGTTACACAAAGTTTTGTCTCTTCCTGTGAAAAAATATTAGGAATTACCATATTTACACCTGTATCACTATCGATAATACGAATACTGTCACCGCTAATCTGGTTTTGGGCTGTTTTATTTATTGTAAATTCATCGACAACCGACATAGACTCTTCAGTTCCGGTATACTTATTTCCCTCGGCAGTCCTGTATGTAGTAATATGAAGAGATGTATTATACGGGTCTGTATCAATCTCTACATTAGAAATATTCGGTGTGTATTGCTGCTCCTTAAAGGCAAGATAGTTATAATCTATATTTTTTCCTTCATAATACTTTATTCCGCTTCCTGTATTGGCAGTAATATAATATATTCCGTCAGGGTCAGTCACTTCGCTTTCAACATTGTCTTCAGACAAAGCATTTAGCCCCTGCATAAGATATGTTCTGCTGTAATAATGGTCATGCGCATTAAGCACAAGGTCAATACCGTATTCTGATCTATCTCATCAAGTATAGGAATAAATACCTCCCTCATCTGTCTAGTATACGACGCAGTACTATGAGTTGCCGCACTCAAAAGCGCCTCGTGATATACAAGTATATGCCAATCTGTATCGGGATTGGCTTCTATCGCATCCTTTATAAACTGCTCATGCTCATCCACATACGAAAGAGCAACATCAATATCATTGGTAGTACTTGTCGTCAGATGAATAAATAATGCATTGTTATATGTATACCAGTATCTCCGGCTGTACCATTAAATGAGCCTATATCCGTCTGGTTAGGTTGGTTAAAATGCTCCGTATACGGTATTCCTGATGTAAACTGATCATGATTTCCTACAGAGGTTGCCACCGTAAGATTTTTAAGTCTTTCAGGCGCAAGAAAACCGTTAATATACTGAGCTTCCTGTCCACCGCCTGCATCAGCAAGATCTCCTCCTGTAACAAGAAGGCTTGTATCAGGATTCAGCTCTGTTATTTTATTAATTGTACTTATCCACTGTGTTACAATGGTACGTTTGAACTGCTGTGTGAATTATTAAGCTGAGGGTCGCCTGAATAATAAAATCCCTCCAGTTTTATATTTAATTAAATTATTTTAAATGGAATAATCCGCTTGCGTAAGCAAGAACGACACACATTACAAATATACTGAAGTGCGGGATTGCGAATGGTGCGGGGCTGCGGGCTAAACTGTTATAAATGCATTTATAATATTTCACTATTTCTTGTAAAATGATACAGATTTATGTATACTATATATTATTTGCCAAGGAGAACTCTTATGAATACATACAAATTTTCAAAAGAAGATACATTGTGCGTCAAAGCTGCCGCAATTATACTTATGCTTTTCCATCATCTGTTCGCTTTTCCCGACAAGCTTACTAATGGTGCAACGCTAAATAGTCTGTATACCTTAAGCGACGGAAAGACTCTTGAATACATTTTGGGTGATTTCGGTAAATTATGCGTAGCGTTGTTTATGATGTTAAGCGGTTACGGTATATACTTAAGCTATAAGAATAACAGCTCCGATATATCAAAAACGATAATCAAAAGAATTAAGAATGCCTACATAAAATACTGGCAGATTTTTATTATATTTATTCCGCTTGGCGCAATTATAGGCGCAAAAAAATATTTCGTATTTATGTTCTGACTGGATTAAAAACTTTTTTGCTATTGATACAACATTCAATAATGAATGGTGGTTTATGACGATATATCTTATGATTCTGTGCTTTTTCCCACTAATAATAAAATGGGTTGACAGAAAAAATGCAAAACCCTTGGACAGATATGATAATACTTATTGCATTCAGTGCATTTGCACATACAGCATTACCGTCATTTTTCAGTACCAATAAATATATGAGTTCATTTAACGGAACATATTTCTTCCAGAAGCTTTCAGTTGTTCTTGCAATGCTTCCGATGTTTACCGCAGGATGCTATATGGCGCATTATGATATCCCGGCAAAAATCAGGAACAAAATGCCTCATGCATTTATTGCAAAATTACTTGGCGCTGCTATTATAATAATTACATTTATTTTAAGACAAAAATGGGCAATGCGTACACAATGGGGATGGGACCGTATTGATTTTATATATGCCTGCACATTCTGTATCGGATTTGCCTTCCTTGTCGATGGATTTAAGTATGTTAAAAAAGCACTGGCTTTCGTAGGCAGTCAGGCAACAGGAATGTGGCTGATACATACATTTTTCTGTTACTATTATTTTCAAAACTTTATATACGCACCTAAGAATCCTATATTGGTATTTCTGTTATTATTTACAATATCGCTTGTACTGTCATGGGGTATAGGCAAATTATACAGCATAATAGGCAATTACCTCAGACCGCTTTTTGTAAAGTCTGAGTAAAGCAGGGTACTATTACATTACTTCAGAAAAATAATGCATATATACATCTTCAAGATTGCTGCCGCAAACCGCATCTATAAGTCCTGCCGGAGTACCATCTGCAGCAATCTCTCCCTGCTTCATAATAATAATCCTGTCTGCTATATTTTCAACATCACTTACTACATGAGTTGATATTAGTATTATTTTATTTACCGAAAGACCTTCCACATACTTTCTGAAATTAATGCGTTCCTTTGGGTCAAGACCGGCAGTTGGTTCGTCAAGAAGAAGTATTTCGGGATTTCCAAGCAGCGCCTGTGCAAGCAATACCCTCTGCTTCATTCCTCCTGAAAAGCCTCCGATTTTTTATCTGCAGCTTTAGAAGATTAACAACCTGCAGAAGATTTTCTATCTGAAGCTTTGCATCTTTTTGCGGATTCCCTTAAGCTCCGCAATATAATATAAAAATGTTCTTGCCGAAAAATGTTCGTAAAAACCCTGCTGCTGCGGCATATACCCAACCAGCTTACGAAAAGAACCTCCCATTGTCAGAATATCCTCTTTACCGTACAGAATACTTCCGCCGGTACGCTTTATATTATCAGTAATCAGATTCATAAGCGTACTCTTTCCTGCTCCGTTAGCCCCAAGCAATCCATATATACCGTTTTCAAATGTATAATTAAAATTTTTAACGCCTCTGTTTTCCCGTAATTCTTTTTCAAATTCTTTATTTCAAGCATTATGACCGGACCTCTCCTTTCTTCTGAATATATTTAAAGTACATTTCTTTTCAAAAATATGTATACACATGCTCCCGCCCCGATAACGAGCAAAAACCTTAACGCATACCATACTGCAACATATGTTCCAATACTGATTTTCAAAGGAAAATCAATGCATCTGTCAAGATTCTGGACAGGCGCTGACATGCACCCAAGCCCATAGCTATACCATACGTCATAACATTCCATTCCATATATAACCGCACATACTATAACACTTAATCCCAGTATTGCAAGGGCTGCATTTTTATAATGATTCCCTCGTCCTCTGACGCAGCTTCGTATAAGCATTTTTCATTCCGCTTTTCTTTTCTCCTGCCTGATATAATACAACAAGGAGGATTATAACAAACAACGCCATTAAATCATTTATAATTCTTTTTGTCCTGCTTATATCTCCAAGCAGATGATTAACTCCGTCCGTATCGGCAAACCACAGCTTAATTCCCTTCTCTGCCATCTCATCTGCCAAATCAACTTTTTGTTTTAAAGTATCCGTAATCCGTCTTTCAATTTCATACGACTTATACTCATTCAAAGCGTCCTCATAATCAAGTACATTCATTCTTCCTTCTGTATACTCCGTCTGTGCCGCAAGTTTTCAGCTTCCATAACATCTGCAACCATTGTCTCGTATACTGCAAGTCTTTCTTCGTCTATTTCCCCTGAATATTCCTTATAAAATTCCTTCAGCTCTGTATAATATACACTTCTCGTTATGTCCTTTAATCCCATTCCCTGCCACGCTATATAAACAAACAGCGCCAGTACCAGTATTCCCCGGTATATCACAAGAAACTTATACAGTTCAAAACCAAAACCGTGAAATACTCTTACAGCCTTATGAGCACACTCATTTAATTTCACAAAACTTCTTTCAATAAATCCGGCCTGATACACCGGTTTTACGCATACATTTGCAATTATGCACATAACCGGCAAAACTATTGACAGAATAATACACATTATTTCTGTAAATTCACGATTATTGAAAATAAACGGTCCTGCTCGAAATTAATATATGATGTATATACTTCTGTTGTATTAACAAGAAAATACAGATTAGTATATCTTAAAATACATAAAGGATTCTGCACATTGATAAATATTCCGATATAATATCCCAAAAGGAACAATAATGCGGTAACTACCGCCGCATATGTCCTGTTATGAATAACAGAAAAAATAAGCCATATTAAAAGCGCCGTACATAATGCCGAAAAGGTCTGCATAATAATATAATATACTGCAAATCCTCCAACGCTCACAGGCAGGACAAAATCCTGTAATATCACAACAGACTGTGCCGCCTCAGCAATTATATCAAACCCTCTATAATCATAAAGCGCAAGTAAAAAAACAGCGTTATATATGTAAGTACGGTAAAAACTGCTGTAGCAGTAAACATTATAAAAAATCTGCATGCAGCCAGATATGCCCTTCCATTTTTACATGTATGGACGATATTCCATAAGCCATTTTTCCTCTCATCAAAAAACATTCCGACAAGAATCAGCGTATGTATAAGAACAATCAGATGGACAACTTTATATCCCAGAACGCTTTCAATGGACTTGTCAAATACAGATTTAATACTGACGTCCCTGACACCGGCATAATCATCAAGCGTTTTTTGAATATTCTTTGAAGAAAATGAGCTGTTTTCAAATATTCCAATTCAAGAAGTTCTTCTGCAGTATCTTCCATACTTTCGATACGTTCTTTATATTCCTCAACCTCCTGTGAATGAACACTCATATAATTATCAATATATTCATTACGCGAAGCATCATCAGACATAATCTCCAGCGTATGCCTTTCAGAATATTGAAATATTACAAGATTCGCTGCAATAAGCAATATAGCAAGCAAAAAAATATTTTCTCGTCCCGATTATTCTTCTAAACTCTCCCATATAACTTCCCCTGTCAGTCAATATAAAATCTATTTCATATAAAAGATTGTATACTCATTTGTTTCAGTTTCTTCATCATATTTTGAAGCAATGAGTTTTCCGTCCTTAATTGCTATAACAGCCAATTCATTTAACCCTTCAAATGTTCCAATAAAATTACCTTCGTAATCAATAACGCAAACTGTGCGTCACTGTGCATTCTTCCCATTGTATCAGTCATACCGTAGGAAGCAGGTCCGGCAGCCATGTTGTCAGGATGAAGAGTTCTTCCTGTACCGCCGCCTGAAGCTACTGAGAAGTATTTCTTGCCTGCCTCAAGACGTTCTTTCTTATATGTTCCTGCAACAGGGTGCTGGAATCTTGTAGGGTTTGTTGAGTTACCTGTGATAGAGATGTCAACATTTTCCTTCCACATGATTGCAACACCTTCTGTTACATCGTTTGCACCGTAGCAGTTTACTTTTGAACGAAGACCCTCCGAATAAGCCTTGCGGAATACTTCCTTGACTTCGCCTGTATGATAATCCATTTCAGTTTCAACATATGTAAAGCCGTTGATTCTGGCAATTATCTGAGCGGCGTCTTTTCCAAGACCGTTAAGAATTACTCTAAGCGGATTCTTACGAACCTTGTTAGCCTTTTCGGCAATTCCTATAGCGCCCTCGGCTGCAGCGAATGACTCATGACCTGCAAGAAATGCGAAGCACTCGGTATCCTCTTCGAGAAGCATTTTTCCGAGATTACCGTGTCCAAGACCAACTTTTCTCTGATCGGCAACAGAACCGGGAATACAGAAAGCCTGAAGACCTTCTCCGATAGCAGCAGCAGCGTCCGCAGCTCTTGTGCAGTTCTTTTTGATGGCGATAGCGCAGCCTACTGTATATGCCCACTTTGCATTTTCAAAGCATATAGGCTGGATTCCCTCAACGAGCTTGTAGATGTCAAGTCCCTTATCCTTGCAGATCTCAGCGCATTCTTAACTTCTTTTGCCTGAACCCATTTTGCTTCTTCCGGGATTGGGCGGCGCCGTGATGGACACCCTGTGCAACTGGGCACATTTCTTCTACTTCGCGTGAATAAATCATTTTTAAGACTCCTTTCAAAAATAAATTGCATATAGTAATTAGCCGCCTCCCTTTTTGCGATCACAGGAGGCGCAAAATACTTTCACATTATTTTCTCATAAATCGACGATTTCGTCCAGTCTTTTTTAACAAACCGGATTCTTTTGTCTTTTTCTGTCCGGAAATGCCTCTAAGATTTGGCTTCTTCGCTTCGCCAGGATCCTTTCAGGCCTTTTCTGCGGACGCTGAAATGACAGTACATGGCTGTAACAGCACTGACGATCAGCAGAAAATAGAAATTCAGACCTCTTGTCAGGCACATGGACGCCGGAAGCAGTGCCCCTTTAAAGACCTGTCCAAAGGATGCTTTGTACATGATCTCTGTGATTCCCTGTGCTCCCGGAGCGGCGACATATCAACTGCAATATAAACAGATGCCTGAAGGATCATGATACTGAGCACAGATTCTCCGGTAAGCCCCATGCCTTTGTAGATCAGCCAGGTCATAAAAAACACACTGCATCTCTGGATAAACGTCAGGATCAGCACAAATGCAATCTTGTTTTTATGCCCGATCAGAAATACAACTGCTTCATGGTACTGATCTGCCATTTCGATCAGTTTTTCTTTTCGTTTTCCTGACTTTTTGAGAATGTGCAGTTTTTGAGCACTGCTTCGCCGCCAAGCACCAGACTCTTAAAGCGGCGCGGGCTGATCATGACAAACAGCAGGATCACCACCAGAGCCGTATTCAGAAACAGTCCAAGATAATAAAGATAAATATAGTTTCAAGATATCCCATCAGGCGCGTGCGGTAAAAAAGCAAAATGGCAACGCCCATAGGGCCAGTACCAGTTTGTATACCACCGCCACCGTCATAAGCACCACGCTGCTGTCCGATACTTTATGCCCTTCTTTCTGCATGTAATAAAGCTGCATCGGCTGTCCGCCTGTTGCAGACGGTGTGATACCGGAATAAAAAAATCCCACAAACGAATATTTGATGCAGGAAAAAAGAGGGGTTTTCCCCTCAGACTGCCAAGAAGATACCAGATCATAATGCCTTCCGCGGATGTAAAGAACAAAGCCGTAAGAGCTGCAGACCACCAGATAAACCGGGCTTAAAGTCTGCATGGCGGCAACTACGGTATTCATATCATTTCCCTGAAAAATAACCACAATAGTAGCGGTCAACAGTAGCAGGAAAAACGCCGCACTGATCAAATTTTTACGATTCATAAAAGCTGCTCCTATCATTAAATAAACCTTTCTGTTAAAATCATGCAGAGATCCTTCGAAAATGGTTTCTGTCTGTTCCAGTTCGTAAAATCCCTTGGTGTCACAAGCGAGAAATGCTTCTGGAAAAGCGAAATGCCATTCTGCTCCAGGATATTCGTCACAAAGAAGAACAGGTATAATGATTCTTCTGATAAAACGGTATCTGAAACAGGATGAAAGGCAGTCCGATAATACAGTAGTGATATCGCTTTCTTTGTTTATAGCACTGCAAAAGCTGTCTTGCAATACTTTTTTCTGTTCTGCCGTACACTGCATACGGACTACTTTATATTTTGCATGCGGAAATACTGCCTCGATCTCCAGCGTATTTTCTTTTTCAAAGCCGGCGATCAGCGGAACGGCCGGATTCCTTCTCCCCACACTGTAGGCCTCTCTTAGATCGGCATCCATCGAAAGGACCACATGCACATAAAGGGATCCCGATCACCCTACGGATGATGGACGCAAAGAATCCCGGTGTATCCACAAAAGCCAGATAAATCTGTTCCATAGCTTCTCTCCTTCCGATCAGTTAAAATGATAGCACTGTTTTGCCAGGCGATAACCTGCCAGTGTAAGTGCCGTCCCTGCTTTTCCAGGCAGATAAGTAAAACCGCTCACGGTCCCGAAGCGAAGCTTCCTATAAAGACCGTTTCCTCTTCTTCTCATATACCCCACAGTTCGTTTTTTTTTCCATTGCCTCTTCCGTTCCGATCAGCAAAAGATGAATGGAAGAAATCGACAGCATGATTGACAGATTCCGTACCAGATAATCCGCCAGTTTTGGATGTTCCTTCTGTACTTGCTTCAAATCCGCACACCCGGAAACCATTTTTGTGACCAGAATCTGTTGGTCGATCCTTTTCATCAGCACCTGCTCATTGACCGACTGATCCTCTCTTCCAAGGAAATAATGGTAGAGATCCAGATCCAGGTACAGGATCGTCTTTACAAACGGAAGCGGCTGGTTGGCAAACAGATTGTCCACATAAAACGTATGCCGCGGCAGGCGTACGCCTGACCTTCGAAGTACTTCTGTCCGGCAGATCTGAGCGTGCATCACAAGGTACTGCGATGGATGAAATTTCCCGATGGTATCCCAAGTACAGACTTTTTTCCATCGCGAAATACATTCTCATAGCCCATCCGTTTCTGTTTTCCTTCATATAAATGGTCGTACAGATAGTTGCAGATGATCAGATCCGCTAAAGCCCCCTGTCTCTTTTTTTTTTCGGATCTCCGTCAATAACTTTTTCAGAGCTTCCTCATCCAGCCAGTCATCCGAATCCACCACTTTGAAATATTCTCCGGGCGCCAGAGACAGTCCTTTGTTCACTCCGGCTCCGTGACCACCGTTTTTCTGATGTACCGCTCTGACTGTTTCCGGATACTTTTCTGCATAGCAATCTGCAATTTCACCTATCCGATCCGTGGAGCCATCATCGATCACGATGATCTCCACCTCCTCGCCTCCCGCCATCAGCGACCTCAGGCATCGCCGCATGTAATCCCTGCGAATTGTAGCATGGCACTGCAAACGTGATCAATTTTTCTTTCATCTATTCATAAATCCCTTCTTAATAGTTTTTGTGTTCATCTTGGTATCATGATACCTGTGAATTGCTCCGTTATAAAGTAACTTCCATCTGATATATTATACATAGTATAATATGCCGCCGCAACGCCCGCTTTCTTAAACTTTATTTAATTTCTTATTGCATTCTTCAGAAACCACAGCTTCCCGGATACGCAAAAACAGGAGATGGAACATGGAAAAACAGCGCTCCTTCTCCTGCTTTGGTTTTAAAATATGATGTTATGTTTCAAAGATGTCCTGCCATTACTTCATGCTTTATAGCTTCAGATCCGGCATCTCAGATATTTAAGAACTGTTTTACGATCTTTGGCATATCCTCTGTCTCTACCACATTCTTGTGAAGAACCGGTGCGGTACGGATCTCTTCGATCGCCTGCGGAACTTTCACACCGGACAGTTCGCTCAGTGCGTCTACCAGTTCGAAATCACCCATGCCTTTGTACTTTTCTGCATCAATGGCATCCATAACACTTCTGGTGAATTTATACGGACTTGCTGTGGATGCGATCACGGTCTTGGTCTGATCACCGGTCTCTGCCACATACTTGCGGTATACTCTGGAAGCAACAGCGGTATGTGTGTCCATAATATAACCTGTTTTTTGTAAACTTCTGCGATTTCTTCGGCAGTTTCTTTTTTTCGCTTGCATAGTTGCCGTAGAAATCTTTCAGCTGAGCTTTCATCTCATCTGTAATCTCATATTTGCCTTCTGTCGCCAGATTCTGCATCAGAGTTACATCTTTTTCTTTGCATCTGCACCTGCGATCTTGTAGATCAGACGCTCCAGGTTGCTGGAGATGAGGATATCCATGGACGGAGATGTTGTCAGAATAAACTCACGATTTCTGTCATACGTTCCGGTGCGGAAGAAATCATAGAGAACCTTGTTGTCGTTGGAAGCACAGATCAGCTTGTCGATCGGCACACCCATGTTCTTTGCATAGTAGGGCTGCCAGAATATTTCCGAAGTTTCCGGTAGGTACTACGACATTGATCTTTTCTCCCTTTGCCACTTCACCGTTTGCATACATTTTTGCATAAGCATATACATAATAAACAATCTGGGGAACCAGGCGTCCTATGTTAATGGAGTTCGCGGAGGAAAACTGGTATCCTGCCTTGTCCATCTGTGCTTTGCCAGTTCTTTGTCACCAAACATTTTTTTCACGCCTGTCTGTGCATCATCAAAATTGCCATGGATCCCTACTACAAAAGTATTGGCACCTTTCTGTGTTACCATCTGCTTTTCCTGGATCGGGCTTACGCCGTTTTTTGGATAGAATACAATGATCTTTGTTCCAGGTACATCTGCAAATCCCCGCAAGTCTTTGCTTTTCCGGTATCTCCGGATGTTGCTGTGAGGATCACGATCTCATTCTTCACCTGATTTTTCTTTGCGGATGTCGTCATCAGATATGGCAGGATTGACAATGCCATGTCCTTAAAGGCAATGGTCTTTCCGTGGAACAGTTCCAGATAATAAGCCTCATCTTTTTTTTTACAAGCGGAGCAATCTCCTTTGTATCGAATTTCTCATCGTATGCTTTTTGCGATGCAGTCTTTCAGTTCCTCTTCCGTAAAATCGGTAAGAAACTGACGCATAACTTCATATGCAGTCTCCTGGTAGCTCATCCCTGCAAGGGTGTCCATATCTGCTTCCAGTGCCGGAAGACTCTCCGGTACAAACAGACCGCCATCATCTGCCAGTCCTTTCAGGATTGCCTGGGATGCAGTTACTTCGACATCGTTGCTTCTGGTACTTTTGTATAAAAGATTCATAACAGCCGTCCTTTCCTTCAAACGCCATATTTTGCGATAAACTTTACGGGAGTCACCTTACATCTGATGCAGTCTCTCCACGCTTAATTCCAGATTATAACATACCTTTTTTTCACTGTGCAAGAGCAAAGGAACGAAGTTGAGAAAAACCGGAGACACTTCTTACCATGCCCCCGGTTTTTTCTCATGCGGCGGATCATTCATCCGCAAAACAGAAAAATTCATGTCCGCCATATTCAAACATCTGCACCAGATTCTGGTCAAACCAGACCATATTCTGGGCTTCCGCACTGGCACGTGCCGCAAAGAACAGTGCCCCCTGCGAATAATCTTCCCCGGCCAATGCCCGGTCTACCGCCTCGATCGTATCATCCGTGATCGAGACTGTATAGATCCTGCCGTCGTAGGTAGGGGAAAACTGCGGCGAACCGCCCGCCGTCTGCCAGACAACATCGTAGATCGTATCTGGAAATCTGGAATCCTTTACACGATTGAGCACGACATTGGCGATCAGGATCTTACTTTTGATGTCTCCCCTGTCGCCTCCGCTTCTACGATCTGAAGAAGTGTGTAATAATCATTCCCATCCATCTGATTTTCCAGCACTTTCTGCTGTGCATAATAGCCGATGCTTCCGATGTTTTTTGCACACTCCTCCACGTACTTCTGGTAGAGGGCATTTTTTCTGATTCGTGATGTTTCGCCTGCGAGTACGCTTCCAGCTTGTTTACGCTGGCAACAATTCCCATCAAACCTGCCTGAAGCTCCTCTTCCTTCACATCCTCACCCTCACCTGCTTCTTCTGCATTTCGGGAGGCTTTTACAGCATATACCTGATTCTTTCCTCCTCCGGTAAAACTGCCCGCTGTAAAAACCAATACAGCCACCACAACTGTACCTGTCATAAGAACTGCACAGTTGCGATAAATCTGTTTGCTGAGTGTACGTGAAAAACATACCTTAAAAAAACCACAGATATTATCTAAGATCACTCCCAGCGACCACATAATGCCATTCCTCCTTCCGCAGTTGATGTACCTGCATTATAAGTGAAGAATTTGTTACATGTCAAGGTAAATGTTACAGATTCGTTACATTTTACAACATATTTTTTTTCGGTCACATACAATTTTATGAGATGTTTCCATAATTTTATCACATTTCAAACATTATTTGTTGCAATATGTATAACCTGTTTTCTTGATTTTTGTCATTTTACCCAAGTAAATTTTTCGGCATTTTTCAACTTTTGAACAATAGATGTTTCATTTTCGTTTACTCAATTGTTGATTATGTCATTTTAACATTTTTGAAATATTTGTAATATTTTGTAGTTATCCACATTTTCCTCTGAGCAGACTTATTCACTTTCTCCTTTACAAACAAATTCTTCCATTATATAATGACTGCCGGGAATGAGGTTCTCCCTGGTTTTTAACCAAACCGCTTGTATATAAGCTGATGACTTCTGCGATTTCGCAGGATCACCAGCTTTTTTTATGCGAGCAACAAGCCAAAGTCCGTGCTTGCACGAGACCTTGGCGACTGCCGCGATAACTTGAGAAACCCGCAAAGCGTGTTTCTCATAGTTTCATTATAATAAAGGAGGTCTTTATGTTAACATCACTTGCACTCATTTTTCTGACCGGCCTGCTCCTGGCATCTCTTTTTGAGAAGCTGAAGCGCCCTGTATCATCGGTATCTTTCGCTTGCCGGCATTTTGCTTTATCCGTATGTGCTGAACCTGCTGGATGATTCCGTATTATCCATATCATCCGATCTGCGGCAGATAGCACTGATCATTATCCTGATCAAGGCCGGGCTTTCTCTGAATCTTTCTGACCTGAAAAAGGTCGGTCGTCCTGCGATTCTGATGTCCTTTGTTCCCGCCACATTCGAGATCATCGGATATGTTCTGCTGGCACCGACTTTGCTCGGCATTTCCAAAATCGAGGCAGCAGTCATGGGATCTGTGCTCGCTGCCGTTTCCCCTGCCGTCGTCATCCCGCGTATGATCCAGCTCATGGAAACAAATTATGGCACCGAAAAAAGTATACCCCAGCTCATTATGGCCGGGGCATCCTGTGATGATATTTTTGTCATTGTACTGTTTTCTACATTTTCGAGCATGGCTCAGGGCGGTTCTGCAAACATCATGGATTTCGTAAACATTCCGGTATCCATCCTGCTTGGCATCGTGATCGGTGCCATGATCGGTTACCTGCTCGCCCTGTTTTTGAAACCTGCCATAAACAGGGGCATAGCATCCCGCAGCAGTCTGAAAGTCCTGATCCTGCTCAGCCTTGCTTTTTCTCTGCATGGCACTGGAGAACCGCCTCAAAGGAATCGTTACCATTTCCGGACTTCTTGCCGTTGTCAGTATGGCATGCGTGGTAAAGCTGAAAAGTCCCATCGATGTCACCAATCGTCTGTCACTGAAGTTTGGCAAGCTCTGGATCGCTGCCGAGATCCTGCTCTTTGTACTGGTCGGTGCCGCTGTAGACATCCGCTATACGATGCAGGCCGGAATCGCCGCAGTCGCCATGATCCTGCTGGCTCTTGTTTTCCGTGCCGTCGGTGTCTGCCTGTGCATGACAAAACTTCACTGAATTTCAAAGAACGTCTTTTCTGCGTGATCGCCTATCTTCCAAAAGCAACCGTTCAGGGCGCGATCGGTTCCGTCCCGCTTTCCATGGGACTTGCCTGCGGACAGATCGTGCTCTCTGTCGCAGTGCTGGCGATCCTGATCACCGCACCGCTTGGAGCGATCGGTATTGACCGGACTTACAAAAAGTCGCTTGTTATTACTCACCACTTGCAGAAGTGAGAGTCTTCTCGACTGAGATAAACTCTGCAGATTTTATACCCGTTCTGCTCTCTGTCGTACAGAAGCATCCGATCGTCCCTGCCCATCTTGCGTTCTTCTTCCAGAACGCTTCGGATTGTCTCCAGATCCTCTGGATCGTCCGCTCTGTCACCTGATAGTGACGTGCTTCCTCTTTTTTTCTTCAGGATGTCACCATATGACAGTTTCACAAACAGGCTCAGAACCCTAGTATTTCTGCCTTCCTTTTCTCCCATGCTATCCTCCTTCCATATGATCTGAGAGCAGTGTAGCATGTTTTTCTCTCCGGCGTTGTGAAAATGATTTAATCTTCCCTTTTTGAACTCAATCTCCCCCATGGCAGTATGTATCCACAAACCACGTAAGCTCCCTGCGAAAGTCTCTTTGCTTTCTTTGCTGTTCCAGAAATCTTTCATCTCATCATATTGAAGCTCATTCTGAATATTTGACAGGTGATCAATCTGCTCTTTTGTCACACTTTGATGCAGTGCCGTCTCAAATGTTTTATATAATAGTTTCCATTCTCCGGCAAAGTACCGATCCAGGCTGTCAAAAACGGTGCATCCTGCTGATCTTCCACGGATACGATCACGGACATGCTGTAAAAAATACAAACGCTTCCCTGCCGCAGTCCGATCTCCGCCAGAATGTCTGCATAGTGTTCCAGATCTCTTGAAAAATAATATTTTCTCGTTTCTTCATCATAATTTGGCCAGGCATCCTCTGGTTTTGAGTCTGATACTCATGCAGGGTCAGCGTGTATGCTTTCCGGATGATCTGAAGTACATTCTGAAATTGTTTCTGTCTGCCCGCACACCTTACACGATCCTCTGCAAACCATTTATATTGCTTATAGTCCGGCTCTGCCCCTTTTTTTTGCATCCTCTGAAATAAAAGTTCCATCTGCTGATAACACTTCTCTTCCATCGGATCTTCTTTTCTGTCACGATAACTTCTTCTTTGCATCTTCCCAGATTTCTAACTGTTTTTCTGTTTTCTGACCTTTGACATCCGTTTTTGCCACCAGAAAATAATCGCATTTCTTCTGCAATTTTTCTGCCCTTTCATCCAGCACACTGTATTTTTCCCGATAACAGGATGCAAGTATTTTTGTATCCGAGACTTCGCAGATAGGCATCCTGATTTTTCACCTGTTTCTGACGTTTCAGAGCCGCAAAAGCATCCCACATCGCTTCCTTTTTATAATCTCCCGGAAGGTTCCGATAACAGGCTTTGCGGTATAAAAGTGCCTTTATCTCCTCTCTTTGCCAATTTTTCTTTTCCTTTCGTCTGCTCCAAAATGTAATCCAGAAAAATCATGTTACTTTCTGCATCTGCCCACTCCGTCCGATGATGCATATAGGCAAATGCCTGCTCAATCCTTTTATCCTCTGTTTTTTCACGTTCCAGTCGTTCCAGAAGATAGGCTCGGTTCTCTTCAAAAATGCTGTACTCATCCGAGATATTTTGCCAGCATGTTTCACACTGTTTCCAGTAATCCTCTTTCTTTTCTTCATCTGTTTCCATCTGATATAGCTGATACATTCCTGCAAGGCGGTAAGACCACTCATAATCATCCTGTTCTTCTGAAGTATGGCACTGCACCAGTTCCATCGCATAATGACGTGCCTCGTCCATCTGTCCACGTTCTCTTAGAAACTGTATCAGCCGAAGGCAAACATTTCCATCATACCAGAAAAATTCCTCATCCTGCTGCTCCATATCAGCCTCCAGAATCTGTTTCCAGCAGTCTCTTTGCTTTTTCCACCTCTTTTAAACGAACCAGGTTTTCCGCAATCTTCTCCAGTGCCCTGGTATACGCAATCTCCTCCACCTCGTAAGCTTTCTCATAACACTCAATCGCCCGGAGAGATTCCCCTTTCTTTTCCAGCTCCTCTGCAACAGCCGAAAGCCCCGGCATATCATCCAGAACCATCACTTCGTCTTCTTCTGAAATATCCTCATTCTTTGTCAGTTCTGCGACTTTTTTTCCCGATAGAAATGGGCACGTTTCTGATCTCCGTAATATTCCTTCCGGGCATCCATTTCCAGAGTATCCATCATAAAAAATTTCGCCATATTCTTATACAGTCCGGCTTTTTTCCTTCTCATTCATCACAGCCTGATCCAGATACGTTTCAGCCTGATCCATAAAGTGCACCGCTATATCCAGTAAACAATGAAAAGCTTCCACATTGCTTTCCCCTTCCGGCGGAAACAGTATAAAATCATCTTCCAGTGCATCATTCACTTCCAGTGCCAGATCGATCATACTTTTCCCAAGAATCCCTACATCTTCTGTATCACTCTGGATTTCCCTCTCCGCCTTGCCGGCAAGTTCATAAATCTGATTCTGAAACTCTTGCAGATACCGGTTTTCATCAAAATCTTCTTCCATCATTCTGTCTATGAGATCATCTTTTTTACCCACCTTTCGAATCTGAAGAAGATAAATCCGGAACAGCAATGCATGGCATTTTTCATTCTGCATGGACAGACAGATCTCTTCCGCCTGTTTCAGATAATACATTTCATTGTGGATATGCCCACAATACGCCTCACAAAGCCGGGCATAGGCAAGATTTTTCTCCTGAAATCCGCTCCATGAAATATTTTAAAACTGCCACCTTACTCCATCCAATGCAGACGATTCCAGATCCTGTCTGGCATAAGCCGTCATTTTTCTGTGATCGCCGGACAGCTTTCCGCAGTCGGCTTTGAATCATGATAGACCAGATCCAGAATGATCTGATGAAGAGAAATCTTATCTGTTTTTCTGTTCTGTTCCACCCAGCCCAATCGAATCAGTTTATCCAGAGCCTCTTTTGCACCCGCAAGCGGCACATAGGAAAGGAACGTCTCTCTGGCGATCCGCACATAGCCAAGCAAACGAAAGGCTTTGCATTAGTTCCAGCTGAACATTCGAAAATCCGGACAGATCAAACAGAGCTTTCAGATGCTCCTGCACTTTTTGGTTTTGCATTTTTCTGTCTTTTCGATGTTTCACTGAGACTTCTTCCGTTCCGGTGATGCCTTCTATCATTCGCATCTTTTCCAGAAGCACATACGGCTCTTCTTCTGCCTCACGTAGATATTTGGCAATCAATTCTACTGTCATTGTGTGATATTCTACCAGTTTCAGTATTTCCCGGATCTGTCCTCTTTCTTCCTCTTCATAACTTCTCGGATTGTATACGGCAAACAATGCCTCCACGTCATTGATATCCTCCATCTGTCGCACATCGATCTGACAGAAATCATAATCCCGGAAATCTTCTCTGGTCGTGATCAGAAAACGGCAGGGACATTCAAGAATCGCTCCAAATCTTCATCCTCTTCCACATCAAAGTTGTCCAGAATGATCAGATCATCTTTCGTGGTCTGCTCTTTTTAGAATTTTAAGTTTCCGCTCAAAATATTCCTCTTCTGTCTCCAGACCCTCTTCACTCTGCTCCCGGTGAACGTTATGGATATGGATGTCTTCCCCTGCAGACAGTCTGTACGATACTTCCCTGATATGGCACAAAACACGATGGTTCGATATTCTTCCCCATAAAGGTAAGCATAACGTTTCGCCAGCTCTGTTTTCCGATTCCGCCCATTCCCGACAAAAACAGAACCTGCTGCCCGGAAGAAAATATCGTCTCGATCTGCCGCGACTCGTTTTCCCTGCCAACAAAATTTGCAGTATTGTAAGCAAAACCGTGATATAAAAACACTCTTTCTACATCCGACTCCCGGATCAGTTTTTCCAAAATTTCAAGCACTTCATCCACAGACGCATAACGTCGTCGAACCGTTGCCGCCAGCGTCCGGTGAAAAAAACTCCTGCATCAGCCGGAACAACACCGGCTGGTGCATCCTTCCATTTCATGCCCGAAAAATCATATATCGCACCCACCGCACTGTCCATGGCATTCGGCGTTCTTCCAAAAAGCTTATAAAAAGCGATCGCCCCGATCGCATAAACATCAGTCGCTTAACAGATTTTCTTTGCATTTTCCACGCACCAGTTCCGGTGCCGCATAACCGTCCGACACAGAAAATGTCCAACCATTTGGCTGTGTCTGTATTTTTCTTTTCTCACCATAGAATCAAAATCAAATAGAACCATCTGCTCTTTTGTTTCCGGGATCAGCAAAAGCACATTTTCCGGTTTGATATCAAGATGTAACATCCCGCAGTCATGGTATTTTTTCACAATCCTGGCAAGCGTCCGCAGATGCAGAAACAACGACTGCAGATTCTCATCCGCCTCGCTTCGATAATCCCTGCCCTCGATCTCCGTCATGACCACATAGCAGGTATTGTGATATTCATAAATATTTGTTGCATTTGCGGTGGAGTTCACAAATCCGAGCGTTGTTTTCAATGCCGTATTTTTCCGGTAAGCTTCCAGAAATTTCTGCTTTTCTGCAAGAAACGTCTGCTCACAGGACAAATCCGGTGTCAGATTTTCCTCGGCATCCCGCTCTATTTCCAGGCGGTACGGATAACATTCTTTTATTTTAACCAGATGTCTTTCACCGATCCGGTCTCTGTAAAATCCATTGTATACAATACAGCTTCCGCCACGCCCGATCTCCTCCGCAATGACATAACGGTGTTCTTCCCCAAAAACAAGCTCCCATCCCTGTGGCAGCGGTTTTCTTTTATCAAACATCCTCTCACCTCATTTTTTTTTTTCTTTTCTGCCCATGACAATTTTGTCACTTTCCAGTCACAAATGGGAAATTCATCTCACATTGGCTGTAAATTTCAACTATTTTCCACTCTTTTCTCCAACATTTGTCTTTTTTTATAGTATAATCTATCTATAAGGCAGGACGCAAGAACCTGCATGCACAGAAGGAGGATTTTACTATGACAAAGGATCATCTGAATCTTTCAACAGACAATGCCCAGGATAGCCTGTTTTCCATCGATGACTGTAATGAAGCTTATCAATATTTACAGAATTCGGCAAACTTTGTCTCTTTCCATACAGGACTCACAACTTTGATGCAGCGATGCGGATATACCGGCTCCAGCGAAGATGTCGAAGAAAAAAACGGCATATCTCCAGCAGAAACTTGCCGCTATCCATGTAAAGATCACGGAAATCACAGTCCGTGACTGGTTTTCTGGCAAACGCCGCCCATCCCTCGACTCCAGAAGCCGCAAACTCGTCTATGAAATCTGCTTTGCCCTTGGTGCTTCTTTTGAGCTTGTACAGGAATTTTTCCGTCAGGTTTACTTCAGCCGCAGCTTCAACTGTCATACCATAAAAGAGGCCGTTTATTACTATTGCCTCCATCAGAACCATTCTTACGATCATGCTCTCGAGCTTTACGAAACCATCAAAGCCATGCCGGAAACGGCAAAATTCGAAGCTTCCGATCCCGTCTACACCGATCAGATCCGAAATGCTCTCGACAACTGCCGCGGCGACGAAGAATTTCTCGCCTACTTTTCCAGAAATAAATCCATCTTTGAACGCTGGAACCAGAGAGCACTTTTTATATTGAAGAATTTATCCGCCAGATCCGCGGAACAAAAGAAGATATCGGGCGGATTGAGGCATTTGGGAAAGTTGGCACGATCCCGGATGCAAAAACATTGGCTGCACCTTCGGCTTCCGGTCTGACCATCCAGAAATTTTTTCATGCACGCCCGGCATGATTCCGATTATCCATGGCAGTACAGCGGCAGGAATGTTACTTCCATCGATTTTATGTTGGAATTTATCATAACCTTTACCACCGGAGTAACGAAAGATGCCACTCTTCCGGATATCGTAAAATTGAATTTTCCATCCAAAAAAGACCTTCTCCAAAATCTTAAACCGCAGTCAGTCCGAGATGAGCACCTCTTACGATTCCATCCGCAAGTGCCTGATCCTGTTAAAGTTTTACCACTTCTGGGTCACACTGGAACTGATGATGGATTCCGGCAATCTTTGCCGAAAATCCACAGTCCGATTACGCTGATTATTTCGATGACTTCTGCGAAGAAATGGCTCAGTCGCTCGAAGAATGTGGCTACGAAGAACTTTACGAACGGAATCCTTACGATTGGATCTTTCTGTGGGCATCCACAACAGAACAGCCGCTTGAAAGCTTCCGCGGGGTGATGAAAGCAATTGATTTTGATGACTTAGAGAACTAAAAAACTACGAAAAAATTGTGAATGTGTAAAGGAACGAATTCCCCGAAGGCACGTAAAAGTGCCTTCTTGGGAATTGTTCCTTTGCACATTGCCAAAAACTCTTGACTTGCCAGAAATCTCGGAAGTGAAAAGAATCTCATACCACAAACAATTTAAAACACCTTCCTGTTCATTCTTGTCTCCTCCTTAGTTTTGTTTTTGTATTACTAAGGTAACATAAATGAAAGGAAGGTGTGTGAAAGTGGTTTTCACCACTCTTAGTACTCAATCAAACTCAATAATCATCATCTGGTGTATCCGTAATCGAATCTAAATTGCCATCAGAATCATACCACGAAGTTGTTCCGTCATCACTGTCGTAACCATAAAATGTATCACCATCTGATTCATTTGTTGAAGTTCTGTCATAATCCTCACCAAATGATTCCCATACAAAAGCACCTCCTTGTTTTAATCAATCACTTTAACTTTTTAGTTCTTTTGCTGATAGTAACATATTGGAAAACGTGTTTTGACCAATTCCCTGCTCTTTAAATTGCTTCTCCATAACTTCCAAAAAGATTCCCATCCTCCAGGTTGAATTGAGACAGAGCTAATGATCCCCCGCTCATCACTATATCTGGTCGTTCCAGCAATAATCCTCCAATACCGATTCCTGTTCCGGCTACCGCTCTTTTGCACTACTTTTCGCCTTAATCTATATGGATCGTATTGTATCATCATATTACAATGATTTCTTACTTCATTCATATTTACTTCCGGTAACTTAAGCGAAAATTCTCTTATAATCTTTCTTCCAAACTCCAGATAATACCTTTGATCTCTATTAATTTTATCATACCGCCTGGCATTATCTCTTAAAAGTTCTTTTGCATGATTTCCTGTAAAGCCTAAATAGTCATAATACTCCAATAACCGAGCCATACCTTTATATGTAAAATCATTATTGGCAATGCACTGTGCCAACACACCATTTTGGTCGCCATATTTATAACAATATAAATCAAATAGCTGATATGTTAATGCCTCACATAAATTATTATCGCTGTTTAATGCTGATATACTATCCATATTTGCTAAAGAAACGGGAATGGTATTTGATACTGTATAATCTCTTAACTTATTTTTTTTCCTTCTCTGAAATTGGCAAACCGTTTCTGATTTTTGCCAATTCCATTTTAGCCTTTTCTGTATTACTAAAATCAGCATCAGATATACATAATTATTCAAAAATTTATATACTTTTATAGCAGCATCTCTATTCGCTTTTTTTTCCCATATAGCCATACACCCCTTGTGCCGCCAGTTTAAGCACTTTCTCTGTTGCCATTTCTTTGCTATAATTCCTACCACTTCCTCACTCGCCTGTTTTTTAAATGTCTCCATTGGATTTTGATACAAATTTCTGTTGACCCAATTTTTAACTTTTCCGTTGCTTTCATTAAAATAATCTCTATTCCTTTTCTGAGTGATTGCAACATATCCGGCAAGATTTCCAGCAAATTGGGTTATTGCATTTATTTGTTTTTCATTAATTTCTATAAAGTCTGCTAAAATTTCATAGTTACTTTCCCTTCTCTAAATCGATACGCTTCTTGAAATTTTCGAGACTCTATAACAGTACTTTCTATTATGCTTGTATCTGCCAATTTTTCCCATTTATTTTATCTCCTGTTTTCAAATTATATCATTTTTTCCATCCGTATTTCTGTCCAAAATCTTCGTCCATATATTCAATGTCTTCTCTGCTATTTTCTCCCTTATTAGAAATTTTTACTATTCCAGCTAATCTTTGCCATTCCAACTATTCCAGTTCAATTTTTCCCACAATATCTGCTACTTTTTTAATTTCTCAATATCATAATTTGCCATAATCTTCTTCTCCTTTAAAAAATATGTTCAATATCAATTTCTTCTTCATCCCCAAAATCTTCTTTTTTATTATTTGGCTTTTTTTCTGTGCTGTTCTTTTCACGATCTCGAAAAAATTTTTATGTATATCTCCAAGCCTATACCGAGGAAATCTTTGCTTTTTCCCGAATATTTCTTGATAATAATCAATACGCTCCTTCATATCTGCAAATTGATTCGAGAGGCTATACCAAAACTCTTTTTTTCTTCATCTTTTTCACAATACTCTGCCATCAATAAAGCATCGCCATTATCACACAAATTTCTTTCTATCTCATCGCACAAATTTACAAATACCCCAACTTCATCATTTGCACAAATTCCAGCTAAAACTTGTAGTTCTAATGCTCTTAAAAGATTTTTGTATAACAAATTGCATTTCTAGAATTCCACCTACAATAAGGTAATGTCAAAACACTACTCACTCTAAAACTAAATTTATCTTGATCATCTATTCTTTTAATTACGCTTATGCTCTGTTCTATACCCTCTTCCAATTTTCTAATGCAATTCCTGAATCTTTCCACAGCAACATCTAATTTTTTATTTCTACTCTCATTACTCTGATCTAATGCATATTCAAAACTGTCACATGCCGCCTTAAATTCTGCTCTCAGCCACCTTACTGAATTTTCTCGCTGTTCGTACACTTGTTCAAGATATTCGTCTACTAAAATAAAACTTGCTTTTTGTAATAAATTTTGCAAGGCTGCTGTGCAGTTTCAATTCATTATTACTACTATTAATAATTGCTTGTTGACCAGTCGCTTGTTTTACTATTTCTGCATCTCCCAAAGTTTTACTTTTCCATATTTCCATGATTTCTGCAAAAAACTTTTTTAAATGCATTTGCACAAGCCTGTATCGCATTTTCCTTTTTATCTTCTCCACCTTCTCTTTTCATGATTATATTTTCTTTTTTTATTCATCATCACAAGACATTTACATTTTTTAATATATCATTTTTATTACTATTTTTCAATATAATATTATTTATTTATATATTTTCAGAATTTTATGTGATGTTTACACAAATAAACAAATATTCTTAATAAACTATACTATCAGATTCTCCTCTCAGATTTTGTGAAATTTTCTGTATGATATTTTCTATCTGCCAGTTCTTTCCTTTTTCCTAATGTAAAACTTTTATCTTCTGATAGATATCCGGATACTCTTCTTAATTTGCGTATATGATCAGATTTGCACCATGGACAATGATCTGCAATTCTCCCTATATATCCACACTCAAGCAATTATCCAACGGAAAATTAATTCCCATGTAATTACAGCCCTGGAATACGCATATTCAATAATTTCTTCAACTGCCTCTATATTTTTTCCAGGCATTTCTTTTAATTCTACATAAGTAATTGCTCCTCCATTGCAAAGTTTATGAAATTTTCCTTCAAAATCTATCTTGCTTCGATAATTCATTTCTACTGAAACTGGTACATGAAATGAATTGGTATAATATCCTTTTTACAAACATCGTACCCTTTTCCTGCATTTTGAGCATCATACTGTGCAAATTTTCCGGTAACTCCTTCCGCTGCGGAAGCTAAAAGCGAAATTTAAATGCTCTTTCTCTGTAATTTTATCTGTATATTTACGCATATACTGTACAATTTCATATGCTTCATTAGCATATTTTTTCATTTTTTCTCGCAGTTTAAATGAAATCCATATAAAACCGAAACTGCATCCCACAAACCAATAAATCCTATAGAAAGAGTTCCATTTTTCAACATTGCTTCCGCATTATGTCTTTCAGAATCAAGATAGTATCTCTTATCATAAAATTCATCAAACTTTCCTTTGGATATAAGAGTATAAAATCTATGTAATAAAAGTTCCTTAGCATCTTCAAGATTCTCATCTAAAAGCTCATAAAATTTCTCTCTATCTCTCTTCGCTAAATAAGACAACTGCACAAGATTCAAAGTTGCACAGGCAACATTCCCTCTGTTAAAAGCTCCTTGCTGTCCATTTATATTTGATGCAACTCTTGTCCTGCATCCCATAATTCCTATATTTTCAGCCGACAAATTTTTATTACTTGTACTGTCACAATTAAAATATGTTGGAATCATTTTCTTAGCAGTAACACTTAATGATTTTTGATATAAATCATAATTCACAGAAAATTTCTCTAAATTTATTCCCGATTTCATTTTAAAAATTAAATTCGAAACACGAATGGATTGTTTTTCTCATCTCCCAATTCAAATGCTCTGAGCATTAAAAAGCTTGCTCTTCTAGCTTTTTCGCCTGTGTCTACTCCATAATTAAAGTTACATAAGGTTTTTCGCATCCTTTTCGTGTATTCATATTTAAATTCAAAAATAATCCTCTAAACGAATCAATAATTTCATCATCGCTTTCATTATGAATATATACAGCTATATCAGAGTCAAAATTAATAAATCCAATTCCCCCTGACTGCATATTGGTCAGTTCAACAATTGATCTAAATAATGCCGAAAGCATATTGCTAAAAGATCTGTCTCTATCCCCAATCAAATCCCTTACGGATATCCCAATGCAATTATATGTTATATCATAATATTCAAGATCATGAATATGACAAGTTCTGTTGTTATGTTTCACGGCATTTTTATTTGGAATGATTTTTTGGAGCACAAACTTTTTCCTATACTCCTGTCCGACTTCAATAATATCTCCAGATGCATTTGATTTTCTGTTAGCTAAGTCATTTTCTCCACTCATGTTAATCCCCCCTACTCGATTGATAAAACCTGTTCCTTCAATTCTCCATTATGAATTTCGTACATATGCTGATTTGACGATCCCACATATTGTAGATTTTCATTTTGCAATTCTCTGATAAACTCTCCTGTTTTTAAAAAATCAATATTTTTTATTAAACTGTCTGGAACAAATTCAAGTTTCCATCCCGTATATACACAAATATTAAATTTTTTTTTTTAAGAATTTCTACCAACTCAAGTAAACTTTCTAATTGTTCTAATGGTTCACCACCTGAAATAGTAATTTTCTTATTATAACTGTTTTTCTCTATTTGCTTAACCAGCTCTGTAACTTCAATCATTCTTCCCTTCCCATGCTCTTTAATTTGAACATTCTGACATCCTGCACAGTTTTTGCTTTGCATCCCTGCAAAAATAAAACGCTTCTTATCCCATCCATCATCACAACTAGACTCTACAAATCCTGCAAGCTCAATTTCTTTTGCCATTATCAATCTCTCCCCTTTTGTAAACTTTCAGAATATATTATTTGGCAGATTCAATTTTATATTATTCTATTTCAGACAACGTTCATATGTGCATTTGTGCTTTTTTTATATAATATATCTTTTTTTTGTCTTTTTACAAGATAGTTTTTATAAAAATTATATATCCTACTTTCAAGAAAAAACATTTTATTTTTAAATTATTTGTAAAAATTTTATGATATAAAATTACATTTTCCAGTAGTACAAAACCCCGATACATCCATACCGGAGGTTTTATGTTGCCATGTGCCTGAAAAAGCTACATCATTTTCTTTCATTAATCTTTTTCTGTGGCAAACAATACTGCCCATTTTTCTCTTCTGCATTATGTTCCTGGATTCTTCTGCTTGCTTCATACAGTCCGCCAAGCACAACTGTACCATTTGTCACGGTATATACCAGAGTCGCCGCACCAGTCCCTGCCAGTGCAAATGTAGTCGCACCGGCAAGTACCGGTAAGAAAACAAATCCAGCCATCGTAGCTCCTGCAACGGGTGCTAACAGTTTTGCATATTCGGATATTTTATCTACATTGCGATCAATAGCTTCCCAGTCATAAGAACAATTTACAATCTCTACGGACTCTTTCACTTCTTTGATCTCAGTCAGATGGTTTTCTTTCGGTTTTTGAGGTTTGCCATTGATCACCCTTTTTCCAGCCTCTAAACCAACGGTTTTGACAAATGCTCCAACTAATTCCATCCCTGCTTTTTTCTATAAATCTTTGCCGGCATAATCATTTCCTCCTTATCCAAAACTTAAAATTTACCGTTTTTAATAATCACGTCTTCTGCAATAATCATTGTACTCCTCAAGACTTATGTTCTCTTCCCAGGCTTCTCCATATCGCCACTCGTCATAATATTCATACTCATCTCTGAGAAGATCTTCCTCTTCTTCTGTAAGTTGTTCTTTTAATCTTTCGCTCATATAGCCTCCTAAAAATGTTTTTTCCTATTTTTTCAATCTGGATACTGCTTTAGAAGCCATTTCTGTGGCATATATCTTTCCCAGGGATGATCTGGATACTCCGATTGATTTCGGATGCGTCATCTTCTCCAGTGCAAACATGTTAAATCCCATTTTAAATGCTTTCATAAATTTCATATATAAGCTCTCCTTTCCTTTTTGGTACCATTTGCTTTGTTGTATCATTAAGATAACATAGTCAAAATAAGTGTACGTGAAAATGATTTATATACTATTTTCATTAGTCTTTTTGGATATTCCTGCCTGGAATTCAAGCCATTCATCAAAAAAAGGCATAAAAATCCCCGGTGTGATGTACCCAGAATCCTGGACACATCACACCGGGGTGGGATTTATTCTTCTGTGCACCTCCGCGATCCGCTGGAGGCTATATCGAATTCCTATTACTTTTGTTTTATCAGATATTTATATTTGCGAAACTGCTGTCGCATCAGCTGTTGTATCCTTTCGCAAATCACCGGAGAATACTTTTCCGTCAGCCTTGTTATCTCATTTTCCAAGTCTTTCATTGAAAAATCAAACTGTACCTGAACACCATACAATGCTTCTGCCGCATCAAGCTGTTCGTCAAAATCTGTGCTGAACGGTTTTGCCTGTATTTTCTTCATACATTCTTCTAATGATAAACGGGTGGATAATCCAGTCTGGTGTCTGCAAAAAGACAAAGTCCCTGATCAAAAATCGGACTGAAAGAGTATTGTTTTGTGTTTTCATTATAAACAACTGCAAGATTATTCGTATGACGATCCTCATTCAAAAAAAAAGCGTCTATTTCCAGTACTGCCGTAATATATTTTCCAAAAGCGTTTATTCCTGTAAGTTTCTCAACCTCTTCCACCAAATATTGAATCCGCTCCGGAGGGCTCTGCAAATTCAGCTATCTTTGTTGCCAGACTTTCATATCCCATATAATCTGCCTTATACCATCTGTCTTCAACTTTCCATTTTCGCTGATCTCCTTTCGAAGTATGACCTGTTTTATGAAATGGAGAATGGTTATCGAAATTCCGTCTTTTCATTTCATTGCTCCTTTTTCAGAATCATAATCCACTGGTGATCTCCTTCCATACGTCCCTGTGTTTTCTCTACAATCAGCAGTGGATCATAAAATGGAAGATTCATTTCTCTTAAAATTTCATTTGCATGGTCACGAGTCCTTGGAAAACAGCGATCTTCCAGAAAATATTCAAAATCTTTCCAATCCGGATTTTCTATAACTCCAAAAGCTCTTAACAAAATCTGTTCTGTATAATTATGGATTGTGATCTTCTCATGTCTAAAATCAATATCAATGGTAGTACATAAATCATTATGATTCATAAAGTTCATTCTCATTTTGACATCTGGATCTTCACTGAATCGATGGGCACGTTTTAGCTGATTATAGATTGTCTGACGTGAAACCTGATATTTTCTTGCAAGATCTGAGATACTCTCTCCCTGACTGTATAATGCCACCATTTCTGTCGCTTGTATCTCTGTAAAAGAATTCTTTCTTCCGGAAATATTTCTCTGCTTTTTTTGATTATAAGATGCCACATCTCTTGAAATTTTCTTCAGCTGTTCCAGATCTGTTGTTCCAAAAATTTCCAGTATTTCATTTTCAAATGTTGTCCCCATGTGACCATTCCTCCTTTTTTTCAAGTATAACATGCTTTACATGAATGTTAAGAAATTATTATTTGACACTTATTGTCTCCAAAAGGCATAAAAACCCCCGGTGTGCCAGCACCGGGAGTTTTTTCAAGTATAGTTCTTTTTATTATTTTTTATTCACAAAATATTTTTTTATTTCTCTTAACTTTTTTCTCCTGTTTTTCTTTCCTTTATGCTACAGTCTCCAGATAGGTCTGACCTGCTTTGCCCTGCACGGCATCTACGATATTGATACAGCAGTTGCCCATTCGGTCAATATGGTGGATAATGCGGTTGTATGGCTCGGTAAGTTTTGCCTTGCATTTTCCTTCACCGACACGTTCTACATGGGATTTTCGCATCTTGATGCCAAGATCGAGGATCTTTTCTTTCTGTTGCAGAATATCTTTTGCCGCCTCCGTATTTCCGGTCGCCATCATCTGAACGGCTTTCGTAAACATTTCCTGGATCATTTGCAGGCTGTGCCGCATATCACGCATGGCATCTTTGGAATATTTATATTTTTCTCCTCTTTATCTTTCAGGGAGAGACAGACTTCTCTGCAAAGGGCACTCATACGATCCACATCACTTAAAATATACATGATACCTGCTGTCTGGTTTGCCTGCTCCTCGGTCAGTCCGCCGGATGCAAACAATTCGGAGAGGTATTCGGTGATTCGTTCGTAAAGTTTTCTGGTATCTTCGGAGTTCTGGATCACTGCTTTTATTTTCTCGCTGTCACTTTCTGTGGATACTGCGATCAATTCTTTTAAGTTGTCGCTAACCAGCTCGATACATCTTGCCACTTCTTTTTACGACCAGCTGAAGTGCCGCGGTCGGCTGTGAAACCAGTTTGGAATCCAGAAACTGCGGTTCTGCGTTGCTGTAGACTTTTTTTCTGTCCGTCCGGAATGATTTTCATAACGATCTTGACCATCAGCCAGATCAGCGGTACCCAGATGACCGTCATGGTAATATTAAACAGGGTATGTGCATTTGCAATCTGTCTGGAAATCACTTCAATCTCCGGGCCTTTCGGCGAAATGCTCTGGATCAGTGCCGCAAATGGTTTTACGAACCAGATAAATAAAAAGCAACCGGAAATGTTAAAAATGCAGTGTGCAAGTGCGGTTCGTTTTGCATCTTTGGTCTGTCCGATACTTGCAAGCAGAGCTGTAATCGTGGTTCCGATGTTATCACCAAGCAGAATTGGGATTGCTCCGACAAGACCCAGGATACTGCTGACGCCGTCCGGTCAGGCTGTTCTGCAAAGTTCTGTAATACTGCGATCGTGGCACTTTCTTTGCTCTGTACGACAAGTGTCATCAGGGTTCCTACGGCTACACCAAGAACCGGAATATGAGAAACCTGCTCGATCATGTCTGTAAATATCGGGCTGGATGCCAACGGTTTCATGACGCTTCCCATCGTCTCGATTCCAAGGAACAGAAGGCCAAATGCAAAAATGGTTTGTCCGATGTTTTTTGCACGTTCGGATTTTACTACAAAACTAATGATAAATCCGATAAAAATAATTGCATAAATATAATCACTTAACTTAAAGGCAATGATCTGTGCCGTCATCGTCGTTCCGATGTTGGCTCCGAGGATGATGGAGATTGCCTGCGGCAGATTCATCAGTCCTGCACTTACAAAACCGATCGCCATAACGGTTGTCGCACTCTTTGCTCTGCAGAACGGCGGTTGTCAGTGCTCCTGCCAGAACGCCAAGGATTGGATTCTTGGTAAGCAATGCCAAAATCCGTTTCATTTTTTTTCGCCTCTTTGCCTTCTGAAGGCAGTCGCTCATCATATTCATTCCGAAAATGAACACTGCCAGACCACCGAGCAATCCAAATATTACCTCTAATGTACTGTTCATGATTTCTCCTTCTTCGCTTTACATACGTTTTTCATTTCAGATTCGTTCTTTATTCGGGATGCAAGACATTTTTTTCAGGGGCTTGGAACTTTCGCCCCGCACCCCCTGCATCACCAAAGCATCTACAGTATAACGATGCAATGTAAAGTCCACGACAGTGTAATGTAAAATCTGTGTAAAGTCTCGTAAGGACAAAGCCACTGTTCTTCAATTTTTTTCTTATTAAGTTTATGTAAAGCAGGCAATGGTATGCTTCTGTATGCATCAAAAAGATCACATACCAAAATGCTTTTTGTACATTTCAGTATGTGATCTTTAAGGTATGTATATCTTATTTCAAGTCGAACGTACGTGAGATTTGGCAAACAATTCTGGTCAGCTTTGCTGACATTTACCTACTTTGCAAAGCAATATCTGTTTTTACATAATCTTACGGAACAGGTCTTTCAGATCTTCTACGCTTGCATCTTTCGGGTTTCCCGGTGCGCATGCGTCTGCATGTGCGGATTCTGCCAGGAAATCAAGTCTTCTTCTTTGATTGCTTCCAGTTTAGTCGGGATTCCTACATCAACAGAGAGTTTCTTAACAGCTTCGATTGCTGCTTTTCTGTATTCTTCTACGGACATATCATCAACACCTTTGACTCCCATCGCACGTGCGATCTCACGATATTTCTCACCTGTGCATTCCTGATTGTACTCCATGACAATAGGAAGCATCATGGCGCAGGCGACGCCGTGTGGAGTGTCATAAACAGCACCAAGGGTGTGAGCCATGGAGTGAGCGATGCCAAGACCGACGTTGGAGAAGCCCATACCTGCGATATATTGGGCAAGGGCCATTCCTTCGCGGCCTTCCTTTTTTGTTTTCTACTGCATCTCTTAAAGAAGCGGAGATCAGTTTGATCGCTTCCAGATGGAACATATCTGTCATTTCCCATGCACCTTTTTGTAGTATATCCTTCGATTGCATGTGTCAGGGCATCCATACCGGTCGAAGCAGTCAGTCCCCTTTCGGCATGGAGGACATCATTTCCGGATCGATCACTGCGATGATCGGCATATCGTGCGGGTCTACGCAGACAAATTTACGTTTTTTTTCTACATCGGTGATAACATAGTTGATCGTAACTTCTGCTGCTGTTCCGGCTGTGGTTGGTACCGCAATGATCGGTACACACGGATTTTTGGTCGGTGCGGTGCCCTCAAGGCTTCTGACATCCTCAAACTCCGGGTTTGCGATGATGATACCGATTGCTTTTGCAGTATCCATGGAAGAACCGCCGCCGATGGCGATGATATAATCTGCTTTGGAATCTTTAAATGCCTGAACACCATGTTTTACATTGTCGATGGTCGGGTTCGGCTTTGATATCAGAATAGAGCTGGTATGCAAGTCCGGCTTTTTCCAGCAGATCTGTCACTTTGGAAGTAACGTTGAATTTAATCAGATCCGGGTCAGAGCATACGAATGCTTTCTTGAAGCCGTGTGCCTTTGCTTCATTTGCGATCTCTGTGATCGCACCTGCACCATGAAAAGAGGTTCCGTTTAAGTTGATTCTGTTTGCCATAGTTATTACATCCCTTCTGTAAAATTTTAACGTTTCCGGCAATGATTTTGCTGTATCTATGTAGCTGTGCATCATCATTCCGTTTCACTTTGTTATTATCTTAACACTTTTGCACAAAAAAGAAAAGTGACAAAACAGACTAAATGTAACATTTATCAAAAATACTTTGCAACGAAATCACAGGCAGATATCTGCCTGTCAGAATCTGGGACAATCTATTGTTTACCTGACCATATCCAGTTTCTCAAACAGTTCTTTTAGTTTTACCGGCATCGCTTCTACCATCAGTTCTGCCAGTCCTTCTGGTGCGGCCATCTTTTTCCCAAGCACCCATTTTACGGTCATATAGACAGAACTTCTGCAATACATTTCCAGCAGATCATGCATCTCTTCTTTCATTTTACATCCGGTTTTTTTCCTGGATCAGATTTTCATAAAATGCCAGAATCAGTTCAAAATCATGTTCCCTCAGAGAATTCTGTTCATCATAGCGGAACGCTGCAGCAAAAAAAACTGTTTTTCCTGCTCAATGTAGGTAAATTTCCGCACAAGTGCATCGTAAACACTTGTTTCTCTTCCCATATGCTCAAACGACTGATCCAGGATTTTTCCAAAATACCAGTTGATAAGGTCAAATTTATCCAGAAAATTGCGATAAAAGGTCTGTCTGGTCAGACCACATTTTTCTGCCAGCTGCTTTACTGTGATCGCATCCACTTTGGAAGTCTTCATACATTCCTTCATGGCTTCTGCTAATTTATACTTGGCTTTTTTTCGTTTTTCTCCATCTCCATTCCCTCGTCTTCGAATACTGAGGTGGCGGCTTTATCTGTTTTTACTTTTCTGACTGCAGACCATGCACCGAATTTTTTCGTTCCGTTTATCTTCTGATAAGCCCGTATCCTCACATAGCATCCTTTTTTATTTTTAATTTCTTATTCTTTACGACGAGTTTTTCGTATTTTTCGTTATGAACTTCGTTGTTATTGCACCTTTTTTTTTTCTTTGCTTTTCCTGAAGTCGGATAGACTTTGATCTGATATCCGGAAGCTTTTGCCACTTTTCTGACAAGCGTTATGGTCACTGTCGGGGACGCCTTTTTTCTTTTTGCACTTTTGATACTCGCTTTTCCGACTTTTATCGCTTTGTGTATCCGGCTTTCTGTCAGGCGTCTTTTCATCATCTTTTCCGGTTGTCGTTTCCGCCTTTTTCTGCACCACTGTAACTTTGCAGTTCGCTGTGATATTTCCCGCCTCGCTTACCGCTGTGATCACGGCAGTTCCTGCGGCATGTGCTGTAATTTCTCCACATTCATTGACGGTTGCGACTGCCGGATTTGTGCTTGTAAAATAAATTCTCTTATTTCTGGCATCTTCCGGATGTATGATCGCTGTCAGTTTTTCCGTGCTTCCCGGCGTCAGCTCCATACTGTCCTTATCAAATAAAATCTCTTTGGTTCTTCCTTTCCATCTGAAGAAAGATATGCTTTTTCATATACCGTTCTGTAAGTATAGGAGGCATCTTTTCCATCCCGGTCATTCAGATGCTCATAAGTGATCTCATAGACGCCGCCCACTTTTAAAAGCAATGGAATTGTCCGCATATGAGATCAGCGTACCATTGACCTGATATGCCTGAGAATCCAGAAGATTCGCCGGATCAATTTTCCAGACTGCTCCACTGTTCAGACATCTGACCGTCACTGTCGTATCTGACGTCGGTTTCAGTCCATTGTAAAACTGGCATGTCCACATTCCGGACGGTGCAAAACCACTCTCTGAAATGGTAACTCCTTTTTGCCGGCCATGCCACAACTTCTGCATCATAATCCTGTGTTCCTGTCATTTTGTGGCATCCCTGCCGCAATGTATTTCCTACACCGATGTATTTCCATGACGGATTCAGCAGATTATAGCGATGTCCTCTGCTATAATATTGTCCGGTTCCATAACTGTCGTCCAGGGCATTACTGATACTTCCAATGATGTTTGTGCTGAGAATGCCGCACATAAACAGATTTTTTCTCCGGAACCGCTCTGGCACTTTGCATAGTATTCATCGCTTAATCCGTCCAGTTGAGGCGGAAAATGCGGATTTGGATTGCTGATCTTGTTTTTGGACAGATACACCGTATAGGTTGATTTGCACTGTGCATCTGCGGATAACTCTTCTGAATACTCCAATGGATTCAGTCCACCGCCTGCACGGATCGCATTCAGAAAATCCACTGCCCCTTTTGCAATTCCTTCGCTTAATTTTCCTCCTTCTATTGTATCCAGAGAATCATAGGACGGTTCTACTTCATAATAAGATTTTTTCTGCATTAAATTCTTCTACTGATTTTGCATAATAATCTCTCGCCTGTTTCAGCTGCCGCTTTTCCTGTGCCGTGTACGCTACAGGATTCCATTCTGCCAGCAATTCCTTATTGACAAATCCATTGATCACCCAGTACTGGCTCTTGTCGCTTCCTTTTGGATAATACATGAGTCCTATCGCATTTCCATTTTTACAGGTATAGTTTTTCCCTTTTTCTGCAAATTCCAGCGGATTTGGATAGCGATATTCCGGGAAACTGATCAGGCTGCTTCCCATCAGCTGATAGCAGGCACTCTGCCCGGTATCATTACAATAATCATATACCGTGCTGTAATTATCTGCAAGCTGTGCCCCCACATTAAACAATTGTTCGTCAAAACAGGTCGGCGTGTCATATCCATGCAAATAAGATACTGCATTCCACATCTCTGCCGCATGTTTATTGAGATTTCGGTTATTTTCCGTCAGATTTGCCCCAAATCTTTCGTAGGCATCCGAATGATACTTTGTATAATAAATCACACCATATAAATTATCATCATAATCTATGGCTTCATAACCCAGGCGTACATAATGGTCTACCTTATCTCCATAATTATATACATTCGTCTCAAATCCCGGGCTGACGCTTCCATAGCAGACGATCACACCATCCGCATCTGTCTCCAGATACAGATAGTCACTGTACTTATCCCCGTAAAACGTATAAGCATATCCGCCCCAGTAAGATGGCGTTGTAAGCTTTGGTTTCCCAAACAGCTTTTCTACCTCTGCGATCTTCATGCCACTGTTTACTGTTTTTCCTCCTACTGTGATCAGTCTGCCTTCTATATTTTTTGAAGCACTTACAGTCACAGACATTGCAGGAACAAACGTCATGATCAGAAGCAAAGCACTGCCATAACAAGACATCCCGTTTTCTTTCGCAAATTTTTCATTCTGCTCTCCTCCTTTTTGCCAAATATCCGCTATTGTGAAGCTTTTTAAAAATTATAGCATCTCCCGGTCATTTCTTCAACAGACAGGTTTGCAAAATACCATGAAATAGTTTCTCCGAAAGCTCTTTATATCATGTCTGAGATCCTGACCGCCCGCAGCGAATCTTCATATATCTTTTGTACTTTCAGGAATGCTTTATGCACGCCGCAGTAGTCTGTGGCATTCCTGAAACAAAATCCATCTTCTTCCAGGCATCGGTTTATTTTCATCGTGACTTCTGTTGATGATATGATATCAAACAGAGAAATGTTTTCCGGATTTTCAGAAAGCAGATATCCGCCTTTGATCCCTTCACAGGCTGTGATGATATTTGCGTCTTTTAATCTTTTTTGTGATCTTTGGAATATAACTTTCCGGTATTGTGAACTACCCATTGTCTAAAGCCAATGGGCTTCCTGCTTCGCAGACCTCGCAACCTACTATCTCCACAGGTGTTAATTCGGACAGTCCCTGTCCTATATTGTTATTCCTTTTATGCTATTCGTCTTAATCCTTCTTCCAGTATATTCTTTCTTTGCATTGATATCTCTGTCATG
>VOFD01001612.1_pt1 | contig 41561 bp, 57 predicted proteins | sample 5384101 | NCBI WGS metagenome assembly VOFD01 (sample SAMN12384723, study PRJNA508395) | human gut metagenome | isolation source: healthy gut C | host: Homo sapiens
TCTTTAGAGAAACCTTTTGAGCTGTTTTAGGAAATTCTCGCCGACAACGGGAAAATATTGTTTAAAAGCCGGGTCTTCGACAATTCCTCGAAACTCATCCACGTTATCATAAACCGCTTGCCTCAAGGCTTTCAGCAGGGGAGAGGGCGGGCAATAACTGCCACCTGCCAAAAGGCAGTTGCCCGGTTGTAAATGAACATAGTATCCGCAATGGTCTGATTTCTTTCCTTTGGCATTGATATAGCCGCCAAAATGATTTTTATAAGGCGTTTTATCTTCGGAAAACCGTGTGTCTCGGTAGATACGGTATGTACAGTCTCTGGCTTCAATGCCGCGAATGCTTTCGTCAAACAATGAGATACGGGAGATAATTACTGTCAGCAAGTTCTCAAACTCGTTCCGGGCATTTTCATACTGCTCCCGATGGGCGTTGAACCATTCACGATTGTTGTTGGCGGATAGTTCTTTCAGAAATTGAAATATAACAGGGATGTTCATATCGTATATATCCTTATTTCTGCCAAATTTACGGATAATATTTCTAACATGCTACAAATAGGCATAAAAAAGCATCGGCTCGGGTAAACCGATGCTCCTTACACATTTATCAATCAAACAGACGCTTCTGTTTTTGATGTACTTACTTATCACAAGCAGGTACGTCTCCTTTAATTAATCTTATATCTAATACTATGAAAAACACATCTATATAACGTTACACTTTCAGATTTTGTTCATAAGGGTAAGGATAACTTTAGTATTTGTTATATCTGTGTCGGAAAAATAAATAAAAGATGGAAGAGTATAAATACGATGAAGAAAGTGTTAATGCACTGGTTAAGTGGGCTGAAACGGCAACATTTCCTGAACAGGTCATGTTAAGCGATGCTGAAAATATATTTGATGTAAAAGGTATGTACGGGCTAATTTGAGCGATATAGCTGCCCATTACCCTGACGAATTCTATAATCCGGCTATTACCCGTTTATATAGATTAAAAGATAAAATGGAAGGTAAAGATAATGCAGAGTGATTGGGTCACCCTGCATTATCTTTTTTCATAGCTTTATTTTGAGAATCTTGCCACTGTATCCTTCTACAGATATTTCTGTCGCCTTATAAGGCAATAAGCTTATATTTTCTTCTTTACCGGTCAATAAATCTACGGCTCGGTATTGTTCCATTTGCGGTATTTGCAGAAAATCGAAAGCGTGGGAAGGAATATTGATTGCAAGGTCTGCCGATATATGGTCGAAGTCCACGACAAACAGCAATAAATCCCGTCCGTACTTGCGCAAGAATGTATATTGTTTATGTTCGTTGAAGCGCCAGCCATTGATGTTGGCATACATCAGGTCAAAGAAATCTCCTTGCGAAATTGCTTTTTCTTCATTGCACAATGTTAATATAATGCTTCTGATTGTCCGTCAGCATCTTCCCGTCAAATTTTCCGCCCTTGCGCCAGCGGCGTATGGTGTCCACGCTCCGGCCAATCGTCAAAGATAGTGGTACGTCCGTCTCTGCCGTCGTTGATGTTGGGATATGCGTCAAAGCGGTTATTTCCGGTTGCTTTGGCCGGGAACTCTTTATAAGGTTCGGCAGCAGCGCCTTTCATATCAAATTGTCCATGCAGTTCCGATTGCGGAATATAATAGAAGTTGTTATAAGGGCTGAACGCATAGTCCGTATCGTCATTTGCTCCCAGTTGAGAAGTCCCGTCCGGCTGCATATCCGAATGATACTGACGCGCTACGTGGTTGGGAACGAAGTCGATGATAACCTTCAACCCGCTGCGATGAGTGCGTTGCACCAGATTTTCAAATTCTCTCATGCGTTCGGGAACGTCTTTCGCCAAGTCGGGGTCAACGTCATAATAGTCTCTGATGGCGTAGGGCGAGCCGGCTTTTCCTTTGACGATGGCCGGATGATCGGGGCGGATGTTGTAGCGACGATAATCCGTTTGCGTTGCATGTTCAATAATGCCGGTATACCAAATGTGGGTAGCTCCCAGCTTTTTGATTTCTCCTAATGCCTTGGCGGTAAAATCCGCCATCTTGCCACATCCGTTTTCGGTAATACTGCCGTTATTGATGCAGTGGTTATTGTTATTTCCGAATAATCGGGTAAACACTTGATAAATAATCAGTTTTTCGTCGCTCATTTCTTTCTATTTAGAGAATGGTTATTTTTATTCTTTCCATATAGTGCCTTTTTTCTATTTGCAGGCGTTCCAGTATATCATTAGTGGCATTATATCCTTGCATAAATATCTCCTCTGCCTTTTCCAGTTCCCTGTTGCTGTAACCGTCCAGGTTGTAAGGCTCTATCAACAGGTCGGCTTTTTCCCGTTCGGGAAATGAATTGGAACGGAACATGAAGTTGTACGAACGTAAGGCGACGCTTACAATATTCATTTTGTACTTAGGCGCCATTAATGGGCTGACATTGATTGCCACAACTTTCTCGCATACCCGCCGGATGGTAGATACGGGCAGGTTCATCAGCAGTCCGCCGTCTACGTAGTATAGGACAATGTTCCGAACAAGCCCCACAACTGGTTCCGTCGCGGTAGACGATGCAGTTCTCCTCGATGAAGACAACTTTACCCATCTGTGTCAGGTGTTTCTGCTCTTTCGTCAGTGGCAGGATAGCTCCATTCGGACAAACATCCCCACATACGGTACAATCAAAATTACAGAAACCCTTTTCAAAGAAAAACGGTCGGCTGCATCATTCCCCCTAAACCATACTCCATAAAAGCAGGCTTCAGTACATGAGAGGGACATTTGCTGACACACAGGTGGCACGAGGTGCAATGTGCCTGAAAATGTTCCTGACTGATAGATCCCGGCGGTGTTATAGGCGCCTGACGTTTATCACTTTTCATTCCGGCTGCCACAGCCGCTACGTTCTGGGCTTGTGCCATTACTTTAGGAGTTGCGGCGGCAGTTGTCAGCCCGGCAAGTAAAAAAACGGCGTTTGGAAGCGTCAGTCACCTGTTTCTCTGTTTTGAGGGAGTGGTATAACTAAGTGCATTCTGGCGACATTCACCCAGGCAATCGAAACAATCTACGCAACGACTGTAGTCAATAGTCTGTTCCGGACTATTAATACATGAGGCTTTGCATTTAGTGGCACACAGTCCGCAATGATTGCATTTTTCTGTATCGATACGTACTTTAAACAGTGAGAAGCGGCTCAGAAAGCCAAGCAACGTACCTACCGGGCATATTGTGTTGCACCAGGTACGTCCGTATTTCCATGCCAGAAAGCCAATCACCAAGAACGTCAACAGTCCGATAATAAAGGACGAGATACTCAGGAGAGAAGCGTCCACTTGATAGAAAGTATAGTTATTAAAACTTGAAAATATGCTTTCCAGCAAATTGTTCCCTAACATATACACAGGTTTAAACACATTGACCGTCATACGTCCGAAAGCACTGTAAGGATCAAGCAGACCTAAAATGACCGTAAATCCGAAAAGAAAAGCTATAGCCGTTACACCCAATACTCCCCAGCGCAGTATATTCCTGGCAGGCGAGTAGCGGAAACGTTTCTTTTTCTTTGCCGTTTTTTTAGAAATCCAGGTCACTATATCCTGAAAGATACCCATCGGACAAATTGTAGAGCAATAGATACGTCCCAATAACAAGGTAATCAGTATCAGCACTGCCAGGATGATAAAACTGAGTGACATCAATGCCGGCACAAACTGTATATGTGCCAGTCTGTGGAAACTATTTGGCAATATTTCCGCAAAATCCAGAAAATAAAAGGTTATCAGCCCGAAGATAACAACGGACAATATAATACGTGCTTTTCTCAACATAAGTGTGTATACTTTAATATCGCTTGAATTAAAGCTTGATACGCTTCACATTCAGCTTATCCAAATCCATTGTTCCAATTTTCAATGCCTGCCCGTTAGCAAGGTGAGCTACACTTTCAAGCGGCATTTCGCGAACCTGGTTAAAGAATTTGGTGGCAGCCGTATCTATGGCCACAATATCCTGTGAAATAAATAATCCTTTGGTCAATACCACATCCGAAGCAGAACGTCCACGCGGACCATTCGTTTTCAAAACGCGATAGGCATCCACCACATTCAGCACTGCTTTCTTATCCATTGTGCAGATATCGGCAATACATTGCTGCAAGTCGTTGGAATGGAAGAAACCGCGATCCCAGACAATACCCATGTGGTTCTTCATGGAAATCGTCAGATTGGCGCCGCCATGGTTTTTCAGGATGGGCACATTGATCCATACATCACTGTTCAGAATAGCTTCGTGTACCTTGGCACTTTTCATGCGTACGCCTTTGGGCAATGAGACTGGTTTGTAGTAGCTTTCCAGATGTGCCGGCATAACCTTGGCACCCGCAGCTTTGGCAGCTTCTTCAATGCCACTGTTCTTGTAGCACTTCTGCCAGTCATCACAAGTATGATCAAAAACCGTAACTTCCTTGGCACCTGCGGCAAGACATTGCTTCACAATTTCCGCAACCAGCTTCGGATTCGTATTACCGGCCAGTTCGGGTACTTTATCCCAACCGATATTCGGTTTAACCACTACCTTTTGTCCCGGTTTGATAAATTGTTTCATGCCACCCATTTCTGTAATAGCACGCCTGAACATCGCTTCCGGTTCTCCACCCATCACAGCTACCAGATCCACCTTACCGCCGCCAGCATTTGTCAGCTTTTGCGCCAGTATGTCCATTGCTTCGGAACGTTGCACGGTCATCACCGCACCCGTTACCGCCAGAGTCTTTAAGAAATCCCTTCTATCCATAGGCCCTTCTCGAATTATTAATTATTAATTGCTAATTATTAATTACTTATAGTATCCATGGAAACTTAAAACACGTCTCGTCAAACAAGGCATAATCTGCCGTACCATTGACTGCGAATGTTTTTATCATACGTGCCTCTTTCAGTAATTCGCACGCCAGACGAATGGTAGAGCCTGTCTTAATACGGTCATCTACCAATAAGATGCTTTTATCTTTAAAATCAAAGTCAACCGGAGCGAGCAACTGGGGTGCATCGTACTTCGGATGCTGGTATTCATCCCTCAAATTGATGCGCAGCAGATGCACTTCTTTTTGTAAACGCTGATTGATGATGCCTGCCGGAACGATGCCGCCATTGGCAATGGCTACAATCATATCAAAATCATCGTGGAATTCAATTGTGCGGAAGCGTTCCAGCACTTCTTCCATTGTTTTTGCCATATTGTTATGGGAGATAGTCTATTATTAAAGTTTGGAAATAGCTTTCAGCAGAGCGTAACCACCGAACCATTGGATCAGCATACCCGGAATACCGATACGGAAATCTTGTACGGCCAGGAAGAAGTTACCACATATAGCCCATTCAAAAGCAGTGCCTATCACCTGGTAAGCAAGAATCACACCAAGCAATGCAACTAAGGATATCTTTTTGGTATATCGGGCAGCAAATGCAGCGGCTCCTGCAAGCAAACCGGATTTTATCAGCAACACAGGCAATGCAGCGGCAGCGGGCATACCAAACAGTAAATGATTAATCACCGGAGACAGTAAAGCTGTAAGCAGTCCTACACGGAAACCGCATTTATAGGCAGCAATCAGTGTAAAGAAATAGATAGGCAGCAAAGTCGGTCCGCCCATGGGAACCAGATGGCAAAGCTGCGGCAATGCTATATTTCCTGCAACAAATAAGAATGCAAACAAATAGGTCTTCACGTTACTGAACGACAAAGAGTAGAGTTTAGCAGATGTTTCCATTATTCAATGATTAGATTTTAATTTGTTATTATTATGTTTCTTCAAGATACAAAAGTAGGGGATGAGTGCTCATTTTGTTTGAAGATTTGTCTCAATCCTTACAGGTTTTGTATCGCTACATTTATATTAAGACTCTTTCGGACGGAAAAGGTTTAAATCTTCACCAATTCATATTGCATATTGCCCAATCCGATCTTTTCCGCATGGCGCAATCCAGCTAGCCAGTCCGTATCCGGGTGCATCATGTGGAACTTATCATGGCCGCACAAATCATCGTGCTCATGTCCGGCAGAAAGGCGGTTACCCGTGTGCAGTATAGGAGCCTGGATCACCATATCCGCGCATGCTTTATCCAGAGCCACCGGGTCTGTAGATGCCAGAATACCGAGGTCGGGTACAATGGCGGCGTCATTATGATTCCAACAGTCACATTCCGGAGATACATTCATTATAAAACTGATGTGGAAGTTGGGCTTATCTTTCACTACGGCCAGTGAATATTCGGCAATCTTATAGTTTAAGCGTTCGGACGTATCTTCATCGCCCATAATGGCGCCGTCATACTGGCACAAGGCGACACACTGTCCGCAACCTACGCATTTAGCGTAATCTATTTCTGCTTTGCGTCCTGCATTCAGATGTACGGCGTCGTGTGCACAGTGCTTCACGCAGATATTGCAGCCGATGCAACTTTCCGTATCTATTTTGGGTTGAGAGGCCGAATGCAGTTCCAGTTTTCCGGCTACGCTGGCACAACCCATGCCCAAATTCTTTAAAGCTCCGCCAAAGCCGGCTTGTTCGTGTCCCTTAAAGTGATTCATGCTGATGATAATATCCGCATCGGCTATGGCAGTACCAATCTTGGGGGCGGCACAGTACTCACCGTTCAAGGGAATTTCCCGGCAATCCGTACCTTTCAATCCATCTCCGATGATGACCTGGCATTGGGCGGATATAGGATTATAACCGTTTTCCATTGCGCTTTGCAGGTGATCGACGGCATTGGCACGACGGCCTGAATATAGTGTGTTACAGTCCGTCAAGAAAGGTTTTGCACCATTGTTGCGCAATAGGTTTGCCATGCGAGCCGCGTAGTTCGGGCGAAGATAAGCAAGGTTTCCCGGCTCACCGAAGTGAATCTTGATAGCGACAAAACTGTCTTTTAAGGGTAGCTGTTCAATACCTGCCCGCTTTACCAGGCGCTCCATCTTATCCAGAAGATTGGAAGTAGGAGAGGTACGCAGGTCTGTGTAGTAGACTTTTGATGTTTCCATATTACCTATTTATAGTTATAATATGTGCAAAAATAAGAGATATTATCCATATAAATAGGTATGGAAACAAAAAAAAGTAGCGAAGTTCTTTCGCTACTTTAATTTGGCATTATCCTAACGGATCATCCTCTATACCACCGTCACCTCCTTGGTTGCCGCCGTTACCGTTACCACCGGAACTGCTTCCGTCCGTATAATCTGTATCGATGGGCATGGCGCGGGTTACGCTCATTTCTCCCAAAGTACGTTGGAAAATCTTCCCCGGAGTGAATACAATACGCTTACGTACTATATTGCTTGCCGTAACACCTTCTGCGGTATCCGCACTTTTGGCCTTAATGGTGGGGCGAAAGATGCCGAACTCTCCCAATTGAACACTTTTTCCGTCATCAATATCCTCTGCCATCATATCAACCAGACCGCTGACTACCAAGTCTACCACTTTTCGATGGACTCCGCAAAGTCGGCTGACCTTTGCACACGTTTTACTAAAACTCATCTGTCCCGAACGTACAGATTTTGCTACATACTTCTCCGTTTTTGTGTCGTCAAAGCCAAACACTCTCTTGGTCACTACATACTCTAAAGCCATAATAATTAAAGTTTAATAGGTTAAAAAAAATAAGGTTTACTGTTGTCATTTGTTTCAGATGACTTTGCAAAGGTACTATACGGTACAAGAGAGATTGTCCCCTTTCGGTACCTTTAAACAAATAATTTTGAGAAAAATATAAAAATATTTTTTCGGCTAACGATCAAATCCAGACAGAGTAGAGTGAATTAGTTGAAATAGTGCTCGTTATGAAAGCAAATAGTACTACCTTTGTATGGTTAAGTAAATATTAGTACTCACCAGATATTGAAGAATCAGATGAATAGCAATTATAAAGTTGGGGATTTAATTTATGATGCGAATATTTATGATGGTATGAATACCCACATAGATGATTTGCTATTTTACAAGCGATGGCTGCCTAAACAAGGATACCTGTATACTTGAACTTTGTTGCGGTACAGGCAGACTTACCATTCCAATAGCACAGGACGGGTATGATATCAGCGGGGTAGACTACACTGCTTCTATGCTTGAACAAGCGAAAGTAAAAGCTGCCGGAGCAGGATTAGAAATAGAATTTATTGAGGCTGACATCAGAACTCTCGATTTACAGAAGAAATACGACCTTGTTTTTATTCCTTTCAATTCAATCCATCATTTATATAAAAATGAAGATTTATTTAAAGCATTACGTGTGGTTAAAAATCATCTCAAAGACGGAGGTTTATTTCTGTTGGATTGCTTTAATCCGAATATTCAATACATTGTAGAACATGAAAAAGAACCAATAGAAATTGCTGAATATACCACCAAAGATGGGAGAGAAGTATTGATAAAGCAGATCATGCGATACGAGAGCAAAACTCAGATAAATCGCATAGAATGGCACTATTTCATTAATGGTGAGTTTGATTCGGTTCAGAATTTGGATATGAGGCTATTCTTTCCTCAAGAGTTAGATTCATACCTGGAATGGAACGGTTTTGAAATTCTTCATAAGTTTGGCAGTTTTGAAGAAGAAGCATTTTGTGATCATTCGGAAAAACAGATATTTGTTTGCCAATGAGCTATTGCTGACTGATGGAGGTATTCTCATCTTTGATGTTTTCTCGGAAGGGATTATTGATGACAGACAGGAAAGCCGGGGTTGGGAATATGCCCCTTGCGGTGGGTTCTGGAATGAAAGTGAATATTTACTTCTAAGCCAGACATTCCATTATCCGGAGAACAAAGTTTTTGCATATCAATATAACCTGATACTTGAAGACACAGCCAAACATTTCATCATTTGGGAAAGGTATTATTCGGAGGAAGAAATAACAAGTATATTGAGAAAGGTAGGATTCCGTAAAATATCTATTTATAAAGAACTACTCGGCAAGAATGATTTTACATCGAGTAGTGATTTTTTTATAGTAGCGAGAAGTGAGTAGCGAAAGAACTTCACTACTCACTTTTTCACTCTGACAAGGAGATTTATCCTAATGGATTTTCATCCAAACCGCCGTCACCACCTTGGTTACCACCGCCCTGATTTCCACCACTGCCGTTACCACCGGAACTACTTCCGTCCGTATAATCCGTATCAACGGGAATAGAACGTGTCACGCTCATTTCTCCCAAAGTACGTTGGAAAATCTTTCCCGGAGTAAATACAATACGCTTGCGCACTATATTACTTGCCGTTACACCTTCCGCTGTATCCGCACTTTTAGCCTTAATGGTGGGGCGGAAGATGCCGAACTCTCCTAATTGAACACTCTTTCCGTCATCAATATCCTCCGCCATCATATCAACCAGACCGCTGACTACTAAATCTACTACCTTTCGGTGGATTCCGCAAAGTCGACTAACCTTTGCACACGTTTTACTAAAACTCATCTGTCCCGAACGTACAGATTTCGCTACATACTTCTCTGTCTTTGTGTCGTCAAAGCCAAACACTCTTTTGGTCACTACATACTCTAAAGCCATAATAATTAAAGTTTAATTGGTTAAAAAAAATAGGGTTCATTTGCCATCATTTATTTCTGATGACATTGCAAAGATAGGATGTAGTGCGGGAAGTATTGTACTCTTTTGATGCCTTGGGGTGAGTTTTTCTGAGAAAAGTTGTAAATGGATGATTTAAAGCGCTTTGTGAAAATCGATAGAACTTGCTCTTTCTTATAACTTTTAAAGATAAGAGCAAGATTCTTTTCTTTGTTATCAATTGATTCCAAAACTATACTTAAATCATAAGCTTTTTTCAGAAAGTAGAAATATTCTGCGGCTTTTGTCATGCCATTTTAAGAATTCCACCTTCAATATATAATGGCTTATTCTCCCAAGCGGAAATCGCTAACATTATCGTGAGACAAAGAAATTTCTTCAAAACGACTTGTGCAGCTGCCTTTTTGAGGACACTGGCTACTGATGCCCAAATAGATATTCTTTGGATAACAATTCTTGTATAGACGAACCATGTTCCATCTTTTTCTTGTCGATGGAATAATAGCTGGCAATGGTTTTTGTATCAGAAGAGATCTTCAGGTAAACAGATGAAACATCTAATTTGTCATGATTATTGTCATCGGATGTTCCTTGTGTTCTTACTGTAACAATACGGTGGTTACCGTATTCATCCTGTTCAAATGCCAGTTTCTGCCAAAGTGAATCACAAGAATATACAAAAAGGTCGGCTGCATTATACAATCCCTCTGTTGTAAACTCCGGAGTAACCTTGGCTATTAACGTAAAAGGTTTCGTGTTCTCAACGGGGACAAGCAGAATAGGAAGCGTTGTATTTGACAGTTTTCCATTCGGGTCACTGAAGAAATCCAGTCCTTCGGTACAATGGAATTCCAATGCGCCATCATCAAGCAGTTTCACGCAATTTTCAGCTCCATTGATGGCATTAGTGAAAGTGATGTTTCCCGCACTGATTTTGTAATCTGTAACTTTGTTCATAACTGTTTCGTTCATTGTTTGTTGAGACTCATCTTGCTTAGCAGAATTGTTAGATTGGCAAGAAGCCAATATGATGCTTCCTGCAAGAATTACTTGACAAATAGTATTACTTTTCATTGCTTAATAGATTATGAATGATTATTTTTTGCAAAAATAGTCTGTTTCGGCCATTCACACAATGGTGAAAAATAACCAAATTCATAACGAGACAATAAACTATTCGGAGCTAGATTCGGAACTCGATCAGAAAGCCACTTCTACGAATTACGTAAATAACAAATCAGATAAGCTCTGATTATCAGAAGTATAAAAAATGAATTATTTGCGTAATTCGTGTAATTTGTGTTCTAAGCTTTATTTTGATACCCTCTTTAGATTTTATTTTCTGTATTCTTAGGATATCAAAACCGGAGTCCGTACATGAAGATTTCCTTTTTTCATCTTTTCCTTATTTTATGTTTTTTATTTGATGATTCCGATTCGCCGAAGCCAAGCCTCCGTGCCATTAGCACTGCCTGGCATATCAATACCTGCATCGTCGGGCGGGCCGGGAATAGTAATGTCATCCGGATTGAGGTCTTCGGGAAGCGTTTCCGGAAGATGCTTTTGACTCAGGGGTTACTTTATAAATCTTCTGCATTGATTCGTTTAAATAGGTTGTAGCTCCATAAGTGAAGAACGGGATAACGACCTTATCTTTCAGATCGTATGCTTCGAGGAATGTGCAAACCACCATAGCAGGCTGATGCCACCAGCAAGGTGAGCCAACGAAAATCGTATCATATTGCGCAATAATTTCCTTATCGGGTAGATTCGCCACTCCGGGACGCAGGTCGTTGTAAGCCTCATTCTGAATACGGTCGCTGTCATCGTATGGATTTTCGGCATACGGATCGGCCGCTTCAATGCGATATATGTCAGCACCGGTAAGTTCCACAATTCGTTTGGCTACGGCTTGCGTGTGCCCCTGTGCGGAAAAGTAGGCTACGAGAGTTTTACTGTTACCGGATGGGTTGTCAGGATCATCGGGAGTTGTCGACTGTTCCGTCTGCGGTGCAGGAGTGTCATCTGAAGAACAAGCTGCCATAGTCGTCAACGGAAGGAACAAAAATGGGATAAAAAATAATTTTCTCATATTCAAATGGTTATTTAAGATATTGTTTAAAGAATGTGTCCAGTTTGGGCAGCGTGATTTTCAGATACTCCGGCTGGTCGTACAAATCTACGTGTGTTGCTCCGGGTACGACAAACAGCTCTTTCGGTTCGGCTGCTTTTGCGTATGCGTCTTCCGAGAAGTAAGCTGATACAGCGTTTTCTCCCACGATGAAGAGTACCGGTCGCGGCGATATGGTCTCGATCTGTGCGAATGGGAAGAAGTTCATCATCGGTGCAAGACTCGTGTAGGAGTAATAACCCGTAGAGTTGGGATGCTGGCCACGCTCCGGATTGTCGTAGTAGTCGAGGAAGTCGATGGCAAACTTCGGTGTGTTTTCATCTACTTTTTCGGGTAGGGCACGGATGTCCTTACGTGCAACTCCGCCATATTCCGCCGTGCGCTGGCGACCAATCTCATCGAGAATTGCCATACGTTGTTCGTAGGTCTGCGAATCGCCCACACCTTGACGGCGGGCACGTCCCATGTCGTACATACTGATAGTTGCCAGCGCCTTGATGCGATGGTCTATCTGCGCTGCGCTGACGGAATAACATCCTCCGCCACAGATACCAATGACACCAATCTTATCGGCATCAACAGCCGGATGGTTCGTTAGGAAATCGACCGCTGCGCTGAAATCTTCCACCCGTACCTCGGGCGACTCGATACGACGCGGATAACCGCCGCTCTCACCATAATAGGAAGCATCAAAAGCCAATGTCACATAACCGAGTTCCGCCAACTTACAAGCATGTAGTCCCGAAGTCTGTTCCTTGACACCACCGAAAGGATGACCGACGATGATGGCGGCATATTTATTTGCAGGGTCGTAGTTTGCAGGGAAATAAAGATCGCCAACCACATCAATCAGGAAACGGTTATGAAACGTTACCTTCTGTTTCTTCACGCCATTCTCCGCTGCCACGGCCGGGGCTTGGGAATCAGCGATTACTCCTTTACTTTGTAGCAATTCGTTCAATATTAGTTTGCCGGCATCAGCCTCGCTGCGACCGATGTTTTTTTCGATGATGGCCAGCACACCACGTAATTCGTCCGGTGTTACGTCCACATTCAGTGCGATACCCATGTGCCCTTTCAGCATCGGTTCCACACCTTTACCCAAAGAAGCGATCACGGCAACGGTCGCCAGCTCTCGTTCAGCGTATGTCAGCACATCCCGCTCAAAAAGGTCAGCAAAGAGGTGCTCTTTCAGGAATACTTCGATTTCCGGAGCTAGTACAGCATAATCGGCTTTCGGCGCATCTGCCGGAACACCCGAAATTTCGGCAAGAATATCACGTCCGCGTTCGTACTTACTGCGGGTATCAGTTATCGGCGACGCTTCACGCCCCCGGTTATCCTCGATACCTTTCGCTTTCCGTTCATCAAGTACCGCAACAAGGGTTTGTAGTCCGCGCAAGGCACGCGGAAAACCACAATAGGCGTAGGCGTGCACCATTACTTCCTTGAGTTCACCCACGGTCATTCCGTCATTTAATCCGTCGGTAAGAGCGGGGTTCAATTTATCGAGATCTCCCTTACCCGTAAGGGCGGCGACCTCTGCAATGTGTTTCTGTTTACTATTCATAACTTGTTCCATTTTTGGGTTTTGGGCGGCTGCGATTCCATATCCGAAAAAGATACAGATCAGCATCGTCCCAATTCTCGTTTTTATTTTCATAATCTCTATCATTTTATATTTCCTGTTTTTATCTGATGCAAAATTAGGCTGGAATTTTCGCTTCGACCGGTCATGAATTACGGTTTGAAGGATAATTTTTACGGATTTGCTGCATCTTCTTTATTTTATTGACTGCAAAAGCGTACGCAGTAGTTAAGTAGCAATTCGATGTGTGAGGCGATGATCGATGCACTATAACGGTCGATGGCATGGTGCAATTCTTCACCGATCTCCCGCAGGTTATCGGTTATAATTTGTTGTTCGTGCTCTGTCAGTGCACCCCGGCAACGGCAGCGTTTCGGATAGGTTTCAATACGGTTTTCAAGCGATGTGTCGCACAACAGGTCGGGATGGAAAAGCACACCCGAATAATAGTCGGCATGCCGGTATTGCTTCGAGGGTATCTCGATCACCTCTCCGGGATAAATCAGCCGTAACCATTCCTTTTCCGACACTTTGCTCTGCTTCGGAGAGTTGTAGTACAGTAACCCGTAAAAATCACACATTATCCGAATATCCTCACTCAAATTTGTTTTCGACAGATCAATCATGCAAATCTGCGGATGCAGCGTTTCATGTCCCGTCAATTTATTGAACATATCAATAGTCATAAGTACGGAATTATTCATTTGTATCACTGTTCTTTTTTTTCTATTTATTTTTCCATGATGCAAAATTACGGGCTATCCGAAAGTTCCATAGGGTATAAATTACGGTTTCACGTATAATTATTACAGGTTGAAATTGATTGCCCGAAGATATTTTATATATTTGCGTAAAAACAATGAAATCCACTGTCATGGAGAAGATTATAAAGCTGAATACGATCAAGGATTACAATGATTTTCTGGGTATAGAAACTCCCCATCCGTTGGTAAGCGTAATCGACGCTTCCAAAATCAAACCGTTGCACCATGTCTGTAAAAACATTGGCTTCTATGTCATTTATCTGAAGGACATCAAGTGCGCCGATGTGATAAAGTATGGCCGTAAATTCTATGATTTTCAGGAAGAGACACTGGTATTCGCCGCTCCGGGACAGATTATCGGCAACGACGATACAGGAGAGTCATTCAACCCAAAGGTTGGTGGCTGACATTTCAGCCCGAATTGTTACATGGTACACCGCTTGGCCGCCACATGCAGGATTACACGTTCTTTTCCTATGCCGTTAATGAGGCATTGCATCTCTCTAAACAGGAACGGCAGACCGTGATAGATTGTATGATGAAAATCGACGAGGAGATCAAGGGAGCAACGGACAAACACAGCAGGCTGATTATCGCTTCGGCCATCGAATTGCTGTTAAACTACTGCATCCGTTTCTATGACCGGCAGTTCATTACCCGTAAAAAGGAGAACAAAGATGCACTTAGTTCTTTTCGAAGCGTTGCTGAACGACTATTTCACGTCGGACAAACCCTCGAAATTTGGTACGCCGACCGTGGCTTATTGTGCAGATCAACTGCATCTGTCTGCAAATTATTTTGGAGATATGATTAAGAAGGAGACTGGTTCTTCTGCTCAGGAATATATTCTGACAAAAACAATGGATACAGCAAAAGAATTGCTTGCAGACCCAAACAAATCAGTCAGTGATGTAGCCTACGCTTTGGGATATCAATATCCACAATATTTCAGTAAAGCGTTTAAGCGCATTATAGGATGTTCACCGAATGAATATAGGACATCGTAATTAAATATCTCATCACGAATTAGTGATATACAGCACATCGATCATTCTGATTACACGAAAAGTCCGGTTAGTTGAGGAACAATTAGCTTATGGGGCTGTTTTAATCTTATACTACGATAGAATTAATTCTATGAATATCCTGAAGTTTTTTAGCTCTAAGGAAAAGTATAATAGTATTATAACATTTACAGCATTATGAATTTAAACGAAGTCCTCCATTATCGTCGCTCTGTGCGAGCGTATGACAGAACAAAACTGATAGATCCGGAAAGAATAAAACATTATCTGGAATTGGCTACATTAGCTCCCAATAGCTCGGATATGCAGTTGTGGGAGTTCTATCATATCACTCAGCCCGAATTACTGGCAAAGGTTTCAAGAGCTTGTCTCGATCAGAAAGCCACTTCTACAGCTTCACAAATAGTTGTTTTCGTGGTACGGCGTGATTGGTACAGGAAGCATGCGCGGTTTGTACTTGACTTCGAGCGGGAGAATATCCGGCGTTACAGTCCGAAAGAGCGTCAAGCCAAACGCATCAAAGACCGGGAATTATACTATGGCAAATTGATGCCGTTTGTTTATGCCCGTTTCTTTGGAGTTTTGGGATTATTCAGAAAATTACTGGTTAACATCATCAGCATTTTCCGCCCGATGATGCTCGAAGTCTCCGAAAATGATATGCGCGTGGTTGCCCATAAATCGTGTGCACTTGCTGCCCAGACGTTTATGATTGCGATGGCAAACGAAGGGTATGATACTTGTCCTCTGGAAGGTTTAGATAGCCGTCGGCTAAAAAGGATACTGAAATTGCCTCATGGTGCTGAGATAAATATGGTTATTTCCTGTGGTATACGGGATGGAAACAAAGGTATCTGGGGAGAACGATGCAGAGTACCGTTTGATGAAGTTTATCGTAGAATCTAAAAATAGTTCTTTTGATTGTCAAACCATGTCACGTATCTCTTTTATTTTTTGTGAGATACCAAGTATCGGAACGGGTTATTATGGATATAAAAAGTTTTCAATATAATAACATTACGGAAATAGATAAACAATTATTAAAAAGTTTGCTTTATTTTATTTGGGAGGATATAAATATAGAAGATATTCATCCCCAAGAAATGAATGTCATGTCATTTTGCGCTATAGAAAAGAATGAATTTATTGGCTATTTAGGAGTTGTTTCATGGAATATTATCGTAAAAAATAAAACTTTTAAAATGTGTGGGTTGAGCTGTGTTTGTACACATCCGGAATATAGAGAGCAGGGAATAGGGAGTATGTTAGTAAGGAAAGCAACGGAATGGATTATGCAAGATGGTAGATTTGATATAGGTCTGTTTACTTGCTCACAGAAACATTCACCTTTTTATGAACATGTAGGTTGGTGGCAAAAATGTTCGAATTTAGTTTTGAAAGAAAGTGATAGAGAGGGAGCTTATGTTAGTGATTCTCTTCAGCTAAATGTGTTCAAATTACTGATTTCTGCAAAAGCTAAATTATACGCTAATTATTTTGAGAACTCAATTGTAACTCTAAATTTCCCTAAAGGAAAATTCATATAGTGATCCCTGTAATTCTCCATATCACAACATTTAGTATTGCAGTGAAAGGATAACCTGTCTATGTTTGTGTATGGCATTGTGAAAACGTAAAGTTCGTTTGTGCTAAGTGAAATAAAACATACCACAGTCTTAAATATAGACAAATTATAGGCGTTTTTTCTGCCTTGTTCAGCTTCCTGTTATTCGTTTTTAAAGAATAACAGGAACGTTTTAAAGAATGTGCTCAACGTTTATTAAAAACGTAAAAAGCCTCTTTTTAAGCCTGAATTTGATAAATATCAACAAAAAAAGGCGGTGATTCTTATGAAGAATTACCGCCTTTTCTATTTATTGTCTATTATTATTCCGGGAATGGATCACCCAGATTCTCTATTATCAGCCCGTATTGCTTGGGAGAGAGCCAGCGATGATTATAAGGTTGATAGCCCGTTTCAACTAAAGCAGTCGCCAGATTTGTACACCTTTTAATGCTTCGTTGTAAAGATCTTACCGCATTTTTCGGAGTGGAACAACCGGGGAAATACATACCGGCCAATTCGGAGAAAGAAAGAATCAGTTTTGCCATTTGCTAAGGTTTTAGGTTTAATATTAAAATTCAGTTTTTTAAAGCTCTACAAAGATACTACATCAGAAAGGCGAAGTCAAGTATTTGGGTTGGTTTTTCCGACTTTTCTTTTTTTATTCTTCTCATTTTTCTAAGATAACATCTTGTATATTCGTTTTTTTTTATAAATTTGCCCAACTTACAACATAACAAAAAACAATATGCGACACTCTTGTATTTCCTTTCTCAGCATCTCTCTTTTTCTTCTCACGGCTTGTTCCGGAGAAAAAGGTTCACATGAACAGGTTTCTACAGTCAGTATTGATAAGGCGTCGAACACTTTGATGCGGACTACACTTCGGCACAATATCAATCTCTTTTTAAAAATCCGAAAACGATCCGGCTGGAAACGAATGATAAATGCCTGTTGAGTGCTAATGCGTACCTGCTTAATGTGACTCCAAAGTACATAGTTATCGGAGATAAGACGAGTTTTTATTTTCTTTAATGCCGAAAACGGTTCTTTTCTTTCTGTGATGGACAGGAAGGAAATGGACCTGAAGAATATGCCGACATCTTTTCCCGCTTTTTTGATGAAGAAAAAGAGTTGATTTATGTTGCTACCTAATAAGACTAAATTATATAAGCCGGACGGGACTTTCGTCAGCGAATACCCCAAAGATAGTATATCCAACTTTATAGGTGTGTCCAACGGATATTGGGGAACCTACAAAAGAGAATATCAGAAATCGCACTTAGTAGCCTTCTTTGATAAGGACTGGAACATGAAACAATCTTTCTTTCCTTTCGATGCTGAATCGGTAACGGTTTTCAGGTGGCTACATCGTGCCCAGATTCAGAGACGGAAACGACCAAGTGTGTATCGTGATTAATGATACGTTGTATGCCAGTAGAAAGGAAAAACTCATTCCAGCTGTAGCCATCAATCAGGGCAAACTAAAGATGCCGACAGATTTGAATGGTGATCTTGAACGTATGCTTACGGAAGGGAAATATTGTATTAAGGCGGAAAATGCTTTATTGGTGAATGACCTGTTGTTTTATGATTTCTTCTGGAATGAGAGCAGGCATTATACACTATGGGATACAAATAGCGGGGAATTGCTGACTCATTCGGAAAAAGGATATGCCATGCCTTATAATGAGAAAGCAATTGTAAATACTCCCGTTTCCCTTATCCGGAACAACAAGGCATATACATTGCTTTCTATTGATAAATTGGTTCAATATGGCTTAGCCAGTGAGGAGGATGACTCAAATCCTACATTGCTCTGTGTGGATTTAGGAAACTGAAATATAGTGTCCTGCAAGCCCAACCAATGTTCCCAATAATATGGCATTGAATGCTATTATTGGCAAAGATTTCTTATCCGAATGTCCTACCTGAATAAGCATCGGGATAGTTAGTGCTAAGCCTACAACGCCGCCTTCCAACCACCAGGGAATATGAGTTATGTCTACATTGAGAATAATGATTGAAACAAAGAAGTAATGGAAAAATGCCGAAACGGTGGAGTAGCGGGGAAGTTTCTGCATAATCATAGGAATGATGTCTATGACTCCGGCAATCAATCCGATAATTGCCGAGAAAAGTAATTTGTCCATGTCAGATATTATTTAGTTAGTGATGAAAAATCATCTGTTTTAAGCAAATTGAAAAGATATTCTTTGGCTTGCTGTTTAGAAGAATGTCTGAGTAAGTTTGAATACAGGGCTGTCGCGGCATCAATGTTTTCCATGGCAGACTTCGATGTGGAGATTCTCTCCGGTACCAATGATGATGAGTAAGGCAGGGCAGGATCGATACGGTGTTGGCTGAGGGCATAATTTACCCGGTTTATGCAGTTACATTTCTTGCCTCCTGCATGTTCGCAATATTCTGATAGGAAAGTACTCATTACCTTTCTGGAGCGTGACAACCGTTGCCTGAAGTTGTCAGCCGACAATCCTGTAATCTCACTTCCCAGTCTGCTGTCTACATCAAACATGGTTCCCAAAATGAAGATTAACCTGTCGAATGGATTTAAGCATTGAAGCAAAACATTGGTGCATGACAGTTTAAGCTCTTCCGAGAAAATCTTTTTCTCAGCCGGATTCGTTTGGTCAACTGAAGAAGAGACATATCTGTCTATATCGCTCCCGAAGATTTCAAAAGACAAGGGATGATTTACGAAGTCTTTATTCTTCTCATTGATTAAATGGTTTACGGCTATTTTATACACCCATGTCGAAAATAAACTTTTTCCTTTATAAGAAGAAAGGCTTGTGATGACCTTTATCAGAATGTCTTGCTTTGCGTCTTCAGCATCTTCAATCCGCCCGAGCATGCGCAATGACAAATTAAACACCGGGCCTTCAATATTTTCAATGATTGCTCCTAATGCCTCTTTAGAGCCATTTATCGCTTGGTCCACATGATAGATTTCTATTTCCATGATTTCTGTTTTATATATTTAGACATGGGCCGAAGAGGATTGTGACAGGTATTTGTGCTTTTAACATAAAAAAATGCAGAGACTATTCTTTTTATCGGATAATCTCTGCAATACCAGATATATGCTTTACACTCTGTAGATTTTTATAGTATGATTATAACAGAGTGAATTTCTATTCTATAACATAGCTGTAATTTGCTTCTCCAGTGCTTGTTTGATGAAAGCATTGATAGAGATACCTGCACGCTGTGCCAGCATTGCGATATGGCTATGTATCTCAGGAGTCAGACGAACATTTAATGATCCTGAATAGCTTTTGTGCGGTTGTATTCCTTCTTCCTCACAATAAGCCAGATAATCATCGACTGCTTCATGAAATGCTTCTGTCAGTTCTTGAACACTCTGTCCTTCAAAATTAACCATTCCATTTATTCCTTCTATTTTACCGAAAAAAACGCTGTCTTCTTCACTGAAGTTGACAGACCCAATGAAACCTTTGTACCTTAATGTATTCATAATAATACTCCTTTCTTCATTTTATAAAACCTGCATCCATCAAATCATTTAATACTTGTTTCATTGCATACCCTTTGATTAGGTTGCCGGGATGAGGTTTGTGAATCATTATAGGGCGTTTGTCTCCATTCTTAAAGATAACTCTCGAACCGGAAGTTTTACCTTTATTCGATTTTTCATAACCAAATATCGACAACAAGCGTTCCATTTCTTCAAATGTAAAATTTGCTGGTAACGACTTGAAACGTTCGATAAGTTTTTTCTTTTGTTCCCATTCATTTATAAGTTTCAGCAAATGTAACTACAAAATAGTTACAATCCAATAATAGAGGGTATAAAGTATGTCAAAAGGAGATACATCCGTAATATTGGTTATATATTCCGTAATTTATATACCTGCATACTGGATAATCCTCCGTAATTTTGTATCATTGCAATATGCTTCCCGAATCGAAGCGTTTGCTACGGAAAAGTAATCTATGTTTGAACTAAATAATATATCGTATGAAAAGACTTACATTCTTTATGGTAGCGATTATGGCGTTATGTTTGACGGCAATCGCACAGAAACAAAGTTCTAAGACATTGGTTGCCTATTTCTCGGCAACAGGAACAACAGAAAAAGCAGCCAAGGTAGTTGCTGAAGTCACAGGTGGCACTCTCTACGAAATACAGCCTGCGAAGAAGTACACCTCTGCCGATCTGGACTGGCACGACAAATCCTCGCGCAGCAGTGTGGAAATGGCAGATGCCAAATCACGTCCTACTTTAAGCTCCAAAGCGGAGAACCTGGCGGACTATGATACTGTTTATATTGGTTTTCCCATCTGGTGGAATTTAGCTCCGAGAATCATTAATACTTTTATAGAAAGTGGTGATTTTTCAGGTAAGACAGTGATTCTGTTTGCCACGTCGGGCGGAAGCAGTATCTCCAATTCCGAAAAAGAGTTGCAGAAAACTTATTCCAATCTGAAGTGGCAGAAAGGCAAACTGCTGAACGGTGCAACCAAAGAAGACATTAAACAATGGACTAAAAAATAAATTAGTATGAGAAAGAATTTAGGAGCAAAACCCTTTACTTATCCGCAACCGGTGTTTATCATCGCTGCTTATGATGAAAATGGACTCCCAAACGCTATGAATGCGGCTTGGGGCGGTATCAGTGAAATGAATGAAATCAGTATTTGTATCAGCGAAGGTCACAAGACAACGGCCAACATCCTGAAACGCAAAGCATTCACAGTGAGCATGGCAGAAGCCGGGCAAATCATCGCTTGCGATTATGTAGGCATTGTTTCGGGCAACAAGGTTCCGGACAAATTCGCCCGTGCGGGATTCCATGCCACCCGGTCGGAATTTGTGGATGCCCCGCTGATTGATGAATTATCCGTAGCTGTGGAATGCAAGCTGAAGGATTACAATCCCGAAACCTGCATCTTGCGTGGAGAGATCGTAAATGTAAGTGTAGACGAGCGTGTACTTGATGAAAACGGAAAAGTAGATGCTTCCAAAGTAGCTCCCATCATCTTCGACCCGTTCAATAACGATTATTTGAAAGTAGGAGAAAAAGTGGGTAATGCTTTCTCGGATGGCAAGGCATTGAAATGATTCTAAAATCAGGTCTTCACAAAAAAATATTCCTCAAAGTATAGCTTAAATACTTTGAGGAATACAGATCAATAATACATTGTGATAGTTCTCTTAAACTACTTCATTGTCAATTTGTTTAATCACCCTGCAAGGATTTCCTACGGCTACGCAGTTGTCAGGAATAGAGTGGGTTACTATACTGCCGGCACCTATGACACTGTTTTTCCCAATTGTCACTCCCGGTAGGATTATTGCACCACCACCAATCCACGCTCCATCATTTATTCTCACGGGGAGTGCATAGGTTTTGCATATACCTTCTCCTGCTTCCCAATCCGCCACGACTCTTTCTTGTAATTTGGTAGAGTGGGTGGCTGTGTATATCTGTACATTGGACGCTATCAATACATTGTCGCCTATCTCGATGATATTGTTGTCTACAAACGTACAGTTCATGTTGATGATAACCTGATCACCGATGAAAATGTGCTTTCCGTATTCGCAATGGAAATCAATATCGATGTGAACATGTTCTCCCATCTTGCCGAACAAATCATGAAAGATTCGCTTTCTCTGTTCCGTGTCGGCATAATCCGTTTCATTTAGCTGTTTCAATAATCTTTTAGCATTCAGCGTCATATCTGCCAATACTTTGTCACCGCAATTGAACGGTTCTCCGGCTAAGCACTTTTCCAATTCTGTTTTCATATATTGAGATCTACTAATTTTTAGAGCATTCAAGTCATTATGGAGTGACTTATTCACCACATTAATGTGATAAAGATAAGGATAAAAAACGGAAATATGAACAACTATACTTTTCAAATACCAGATTAAAAACAACCATTAATGATTATTTATCCAACCACTCTTTCAAAGCAGAAGCTCGTTCTCTGCTTACAATAATCTCTGTATCAGGATATTTTTTCATATGTATTTTTAATCTGGAGTTAAAGTAGTTGCTGACATTCCGTATGCTGTCAATGTGCAAAAGATATTGCCTGTTTGCCCTGAAAAAAATATCGGGATTGAGTTGGCTTTCCAGTTCATCCAATGAATAAGATATGTTCATGGATGCTCCATCGTTCAGGAATATAAGCGTCGTCCGTTCTTTCAAGGCGATATGGCTGATGTTTTTCACTTGTACGGAGATGTACCCATCCCGGTAAGGCAACAGGAAACGCTCGCGATAACGGTAATTATTGCGGTACATATATTCCACTAACCGACGCATATCTTCTCCATGCGTGTCGGACAAAGTCCGGCGACGCACCTTATTGATGGCTTCAGCCAATTCTTCGGAATTAATGGGTTTGAGCAGGTAGTCGAAGCTGTTATATTTAAAAGCTTGGATTGCATATTCATCATAGGCAGTGGTGAAGATGATTGGGGATGGTATGGCCGTCTGACGCAATACGTCAAAACTTAGTCCATCGGACAGGCGTATGTCCGCAAGTATAAGATCCGGAGTCGGATGGGTTCGTAGCCATTCCACCGATTCCTGAATATTGGCCAGTGGTCCTTCCACATGAAAAGTCGTATCTATCTCCTCCAATTGACGTCTCAGGCGATTGAAGTTTCGCTGTTCATCTTCAAGAATTAAGATATTCATATTAAGTATTATTTATAATAGGCAGTTTGACAATATAGGTATTTTCTCGTTGTTCGATAAAAGGTTTTTTTCTTGCAAAGTAAGAGATAACGCCCGATGATATTTTTATTGCCGATCCCCGTCGATTCAAAATCGGATGCTATCGGGCGTAAGTCGTTTTCTACTACAATATCATTTTCTTCACGGAAAACACGTATCGAGAGAGGGTGTCGAGCCAATGTACGGTTGTGCTTAATGGCGTTCTCCACCAATAATTGTAGGCAAACGGGAGGTATCTGCCCGTCGATTTGCTTCAATGTTTCATCTATATCTATGCAGACAGCGTCCTCATAGCGCATTTTTATCAAGTAAATATAAGAATGGAGGAAAGCGATTTCTTCTTCGATGCTTACCGTATCTCGTTTCAGATTCTGGATGACGTACCGGTACACCTTTGACAAGTTGTCCAGAAACTTTTCAGCCAATGCAGTGTCTTCCACTATCAATTCAGAAAGAATGCTGAAGTTGTTGAACATGAAATGAGGGTCTATTTGCGATTTCAATACTTCCAATTGCATCTGTGCGGCATGTTCCTTTTCTTTCAGAAGGGTTATTTCCAACTCCTTTTTCTGTCTTTCGGCTAATATGGATGATTCCATATATTGGGCATCAGTATAGATATAAGACACGAATGTCGCCATTACACTGAATATGTACAACCCCTGATGAAAAAAAGCAAGCCCCTCATCAAAACATATATTTATCAACAGAGAAAAGCACCAAACAGTCAGGTTGTTAAATAAGAGTAGCAGGAAAGCACAGATAAACAGTCGTAGATACGGCTTATCCGTAAATGAAACAAGACGAAACGACCAACTGCTATAAAAGACAGATAGTTCCACGAATACGAAACTTATCAGCAACGACACGCCGAAATCGATCATATAATCTACAAACGACAGTTCGCCGCCGAAAAACCACGTAGTATATTCCTTGTCGATCAATGCTGTCAGCAGATAACTGAGAAGAAATACAATCACTACCAGTAGCACGCGATTTTTTTATATTGTCGAACTTGGTTTTTGCCATCCGTTTTTATTTGCAAAAATAAGTGACTTTCACCTCTTCCTCCAAACAAAGTGGAGACGAAGCTTCATAAATAGTTCTCGAAATGATATAAATTGAGTGTGAATCGAATACGGGAAATGAAAAAAGAGAGTATATTTCATTATCCACATGTCGTAATCCATTTATTACGTTTCCGAAACTGTTTTCTACGTTTCACGCATTTGCTTATTGCGGTACAGTTCCGTAATTCTTTCCTTTGCGCCAAAAAAAAGAGAAGAAAGAATGAAAAGAATTATTGGAGTTATACTTTTAGCATGTACAATGTGCCTGTCTTCGTGCAAGAACAGGGAAGTGAAAGAAACACTGCCATTATGCCGGGTGATGACTGTTGCCGCAAAGGCGGTGGAAATAAACGAGTCTTATTCAGCTTCCATACAAGGGCGGCAGGATATTGACATCTATCCACAAATATCAGGTACGATAACAGAGCTTCGTGTGTATGAAGGGAAAACGGTTCGGAAAAGGTGAAGTAATGTTCGTCATAGATCAAGTGCCTTACCGTGCAGCATGGCGCAAAACAATGGCTGATGTACATGCAGCTGAAGCACAGGTGGAGACGGCTCGTCTGGAATATCGCAGCAAGCAACAGCTTTTTGCGGAAAAAGTCGTTTCAGAATACGATCTGTCCACTGCGAAGAATGCCCTTGCCATTGCCGAAGCGACGTTGGAACAGGCAAAGGCTTTGGAAGAGGATGCACGGAACAGCCTGTCTTATACGGAGGTAAAAAGTCCGTCGAATGGAGTTGTCGGCACACTACCTTACCGGGAGGGCGCATTGGTCAGCGCTTCGATGGCTATTCCATTAACTTCCGTTTCCGACAATTCAGAGGTGTATGTCTATTTTTCAATAACCGAGAAGCGGGTTCATTCCTTACTCCGACAATACGGATCCCATGATGAAGTAATCCGCCAAATGCCTCCGGTCAGATTACAACTGAATGACGGTAGTCTGTATGATGGACAAGGACACGTAGAGAGCATTAGCGGCATTATCAACCGGAAGACCGGTACGGTATCCGTCCGCAGTATTTTTGATAATACCAACCGTACATTATTAAGTGGGGGAATCGGTAACGTCACTATTCCGCATCGTGAAGATTCTGTCATTGTCATTCCGCAGACGGCTACCACCGAATTGCAGAATAAGATTCTGGCATATAAGGTAGCTGAAGACGGTTGTGTTCACTCTTGTGAACTGACTGTGGAAAAACTCAATGATGGCAAAGATTATATTGTCAGATCCGGTCTTGCCGTAGGTGACGTAATTGTAACCGAAGGAACGGGACTTCTGCAGGACGGTATTCAGATAGATATAAGAAAAGATGAACCCTCCAAATAATAAAAACTATGAACCTAAGATTTTTTATAGACCGCCCAGTTTTTTCTGGCGTCATATCTGTCGTGATCGTACTAATGGGATTCATCGCCTTATCTAATCTGCCTGTGGAACAGTATCCTGATATTGCACCGCCTACTATTCAAGTATTTGCCAACTATCCGGGAGCCAACGCCGAAACGGTACAGAAATCGGTTGTAGTTCCTCTGGAGGAGTCCATCAACGGGGTGGAAGATATGACTTATATCACCTCCACGGCCTCTAATAACGGTGATGCCATGATAAATGTTTATTTCAAGCAGGGAAGTAATGCTGATATGGCAGCGGTAAACGTACAGAACCGTGTATCCACTGCCTTGAGTTTGCTTCCTGCCGAAGTGACAAAAGTCGGTGTTACCACCATGAAGCAACAGAATGCCGAACTGAAAACATTCTCGCTCTTTGACCCTACCGGGAAATATGATTTGCAGTTCCTGAACAATTACATGAAGATAAACGTGGAACCGCGTATCAAGCGTATCGGGGGTGTGGGTAATATGATGCTGTTCGGTTCCAATTACAGTATGCGTATCTGGATGAAACCCGATAAGATGGCGCAATACGGTCTTATCCCTTCGGACATCACCGCTATGCTGGAACGGCAGAACATTGAAGCTGCTACGGGAGCCTTTGGGGAAAATCATGATAACGCTTATCAGTACACAATGAAATACCGAGGCCGATATTCCACTCCGGAAGAGTTCGGTGAACTTGTCGTTCGTTCCCTCCCTAGCGGTGAGGTTCTCCGACTCAATGAAGTGGCAGATGTAGAGTTGGGCGATGAAGCCTACAACTATTCGACTGAGATGAATGGTCATCCGGCTGCTATGGCAATGATTTACCAAAAGGCCGGCTCCAATGCTTCGGAAACTATCAATGAAATAGATGCCGTACTGGACGAGCTCGGCAAGGATTTACCTAAAGGACTGGAATTCGTAACTCTGAACGACACGAACATTTTTTTTCTGAAAGCATCCATCAAGGTTGTATTGAAAACATTGTTGGAAGCTATCTTACTGGTAGTGCTGGTGGTATATGTGTTTTTGCATGACATTCGTTCCACCCTTATTCCGACGATAGGCATTGTGGTATCCATTGTTGGCACATTTGCTTTTATGGCAGTGGTTGGATTTTCTGTCAATTTAATCACGCTCTTTGCACTGGTTCTTGCTATCGGTACGGTAGTGGATGATGCCATTATCGTGGTCGAAGCGGTACAAGCACGTTTCGATATAGGTTATCGTTCTTCCTATATGGCCACCAACGATGCTATGCGGAGTGTCGCATCGGCTATCCTGACCTCTACGCTGATATTCATGGCCGTGTTTATTCCCGTTTCCATGATGGGAGGTACATCCGGAGAATTCTACAAGCAATTCGGCATCACGATGGCCGTAGCTGTGGGTATTTCAGCGATCAATGCATTTACCCTTTCACCTGCCTTGTGCGCTTTTGCTGCTTCATCCTTACAAGGATGAGCAAGGGAATACGAAGAACAATTTTGCCGCTCGTTTCCGTACAGCGTTCAATGCGGCTTTCGATGCGATAACTTCCCGATATATGCGCTCTGTTCTGTTCCTTGTCAAGCGTAAATGGCTGATGTGGGGAACACTGGCGGTGTCGATGATATTGCTTGTCTTTTTGGTGCGTACCACCAAAACCGGACTTGTTCCCGATGAGGACACAGGTTCGGTAATGATTAGTATGAATGCCAAGCCCGGAACTTCGATGGCTGAAAACCGGCGTATCATGCAAGAAGTAAACCGGAACATAAACCGGATATCCGACATTGACTATAACGCCAACATCGTGGGATATTCCTTCAGTGGCGCAGGTTCATCTATGGGAATGTCATTTCTTTCTCTTAAACACTGGGACGAGAGAAAGGGAAAAGGACAATCGGCAAGGGAAATCATAGACAGTATCTATGCTTTCGCTCCCGGTGTACCGGATATGCAACTTTTTGCCGTGACTCCTCCAATGATACCGGGCTACGGGATGGGAAGCGGTTTCGAACTTTATCTGCAAGACAAGGTTTCAGGCGATCTGAACAAGTTCAAGGAAGTGGCGGACAACTTCGTAGCAGCTCTCAATGAACGTCCGGAGATAGAGATGGCATATTCTTCTTTTGAAACGAACTACCCGCAATATTGGGTTGATATAGATGCTGCCAAATGCGAACAAGCAGGTATTTCCACTATTGAGATTCTGGAAACTCTTTCCGGTTATTACGGAGGAGGTTATGTGTCGAACTTTAATCGTTTCTCCAAATTGTACCGTGTGCAGATACAAGCAGATCCGACATACCGGGTTACTCCTGAATCCTTGAACCATATTTATGTTCGAACGGGTGAGGGAATGGCGCCTCTCGCACAATTCGTACAGCTTACTAAAACCTATGGGCCACAGGACGTGTCACGATTCAACCTTTATAATTCCATTTCTATCAATGGAACACCTGCATCCGGATACAGTTCGGGGGACGCATTGAAAGCGGTACAGGAAACAGCAGAAAAGCTGCTTCCGGCTAATTATGCGTACGAGTTTGGAGGTATTTCCCGCGAGGAAAGTCAGACGACTAATAATGTGGCTATTATCTTTGCCATCTGTATGGTGTTGATATATTTGATATTGTGTGCGCTTTACGAGAGTTTGCTCATTCCTTTCTCGATCATTTTGTCCGTTCCGTGCGGATTCTTAGGAAGCTTCCTGTTTGCTCAGATTTTAGGTCTGGAAAATAATATCTATATGCAGACCGGACTCATCATGCTGATAGGATTGCTCGCCAAAACCGCCATTTTGCAGACTGAATATGCAGTACAACGCCGAAAAGCGGGCATGTCGCTCTTACAAGCTGCTTATGTGGCGGCAAAAGACCGTTTACGTCCGATTTTGATGACGGTCATGGCTATGATATTTGGATTGCTGCCTCTGATGATGGCACACGGTGTAGGTGCGAACGGTTGCCGTTCTCTGGCTTCCGGTGTAGTGGGAGGTATGTTGATAGGAACATTGGCACTGCTGCTATTTGTTCCCGTCCTTTTCATTGTCTTTCAGTATTTGCAAGAAAAAATCAGACCTGCACAGACTTCATGTAAAGATGCGGATTGGGCGATACAAACGGAATTGGAGAACCTTAAGATAAAAGAATGAAGATGAAATTTGCATATTATACATTCATATTGTTATGGGCAGTTTGTCTGATGACGGGATGCTCCATATATAAACCTTATTCCCGTCCTGAAGTTCAGACCGAAGGATTATACCGAGACTTGGAGGAAACAAAAGACACAGCTTCAATAGCTACTCTCGGCTGGCGGAATTTATTCTCGGACAAAAATTTGCAAGCCTTGATCGATAAAGGGTTGGAACGAAATACGGATTTGCGTGTAGCCCATACACGAGTGAAAGCTGCAGAAGCGGTGTTAATGAATGCACGACTTTCTTATCTGCCATCGGTAGTACTGGCTCCGGATGGCAGTATCAGTGGTACAGAGGGAGCGAAAGCGATAAAGACATATAATCTTGCCGCTTCCGCAAGCTGGGAAATAGATTTGTTTGGAAAAGTAACCAATGCCAAACGAGAGGCGCTTGCCGCTCTCGAAGGAAGTCGGGCTTACAGGCAGGCGGTAGAGACACAGCTTATAGCCACAATCGCCAATAGTTATTATATGTTGCTGATGCTCGACCGCCAACTCATCATCAGTGAACAGACGTTGATTACTTGAAAGAGACAGAACACTCTATCGAGGCGTTGAAACGGGCTGGAAAATCCAACGATGCAGCGGTACTTCAGGCCAAAGCGAACCGTTTGGCATTGGAAGCGTCTGTGGTGTCCATACGGAAAAGTATACGTGAAACAGAGAACGGACTTTCAGCATTACTGGCCGATACATCACATGACATCATGCGGGGAGCACTGCAAAAGCAACAGTTTCCCGACACACTTTCTGCCGGACTTCCCATACAGCTGCTTGCCAACCGTCCTGATGTGAGACAAGCGGAATGGAATCTGGCACAAGCATATTATGCTACCAATGCCGCCCGTTCCGCTTTTTATCCGAGCCTTACTCTTTCCGGCTCTACCGGATGGACGAACAATGTCGGCGGTGTTGTAGTCAATCCCGGAAGTTGGTTGTTCAGTGCGGTAGGCTCGCTTATGCAACCTCTGTTCAATAAGGGAACGAATATAGCTAACCTGCGTCAGGCAAAAGCTCGCCAGGAAGAAGCTCTTCTTCTATTCCAGCAATCCCTGTTAGATGCTGGAAAAGAAGTAAACAATGCTTTGACACGTTGGCAATCTGCCCGCATTCGGATGGATTATGTCAATCAACAAATCATGACCTTGCAAGAAGCCGTGCGCAAAACCGAATTACTGATGCAACATACTTCCACTAATTATCTTGAAGTATTGACTGCACGTCAGAGACTACTGGAAGCGGAATTAACGCAGGCTCAAGATAAATTTGAGGAAATACAAGGAGTAATTGATTTATACCATGCTGTGGGAGGAAGATAGCCACATAAAAAAGTACATGAAGTTACAACATAAGATATTCTTCAGCTATTGGAAGTTGATATTGGATAATGCGGATAGGTGTTTCCTATCCGCATTACTTATAAATCCCGATTGCTGATTTTGCAAATTACAAGAAAATGCTACTTAGCATAGAGGTATTTTACCTTCTTTTCATCAAAAAACGCCTTTTCAGCCATTCACGTACCGGTTCGTCATACAGTTTAAGGCAAGCATACGCGATAGCAATGGATAAAATGAAGATGGAAACTGCAAGCAAAACATGCATTCCTAAAGGTGCGTCCGGATGATTCCGTGCCCAGGCTATCTGCATATAAATCAGCGGAAAATGTGTGATATAAAGAGGGTAGGAGATCTCTCCGAGAAATTGGCAGATGGCTACGGAACGTTTTCCCGTCACATTGCTGCCTGCTCCCATCGCTACTATTAAAGGGAACATAATAAGTACACAAAAAGCTTCGTAAGCACCGTTCATCCACATGGCTTCCGTACCGCCGATGCGGGGCATAACTAAAATGGCAGCTATCAGCAATGAGCACCAGTAAAATCCTCTTTTTATCTTTATCAGTTTGTTGACGCGCGAGAGCAGTAGCCCCACGAAGAAAGGATAAAGCAGTCGGGATATACCGATGTAGAGTTGATCGGGAGTAAGGCTCCATCCGCCGATAAAGGTATATGCAGCCGCTTCTCTTGTGGCTAACAGACCAAAAGTATCTATATTGAATGCTATGTCGATAGTCAGCAACGCTGCCAGGGCAACAAAGATTCCCAAGGCGATTTTAGAGAAATGGCGGATAAACAAAGCATATAGAATGTTTGCTATATACTCCCACATTAGCGACCAGGTAGGGCCGTTCAGGGAGTTTACTTCCCACCAGCCCCGTATGTCCCATGAAACTGGTGTGGGGATCATCAGGCAACCGAGCAGAACCATCAGGAGGACTTTCCACCAAGGTGTTTCCATAATCAGAGGGAAAGCGGAACAGTCACCCAGATAGAAAAAGACAGCTCCTATTAACGTGCCCATAATCACCATAGGATGCAGGCGTACCAGGCGTCGCTTAAAGAAATCTTTTATGGACATCCTGTCCCAGCGGTCATCATAGGCATACCCTATCACAAAACCGGAAAGAACAAAAAAGAAATCCACAGCCAGATAACCATGATTCAAAATCTGATGGACAGGGCCGGCAGAATAAGTTTCAAACAAGTGGTAAGCTACCACAATCATTGCGGCAACGCCGCGGAGCCCGTCCAGTATTTCATAGCGCGGCTTCGATGCCAAATAAGTTGTTGTATTCATTATTTTGATATTAAATTCATTTTCACACTAAAAAATAACCTGCCATATTTTCGCAAACCTGGCAGGACCTAAGTTATCCAGATATCTGATATTATCAGTTTTATATCGCGTGCAAAGTTATCCCTCAATTAGTTTATGCATTTATCTTATCGTTTATTAGAATTGTCTTATATTTGCATATTTCCCTGTATAAGGAGAAAAATAATAGAGAATATTAAATTATAGTATAATGCCCCAATCAGAAAGACGTTCTTTTACTTTTCGAGAATGTTCATCTTGCGCCCGATGAACAAATAGGTTTGCATCAGCAATCTACCTGGGAGCTTTCGTATGTGATCGTAGGTTCCGGCATGAGGTTGATAGGCGACATGACGGAGCCTTTTCTTGGTGGAGAGGTAGTTATGATACCGCCGGAAATTCCACATTGCTGGTATTTTGAGGACGATGATACGGATGAGCAGGGCAGGATTGCGAACATTACCGTGACGTTTGACAATGATTTCCTCGATAGGTGTTCCGGTACTTTTCCGGAACTGTGCGGACATATAGATAAGTTGAAGAAGAAGTATGATGCGGTGAAATTCGATAAGGAAAAGTCGGAGGCAATCATTGACCTTCTGGAAGAGATGTGTAATCAAAGTGAAGCTGAAAAAGTTGCGTCCATGATAAAGCTCATCCTGATAATGGCAGATAGCGGCAGTGAGCACGTGGTAGGTAAATATCAGAGGATTGACAAAGAAACGAAGCGTATGAATCAGATCCAGACATACGTTATCTGCAATGCAAAGCGGAACATTACGCTCGATGATGTGGCACGGTATGTAGGCATGAACCGGGCTTCTTTCTGTATATTCTTCAAGAAAGCTACCGGAAAGACTTTTGTCACTTATCTGAACGAGTATCGTATAGGTTTAGCCTGCCAGCTTTTGAGGCAGAAGAGGATGACGGTTTCAGAAATCTGTTATAATGTTGGTTTTAATAATGTGCCATATTTTAACCGGACTTTTAAGCGTCATAAAGGCGTCTCCCCCTGTGAATACAAACAAGGTGGCAAAGCTGATGCTAACGAAAAAAGAATACTGGTATAATAGGAAATCTCCTAAATAATAGGGAAAAAGATAATATTATATGTTTTTCTCCACTTATATTTGTAGCAACATAAAAACTAAAAACAATATATACAATGAAAACAATAAAACTGACATTAGCACTACTGACATTTGCAATCTGTATGGGTAGTTGTGCCATGATTTTAGGGATTGACAGTAATACCCTGATGAAAATTCAGAAAGGAATGACCAAAGAAGAGATCACATCCATATTGGGACAGCCAATGCACCGTAGCTTCGATCACGAAGTAGAAGGATGGAGATATGAAAAAAGTATTTCCGGAGCTCCCGGTATAACGATCATCGATCTTGGATTTGTGGATGGGAAAGTGACTTATATGGATTCTTACGAGAAGTATACCAATCCTCCTGTAGCAGTTTATCCGTCTGTGGAAATTGGTGGAGAAGCCCCTTCCGTCCGCATGTTAGTGGTGGAAGAGGGATGAACGAAAGGGATTTCTTGTCTCTTTACAACAAAGTGAAGAGCAAACCTTTCAAAGACGATCAACTGGATTTGCTGGAAGCCGGAATCGGTAACAGGGGATTAAGTTGCAAACAGTGTGTGCGGATGATGTCGATATACCGGTTTGATGATGACAAACTGGAAGTCCTGAAAATTTTAGCTCCGAATATCTCCGACCGGGAGAATTATGACGAGATAATCAATGCACTCGATTTTATCTCCAGTGAAGAGAAAGCAAGAAGTATTTTGGGAATAAAAAAAGTAAAACGAGAAGGCGGTAAATCCATGCAAGGAAATACCGCCTTTTACTTTGTATGAAGTTATACTGTCATTTATCCTTCGACAGATACAGTCCGCCAGATGATCGTTGACGAATCCCGCAGCCTGCAAGTGGGCGTAGCAAATTGTAGTCCCGAAGAATTTGAAACCTCGTTTTTTTCATGTCTTTACTCATTGCGTCGGATTCGGGAGAAGATGCCGGAATCTCGCTCAACGATTGAAAGGTATTGATAAGCGGCTTTCTGTCGGGAAAGAACGACAGTGTATATTCATAGAAACTACCGAACTCCTTTTGTATGGCGAGGAATAACCTTGCATTTGTGATGGTCGATTTGATTTTCAGACGGTTTTTTACAATTCCTTCAAAGTGCATTAACCGTTCAACATCTTCATCGGTCATTTGTGCTACCTGTCCGGCATCGAAACCACAAAAGGCTTTGCGATATCCCTCGCGTTTTTAAGGATCGTTATCCAACTTAAGCCGGCCTGAGCACTCTCCAACACAAGAAACTCAAACAGCGTCTTGTCATCGGTCACCAATTTTCCCCACTCTTGATCATGGTATTTCACATACAGTTCGTCAGTTCCGCACCAACCACAGCGTCCGTTTACAAAATCTTGCATAATTATAGTACTTATAATGAATGTACAAATATACTTGATTCACAACGGCGTGCCAAATTTCAGTAAGCTATTTTACGATGGAAATCATTTTCCACGTTTCCCGGGTTTTCTTATTTCAGATTCTCGTTGAAGAATGCCGCCAATTTATCGAATGGAATGGCATTTTTTCCTCCACCGTCGAAAAGGTCGGTGTGTGAGGCACCTGGAATGATAAGAAGTTCCTTATTGTCACGATAGTTGGTGTAAGAGGTCATATCGCGGTAGGCGTCTTCACTGAAATAGCGGGAATGTGCTTTTTCACCATGCATAATCAGTACGGCAGAGCGGATTTCTTTGCTATAAGCAAGAATAGGCTGATTCAGGAATGACATTGGGCCGGTAACTGTCCATCCATCGTTGGAATTGCCCGAACGCTTGTGATATCCGCGCTGTGTCTTATAATAATCGTAATAATCCTTCACAAACTGAGGTGCATCGGCTGGCAACGGATCGACCACCCCACCGCCTTGTTCATAATAACCTTGGGCGTACTCTTTGGTACGCTGTGCATTGAGTTGCTTGCGTTTCTCGTAACGGGCGTTTTCATTGTTGTCGGCATCAAAATAGCCATTTGCATTTACGCGGTTCATGTTGTACATTGTGGAGGCAACAGTAGCCTTGATGCGTGTGTCGATATCAGCTGCATTAAGTGCCAGACCACCCCATCCGCAAATGCCGATAATACCGATACGTTCCGGGTCAACATTCGGCTGGGTGGAGAGAAAATCGACAGCAGCCTGAAAATCTTCCGTATTGATGTCCGGTGAAGCAACCCTGCGAGGTTCGCCACCACTCTCGCCTGTAAATGAGGGATCGAAGGCGATAGTAAGGAAACCTTGTTCAGCCATTGTTTGCGCATATAATCCGCTGGACTGCTCCTTTACGGCACCGAAAGGACCGCTTACTGCAATGGCTGCCAATGCGCCTTTCGCATCTTTCGGTTCATAGAGATCTGCTGCCAATGTAATTCCATAGCGGTTGACAAACGTCACTTTACGGTGATTCACTTTGTTGGACTGTGGGAAAGTCTTGTCCCATTCCTGCGTGAGAACTAACTCCTGTGCTTTTTAATATTACTACCTTTCATTTCTTTTTTGATTTTGTGCCTGAACACTAACAACTGTCAGCATCAGAGGCATGATTAGCATTATTACTTTTTTCATTGTTTTTTGTCTTTTGATTCAACAATGCAAAGTTAACAGCAAAAGCTCCGCAGCAGATTTGCTGCGAGGCTCAAAGAATCTTTCTCAGAAGCTCATTTTACTATATCAATCGCAACTCGCGGAAATTTATTGGGAGATAGCGGTAGGAGAGACGCCGAATTGCTTTTTAAAAGCCGTAGCAAAGTGGGATGGATTCTTGAATCCTACTTCCAGATAAACGTCCTGTACTTTCCGTGTGCCGGTTTTCATTTTCTCGTAGGCCGCTTCGAGGCGTTTGTGAATCAGCCATTTTTGCGGAGTAAGGGTGCTAATCTTCTTGAAATCCCGTTTGAATGTAGCCAGACTGCGTCCCGTAAACGTGGCTAAATCTTCCATACTGAAATCGTACATGTAATTTTGTTCCATGAATTCCAGGATGTCAATTTTCCAGGGTTCGTTGAAATCAAAGAGTGTGGGATAAAAGCGTTCGTCAATATGTAGCAACGCCAGCAGTCCCTCTTGCAATTTCAGATTCATGAAATCGTCCTGTGCCTGGAGCTTCTGGTTGAAGTAAGGAGTCATCGAAGTGAACAGACTGTCAATTTCCATGCTGATAGGCAATTTTATCACGCTTGAACGGACTTTGGGCACATTGTCCAGCGCTTTATCCGAAGGAATTCGTTGAAACATCTCGCGCAAGAAACGCCGTGTAAACATCAGAAAAATACCGCAATACTGCTCGCCATCGAGTGGTTTCTTAGTCAGCGTAACCCGGTGGTCGCGCCGGATAAACACACACTCGCCTTTCTGTACATGGGTGATTTTGTTCCCGTCATCAATGAGCATTTCGCCTGAATAAACATAGTTCATGGCGTGCTCGCGGGATTGATGTACACAATGATTTTCGTCATTGAAGAAACAACTGAAAAATATATCCGCATGTCTGAATATCATCTCATCTCCATCGGTCGGGGCATTTATTTTATAATCCATAAGAATACTTTTTTAAGCGCTTTCTGCAAAAAAAATAGCATAAAGCGGAGAATTATTCTTTTGAAATCTATTTTTTTCTTTCTGATTGCGTCTCATTTCGCAAGCCTTCTTCTTAACCGGTGTTTTATTCTCGCTTTTTATCACTATCTTTGTCACTGAGCATACTCTGTATGCTGATTCTGAATGTTCCGCAATATGGGTAAGTCATTCCTCTGAACTATTTCTCGTTTATCAATTCAAAGTTTAACGGATTACAGCAATTATGGATACTCAAAAAATGAAAGTGCAAAAATTAGTACCAACGGAATATAATGGTAAATGGGGCTTTATAGATGCAGTAACAGGCAAAGAAGTCGTGCCGTTTATCTATGACTATGCCTATGCCTTTTCTGTAGGATTGGCATTAGTCAGGCAGAATGGTTGGTGGGGTTATGTGGATAAAACGGGGAAGGAAGTGATTCCATGTATATATAATCCTGCATGGTCTTTTACCAAAACAGGGCTGGCAGCAGTATGTATGGAGGGTAAATGCGGCTTTATAGATCAGACAGGGAAAGAGGTTATTCCTTTTATATATGATGACGCCCGCTATTTTAATAAAGATGGTAAAGCAAAGGTGAAACTGAACGGCGAAACTTTCTTTATAGATGTGAAAGGAAATCGGGTTGAATAAACATGAAAATGACTTCAATAAGCTTATGTTCGATAAGGATGGAATTGTATTAAAGCCTTTGCTTGACGAAGATATACCGTTGTTTGACAGGTGGTTGAGTAAAGATTATATCTATAAGTGGCTGTGCCCGGATGGGGAAGGACAAAGAGATGCCTGGCTGGATGAGGTAAACAACAGAAATGGTAAGTATGACTTCATAAGACATTTTATTGTTTACTATAAAGATAAGAGGATTGGGTATTGTCTTTTTGCAGATTGTTTTTTCTTGAAAGACTTGGAAGAAGAAGGGCACGACTTTGAGAGTTTGTATGGAGACATCCCCGAAAAGAACCATACTTACGAGATCGGATATTTGATTGGTGAAGAAGAGTATCTGAATAGAGGCATCGGTAAAATGATTATCTGGAAGTTGGAAGAGAAGATCATTGAATTGGGAGGACGTGAAATAGCAGCAGACCCTTCGGAAGAAAACGCAGCTTCAATAAAGGTATTGCTAAGTAATGGGTTTAAGAAGAAAAGTGATGGGGATTACAGAAAAATTGTGCATACCCAGTAAATGTGTTGCTCATCAAATCAGGAGTGAAAAAGGATGTAGAAACGAGAACTTATTTATTTATCTTTTTCAGGATATTCCGTATGGTAGTTTTAACGCCCGTGGAATAATATTCGGTATCTGCATTCTCTAATATGAGTTGCAGCTCTTTCAAAAGTTCCGGCTCAGACTTGCAAAGCTGGTAAGCCATTCTGATAGACAACGCCTGCACACCGATACTTTCTTGTGGGGCTAACATATGATCCAGGCAATAATTTAGCAAATCGACAGAGACAGGATCAGATGCAGGTACATTATATAATATAGACAGCAACAACCGTTTGGAACCATCATGTTTGCAGACTAATAATCGCTGAATAATATCATCCAGCAATGGAACAAACCAACCGGGATGTTTCTCACTCACTTTCTCACATGCCCATATAGCCCGCCATGAAACGACAATTTTATCGTCGGAAATCAACCGATATATATCTTTAAGGTATTCCGGATGCAGGCATATTTCCTGCACCAGTTTATCTATTGATAGTTTGCAAAGAGGCATTGCAAGGATGTTTCTGTATTCGTCGATTTTCTCCATATCATGCATGTTTTTGCAAAGATAATGCAAGTTGAATGTAGAACTTTCATACTTACATGAAAAAGTTTTGTTGAGATGCTGTTTATCTTCCTATTCTGAATGCGGATAGTACGATTACAAAATAAAGGGCTGTCTTTGATTAAAAAGACAGCCCTTACAAATATATTGTATTTAAGGATTATGCAATACCGTGAGCAGATACCTCCGGTGCAATCTTCTTGATCAGACCTTGCAGTACAGCACCTGGTCCACATTCTGTGAAGTCGGTAGCACCATCAGCAACCATATTCTTAACAGTCTGTGTCCAGCGTACAGAAGCTGTCAGCTGAGCTACGAGATTCTTCTTGATCTCTTCCGGATCAGTGTGAGGCAATGCATCTACATTCTGATAAACCGGGCATTTGGGAGTGTGGATTTCAGTAGCGTTGATAGCTGCTTCCAATTCAACTTTGCAGGATTCATCAGCGGAGAGTGGAAAGCGCCGCCTACCTTCAATGGCAAAGCACGTTTTGCTCCAGCAGCTTTCATCAGTTCGCATGCCTTATTGATGCCTTCGATAGAACCGGAAATTACGATCTGTCCCGGGCAGTTATAGTTGGCTGCAACGCAAACTTCGCCTTCAGCGGTTACTTGCTCGCAGATTTCTTCTACTTTTTCATCGGAGAGGGCAATGATAGCCGCCATTGTAGAAGGTTGTGCTTCGCAAGCTTTCTGCATAGCCATGGCACGGGCATAAACCAGCTTCAACCCATCTTCGAAACTCAATGCACCGGCAGCAACCAGAGCAGAGAATTCGCCCAATGAGTGACCGGCAGTCATCTCAGGTTTAAAATCATCACCCATACAAAGTGCGGAGATAACGGAGTGGAGGAATACAGCAGGCTGAGTTACCTTCGTTTGACGCAAGTCTTCGTCTGTACCGTTGAACATAATATCCGTAATGCGATATCCCAGGATATCATTGGCTTTTTCAAACAATTCTTTTGCTAAAGCGGAGTTTTCATACAAGTCTTTTCCCATTCCTACGAATTGGGCACCTTGACCCGGAAATACAAATGCTTTCATACTGTTCTTGTTTTAGTAGTTAATTAAAAAAGTGGTGCAAAGGTATAGCTTTTTTCTGATATTGACCGCACAAACGAAGGATTTTTGTGCAATAAGCTATTTTAATTCCCTCCGTTCGGAGAAGGGAGTTTATTGAGAAGCAGAGGGATAGATGAGAAAAAAATCTTTTTATAGCACTTCAACTAAAATACAATAAGAGGTACTTGTCTTTTTAATCTTCCGGTATACTAAAATCCTTAAAAATAAAGCACTTCACTCTTATTGTACTTCCTACAATTACCTGATTCTTCCGTTTATCAACAATACATATTGTACTTTCAACGATAAGGCCGTATTTTGATATTGTAAAATGTACGATATCTATCATGTTGAAAAATAGTGCTTTATAACATAATAGAAATTAAGTTTTCTGCGCTTGTATATTCAAAAAACCTGTTTATATTTGCAGCGCTTAAACATGGATATTATGCAAAACATGGAACATAAAACCCCATTAGCGAACAATCATATATCAGTAGACTGTGTAGTGATTGGCTTTGACGGAGAACAATTAAAAGTTCTGTTAATAAAACGTGTAGGTGAGGAGCAAGGTGAAATTTTTCACGATATGAAGCTTCCCGGAAGCCTGATCTATATGGATGAAGATCTGGATGAAGCTGCACAGCGTGTGTTGAACGAACTAACGGGTTTGAAGAACGTCAATCTGATGCAATTCAAGGCATTCGGTTCTAAAAACCGGACGAAGGACCCGAAAGACATTCATTGGCTGGAACGTGCCATGCAATCGAGAGTGGAGCGTATCGTTACAATTGCTTACCTGTCATTGGTGAAGATAGACCGGGCACTGAGTCGGAATCTGGCTGATTTCGAAGCATATTGGGTGGCACTGCAAGATATTAAGGCATTGGCTTTCGACCATAATCTGATTATTAAAGAAGCATTGGTATATATCCGCCAGTACGTGGAGATTAATCCGTCGGCCTTGTTCGATCTGCTTCCCCGTAAGTTTACGGCATCACAACTGCGTACTTTATATGAATTGATATATAGCAAGCCTATTGACGTGCGGAACTTCCATAAGAAAATAGCGATGATGGAATACGTTGTTCCATTGGAGGAAAAACAACAGGGAGTTGCCCACCGTGCCGCACGCTATTATCGATTCGATAAGAAGATATATAATAAGGTAAGAAGATAAGTATTAATAAAATAATTCATAAATCAAAACTCATAATTAATACCATGTATTTATTAGGCTATGACATTGGAAGCTCGTCCGTAAAAGCGAGCCTGGTAAACGCCGAAACCGGCAAATGTGTATCTTCTGCTTTCTTCCCGAAGACAGAGGCGGCAATCATTGCAGTTAAACCGGGTTGGGCGGAACAAAATCCCGAAAGCTGGTGGGAAAATCTGAAGCTTGCCACACAGGCTGTCATGAATGAATCGGGTGCAAACGCAGGTGAAATCAAGGCAATCGGTATCTCTTATCAGATGCATGGATTGGTATGTGTGGACAAAGACCAGAATGTGCTGCGTCCTTCCATTATCTGGTGTGACTCGCGTGCTGTGCCTTACGGACAGAAAGCTTTCGAAACACTGGGAGAAGAGAAATGTCTCTCACATCTGTTGAACTCTCCGGGTAACTTCACTGCCTCTAAACTGGCATGGATAAAGGAAAACGAACCGGCCATCTACGAACGGATTTATAAGATTATGTTGCCGGGTGATTACATCGCCATGAAGTTGAGCGGTGAAATCTGTACCACTGTTTCCGGACTTTCGGAAGGTATGTTCTGGGATTTCAAGAACAATCGTGTAGCCGACTTCCTGATGGATTATTATGGTTTCGATAACTCTCTGATTGCGGACATCAAACCCACATTCTCCGAACAAGGCCGTGTGAATGCTGCCGCAGCAAAAGAATTGGGATTAAAAGAAGGTACACCGATCACATATCGTGCAGGTGACCAACCGAATAACGCTCTTTCACTGAATGTATTCAATCCGGGAGAGATCGCCTCTACAGCAGGCACTTCGGGCGTTGTATATGGTGTGAACGGTGAAGTGAACTATGATCCGAAATCACGCGTAAATACATTCGCTCACGTAAACCATACGGACGAACAAACCCGTCTGGGGGTATTGCTTTGCATCAATGGTACGGGTATTCTTAATTCTTGGGTGAAACGTACGATTGCTCCCGAAGGCATCTCTTACAATGAAATGAATGTACTGGCATCACAAGCTCCTATCGGCAGTGCAGGTATCAGTATTCTGCCCTTCGGTAACGGTGCGGAACGTATGCTCGAAAATAAAGAGATCAACTGCTCCATCCGTGGCTTGAACCTCAGG
>VOFD01002450.1_pt1 | contig 41489 bp, 76 predicted proteins | sample 5384101 | NCBI WGS metagenome assembly VOFD01 (sample SAMN12384723, study PRJNA508395) | human gut metagenome | isolation source: healthy gut C | host: Homo sapiens
GGTATCTAAAGAGCCAAAGCTCTTCAAATCACTTTATTGAAGCTACATTCCAGCTTCAAAGAAATTTAACGGTCGTCCTTCAAGCGATCAAGCTTGTCTGAACAACCAAATCCAAATCTGGTGCTTCGTGTTTTCGTTACGTTGTTTAATTTACAAGGTGCACACCGCTTTGCAGCGGCGGGAGTTCATTTTACCACACCGTTTCGACCTTGTCAAGAGCTTTTTTGAAGTTTTTTCAAACTTTTTCAGCTCTTAAGGTCAGCCCGGCAAGCCTCTCCTTGTTTCGTCCCCTCACAGGCGACTCGATTAGTTTACCATATCTCAGTTTGCTTGTCAAGAACTTTTTTCGCACCGTCAGGTGGTTTTTGTTCTCTCATTCAAGCTCGCTTTTGACTTGGAAACCACTGTCTCGCGGACAGCTTTGATAGGGTACCACCTCCCTCCATTTGTCAACCCTTTCTTCGACTTTTTCAAAAAAATTTTCCACCGTTATAGAACCCCTATTTTGCGTTCTCCATTTGACAAGCTGTCGCCATAGACTATAATATAGGTATCCTACTTGCTTCGGTTCTGGGAAAGGAGGCCGCGAAATGAACCTGGAATTGAGTCAAAAGCAATTTCGCCGTCTGCTTGACCTGGTGTACATCGGAAACTGGATCCTGAACTCCACCCGGGGTGAACAGCGTTTTGCTGACTACGATGAAGTGGAGAGCCTTGTATTCGGAAAAGCTCTGTTGGAGGGGATGCCCTCTCTGGCTGAGATCTATCACGGTGAAATTGTCCCCTCGCAGGCATTTGTGGAGGGTGGCATCCACGAGGCCATTATGGAATATGAGAACAACGTGTTCTTTGACATTCTGGCCGAGGACCTGGCCCGGCGCGACATGGATGACGCCCCCATTGATGAGAGTAACTATGCCGAACTGGCCGACCGCATTGATGCCTATATCGCCGAGTTTGAGGAACACGGCACAGACAACATTTTAGTGGATATTGATAACCATGGTGGACAGGATGCCGAACAGAGGCGAGATGACTAGCACCGCCAGCAGGGCGTTTTTCATGAAGTACATGGGCCCGGTCTCCGCCCACTCGAAGGGCAGCAGGTCCACAAGTGCGTACCAAATCTCCATCACGCCTGGCCCCCTTTCCCCACCCGCAGGTGGAAGGTCTGGTAAAACTCCGGGGAGGAGAGCACCTCGTCCGGCGGCCCCGCCTGCAGCACCCGCCGGTTGAGCAGGATAACCTTGTCGGCGAACTGGCCCAGGGTGGCGAAGTCGTGGGTGGACAGGAAGATGGACAGGTCATAGCTCGGTCCGGATCTCATCCAGCATGTCCAGCAGCTGGTGCTCCCCCTCAATATCCACGCCGGACAGGGGCTCGTCCAGGATCAGAATGTGGGGTAGCGGCTCCAGGGCCATGGCCAGCAGCACCCGCTGGAGCTGGCCCCCGGACAGGCCTCCCATGGGCCTATCCAGCAGATCGCCGCCGTGGACCCGCTCCAGGCTGCGGCGGCAGCGCTCCCGGTACCGCTGGGGAATGGGCAGGCACACCGGCCATTTGGCGGTGGCCGCCGCAAAGAAGTCCAGTACCGACACCGGGTCCCCCCGGTCGAAGCTGGGGGACTGGGGCACATAGCCGATGAGGGGCCGGGTCCCCCCCATGACCGTACCGTCGGCCAGCCGGATGGCGGGGCCCCCCGCCGGGGAGAAGGTGATGTTGCCGCCATAGTGGAGCTGCCCCAGAATGCTGCGGAACAGGGAGGACTTGCCCGCCCCGTTGGGGCCGATGAGGGCCACAATCTCCCCGCAGTGGAGATGGAAGGACACGTCCTCCAGGATGTCCTCCCCTTCCATGTGGACCGACAGGCCCTCCAGCTTCAGACAGCAGGCGTCGGAGCAGCCCCCCGCCAGCCTGCCGTGCTTGATCTTTCTCATCCTGATCCACCTCTTCCCCGGCAAAGCCGTTGACGATGGTGTTCACGTTCTCCGCACAGCCTTCCAGATAGGTGGACAGGTCCCCCTCCTCCGGGCCGTCCATCAGCATGGTGAGCTGGGCCACCTCACAGCCCGTTTCCCGGGAGATGGCGTTGGCGGTGGCGTCGGAGCCGTTGACCTCGGTGAAGATGACGGGCAGCTGGTGCTCCTTCACCAGCTGGGTGATCTCATTGATCTCCTTGGCGCTGGCCTCGCTGCCCTCCTCCTCCTCGATGGAGGCCAGCAGGGGCAGGCCAGTGCCTGGGCGAAGTAGCGGAAGCCGTCGTGGAAGGTGATGAGGGCCGCGCCTTCTGCCCCCTCCAGGGCCTGGGTGCAGTCGCCGGCAAAGCTGGGCAGCTGGCCGGCGGCCTCCTCCCCATTGCGGGCGTAGGCGTCTCCGTGGTCCGGGTCCGCCAGGGCGAAGCCCTCCTGGAGATTGCGCACCATGACGGCGGCGTTTCCTGGGTCCATCCAGTAGTGGGGGTCCCAGCCGTGGTCGTGGCCACCGTCTCCCTCCTCGTGGATGTGGTCCGCGTTTTCAAGCAGCGCCACCCCCTGAGAGCAGTCGATGACCGCCGCGCTGGAGGCGGCCAGGGCGTCATCCATAAAGAGGAGGCAGGTTAAATACCGGGTCGGCGGTGACATAGAGGTCGGGGCGCTTTACCCCCATCTCCCGCAGCTCGTTGGCGGAGCTGCGGTCCCGCAGAGTAACCAGAGCGCCCGCTCCACCGCCCGCTTTACCCGGCGGCGGTTTTTCCGGCTTACGCACGGGACCGATGCCGTTGGCGTAGAGCATCACTGGCTTGCCAAAGAGCTCCGCCCCACGGATGATGGACAGGTAGTACATCAGGGACCGGGTGGAAGTGCGGTCCTGGCAGCAGGCCCCGCCGCCGGAGAGCAGGGCGTCGCAGCTGCGCAGCGCGCCCAGCACCTTCCAAAAGCGGAACCTAGGCACGGCCTCCAGGCCGCACAGGTTCCAGGTGAGCTGGGGATCGTTGGAGAGTACCGTCACCGAAATATCCTTGCTGGCCGCCAGGATGCCCTCGTGGATGGACTGGAGGATGGCGTCGTCTCCGGCATTGGAAAAGCCGTAGTATCCGCTCATGACTACCCGGTACTTTGCGCCGCCGCACCTGCTCGTACACATCCAGGCAATCCTGGGCCATGCGCTGTACCGAATAAGGTCTGCTACTGTCTGACGACCATAGGCCCCAACCGCTGCTTCTCCTCCTCTGGAAGGTCCAGCGCCTGGGTCACAGCCCAGTACAGGGTCTCCTCGTCGGCCACTGGGGTCGGTGCGGCAGCAGAAGATTGGTATCAATGGCCTTCTGCAGCAGCTCCGGACAGAAGAGTCCGGTATGCCCCTGGAGCCCCGGACAGGACCACCGGCTTTTCCTCCGCCATGGCCTCCTAAGCCGAGCGGGACACACCCACAAACACCTGGCAGGCGGCGGCAATGGCGTTGACGTCGGTACGGGGACCGGTGAGCACCACACAGGTGCGGCCCAGGTCCTGGTTTACTTGCTCCGCGCGCTCCTTGAGCTGCTCAAAGCTGTCGCCGCCGCCGGTAATCAGGATGTGGATGCCGGGGTAGGCTCCATCCAGCTTGGGAGCCAGCTCAATGAGCTGCCGGGCGGTATGGCAGGCCGCCTGATCCAGGCGGCTGACGTGGCCGATGACCACCCCGTCCCCAGGCCAAACTCCCTCCGCACCGCCTCTCCGGACACATCCGGGGAGAACTTATTGGTGTCGATTCCGTTGATGGTAAGGGTGATGTGCTCAGCCGGCACACCATATTCCCGGACCAGATAGTCCCGGATGTCTTCGCTCACTGCCAAGGTACGCTCACCCCAGTTGGACAGCAGCTTGAGCACGCCGCTGACCTCAAAGACGCCGTGGCAGGATGTGACAAAGGGAAACCTCAAACTGCCCTGCAGGGTACCGCACAAAAAAGGCGGGGGGATGCGGGCATGGGCATGGACGATATCCGGCTTCTCCTTGCGCAGGATGTCCTTAAGCAGAGCGCGGGAGCGCATCATGTTTTCACACTGCGCCGGTTCATGGGCACGCTGTAGTGCCGGATCCCCCGCGGCAGTCACCTCCGGGACATACACCCCCCGTTGGAGGCGATCACCACCTCATGCCCTCTGGACCTGCAGCTCTTTAGACAGCTCTACAATATGGGTCTCGGCTCCGCCGATATCCAGCCCCATGGTCGCCATGAAAAATCTTCATGGGCAGTTACTCCTTCCCGGCCTCAGCCCTCCGGCTGGGCCGTATCAATGCTGACAATGTGGCCCAGGAAGAGGCCGTATTTATTGTTGAACTCCCGGCTGGAGTTGACTCCCCAGGTTGTACACCCGGTTGAGCAGGTAGTTTCCGTTCTCGTCGATCAGGCCCTGGCCTTCAATGGTGAGCAGCAGGTTATAGCGGCCCCTGAGCGGGCACGATCTCATAGGTGCCGTCCAGTTTGGCCTCGTAGGTACCGTCGCTGACCTGGATGTCGGTGATGGTACCCAGAAAGCCGCCGGTGCTGCGCTCCTTATCATAGATCTGATCGCCCACCTGGATGGCGTCCAGCATGTACTCCGGCTGGTTTTCCACCGACATCTGATACACAATGGTGGTGGTCGCCACGTTGCTGCCGGTCTGAGGCTTGTGGGTCTTAACATAGATGGCTGCGGGCCATAACAATGACCGCCAGGATGACGATCACGTCGATCACACTGATTTTGCCGAACAGGGCGTCCGTTCCGGTCAATGATCTTCATCCTCATTCCCCCTCTCAATGGCGCAGTCACAGGTCCGCTGCCCATATAGCCGGGTCCCCGGACATAGGCAGTCTGGCCCACCGGAAATCATAGCCGCCGCCCAGCAACAGCGTCTCTCCGTTGTCGGTGCAGGCACTCTCCACCGTCACGTATACATCTTCATAGCCCGCCAGCTCCGCATCCACATAGCACCGGTCCTCCTGATCCAGGATCTGGCTCACGGCGGCTTGGCCTCCACAGACACCACGGTGCCGATGCTGTAATTCTTCACGGTATCCTCCAGCTTATCGCCGGGCTGGATGAGCTGGCTGTCACCCTGGGCCATCTTCTGAAAACCACCGTATAACGAATCGTCTGGGAGGTAGGGCGGTCACGTTGTCGTCACCACTGCGCAGGCTCAGCCAGGCAAAGGCGGCGCCGGCCAGCAGCACCACCAACCAGCACGATGGCGTCAAACAAGTTCAGCCGAATGCGAAACTTATGTCCGTTTTGTTCCATGGGATACTCCTTTCAAGGTCCAAATAGACCTGTTCCACTTTTTGGCAAAGATCTCGCCGGTAAACTGAGACTGATAGATCTTTTTTGCTGCCCCGGCTCAGCTTCTCCCGCAGCTGGGGCTGGTCGATCATCCGGGCCATGGCGTCGGCCAGAGCCTGGCTGTCCTTGGTGGGGAAGAGCAGGCCGTTCTCTCCATCCTGGATGACCCAGGGGTTTCCGCCGTAATCGCTGGCGATGGAGGGCAGACCCAGGCTCATCCCCTCCAGCAGGGCCATGGAGGTGGCCTCTGTGCCGTAGGAGGCGTTGAGCTGTACGTCCAGAATATTGAGCAGCTCCCACATCGGGGCGGAAGCCCAGCATCTGCACCACGTCGTCCACGCCCATCTCCACCACGGCCCGGCGCACCTCTTCTTCAAAGGCGCCGGTACCGGCCACCAGGACACGGAAGTTCTCATAGCCCCGGTCCTTGAGCTGCTTGGCGGCGTAGACCAGATACAGATGTCCCTTATAGTCCTCAATTCGGGCCAGAATGCCAAAGACCACGGTGCCATCCGGGATGTTCAGCTCTTCCCGCAGAGGGGCGGCCGCTGGGCCGGAGAGGTCTCCTCCACCGCAGCCACTCCATTCATGACCAGGGTAATCTTTTTCTTGGAGATCCCCCGTCGGTGAGGTTCTCCGCCGTGGCGGGGCTGACGGCAATGATGTGGTCAGCGTAGTGCTCGTTAATAAGCTTGTTTACCCACCGGCCGGGATACGGGGCAGCTTGGCCGGGTACCGGGAATGCGGAATGGCGGCTATATATGACGGGCACGCGGCAGCGCTTGGCCGCAATGCGTCCCGAGAGGGAGCCATGGGTGTGGACCAGGTCGGGCTTCATCCTCCCTGATCAGCTCTTTGAGCGGCTTGACATCATCCCTGTGATAAGAGCGGTCCGCCATCCCGTCCACCTCCAGCACCTTGGCCCCCGCCTTCTCCAGGGGCTCCTTTCAGAAGACTTCCCCGGGGATGGCCGCCAGGGTCTCAAACTTGCTCTTGTCGGCAAAGCGCAGGTAGTTAAGGATCACTCGTCCCGCGCCGCCGATATTGGTATCACTGATGATGTTCAACACGCGAATCATGCTGTTTTTCCTCCTTCCGGCAGGGACATGCGCCGGGAAATCAGCGCCCCCATCCCCAGATAGGCCCAAAAGAGGAACATGACTCGGTAGTTATAAAAGGAGTAATCCGTCATGGCCTGGACCATGAAGCCGGCGATGCCGGCCCCCACCGCTACGATGTGCAGGCGGGTAAACCAGTCCTTTTCCCGGCAGAACGAGGCGCACATATCCCGGAAAAAGCGGACAAATAGAGCAGCAGCACAAAGATTATTAGTGCAACAATACCCGCGTCACACACGATCTGCAGATACAGGTTGTGGGCGTGGGGGGCCACAATGCCGCTGTAACTGTACCGGGATAGACCAGATTGAAGGCCGCATCCCTGGGCCGATGCCGCACAGCCAGTAGTCCTTCAGCATGGCCAGGGGCCGATCCAAATAAGTACACGCGGTACGAGGTGGAATGGTCGCCCAAATCACCGATACTGGAAAGCGGTTGATGACGGTGTCCGGCAGGATGAAGTACAGGGCCACCAGAGCAAGGGGAGTCAGCAGCAGCAGCCGGGGCTGGAGGAACAGCACAAAGACAACGCCGGCAAAGAGCAGGGCCAGCCACGCCCCCCGGGAGACAAGGTGAGCAGCATACACACGCACATGATGCCGCAGCAGCAGAAATAGAAGATCCGCTGTGCCCCAGTCCTTGGCGGACAGCAGGCCCGCCCCGCCCAGGGGATGGCCAAAATCAGGTATTGGCCCAGCATATTGGGGTTCTCCAGGGTGGAGGGCACCCGGAACACATCGCCGAACATCTCACTGTCTGCCCAGGCGGCGGACTGATAGCCCCAGCCGAACAGGTACTGGAGGATGCCGTACAGGGCCACCGCCGTCCCGGCCAGCACCATCATGGCAATGAGCACGTCCAGCTGCCGCCGGGTGGTGATGGAATTCTCCAGAATGATGGCAAAGAGGATGAAGGCCACGGTCAGCACACCGCCCAGCAGGCTGCCCTTTCAGATTCACCGGAGAAGAAGGTCCCTACCAGATAGATGGCCGCGTACAGCCAGAGATAGCGGTTCATGGGGGACATAGAACAGGTCCCGCTGCCGTCCCCATCCAGCAGCAGGGAGAAGCTGCCCACCATCGCCAGCCCCAGCACCGCCATGGTGGGCAAAATGGGGGGCCAAAACCACTGCCGCGCCGCACCACAGCCAGCTTTTCAGAAAAAATACTTCCTGCAAACAGCTTCTCCAGGCACAGCATCCGCCAAAGCCAGTTCAAAACCGGTGGATCTTATCCCACAGGCGGTAAAGACACTGCTTTTTGGACTCTGCCTGTTCCAGGGCCAGGGGCGGGTGGATGAACCACTGGATCACGCCGCTTCGCTGCCACTGGCCGCCAAACCACAGGCAAATCGCCGCCAGCACACGATAAAGCATGCTGGATTGCATTATGGTTCGCATTCGTTCCATTGCTCAACCTCGTTTCAACATTTCGTTTGTGCCAGGTCCCGGGCCAGCCTAGCATCTCTTCCAGACGCATCAGACCGGCCAGCAGGAAATAGACCGCCGCTCCCAACAGGGCGGCGCAGGCCCCAGCAGCACCAGCCTCCCCAGCTTTGCCCTGGGGCAGCAGGGCGGACAGGCCGTACCGCACAGCCAGAACCACCGCCGCCATCCCACTGTGGACATCAGCATTTTCAAAAAGTCCCCCCAAAGGCTTCAGGATCCCCCCCCCGTTTTTTCCATGGGGACCAGCAGCAGCACAGTGGCGTACAGGTGGAGGACACTGTGGAGGCGATGGCCAGGTTCCAGCCACCCCATCGGCTCAGTCAGCACCATGCAAAGAAGGATGTTGGCCAGGATGGATACCCCCCGGCCACCAGGGGAGTCCGCCCGTCCTGCCGTGCGAAATAGGCCCGGCTGAGGATATTCTGAAGCCCATAGCCCACCATCCCCAGAGAGACCCACACCAGAGCCTCCGAGGTGATGGAGACAGAAAATTCGTCAAACTCTCCTCGCCCCGTACAGGAAGGATACCATGGGTCTGGCCAGCACCATCAGCCCCGCCGCCATGGGCAGGACAAAAACAGGCTGCCATGGACAGTCTGCCGGAGGGTGTCCCGGAAGGCCCCCTCCTGGTGCTCCGCTGTCAGACGGGACAGGCGTGGGAAGATCACATTGGTGATGGACAGGATGAACACCCCGGCGATCACCAGGTACAGGTTGGTGGAGTACTCCATGGCGGACACCCCCGCCCCCTCGTACAGGCGGGAGCCGAACTTGGTGTTGATGGTCAGGTTGATAGGCTGCACCCAGGTGGAGATCATCACCGGCCCCATCAGGGCGAAGGCCTTCCGCATCCCCTCTGAGCGGAAGGAGAAGTCCGGCCGGTACCGGAAGTCCAGCCGGCGCAGCAGAGGGCACCTGGACTACCGCCTGGAGCAGCCAGCCAAGCAGATAGGCCCCCGCCAGACCGTACACGCCAAACCGCTCATCCAGAAAAAAGAAGTAGCCAATGATCACCAGATTAGACACCGTGCTGATGAGGGCCGGAACATTGAAGCGGTCCATGGCCTGGAGAATGCCCACAAAGGAGAAGGCCACTCCGGTGAAGAGCACCGTGGGGAACATCACCCGGGTCAGGGAGGCGGCCAGGGCCGCCGTCTCCTGGTCATAGCCGTCCGCGAACAGGGTCACCAGAGGCCGGGCGAACAGGATGCCCAGCACAGTGAGGGCCGCAGTGAGCAGAGCCATCACTGAGAGGAAGTTTCTTCCGAAGCGGAAGGCCTCCTTTTTTCCCATTCCGGGTAAGGTACTCGCTGAACACCGGGATAAAGCAGGCGGCGATGGCCGAGGCGAATACCACATCGAAAAAGACCCGCGGGATGCGGCTGGCAATATAAAAGGCCTTGGCTCGGCCTATCCACACCATAACTACAGCAAAGGAGTTTCATGAAACACGCAGTCCAATCTCTGGCAAAACGAGCTGCGGCAGTGCTTAACCGCCTGGTGCCGCAGCGCTCGCGTCCTACCGCCTATGCCTCGGCGGGAACCCGCTGGCTGACCACCACCAGACCCTCGCCGACCCTGACTTATGTCAACACCATAACTCAAAGCACTCCTCCGCCGGACGGGTGGAGGAGTTACCCTTCCAGCTCAGCCCCAACAGTGACGTCCTTACCCCATCATGGTCCAGTCCTCGGGCACCGCTTACGGCGCGGGGCTACCATTAACAAAGCCATCAGCTACGCGGAAAGCATGGGCTATACGTCATCGGCGGCATCAACAGTGACTTCTTCGGAAACGGCGGTGTCCCCTGGGTATCTCCCATTGAGATGGCATCTATAAATCCAGTCCCGAGGGCAACAACGCCGTCGTTACTGTTAATCTATCAGATGTCTCTGTCCGTCTCCCCAGGTGTACATCACGCTGAAAAATCAAGGGACAACAGCACCGTGGAGCTGACCCATTTTAACAAGTGGCGCAACTCCTCCGGCGGTCTCTACCTTTATAATGAAGATTTTTCCACCATCTCCACCCAGACCAATGCGGCGGCGGGATGATGGTCCGTTTAAAGTGGTAGAAACGGTCAGGACACTGACTTGACGGTCAACAGCACCCTGACCCTTGAGGTGGTCGACGCGTTCCAGACCTCCGGATTGTCCCCCATCGGAGAAGATAACTACATTCTCACCGCAGCCAACGAGTCCGCGGCTTTATGAGGTTTTTAACAGCCCAGCCTGGGGACCGGTCACCCTGACCACCTCCCTGCTCTGACTCGGTCCTCTTCCAAGGCCCAGTGGGCCAGCGCGGGCGCGGGCGATATCATCGTACGCAACGGCTCCATTACCGACAGCTCCCAGTGGGCTCCATGGCAAGGATGGCTGCAACCCTGCACCGCCCTGGGCGTCAAGGCAGACGGCACTGTGGTGGTACGAGGTAGACCGTCGTCCGGCTACTCCTGGCGGTCTGAGCGAAAAGGATCTGGCCGACGAGCTGCTTCCAGCAGGGCTGCCAGTGGGCGGTCAACCTGGACGGCGGCGGCTCCCTCCATCCTCAGCGCCCGTCTGCCCGGTCCGGACAGCGTGGACGTTCAAAACTCCTCCGGCGGATATCCCCGCAGCTGTGCCACCTTTATCCTTCTGGTCACCGACGACCCCGGCACTGGACCCGCCACCCGGCTGGCTTTTGAAGGAGGACGGCCTGGTGGTACTGGCCGGCCCCAGTGTCACACCTGGGCGACGTGGTCTCATCAATGACGGAGTCAAAACTGTCAATTCCTGGGTCTCCGACGCCCAGTTCACCTCGAAGAATGGTTGGGCTCCTTTAACGGCTCGGTCTACACCGCCGGCGCCAAGGGCGGCACCGACACCATTGAGATCTACTCCCCTCTCTGGGCCTCTACGGGGCACCGCCCAGATCCACGTGGTCACCGCCCTGTCCCAGCTCAACGTCACCAAGGCGGGCAGTTCCAGCGACCTGACCTCCTGTCCATGAAGGCAGGCGACTCGGTCAGCTCTCCGCCACCGGAACCTGCTGGTCCCGTGACGCCCTGCGCAGGCTCTGCCGCCAGCGTGACCTGGTCGGTAAGCGGCGGCGTGGGCACCATCACCCAGGACGGCGTGTTCACCGCCAACGGCACCAGCAACAGCGGCACTATCACCGTCAAAGCGGGCGGCGTCACCAAGGCCATCTCGGTGAGTCTGAACAACGTCCACACCGACGTCCCCCCGACCACTGGTGCCTATACAGCGGTGGAGTACTGCTATGACAACGGCATCGTCAGCGGCATCTCCGCCACTGAGTTTGGCCGGGATTACTCCATCTCCCGGGGCGACTTTGTTCTGATGCTTTACAGCGCTCTGGACCGTCCGCCGGTCCGGACGGCCCACCAATTTCACTGACGCAGCCTCCACAGATTACTATGCCACCGCCATTGCCTGGGCCAGCGCCAACGGTCTGGTCTCCGGCATCTCCGCCACGGAGTTTGGTCCCAAGACCTTGGTCACCCGTGAGCAGGCCTTCACCATTCTGCACCAGGCCATGCCTCTGCTGGGCATCACCTCCCCACCCCTGATCTGAGCGTACTGGATCAGTTCTCCGACAAGGATCTGATTGCTGACTACGCCAAACCCCACATGGCCGCCCTGGTCTCTCAGGGCGTGGCCAGCGGCGCTGGCGATACCATCAATCCCCGTGGCAATCTGACCCGTGCGGAAATGGCCGCTCTGCTGTACCGCCTGCTCACCTATGATGAGACGGAGCAGCCCGAGCAGCCCACCGTAGATCCGGACGCCACCCTCACCCTGGATCCCACCCAGTCCCAACTGGCCTCGGCCCAATCTCTCCAGATCCAGGCCGTGCTCACCGGTGCTCAGGGGAACGGTCTCCTGGCGCTCCAGTGATCCTACCATCGCCGCCGTCTCTTCCGATGGCACCGTGACCAATGTGTACACCGGCAGCGGCACCGCCCAGGTCACCATTACCGCCACGCTGGGCTCCCTCTCCGCCAGCGCCGTGTTCACCTGTGAAAGCGCGGAGCAGGTGGGTCAAGTGACCGCCGAACCCAGCCTGAATGTGCGCTCCGGTCCCGGCACCACCTCCATCATCTCCAGCCTCACCTATGGACGCAGAGTGGTCATTCTGGACGACAGCACGGACGGCTGGTATCAGGTTCTCTTCTCCAACGGCTCCGGCCAGGCCGTCACCGGCTATGTCTCCGCTGACTATCTTACTGTGACCTGACTGAACGCATAAAAATGGACCCGCTGCAACATGCAACGGGTCCATTTCCTACCAATGAAGGTTATGCTCCTGCCGTCTCTGCCAGAGCCGCCAATATACAGTGCCAGCATGGCGCACTGTACCCACCAGGGCGCCGCCCGGCATCGCTGGGTAATGCCCCCACATACAGCCGGGAGAGCCCCATCAGCACCGCCTGAATCACCGCCGTGCGTCAGGGTTTGGGAAGGGTCTGGCCCACCAGCCCCGCCGAAAAAGGCGGCGCAGGTGTGCCCAGGGGAAGGAGTTGGGGTCCCCGGAGGTGAGCAGAGGATCAGACCCTCCCACCACCGTATAGGGTCTTGGCCGGGTAAAGATCAGCTTCAGCCCAGGTTGGTAAACAGCAGACTGAAGATGAGCGCACAGCCCGCCAGCAGTCCCGCCTTCCGGGTGGGACATGTTCAACATGGCCACAGAAAGCACAATCCACAATATCCCCCGCGTTGCCCAGCGTGGTAAAGGCCTTGACCACCGGGTCCAGCCGCCTGCCGCACCGCCTCCTGGATCCACAGCAGCACCGCCTCGTCTATTCCCTGTATCGCCAGCGGCATGTTTTTTCCTCCTATCCGTCCTTGACCGGCCTCTCAGGCCCGATATAATGGTCTTGTCCCCTGCCCGTTCCCCTTGTGCGGAATCGGCGAGGCAGTTATGTTATTATACCCGCTTTTTCTCCGCTGCGCAAGGGCGGTGGAGCCCTGTTTTTTACAGGAGGGTCTGTCCCGTTGAAGCAAATCATCTGCCTCTCCAATGAACCCTGGGTGCCTCCCCGGCCGGACTCAGCAGCTACTCTCTCCCGGCTCAAGGACACCCAGATCTATATTTTTCCCCCTGCCGCCCGCTGGAACGACCCCAGTTTCCACGCCAAAGGCCGGCAGGTCAAACAAAATATCACCGTCTATACGCTTCCTCCCTTCTGCTCCCCATGGACGAGCGCTTTGGCCATTTTTCTTCCGCCTGGGGCAGCAGAAACTCGGCCACTTCATTGCCGCCAAGGCCGCCCGCGCCCGGTTCTCCTCCCCCTCTCTTGTGGACCACCTCCCCCGAGCACGTCCATCTGCTGGACCGCCTGGACTACGACGGTCTGATCTACGACTGCGACCGGGAGTGGGACGATGCCTCCCTGGCCTGGGAGGCGCGCTGGCCGGCGCGGCCGATGTGGTGTTTGCCGCCTCTTCCGACCTAATGGACCGCCTGTCCCCCTGCAGCAGCAACATCGCCCCCCTGCTTCCCAACGGCGGGACCTACCCGCTTTGCCAAGGCCACCGCCCCCCCGACCGGGTACGCCCCACTCCCCCCCTTCCATGGTCGCAATTGCTGGGCTATGCAGGCACCATCCACTATGATTTGGACCTCCTGCTCTACGCCGCCCAGGCCCGGCCCGACTGGACGTTTCTGCTCTTGAAACCGGCAACCCCTTCCTGCGCTTTCCCGTCTGCCCGGCATGCGCCTCCATGTCCCTGATGGAGGTACGGAGCATGCTGATGTCAGAACTGCTCAATTTCCTCGGGACGATCAGCCGACACGACGTGATCCCCACTCAGGCTACCGGTATCTGTTTCCGGGCTGCCTATTAAATGCCATGGTCTGGCCCGTCAGGTGGAGACCCTATCCCGGCAAGTGCTAGCCCCTTCGCCAAGCGCTACGGCGTGGAAGAGGGCATTGTTTTTGACGCACCCACCATCGAGTTCTCCTATAAAAACGACGAGCTGGGCGATCCCCTCATCAACGAATATCACGCCCTGGCGCTGAAGCTGGCTACCGCCGAAGAGATCGAGCCTGATTAAGAAATACGCCTTCGGCGTCAACGACCTGCTCAAGGGCTTTATGAAGGAGATCGGCATCGACCTGGTGGACTTCAAGCTGGAGTTCGGCAAAACCGCCGACGGGACCATCGTGCTGGCGGATGAGATCTCGCCCCGATACCTGCCGCCTGTGGGATGAGAAGACCCACGAAAAGCTGGACAAGGACCGCTTCCGCCGGGACCTGGGCGGCGCCGAGGAGGCCTACGAAGAGGTCATGCGCCGTCTCATGGGGGACAAGTAAGGCATGGGCGGTTTTTTCGGAGCGATCTCCAAACGGGACTGCGTGCTGGATGTCTTTTTCGGTGTGGATTATCACTCCCACCTGGGCACCGGCGGGGCGGCATGGCGGTCTACTGACGCCAAGTACTCCGGCTTCCAGCGCCAGATCCACAACATCGAGAACACTCCCTTCCGTACCAAGTTTGGAATAGGACCTGACCGAGATTCCATGGCTGCAGCGGCATCGGCTGCATCTCTGACACGGACCCCCAGCCCCTGCTGGTGCGCTCTCACCTGGGGCTCTACGCCATCACCACGGTGGGGATCATCAACAATGCCGACACTCTGGTGGAGACGTATTTTTCCGACCACGGCCACCAGTTATGGCCATGAGTTCAGGGGCAAGGTCAACTTCCAGACCGAACTCACCGCCGCCCTCATCAACCAGAAAAGCGACCTGGTCTCCGGCATCCGCCATGCCCAGGGACGTCATCGACGGGTCCACCACCATCCTCCTTCTCACGCCCGAGGGCATCCTGGCCGCCCGGGACAAGCTGGGCCGCCTTCCCGTGCTGGTAGGACAGAATGGACAAAACGTTGCTGCGTCTCCTTCGAGTCCTTCGCCTACCAGAAGCTGGGTTATCAGACCACCTACGAACTGGGCCCGCAGGAGATCGTCAGGATCACCGCCGGGGTGCGAGTCCCACCCCCCGCCGGGCAAGATGCGCATCTGCGCATTCTTGTGGACCTACTACGGTTATCCCAACTCCAATTACGAGGGCATCAACGTCGAGGTGATGCGCTACCGCAACGGTGAGATCATGGCCCGGGACGAGGTCGCCCGGGGAAGGCTGCCGAAGGTCGACTACGTGGCCGGCGTACCGGATTCCGGTGTTCCCCACGCCATCGGCTTCGCCAACCGCAGCGGCAAGCCCTTTGCCCGTCCCTTCATCAAGTACACGCCGACCTGGTCGCGCTCCTTCATGCCCGCGAACCAGCAAATCCGCAATCGCGTCGCCAAGATGAAGCAGATTCCGGTGCCCGAACTCATTGAGGGAAGAAGCTGCTGTTTGTGGACGATTCCATTGTCCGTGGCACGCAGATGCACGAGACGGTGGAGTTCCTGCTACGAAGTCGGGGGCCGAAGGAGGTCCACATGCGATCCGCCTGCGCCCTCCTATCATGTACGGCTGCAAATACCTCAACTTCTCCCGCGGCAACTCCGACATGGAGCTGCTGTCCCCGCACCGTCCAGGAGCTGGAAGGTGACGAGGGCCAGCAGCATCATCGAGTACGCCGACGCTTCCACGGGCGGGGCTCAGTGCCTGCTCAAGACCATCTGCCAGCAGCTGGGCTTTGACGCCGCCGGCGTGGACATCACCGCAGGCTATGAGGGCGGTGTCAAGCTGATCAAGCCCCCATGGTGGAACCACCATGATCCCCGGCGTGGTCTCCGGCATCGGCGGCTTCGGAGGTCTGTTCGCCCCCGGATCTCACCGGCATGCCTGAGCCGGTGCTGGTCTCCGGCACCGATGGGGTGGGCACCAAGAAGCGCATTGCCCAGCTGCTGGGCCGGCACGACACCGTGGGCATGGACTGCGTGGCCATGTGCGTCAACGACATCGTCTGCTGTGGCGCCAAGCCCCTCTTTTTTCTGGATTACATTGCCATCGGTAAAAATGTGCCGGAGAAGGTAGCAACCCTGGTCTCCGGCGTAGCGGAAGGCTGCGTCCAGGCCGGCTGCGCCCTCATCGGCGGCGAGACCGCCGAGCATCCCGGTATCATGGCGCCGAGGACTACGATCTGGCGGGCTTCTCCGTGGGCATCGTGGACAAGGCCAAGATCCTGGACCACTCCACCATGTCCGGAGAGGGGGATCGTGATCCTGGCCCTGCCCTCCTCCGGCCTCCACTCCAACGGATACTCCCTGGTCCGGAAGGTCTTTCACGTGGAGCATGCCGACCTGGGGTCTACTGTCCCTGATCTGGGAATGTGCCTGGGCGAAGCCCTGCTGACCCCCACCCGCATCTATGTGAAGCCCGTACTGGCAGCCCTGGCCGCCGCAGAGGTCCGGGGTGTCAGCCACATCACCGGCGGCGGCTTCTACGAGAACATCCCCCGCTGCCTGCCCGACGGCCTCACCGCCAAAATTGAAAAGGCTGCTGCCCTGCGACTCCGCCCATCTTCCCTCTGCTTCAGAAAGCAGGGAAACATCCCCCAGCGGGATATGTTCAACACCTATAACATGGGTGTCGGCATGACGGTGATCGTCTCCCGGGACACCGCGGACAAGGCCCTCTCCGCCCTGCGGGAGAATGGCTGCGAGGCCTATCCCATCGGTGAGATCGTAAAGGGCGAAGAGCGGGTGATCCTATGCTGAGCAAGGCCCGTATCGCTGTCCTGGTCTCCGGCGGCGGCACCAATCTGGAGGCGCTGCTGAACGCTCAGGAAGCCGGCGCAACCTGCCCCACGTGGAGATCGTACTAGTCGTGCGCCAGCAATCGCCCCGGCGTCTACGCCCTGACCCGGGCCGCCAACCACGGCGTACCTGCCATGCGTGGTGCAGCCCCCGGAAGCAGATGGGAGCCAGGAGGCCTTTGAGCGCGCGCTTGGAGCCAAAAGCTGGCGGAATACCGGGTGGATCTGGTCGTGCTGGCCGGATTCCTCTCCATCCTCTCCTCGGACTTCGTCCGGCGCTGGCCGGAGCGGATCGTCAACGTCCATCCCTCCCTGATCCCCGCCTTCTGCGGCAAGGGTACTATGGGTTAAAGGTCCACGAGGCAGCGTTGCGACGGGGCGTGAAGGTCACCGGCGCTACCGTCCATCTGGTGAATGAGATCCCGGACGGGGGGCGCATCCTGCTGCAGAAAGCGGTGGAGGTGCTGCCCGGCGACACGCCGGAAACCTTGCAGCGCCGAGTCATGGAGCAGGCGGAATGGGTGCTGCTGCCCCAGGCCGCAGAACAGCTCTGCCAGGGAACATCGCCACGGAAAAGAGTATCATGGATCATCTATGAAATGAAAACGACTTGACGGACCCTGCTGCTGCGGGCAATCCCTATCCCGGCCGTGGGATCGTGCTGGGCAAGACGGCGGACGGCAAGTCGTCCGTGGCCGTCTACTTCATCATGGGCCGCAGCGTCAACAGCCGCAACCGCGTCTTCGCGGAGGAGCCCGACGGCATCCGTACCGAGGCCGGACCCCGCCAGACTGGAGGACCCCAGCCTCATCATCTACCATCCCGTACGGCAGATGGGCCGGGGCCTCATCGTCACCAACGGGGACCAGACCGACACCATCCTGGAGTTTTTAAAGCAGGGCCTCCCCATGGAGCAGGCCCTCCGCACGCGGGAGTTCGAGCCCGACGGTCCCAACTGGACGCCACGGATTTCCGGGCTGCTCACGCCCGACGGCAGCTTCAAGCTCTCCATCCTGAAGTCCGCCGACGGCGACCGGCTCCTGCCTGCCTGCGCTTCTTCAGACCTTTGAGTATCCCGCCCTGCCGGGCGTGGGCCACTTCCTGCACACCTACATGGGCGACGGCGATCCCCTGCCCTCTTTTGGCGGCGAGCCGGAGCAGGTGGCCATCACGGAAAGGGGACCCGGATCGACGCTTTCACCGCCAGCTGTGTGGGAGAACCTGAACGAGGCCAACAAGATGTCCCTGTTCGTCCGCTTCACGGATCTGGCGGACCAGGCGCATCTTCCAGCACCGCGCATCGTCAACAACTGGAACTGAAATACGGCTGCAACCCCAACCAGAAGCCCTCCCGCATCTTTGCGGGACGGGTCCGACCTGCCCCTCACGGTGCTGAACGGCAAGCCGGGATACATCAACTTTCTGGACGCGCTGAACGCCTGGCAGCTGGTACGGGAGCTCAAAGAAGCCACCGGCCTGCCCGCCGCGGCCAGCTTCAAGCACGTGTCCCCCGCCGGCGCCGCTGTGGGCAACCCCCTCAGGGATGTGGAGCGGCAGATGTACTTTGTGGAGGACGGCGCGGAGCTAGCCCCCATTGCCTGTGCCTACATCCGGGCCCGGGGTGCGGACCGGCTGTGCTCCTACGGGGACTGGGCCGCGCTCAGCGATGTGTGCGACGCCGCCACTGCCCGGTATCTCAAGTATGAGGTCTCCGACGGCATCATTGCCCCCGGCTATACCGACGAGGCCCTGGAGATATTGAAAACCAAGAAGAAGGGCAACTACAACGTCGTGCAGATCGACCCGGACTACGTCCCCGCCCCCCAGGAGTACAAGGACGCTTCGGCGTCACCTTCCAACAGGGGCGGAACAACTTGAAATCAATGAGTCGCTCCTCACCAACCTTGTCACCGAGAACCGCGACCTGCCGGAAGCGGCCAAGATCGACATGATCGTGGCCCTCATCACCCTGAAGTACACCCAGTCCAACTCCGTGTGCTACGTCAAAAACGGACAGGCCATCGGCGTCGGAGCGGGCCAGCAGAGCCGCATCCACTGCACGCGTCTGGCCGGCGCCAAGGCGGACACCTGGTTCCTGCGCCAGCACCCCAAGGTGTTCAGCCTCCAATTCGTGGAGGGCATTCGCCGCCCGGACCGGGATAACGCCATCGATGTATATCTCTCCGACGACCTGGATCGCCAGCCCTCACCGGCGTCACTGCGGCTCCGACGCCTTCTTCCCCTTCGGCGATAATGTGGAGCGGGCGAGAAAATCCGGCGTCCAGTACATCGTTGAGCCCGGCGGTTCCATCCAGTACGATCGTCATCGACACTGCCAACCGCTTTATCATATGGTGATGGCCTTCACCGGCATGCGGCTGTTCCACCACTAAGGAGGTCGACACATCATCGTTGTAGGCGGCGGAGGTACCCATGGCGGCCGGGAGCACGCCATCATCAAGAGCCTGCGGAGAGCCCCGGGTCACGAAGAAATTTACGCCGCCCCCGGCAACGGCGGCATCGCTGCCGACGCCGTGTGCTGTCCCCGGATCGGAGCCAGGACATCGTGCCATTGGTGGACTTTGCCAAGGCCCACGCCGTGGACCTTCGCCGTGGTCGCCCCCGACGACCCTCTGGTGCTGGGGGCGGTGGACGCCCTGGCACAACGCGGCCGGCATCCCCTGCTTCGGCCCCGACCGCAAGGCCGCCCGGATCGAGGCCAGCAAGGTCTTTGCCAAGGACCTCATGCACAAATACCACATCCCCACCGCCGCCTACCAGGTCTTTGACGATCCGGCCAAGGCCCTGGCGTATTTGGAGCCGAGGGCCCATCCCCATCGTCATCAAGGCCGACGGCCTGGCGCTGGGCAAGGGCGTGCTCATCGCCCAGGCCCGAGGAGGAGGCCAAGGCCGCCGTCAAGTCCATGCATGGAGGACAAGGTCTTCGGCGACTCCGGCAACAGATCGTGGTGGAGGAGTTCCTCACAGGGCCGAGGTCAGCGTGCTGGCTTTTACCGACGGCACCGCCATGCCCCCATGGTCTCCTCCATGGACCACAAGCGGGCGGGGGACGGGGACAGGGGCCCCAACACCGGCGGCATGGGCACCGTGGCCCCCAACCCCTACTACACGCCGGCAGATCGCCCAGGTCTGCATGGACACCATCTTCCTGCCCACCCTGGCCGCCATGCGGGCAGAGGGCTGCCCCTTCAAGGGCTGCCTGTACTTCGGGCTGATGCTGACCGCCCAACGGCCCAAGGTCATCGAATACAACTGCCGCTTCGGGGACCCGGAGACCCAGGTCGTGCTGCCCCTGCTGAAAACAGATCTGCTGACGGTCATGCAGGCCGTGGAAAGCGAGACCCTGGCCGAGACCGAGGTGAAAGTGGCCCCAAGTCCGCCTGCCTGTTTGGTCCTGGCCTCCGGCGGGTATCCTAAGAACTATGAAAGGGTTATCCCATCACCATCCCGGCGGACCTGGACGCCGGAGGTGTGATGTCTACCACGCCGGCGCCAAGCTGCCCTGACGACGGGGCAGCTGGTCACCAGCGGCGGACGGGTGCTGGGCGTCACCGCCCGGGCCGACCTTGCGGCAGGCGCCCTGCGGGACGCCTACGCCGCCGCCGAAAAGGCCATCGCGAGGGGCCAAGGTACCTTTGAAAATGCGGGTACCGCCTGGGACATCGGAACGGGCCCTGAGCGGGCCGGCGATGGAGGTCAAAATAATGGTATATCGGGTTTATGTGGAAAAAGCCCCCGGGCTCACGGCAGGAGGCCGACGCCTGCTGCCGGAGACATGCGGACCCTGCTGCCTGCGCCTGCTGAACCGCTATGACGTGGAGGGCCTGGACGAGGCCGCCTTCGCCGGGTGTGAAAACCACCGTGTTCTCCGAGCCCCAGGTGGACGACTGGTGACAGACACCCTCCTGCCCGCCGGGGGACTGCATCGCCTTTGCCGTGGAACCCCTGCCCGGACAGTACGACCAGCGGGCCGACTCCGCCCGGGCCCAGTGCATCCAGCTGCTCACCCAGGGTGACCGCCCCCCGTGCGCACAGCCAGGGTATATCACCTCTCCGGCGAGCTGTCACGGCGGAGGAGGTGGGGAAGCCATATGTACCTCATCAACCCCGTGGAGAGCCGCGAGGCCTCTATGGACAAGCCCGAGACCCTGGCCATGGACTACCCGTCCCCGAGACCGTGGAAACCCTGGAGGGCTTCACCGAACCTGGACGAGGACGGCCTCCAGGCCATGGTGGCCGACTATGGGCCTGGCCATGGACCTGGACGACCTGAAATTCCTCCAGTCCCACTTCCGGGACGAGGAGAAGCGGGACCCCACCATCACGGAGGTCCGGGTGGTGGACACCTACTGGTCCGACCACTGCCGCCACACCACCTTCTCCACCCCATCGACCCCGTGGAGATTGACGCCCCCCGGCGGTCCAGGCGGCCTACCAGGACTACCTGGCCGCCCGGGAGGAGGTCCACTGGGCCGGAAAGCCGCCCAGCGGCCCCAGACCCTGATGGATCTCGCCACCATCGGAGCCAAGGTGCTCAAAAAGCGGGGCTTGCTCCAGGACCTGGACCAGACGGAGGAGATCAACGCCTGTTCCATCGGTGTCCACCGCCAGGTGGACGAGGACGGGGAGGACAAGCCCTGGCTGCTCCTCTTTAAAAACGAGACGCACAACCACCCGACCGAGATCGAGCCCTTCGGCGGCGCGGCGACCTGTCTGGGCGGCGCCATCCGCGACCCGCTCGCCGGCCGCTGCTATGTGTATCAGGCCATGCGCGTCACCGGCTGCGGCGACCCCCGGACGCCGGTGGCGGATACCCTGTCCGGCAAGCTGCCCCAGCGCAAGCTGACCACCGCCGCGGCGGGCTATTCCTCCTACGGCAACCAGATCGGCCTGGCCACGGGCCAGGTGCACGAGCTGTATCACCCCGGCTATGCGGCCAAGCGCATGGAGATCGGGGCCGTGGTGGGGGCGCAGCCCCGGCGGCCAACGTCATCCGGGAGACGCCCGCGCCCGGCGACGTGGTCATCCTGCTGGGCGGACGCACCGGGCGCGACGGCTGCGGCGGTGCGACCGGCTCCTCCAAGAGCCACGACGGAGCAAGTCTGTGGACCACCTGGCTCCGCCGAGGTGCAGAAGGGCAACGCCCCCGAGGAGCGGAAGCTCCAGCGGCTGTTCCGCGACGCGAGGGCTGTGACTCGCTCATCAAGCGCTGCAACGACTTCGGCGCGGGCGGCGTGTCCGTGGCCATCGGCGAGCTGGCGACGCCCTGCAATCGACCTCTCCAACGTTCCCAAGAAGTATGAGGGGCTCGACGCCACCGAGCTTGCCATCACCGAGTCCCAGGAGCGCATGGCCGTGGTGGTGGAAGCACAGGACGCCGAGCGCTTCATCGCCGGCGCGCCCGGCGGGAAAACCTGGAGTCCACCATCGTGGCCTCCGTTACCGATACCGGCCGCATGGTCATGCGCTGGAACGGGCAAGACCGTGGCGGACCTGAGCCGGGCCTTCCTGGACACCAACGGTGCCGCCAAACAGGCGGGCCGCCGCCCGCCATCCCTTCCCCAGGCCCGAGTCCATCCCCGCCGCCCCAGGTCACCGACTTCCCGCCAGGGCCTTCTGGCCTGGCCGGGGATCTGAACGTCTGCTCCCGGCAGGGCCTTTGCGAGCGGTTCGACTCCACCATCGGCGCCGGCTCCGTGCTGATGCCCTTCGGTGGCAAGTACCAGAAGACTCCCACCCAGGCCATGGTAGCCAAGCTCCCCGTTCTGGGGCACGACACCACCACCTGCTCCATCATGGCCTGGGGCGGCGACCCCCACGTGATGGACAACTCCCCCTACCGGGGCGCCTATCTGGCGGTGGCGGAGTCCGTGGCCAAGGTCATCGCCGCCGGCGGCGACCGGAAAAAATGCTGGCTGTCCTTCCAGGAGTATTTTGAAAAGCTGGGCACCGCAACCCCCGGCGCTGGGGCAAGCCCGTGGGCGCCCTGCTGGGCGCCCTGTCGGCCCAGCTGGATCTGGGGTGCGCCGCCATCGGCGGCAAGGACTCCATGTCCGGGTCCTTCGATGACCTGGACGTGCCCCCCACCCTGGTGTCCTTCGCGGTGACCACCGATAAGTGCCAACATCGTCTCCCCCGAGTTCAAGGGGCCGGCCACAAGGTGGTCTGGCTCTGCCCCAGTACGGCCCCGACGGTCTGCCGGTGGCTGGACCCTCAGAGCAGGTCTATCAGACCGTAAACCGGCTGATGCTCAGGACAAGGCAAGGTGGCCGCCTGGGCCAGTGGGCTGGCTTCGGCGGCGTGGCCGAGGCCGTGCTGAAAATGTCCCTGGGCAACGGCGTCGGCCTCAAGTTCGACGACGGCTGCACCATGGACGGCGGATCTTCGCCCCCCGCCCTACGGCTCCTTCGTGCTGGAGCCGCTGGAGGGCCAGGACGAGGTGGGCCTGCCTTGGGCGTCACCACCGCAGGCCGGCGCCTGACCTGCGGCGTGACCAAACCGTTGCCGCCCAGGAGCTGCTGGCGGCCTACGAGGGCAAGCTGGAGCCCATGTACCCCTGCAACATCGACCAGCCGGGCCGATCCCCTGATCCGGCCCCTGTCTTACGAGAGGGACGCCGCGCCCCCTGATCAAAGCGGCCAAGCCCCGGGTCCTGATCCCCGTCTTCCCCGGCACCAACTGCGAGTACGACACCGCCAAGGCCATGGGGGCGGGCCGGCGCGGAACCTGAGATTGTGGTCATCAAGAACCTCACCGCCGGCCATCGGCGGAGTCCATGGACCATGTGGCCCAGCGGCTGGCCCAGGCCCAGATGGTCTTCGTCCCCGGCGGCTTCTCCGGCGGCGACGAGCCCGACGGCTCGGGCAAGTTCATCACGGCCTTCTTCCGCAACCCCGCGCTGTCCGAGGCCACCCACGAGCTGCTGAAAAACCGGGACGGGCTGATGCTGGGCATCTGCAACGGCTTCCAGGCGCTCATCAAGCTGGGGCTGGTCCCCTACGGCGAGATCCGCCAGACCGACGAGAGCTGCCCCACGCTCACCTTCAACCCCATCGGCCGGCACCAGTCCCTTTGTCATCAGCGCCTCCAACCTGACCCCGACAACACCCTGGCTGACCCTGGCTGGCTGGCTCTGAAGGAGAAGAACGGCTTCTCCACCATAGCCATCACCGATGACGCCACCGCCACCGGCAAGCTGCTGGGCATTGTCACCAGCCGGGACTACCGTGTCAGCCGCATGGACCCGGCCGTTCCCGGTGCGGGAGTTCATGACCCCCGGGAGAAAGCTCATCACCGCCCCGGCGGAGACGACGCTCAAGGAGGCCAACGACATCATCTGGGACCACAAGCTCAACTCTCTGCCCATTTTTGACGGCGGACGGGCCACCTGGTCTACATCGTGTTCCGGAAGGACTATGCCTCCCACAAGGAAAACCCCGCTGGAGCTGCTGGACCCCAGAAGCGGTACCTCGTAGGTGCGGGCATCAACACCCGCGACTACGCCGAGCGTGTCCCCGCCCTGGTGGAGGCGGGGGTCGATGTGCTGGTGATCGACTCCTCCGAGGGCTTCTCCGAGTGGCAGAAGAGTACCATCGGAATGCATCCGGGACCAATACGGCGACACGGTGAAGGTGGGCGCGGGCAACGTGGTGGATGGCGACGGCTTCCGTTTCCTGGCCGATTGCGGGGCCGACTTCGTGAAGATGGGCATCGGCGGCGGCTCCATCTGCATCACCCGGGCCATGCTGGACAATCACATCCAGCAGGGCAACGCCCTGGGCATCGATGTCAAGCGCATCACCTGGAAGCGGGCGGTGGACATGAACGACCGGCAGCTGCGCCACGTTGTCGACGGCCTGGGCGGCCGGATGCAGGGCGTCCCCCGTGAGGACGGCTTCGACATCACCGTGGCCAGCGAGGTTATGGCGGTTCTCTGCCTGGCCTCCTCCATCACCGACCTGAAGGCGCGGCTGGCCCGCATCATCGTGGGCTACACCTACGACGACAAGCCCGTCACCGCCCACGACCTCAAGGCCGACGGCGCCATGGCCGCCCTGCTCAAGGACGCTATCAAGCCCAACCTGGTCCAGACGCTCGAGGGCACCCCCGCCTTCATCCACGGCGGCCCGTTCGCCAACATCGCGCACGGCTAGCTGGGGGACTACGCAGTCACGGAGGCCGGCTTTGCCGCCGACCTGGGCGCGGAGAAGTTCTTGGACATCAAGTGCCGCAAGGCCGGCCTGAAGCCCTCCGCCGTGGTGATCGTGGCCACGGTGCGGGCACTGAAGTACCACGGCGGCGTGCCCAAGCCCGACCTGAACGACGAGAACCTGGAGGCTCTGGAGCGGGGCCTGCCCAACCTGCTCCAGCATGTGGACCGGGAGACTTCCCCAGGGGAAAGGTAGGGAGAGGTCTTCGGTGTCCTCCCCCAGGAGCTTTTCCCGCAGATAAGAGGCCGAGACGTGGCAGGCCACGCCCTCCGGGGGCCCGGTCGTGCCCCTACCCCCAGGCGGGGATGGTATGGGGCGTCAGAGGGGCCTTGAGGGTCTGGATGGCCCGCAGGTATTCCACGCCCAGGTTGTTGTTGGGGAAGCGCAGGCAGTCTGCGGTGTCGCCCAACAGAGCGTTGGCCGCCTGCTGCCGGGCCGCGGGAAAGGACAGCCCCGGTCCAGCCCCTGGCGCAGCAGACTTTGCCACCGGGTAGATTGCAGGCAGTCCGCCGCCTGCTGGAGGGGGGCAATTCTCCGGCTTCGCTGCCAAAGCTGAGGATATCCACCACTCCTGTAGCGGCCAGCAGGCCGACCCCGCCCAGGGCGAAGGTCTCCCGCTGAGGAGGCGGCCCAGGGGTGGGAGTTCCAGCACCAGGTCCACGCCCTGTTTCATGGCGCAGACCACAGGGCAGTCCGTTCCAAAGGCCTGCCGGACGGCTTGCAGATGGTGCTTATGTCCACTGTGGAAGGGATTGTATTCCGCAACGATACCGATTGTACGCATAGCCCAACCTCGATTCAGAAAAAAACTTGAATATTGGGGAAAAAACAGTTGTCCTTTTGCTTAAAATGGGATAAAATAAACCTGTATGAGTTATTTTACCCTGAACGGGAAAAAAGACGCAAGAAGACATTGTAATCATTTAGATTTTTAAGGAGTGGAAAAACCATGAAAGTTCTTGTTATCAACGCAGGCAGCTCTTCTCTGAAGTATCAGCTGCTGGACCCTGATACCAAGGAAGTCCTGGCCAAGGGCCTGTGTGAGCGCATCGGCCTGGACGGCAACATCAAGCCCCAGGTCCCCCCACCGGCAAGGACGTTTACGACGCCGACCGTCTACATGCCCGACCACGAGGCTGCCATCAAGCTGGTCTGGACGGTCCTGACCCACAACTATTATGGCGTCATCAAGGATATGTCTGAGATCGACGCAGTCGGTCACCGCGTCGTCCACGGAGGCGAGAAGTTCACCCCTCCGTGGTCATCGACCGGGACGTGGTCATGGGCATCGAGGAGTGCTGCCCCCTGGCCCCATCCACAATCCCGCCAACATCACCGGCATCCAGGCCTGTCAGACCCTCATGCCCGGCGTCCCCATGGTCGGCGTGTTCGACACCGCCTTCCATCAGACCATGCCGCCCAAGGCCTTCATCTACGCGGTGCCTTACCGTTGGTACTACCGAGAAGGACAAGGTCCGCCGCTACGGCTTCCATGGTACCTCCCACCGCTATGTATCCCAGCGTGCCGCTGAGATTCTGGGCCGCCCCATCGAGGAGCTGAAGCATCGTCACCTGCCACCTGGGCAACGGCTCTTCCACCTGCCGCTGTGGACGTTCGGCAAGTCCATCGAGACCTCCATGGGCTTCACCCCCTGGACGGCCTGCCCATGGGCACCCGCGCCGGGGCCATCGACGCCGCTATCGTGGACTACATGATGGAGCAGCAGGGCAACTATGAGCAAGCGCGTGGAGAGCGCCCTGAACAAGAAGTCCGGCGTGCAGGGCGTGTCCGGCGTGTCCTCCGACTTCCGTGACCTGGAGAACGCCGCAGAGGCCGGCAACGACCGCGCAAAGCTCGCCATCGACATGTTCTGCTACAAGGTCACCAAGCTCATCGGCTCCTACGCCGCCGCCATGGGCGGAGTGGACGCCATCATCTTCACCGCCGGCGTGGGCGAGAACTCCGCCACCCTCCGTGCCAAGATCATGGAAGGTCTGGAGTTCCTGGGCCTGAAGCTGGATCCCCGAGAAGAACAACGTCCGCGGCAAGGAAGCCATCGTCTCCACCGACGACTCCCCAACAAGATCCTCCTCATCCCCCCACCAACGAGGAGCTGGTCATCGCGCTGGACACCGCCAAGCTGGTCAGAGAAAAGCAGGCCGAAGAGGCTCCTGTGGAGGCATAATTCGTTCCCCATCCAAAACAAGAGAACGCCGGGTCCGATCAACGGACCCGGCGTTTTTGCTGTCTGGGAAACCCGGTGGGATCAGCCGGCGTACTTTCCGCCGCTGACTTTGTTCAGCAGCAGCTCCAGCCCCTCCAGGGCCTTGTTCAGCAGCCAGATCACCGAGGGGATCAGCAGCACGAACACGGTGAGCACCAGGTACCCGCCAAAGGACAGGGGAGACAGGGAGAAGAGCCCGGGGATCACAGCCACAATCAAGAGCAGCCCCAGGATGAGCCCGCCCATCATGCCAAGATGGAGGCGGTTGACGGGCTTTGCCACCTTCCAGAGCATGAAGAAGCCCACAATGGTCACCAGCAGGGCGGTGATGGTGGAAATTTCGTCGTTGCTCATGCGGAAGGCCTGCTGGAAGAGCAGGACAAAGATGATAATAAACAGGTCGGCCAGGGCCGCCGGCAGAGCCCGGACAATGGCGTTGCGCAGGAACTTCCCGCTGACCAGGCTTTCGTTGGGCTCCAGGGGCCAGGATCAGCGAGGGGATGCCGATGGACAGCAAGCTCATCAAAGTGAGCTGGGAGGGGTCAGGGGATAGGGAAAAGACCGCCGTAATGGAGATGATGGCCCAAAATCAAGGAGAAAATATTCTTCACCAAATACAGGGAGGCGGCCCGCTCAATGTTGTTGATGACCCGACGGCCCTCCGCCACCACCGAGGGCATGGAGCCAAAGTCGGAGTCCATGAGGACCAGGTCGGAGATCTGGGCGGCCACATCGCTGCCCGAGGCCATGGCCACGCCGCAGTCGGCGTCCTTCAGTGCCAGCACGTCATTGACGCCGTCGCCGGTCATGGCCACCGTGTGGCCGCCGCTTTGCAGGGGCCTGGATCAGAAGTTTTTTCTGATTGGGCTTCACCCGGCCAAATACGTTGTATTCCTCGCAGGCCTCCTCAATGTCCTCGTAAGTCTCCAGGGTGGAGGCGTCGATATACCGTTCCGCCCCACAATCCCCGCTTCCCGGGCGGCGGCGGAGACGGTGACGGGGTTGTCCCCAGAGATGACCTTTGACGGTCACGCCCTGGTCGTGAAAATAAGCGAAGGTCTCTTTGGCATTTTCCCGCACCGGGTTGCGCAGCAGCACAAAGGCCAGAGGCAGGGGAGGGATTCCCCGGCCATTGGGGCCGGGCTTACAGGCGGCGAAGAGAAGGACCCGGCTGCCGTCGGCCATGGCCTCTTCGGCGATGGAACGGTAGGGCGCATAGCCCCGGCTCCCAGAATAAACTCCGGGGCCCCCAGCACATAGCTCTCCTGGGCGCCGTAGGACACGGCGCTGTACTTGGTCTCCGAGGAGAAGCCCAGCACCTGCAGGGCCCGCCGGGGGGTATCCGAGCGCAAAGATTTTTTGCAGGGCCTGCATGGTCTCGTTGTCAGGCTCCATGTTGGAGACAAAGTCAGACAGGAGCGTTTCCAATTGGACCTCCGTCACCTGCTTGGCCAGGGGGAGCAGGCCGCAATAGGCCATTTCCGGCTGGGTGATGGTGCCTGTCTTGTCCACGCACAGCACGTCCACCCGGGCCAGGGTTTCGGTGCACTTAGGTCCTGGACCAGGGTGTTTTCAGCGGCCAGACGGAGAACGCTGGCGGCCAGAGCCAGGCTGACCATCAGGTAGAGGCCCTCGGGGATCATGCCGATGACCGCAGCGGCGGTGGTCTCAATGCCTTCCTTTACTGTCAGGCCCAGCAGAGAGGTTTGCCGGTAAAAGAGCAGACCGCCAATGGGGACAATCAAAATGCCGATGGCAATGAGCAGCCGGTTCAGGGAGCGCATCATCCCCGGCAGATGGCTTTTCTTGGATTTCTTCGCCTCGTTGGTGAGCTTGGAGGCGTAGGACTCCGCCCCCACATGGGTGAGCACCGCGTAGCACTTGCCTGAGACCACGAAGCTCCCCGACAGCAGCTCACTGCCCGCGCCCTTGGAGATCTCATCGGACTCGCCGGTGATGAGAGACTCGTTCACCTGGACCGAACCCGATACCACCTGGGCGTCGGCGGAGATCTGATTGCCTGCGGACAAAATAATCAAATCGTCCCGGACCAGCTCAGCGGTGGGAATGGTGACCGCCCTCCCGTCCCGGACCACCTGGGCCTTTGGCGCGGAGAGGAGGGACAGGGCGTCCAGCTTTTTCTTGGAGTTGAGCTCCTGAATGATGCCGATGGCGGTGTTGGCGGCCACCACCAGCAGGAAGATCAGCTCATCAAAGGAGCCCACGGCGATGAAAGCCGGCGATGATGAAAAAGATGAGGTTAAAGAAAGAAAACAGGTTTTCCAAGACAATCTTTTTCACGGACTTGGTGGGGATTCCGGCGGAGTGTTCACCTGGCCCATCTGGACCCGCTTGCGGACCTGGGCGCTGGTAAGACCCCGGGTGCCCGGCTCGGAATGTGGATGGAATGATGGCATAGGCATGGCTCCCTTTTTTGGAGATTGGTAATCCTGTTTCTCGATTCAATCCTTTCATCGAGAAACCCGTGTGTGCTGCGCACACTCGCATCGTGCGATAGCACGCTGCGCCGTCTCATGCAGAACTTGATCAAAACCTTTTGAAAGGTTTTTATCAAGTTTCTTCCCTAAAGTGAGGAAAAACCGGAGGCCCGGGGAATCTCCCAGCGGGCCTCCGGTTTTCGTAACCAAAGGTATTATACTATTTTTTCGTCAAATAACAACGAATAGATTGTGAACAATTATTCTCCAACAGCTTCCTGACCGCAGGCGGCGCAGTTGTGAGAGCAACTCCACAGGTTTTCTGCGGTGGGCTTCCAGTTTTCCGCGTAGCTGTCGCACTTGGCGCACAGATGGTCCACGTCCTCCAGACTGGTCACGTCGCTGGGATGGGCGCCGGAGCTCTTGACCATCTCGCGGAGTCTCTCGGTCTCCAGCATGGGGCAGGGCCGCAGCATGTTGTCGTTGAAGGGCTGGCCGTCATGATATGCCCGGAACAGGGGGGAGCAAAGGGCCTCCAGCAGAGTCTTCTCCCGGATGTTGGAATCCGAATAGTGGATGAAGGCGCAGGGCTCCACATCGCCGTTGGCGTTGATGTGCAGGTAGCTGCGTCCGCCCGCGATGCAGCCGCCGACATACTCGGCGTCGTTCTGGAAGTCCAGCATGAAGATGGGCTTCTTGCCCCGCAGCTCCCGGATCTGGTGATACATGTATTTCTCTGCTCCGGGTTGGGCATCAGCTCGGGCACGGCGTCGTTGCCCACGGGCATGTAGTGGAAGTACCACACGAAAAGGGCGCCCCATTCCACCAGCTGGTCACATAGGCCTCGGTGCTCACGTCCTTGATGTTGGCGCTGGTATAGCAGGAGGAGATGCCGAAGGGCAGCTTGTGGCTCTTCAGCAGGTTCATGGACTTGACCACCTTCTGATAGGTGCCGTCGCCCCGGCGGCAGTCCGTGGCCTCCTCGAAGCCCTCCAGGCTGATGGCGGGGACGAAGTTCTGCACCCGCAGCATCTCATGGCAGAAGTCCTCGTCGATGAGGGTGCCGTTGGTGAAGCACATGAAGATGGCGTCGGGTGCATCTCACACAGGCGGATGAGGTCCTTCTTGCGCACCATGGGCTCGCCGCCGGTGTAGATGTACATATAGATGCCCAGTTCCTTGCCCTGGGTGATGATGGAGTCGATATCGTCAAACGTCAGGTTGAGCTTGTTGCCGTACTCGGCCGCCCAGCAGCCGGTGCAGTGCAGGTTGCAGGCACTGGTGGGGTCCAGCAGAATGGTTGTGGGCGGTGGTGTCCTCGTTGTTTACGGCCTCACGGATGGCCTGACGCTGACGGGGAAGGACTGGGGACCGTCTCCTGCGAATTTATCCACCATGTCCATAACATGGGTCAGGTTTTTTGATGGGGTCTTTTTCAATATAAGAAAAAGCCTGATTCAATGCGAATTTTTGATGCTGTCGCCAAACATGATAAAGTTCCTCCCTTAATGTGCGATATCTGAAAACTCCGATAAACAGAATGAAAGCGTAGCGTGTGAATCGACCGTTAAGTTAGTCATCGTATATAATAGTACGTTCCCATCATTTTTTCAAGTGCTAACCTACACAAAAAAGTGGGGTATCATGTAAAACGCACGGATGACACAAAAAATCGGAGCTATGGACAGGAAAGCCTATCGCATATTATAGGGCTTTCTTTTTTATTTTGCAAGCATTTTTTACAAAAAGGGTTAACATAAATGGAAAAATGGCAGGAAATTTCCTAAATTTACCAAGTAATTGAAAAATTGCTCGACTTATGGTACCATGGGCGAGGTCCCCAAAGGGCGGCAAAGGAAACACGCGGCATCCTCCTGGAATAAAAAGGAAATCCCGGATTTTTTTTTCAGCATTTTGCCGATGGTTTGGGAATCACCCGGAAAAATCGCTCCTGATCCTCTGTGGAAGGGGAATGGGAACAAAGATAAAATGACCCAGGAAAGCGTTTTTTATACGTGGCATCAGCCCCCGAAAAATTCCTGGGGAAAGGAGAGGTTTGTTTTTTATGTTTCAAGGATTTTCCCAGCAGACCAATGATTTCCTCTGGGGCGTGCGTTTGAACAATGCGCGGCCCTGGTTCGAGGCCCATAAGCAGGAGTATATCGACCATGTGCAAACGCCCATGCGGGAACTGGCCCAAGAGGTCTACCAGCGGTTTTCTGCGGCCCATGAGGAGCTTCCTCTGATGGTGCGGGTCAGCCGGATCTATCGGGACGCCCGGCGCCTCTATGGCCGGGGGCCCTACAAGAGCCACCTGTGGTTCTCCCTGCGGATGTCCGGGGAGAGCTGGGCGGAGCGGCCGGTGTTCTGGTTTGAAATTTATCCCGCCGGCTATGCCTATGGCTTGGGCATTTACGATGCCCGGCCGGCCACCATGGCCCGGTTCCGCAAGGCTGTGGACGAGGACCCGGGGGAAATGCTGAAGCTGGCCCGGGCCTTTGAAAAGCAGGACCGCTTCCAGTTGGGCGCGGAGGAGTATAAGCGGCCCAAGGGACAGGCCCAGCCCCCTGGACCGGTGGTACAACCGGAAAAGCCTGGATATCACCTGCGCGCGCCAGATTGATGCTCTCCTGTATAGCCGGAAACTGGCGGACGAGCTGCTGGATGCCTTTGAGGCCCTGATGCCCTACTACCGCTATTTCTCCTCCCTCTGCGACCGGGCGGAGTAAGCTGACTTCAAAATCCGGAACCGATTGCGGTGAAAATCCAAAATGCCCTCCCGGCGCATGTGTGACAGCTCTCTGGACAGGGCGCTGCGGTCAGCCCCCAGGAAATTCGCCATGCTGGCCCGGTCGAAGGGGACGGTAAAGGTATCCCCCTGGTCGGCGGCGTATTGGGAGAAAAAGGTGGTCAGCTTCCCCGCAGGGTGCTTTGGGAGAGGATTTGGATGCGCTGGTTTAGGTTCAGAGTCCGGGTGGCCAGGGCGGCGATGAACCGGTTGGACAGGGCCTGGTCGATGGCCTGGACCGGAGGCACCGGCGCCTTGACCCGTGCCGGGCTCATCCATAGAATTTCCGTGTCGGTGACGGCGCAAATGTAGATGGGCGCGTCAATCCCCAAAAAGCAATAGGACTCGCCAAAGAGCTCTCCAGGGCCCACGCGGTTCATGATGATCTGGTGGCCGTCCATGTCGTCCATATAGACCTGGACGGTTCCGTCCAGCACCAGGCCAAACCGGGAGAGGGAAAGGAGACCTGGTGGGAGAAACTGACCTTTTTTCATAACGCATGGTCTTGGCGCCGAAATAGGTCAGGGCATAGTCTGTTTCCTCCGGGGAGAGCCCCTGGAACAGGGGACATTGGCGGAGATATGGGTTGTGGCGCATAGTAAGCCCTCCTTCCAATCCAATAGGCGGGAGATCCTGCGGAAAGAAAAAAGTCCGTTGCGAAAGCAACGGGCTTTTTTTCTGGGAACATTAAGCGGCCGCGCTGGCGGGAGGACTGCCTGCAGTGTCATATTCCTCTCCGAGAATGGTGTGGCAGCCCTTCAAGGCGTATTCCAGCTTGCTGTAAACCGTGTCGGTGACCAGAGCCTTGTTTCCGGCCTGGTACTCGGCCATGGCGGCATTGACATCCAGAATCAGATACTGGTCCTGGACGCCGGAGCCCCGGTTGAGCACCAGCAGGGGACATAGCTCACGTTGGAAACAGTGGTCTCGTTGGTTTCAAAGTTTTTGGTCAGCTCAGGTTGAGAACGGCGGTGGTGTCGGTGTAATTGACGTTCACCGTGGCAGGACTTTGATTGAGACAAAATTCCCCAGAGAATAGCACACGAAGCCCGACCGGGTGGTGCCGTCGTCCAGGGTGACCGTCCGGGTGCCCATAGGCTGGGGCACGTGGGAGTGGCTGCCCAGAATCAGGTCGGCGCCGTTGGAGATGAGGAAGTCGGCCACTTGGTTCTGGTAGTCGTTCTGGGTGGTCTGATATTCCACGCCCCAGTGGATCATCACCGCGATGAGGTCGGCGTTCAGGCTTTCCGCGTAAAGCCAGTTCATTTTTCAGCTTTTCCTGGTCCAGGGTGACGCACTCGGCCTGATAGTCGGTGTTGAACCGGTTCAGGGAGAAGTCTTTGTCCTGGGCCACAGGAATGCCGTTGGTGCCATAGGTATAGCCCAGAAAGGCCACGGAGATCCCCCCTACATCGGCCACCACCACGCCCTTGTTGGCGTCAAATTCCTCCTGGGTGCGGTAGGTCCCCACGTGCTTCAGGCCTGCGGCGTCCAGGGTGTCCAGGGTGCGGACCAGGCCGTTGTAGCCTTTGTCCATGCAGTGGTTGTTGGCGGTGGTCACCAGGTCAAAGCCGATGGCCTGGACCCCATAGGCCAGGGCGTCCGGCGCGCAGAACTGGGGATAGCCCGAGTAGGGCGGGCCGTTGAGGGTGGTCTCAAAGTTGGCCACCGCGTAGTCGGCGCTTTCGATCCACGGCCGCACATATTGGAAGCAGGGGAGATAGCTGTAGCTGTCCGTGGCGGCGTCATAGGCGTCGTTGGTCTGGGGGTGTGGCTCATAATATCCCCGCAAACCGCCAGGGTAGCGGTGATGGGTTCCTGGACGGCGGTTTGCTGGGTCTGGTTCTCCTCCTGGGAGAGCTGCCGCCCTGGGCGGGGGCGGCGTCATGGCGCAAGCCCAGAAAGATCAGCAGGGCGCACAGGACCACAATCACCAGAACAGCCGGTAAAATTTTTTTTCGGTTCATAGCTCTCTTTCTTCAGCGGATAAAGTTGGTATAGACTTTCTTGGGAAGCTGGGGCAGGGGACCTGCTCCTTTCCGGCGGCCAAAAACCTTCATCACATAGGCCATGCTCTGGGCCAGCACCTGGAGGGTCTGGATGCCCTCTGCGTCCTGGGCCACTTGGCCGGGGGTGTTGCCAAAGGCCAGGGGCCAGTAGAGGGAGCCGGGGATGAGCATCTGGGCGTAGTTCAGATAATGGACCAGCTCATCCACGGCGTTGACCGCCCCGGCCCGCCGGGCCACGGCCACGGGAACCCCACCTTAAACCGAAGCTGCCGCCCGTTGTTCATGTCGATGCAGCCGATGCGGTCCATAAAGCAGCGCATGCCGCTGGTCACAGAGGCGAAGTAAACCGGGGAGGCGAAGACCGCCTCCGTCCGCCTGGATGAGCTTCTCATACATAGCGTTGAGCCCGTCGTCAGGGAGGGTGCAGGTGTGGGTTTTGGCGCAGCGGAAGCAGCCGGAGCAGGGGGAGAGCTTGTGGCCGATGTGGAGGACTTCAAAGTCGATGCCCTCCTGGGCGAAGACCTCTCCCATGGTGTCCAAAGCCAGGCGGGTGTTGCCCTTGGCCTTAGGGCTGCCGTTGATGCCGATGATTTTCATGTGCTTGTCTCCTTTTTCTCGTTCTCTTGTCAGGGCTGGTAAAGGGCCCCTGCGGCGGAGCCGACAGCCAGCATATCCCTCTCCCTGCCACAGGGTGACGTGGAGGCCAAGGGTCTCCTGCAGGTAGCTTCTGGACCTGGGCCTCGAAGGCGGCTTTCAGGGGAGGGGCGGCAAAGGCGGTTCCCTGCAGGCCCACGCAGATGGGGGGCGCTGGCATCCCGCCCGCCGCCGATGAACTGGAGGACGGCGGCCAGGTTGGCGCAGACCAGGCGGGCGGCCCGGTCCAAAACAGCCTTGCCCACCGCCAGACCCACTCCCCGGTCCTGGGGCTCCCGGCAGAAATGGGCCAGGGTGCCCCCTGTTTCCGGGTGGGTGAGGAAGTCCACCAAGGTGTCCAGATCCAGCCAGGTCAGCGAGAGCACGTCCCGGCTGCATCCGAAGGAGAGGAGCTTCCGCTCAGCGGCTTTGATCATCACCAGCCGGTAAATCTCTCCCAGATAGTCCGTGGAGACCATTTTCAGGTAGAGGTCCAGCCCGGGCCCGTAGCAGTCCCGGTCCTTGCTGTAGTCCACGAGGCCAAAGGGGACGCACTGAGCCTGGGAAAAGCCGCCGGAGAACAGGGTGAGGTCCCCCGGAATCCCCGGCCACCGCAGCACAATACTCCCCGGGGCCACAAACCCCAAATCGACGTCGCTGCCCCAGGTGAGGCCCAGATACCGGCTGTGGCCGGGGGCCTGCACGCCGGCGGACAGCAGGGCGGCGTCGGGCTGGCTGACAAGGGCCATGGGAAGGGGAGAGCCCCCCCCGCTCCTGCAGCTCCTGGGCCAGGGAGGCCAGCACCAGCTTCCCGGCAAAATCCTGCACGGTCATGGAGCCGGGGAACCGGCGGATGGAGCCGTCCCCCTGCTGTCGTAGTCCACCGGGAAGGGGACGCAGAGGGCGAGCTTCTTTGCCCGGTCCAGCAGGGGCTGAAGAAGCTCAGCCACCGCGTAGATCAGATCCTCAAAGGGAGCGGGATACTCCCGGCCCGGCACGGGAAAGCGGTCTTGCCCCTGGCAGAGGGCCTGCCCCTGGGAAAAAAGGTCACCAGGCAGACCCGGACCTCCCGGTCGTCCACCTCTGCCACAGCCACCGGGGTGTCCTCGGTCAATGGGCCGAAGGGCTTCAAAAAAGAGGGGAGCATGGGAATGGAAGACACGCCGCCATAGAGCGACACCCGCATTTGCGACAGGAAAAAGCTGGGTGAGCGTCGGTCCGTGCAAGGTATCCGGGGTCATGCTGTTGGCCCGAAGAAGATCTGTCAGCTGCTGCTGGATCGTTTGGTCCATGAAAAACCTCCTCTGGGTGGGGAGCAGGACAGGCTCCCCCGCGAAAATAAGCAAAGAAAATTTGGAGTATTCTGGCTATTTATCCTATTATATCATGTTTTCCCAAAAGATAAAGCCCCGGAAAGCAGAAAAAAACCACAGCCCCCAAAGGCAGACTTCTGCGCTGGAGGCTGTGGGGGAACAGATTAAAGGCCGTTGTCCTTTTTTGCTGCCGTCTGGTGCAGGACAGCATCCTGCACCGCCTGAAAAACCGCCGTAGGTAAGCTCAGAGGCGGCTTCCGCCACCTCCTCCAGGTCAAAGGCGGGATGCTTCAGCCATTCCACATAGATCGCCATGACGCCTGCGGTCACATACTCTGTATAAAGGCTCAGCTTGACGGGAGAGAGGGCGGACAGCTCCTCCCGCTGGCGGTAGTCCTGGTAGAGGAACTCCTTCAGAGAGTCCTTGAGTTCATTGTAAAAAAAACTTGTACTGGTCGGCAATGACCATCCGATGATAAAGCCGGAGTTTTCATCAATGAAGCGGTTGATCTGCCGGAAAATCCCAGGGCGTCGAAATCCGGAGAAAAAGGGGTCATAGGAAGCCAGGAGCTGGAGGGCTTCCGCCAGGAACTCCCCTGGATTTCCGCCAGCAGGTCGCCGATGGAGCCATAGTGGAGGTAAAAGGTCTTTCGGTCAATGTCGGCCTGGTCAGCCAAGGCCTTGACCGTGATCTTCTCGATCGACGTCTCCTCCAGCAGAGTTGCCAAGGCCTCCCGAATCCGGCGCTTGGTGCGGACCTGCCTGCAGGTCCGGTTTCTTTGTCTGTTTGACTTCCATTTTTGGGTTCCTTTCTCCTCAAAACGGGATAATTTGTGGATTATTCCACGGGCTGGAAAGGCTGGGTATTGACTACACCCTATGCCAGTAATATAATCCACACGTGTTGAAAAGTCAACAGAAAGATTATATTTCCCATGCGAGGAATTTTTTGCCCCCGGATCGGGGGAGCCCCCAAGGAAGGGACCGATGTGTATGCTGGATAAAATAGCAAAACTGGTGACCCGAAAGCCCAAGCTGGTTTTGCTCATCGCGCTGCTGCTGGTGATCCCTCGGCCATTGGCAACGCGGCCACACGGATCAATTACGATATTTTGACTTACATCCCCAGGACCTGGATTCCGCCAAGGGGAGGCCCTGCTGGAGGACCCCTTCCAGATGGCGGCCACGGCCATGCTCATCGTGGAGGATATGCCGGCGGACTACACCGCCCAGCTCCAGCGGGAGATCGAGGAGATCGACGGCGTGAGCCAGGTGCTCTCCATGGCGGGCAGCGTGGGCTCCCAGCTTCCCCAGGCCATGCTGCCGGCAGAGTTCCAAAAACATGTTTTACGCGAAGAATGGCGACACCAGCTCCACCATGATGATGATTTTCTTTGATTCTCCGGCAGCGGATAAAGTCACTGCCGATGGGATCAAGGCGATCAATCAGGTGGCCAATGAAAAGTGTTTTGTGGCCGGCTTCTCCGCGCTGATGACCGACATGCAGAACCTCTTTGCCGAGGAAATGCCCATCTATGTGGCGGCGGCTGTGGTGCTGGCCATCGTGGCCATGAGCGTAATGATGGAGTCCTGGCTACTGCCGGTGGCCATCATCCTCAACATCGGCCTGGCCATTGTCTATAACATGGGGACCAATATATTCCTGGGGGAGATCTCCTTCATCACCAGCTCCCTGGCGGCTATCCTCCAGCTGGGCGTCACCATGGACTACTCGGTCTTTCTCTACGACCGCTACCGGGAGGAGCTGCCCAACTATGCCGACCCCGGGACGCCATGGCCCAGGCGGTCAAGGGGGCTTTCCTGTCCCTCTCGCCAGCTCCCCCTGACCACGGTGCCGGCTTTGCTTCCTGTGCGTCATGCGCCTGACCCTGGGCCGGGACGTGGGCGTGGTGATGATGAAGGGCGTGATTCTGGGGGTATTGTGTGTGGTGCTGGTGCTGCCCTCTATTCTGCTGGTGCTGGATCAGCCCATTCAGAAGTATACCCACAAGGCCCTGAACCCCAACTTTGAGCCCATGAACCGCTTCCTGGTGAAGCACCGCTGGGTCTTTTTGGTGGTGGCCCTGGTGGCGGCCCTGCCGGCTATCTACCCCAGGTCCACACCGATGTGTACCACGACCTGATGGGCAATATGATCTCGGAGACCTCCTCCAGCCAGGTGGCCACCAAAAAAGCTGGAAGAGGACTATGATATGGTGAACCAGCACTTCCTCCTGGTCCATCAGGACGCCCTTACGGGAGGCGACACCAATCATCTGGTGGAGGATCTGAAGGCTGTGGACGGGGTGGATACGGTGCTGACCTTCCGGTCCTATGTAGCCAACTCCGTGCCGGATTTCTTCATCCCCGACGACGTCATGGAGATGTTCCAGCAGGACGGTTGGACCTACATCATGATCAACTCCACCTACAAGACCGGCACCGACGAGATTGCCCAACAGATCAACGAGATCAATGAGATCGCAAAAAGGCTACGACCCGGCAGCTACCTCACCGGCGCCGCCGTGATGTCCCAGGACCTGTTTGAGACGGCGGACCAGGATTTTCCATGACCACCTATATCTCGGTCATTGCGATTTTCCTGATTGTTGCGGTGGTCTTCCGCTCTCTCTCTCCATCCCGGCGATTCTGGTGGCGTGCATTGAGCTGGCCATCTATGTCAACGAGGCTGCCCCTACTGGATGGGCCAGGAGATCCCCTTCATTGCCAACACCTTCATTGGCTGTATCCAGCTGGGGGCTACCGTGGACTACTCCATCCTCATCGCCACCCGGTTCCGGGAGGAACTCCAGCGGGGATACGACGCCAAAGAGGCCATGGTCAAGGCCAGCACGGCCGCCGACCACTCCATCATCACCGGCGGCCTGGTGCTCTTCTGCAGCTGCGTGTCGGTGTCTCTGATCTCCAACCTGTCCCTGGTCTCCTCCCTGTGCACCATGCTGACCCGGGGAACGCTGATCTCTGTAATCGTCTGTATCTTCTTTGTCCCGCCCATCCTGCTGATCTGCGAACCCATCATCAACCGAACCAGTGTGGGCTGGCGTGTCCCGGCTCCGGAAGGGAAGCCCCTGCCCGTCCGCTGGCAGCGGCTCCGCCCCGGGAGGAGATGCGAAAACCATTTGGTGCGGGAGAAGTTCCCTCGCTTCCTGGGTAAAAAGCGGTCCGGGGATCCACAAGAGACCCAACCCCTGCCCCCGCCGCCCCTGGCAGAGGACCTGCCGGAGCCCGCCCAGGTGGGCGCGCTGTCCGCGCCCAGCCAGCCCAATGAGAAGAATGCCCCGTCCCAACCCGCTGAAAAGGAGCGATGAATATGAAAAACACTTGGAAAACCTGGGGGAACCCGCGCCGGAGCCACGAGCCTGTCTGTGCTCCTGCTGACCTCCTGCCTGATCCCCACGGCCTCCGCCGCGGTGAGTCCCGTGCTGGATGAGGCCTACTACGGCACCCTGGATTATTTCGGCGACCTCACCGAGGGCAGCGTGGTGAAAAGCTATCGCACCAACGGCAACGCCATCATTTCCGACACTGGGGACTATGACGAGGTGGTGAACCTCACCGACCGGACCGAAGCCCAAGTGGACGGCGACAAGGTGACCTTTGACCTGGGAGAAACGCCCCGGAGAATTTCTACTTTGAGGGAAAAACGGCCGCCCCCTTTCAGGGAGATGCCGTTTACCATCCGGCTTTCCTACCGGATGAACGGCGTGGACACCGAGCCCGAGGACATGGCCGGCCAAACCGGGGGTAGGGGAGGTCATCCTGGATATTTACCCCAATAAAAACGCCTCGGAATACGCCAAAACAACTTTGCCCTGGAGGCCATGACGGTCTTTAAGGACGGCGATATCCTCTCCCTGGAGGCCCCCGGCGCCCAGGTCCAGAAGGTGGGCGACATGGACGCCGTCCTCTACATGGTCCTGCCCGGGAGGAGCAGCACTTCACCCTGCGGGTGGGGTCGGAGGACTTCGCCTTCAACGGCTTCACCTTCCTGATCCAGCCCGTGACCCTGGCCCAGATGGATCAGATTGCCGACCTGCGGGAGGCCAAGGAAGAGGTGGAGGATTCCTATGACGCCATCACCGACAGCATCAACACCATTCTCGACAGCCTGGACGGCATGGACAGCAAGCTCAGAAGCACCGCCGACGGCCTGGACCAGCTGAACAAGGGCCGGGGAACCCTCTCCGCCGGCAAGCACCGGGTCTATGACGAGGCGGATCAGGCCCTGGCCTCCATGACCAACCTGAGCCAGTCCCTCACCCCTGTGGTGGGCCATTTGAAAACCGCCAAGGACGCCTTGGCGGAGACCAACGAAAAGCTCACCACCCTCTCCCGACACCGTGGACGGGCTGCGCCCGGACGTGAAGGACCTGAAGGCCAGCCTCAGCGCCGTGCGGAAGGATCTGGACGATCTGAACACCGTCATTCAGAACAGCAAGGACGATACCAAGAAGCTGAGTAAGACCCTGGGCTATCTGGAGGATGACCTGGATGACCTGCGGGATGATTTGGATGCTGTGGGAGATCGGACCGGAGATTTGAGCGATGCCATGGAAAATCTGAGCAAGGAAGAAATCAAGGTAGAGGAAGTGACCGTACAGGGGCATACGCCGTATCATGAGAAAGCGGTGGCCATTCAACAACTCTGTATAGGGATTGCAGCCCAAAGCGGTGGGAAGCTTGAAGGCCCCACTGACGAAGCATCCTATGTAACTTTTGTGTTGCAAAATAAGGATACCATTGCCAAAGCCGCAGCCAAAGCAGAGACAGGCTACGATCCCGAAACAGGAGAAAACGAAGCGGCATTTCAAGCTGCATACAAGGAATACAGCGCCTTGCTGACTGAGGATAATGTCAAAATGCTGGCGTACCTCTATTATAACTGGGAAAAAGACGATATTGATGGTCAGCTCTCCGAAGCCGAGCAATTCAACAAGCTCCTGGGCCAGGCCAGCGGGAGCATCAACAAGCTCAACCAAGTGATAAAAAATGTTTCCACTCCTACCGCTAAGCTGTTAAGCGCCCTGGAAACCCTCACCAAAAACGCCAACGACGGCCTCCTGGTCGATACCCAGGACACCCTGTCTGTCATGAAGTCTCTCCTGAACAACATCAACGACTACGACAGCGACACCCTTCACAAGGACCTGGACACTATCCTCCAGACCACCGACAGCCTCCTGGGCCGCACGGACACCATCCTGGAGCAGAGCAAGGCCCTCTCCGACACCGTGACCAAGTACGAGCCCAACGCCCAGGAGGCCTTGGAC